>Ga0209596_1001324_pt1 | contig 21506 bp, 31 predicted proteins | sample M_130807_MF_Meta_FD_187314 | JGI IMG/M metagenome (GOLD analysis project Ga0209596, IMG submission 187314) | Freshwater microbial communities from Lake Montjoie, Canada to study carbon cycling - M_130807_MF_MetaG (SPAdes) (version 2) | ecosystem: Environmental > Aquatic > Freshwater > Lake...
TTGTACTAAATAATCTATTTCGTTTTTTTCTACGTTTGTAGAATTTTCTGAATTGTGTTTGTAAACTCCTTTGTTTGCTATTGTGTACGCTGCAAATGGTAAAAATTGCGACATTGCGAAGTGAATCAACATCGGTTTTACATACGTAACTAATAAATTATTATAATCCGTTGGTATCGTATAAAGTGAATCTACTGTAATTTCTGCGTCGTTATTTCCGCCGTCAATTATTGCCGTGGTTCCTATCTTATACCCCGTTCCGGCAACATCAATATCTGCAACCGTAACTAATCCACCAACTGCGGTAATATCTACCGTTAAACCCGCTCCGGTGCTTGTTGTTGTAACACCGATTCCGGTTGTGTAACCTGTTCCCGGATTGGTAATTGAAATTGTTGCTGGTATTCCTGAATATGCTAAAATAATTTCAGCTTGTAATTTCTGAAGTAATTGCGTTCCTAAAATTCTTTGTATATCAATATCTTGCGCGATCTTTACCCATTGTATAAAAGAATCCGTGTCTACATTACCGTTTAATGCAGTAAATTTTACTATGTCGTTTCGTGAAATTAATAATGCTTCGGCCATTTTATTCTTGATTTTCTTTTAACATTTTTCCACCCGTATTTGGGTTGTTTGGGCTAAATCCTTTTAACGGTAATTGGTTTGGGTAAAACGAAACTTGATAAGGGTTTGTAACTTTGTAACCTTTTATTTCAGCTGCTCGCGTTCCTATTTCTGCATATCCTTTTTCAATAGCGTTTAAATCTAACATAAAAGTTACCCTACTCCATTTGTGGTGGCATCGTGCTCCCCCTTTAAATTTAAAAATGTCGTATGTGTTTGCTCCAAATTCACCCCAACCCGGATTAACCGCTCTTTTACTCATTGCATCAATATCTTCTTTTCTGAATAAACGATCTTCTTTAAACATCATAGCTTTACAAAATGCTCTTTCAGGAACTTTGTTACCCGTGTATTTGTAACGAACTTTAAAATATTTTAAGTCGCTTACTTTTTTGTCTTGTACGCTCTTTAATTTTGGTTGTGGGTTTCCTGTTTGAACTAAGTTAATAAACCTGCTTAAAAGCGTTGTTTTGGGTTCTAAATCGCTTTCAGCTTTGATTAATTGCAGGTCTAAATCTTCATCGTTTTCTGAATCTTCGCGTTCATCAACTAAAATCCAATTTTCGTTTAATTGGTTTGCATCTACTTCAGCTAAAATTTCCTCTAAATCCGTGTTTATTTTATTTAGTTCCGTTCCTGTTTCCTCAATTACTTGTTCTTCAGTTAACGCGTTTTCTAAATCTACAAATTCCAACGGTTGTAATGTTCTGAAAAATAACTTTAATGCAATTCCGTTAAACGCTAAAATCTTATCAAAGCATTCAATTATTTCTTCCTGAAATGGTCGTATAACCATATTGTCAAAAAGTATTGTTGAATTTTTTAATTCATCAGCATTTGAACCAAATCCACTTGTAGTTGCAATTCCAAATAAAAGAGGGCTTGTTACATTGTGTCCTAACATTATTTTACGTAAACACTCTTCGCTTAAATACGTGTAATGGTCCGGCGCGTCGTTTAATGGAATATCGTCTACAGTAGTTTTACTTTCTGCATTTTGATTAAAAGCAACTATTACTTTTTGTCCACGCGATCCGGTTAACTTAGTTAAAACTTTTGAAGTAATTATTTCTTGTTGTTCTTCGCTCGGTAATCCGTTATTAAAATTTACAACCTTAGTCCCCGAAAAACCGTTTTGAACTTCGTTAATTAAATAATCTGCTACCTCTTCTTCCAATAGTGAATATGGAATCGAACCTTGATAATCAGGGTAACTGTAATATTTCATTCCAACTGAATAAGGTCTACAAAATAATATTTCTATTTTTTCATTTGAAAAACCAAATGCAGGAATTCTTTTAGGCGTGTATTTTTTTAGGTCTAACCAATTATCGGAATAATAATAAGCTTCAATTTCTCCTTCTTTATTGCATTTTTCAGCACGTAATAAATTAACCGGAATATGGTAAACTTTTAAAATCTTTTTATGGTCCGCCGAATAATGTACTTGAATTGCAAATTGACCTAACATTTTACGATCAATAACAATTTTACGAACACAATCACTATTAAACAAAGCCATCATTTGAGCGTACTCATTAGGCTTTTTGCTTGCGTCTAACGCACTTAATCCACGACCGTAAACTAATCTACTTATATTGTTTATAATCGCGTTATTCGTCGTTGAATTTGTGTACCTATCAATTAAAAAATTAAAATAATTATTGTCTTCTCCAAATTCCACCCAATTTTCCCGTTTCGATTCCTGAATTACGGGCGTCGTGTACGAACTTAAATTTAAAACGTGTATATTATTCATAAACTATAAATTCATTTGTTGTACTGTTTGAAACATACTGCCCGTTATTTACGGAAAATGTAACCAAACTTTGATCAGTACAAAATATTTTGTCTTTGTAAACTGTTGCCGATCCATTTTTAATTGTTAAAATATAGAAACGATTTTCTACTAAATTAAATTCCGATTCCAACGTACTATAATAATCTCCTTCCGTAAAAGTATACGTATCAATTACTACCGTTTTATTTGTTAATTCATCTGTAATTTGAACTAAATCAAAAGTTGAACTTCTTGGAATTAAATTAAATGTTTGCGGCGTTATATCAGTTGTTAAAACAATCATATCTATATAACTAAAAAATGTGTTTTTTGTCCCAAATAAAAAACCCCCACCGTAAAGTGAGGGCAATTTATAAAGTAATATTTAATTACGAAGTAACTATTAAAGCATCGTCCGTACCGTCGTTAAATACAGCCTGTAAACCAGCTTCGGTTGTACATTCTAAGAAATTTGCCGGAATTTTTTCCATGCCTGTAAAAGTCAAATTATAACCGTTAAAATCACTCATCTGCACCCCACTTGAAACAGTACCCGCAGTAACATCACATCCTTGGTCTAACCCTGCTAAAAAGTATTGGTGGTCTCTTGTTTCAACAACAATACGTGGACGTCCGTACGCTAACATTTTAACGTTTTTATGCGTTGCGGCGTCTTGTTTCTTTAATGTTATTGTTAATACTTGTTCAAAGAAAGTAGTTCCGTTATCGCGTGACGTTTGAATAGTTTGTTCGAATCCGTTTGCTCCTTTTAATTCGTATTTATACAAAGAAAGTTGCGCATCAGGAACCCACGTTTCAATAACGTCTGTATTTGTTGCATCATAATTTACGTTTTGTATTTCTAAATCGCCGTAATTTATAAAGTAGATATTTAATAATCCTGAAATCGCGTCTTTGCACGCTTCCAATCTTCCGTTTGCTATATCGCAGCTCATATTTTTATTTTTTAATGTTTAACAAAAAAAAGGGTGGCGTATATTTCACCACCCTTTGTATTTAGTTTATAGAATATTATTTTTTTAAAATTAAATTCCGTATGTAACAACATCCGAAGCAAATCCGTATTTAACATCTGCGGTAAATCGCATAATTACACGTACATTTTGACTTCCGTCAGTATCTGACATGTCCAAAACTCGGCATTCATTCATGTCATTCATTAAACCGGTCGCAAAAAACAAGTTTGAAGTTTGAGCCAATAATGCAGTGTTTGAAGCTAATCCATTTGCTAAAAATACTTTTACACCGTCGAAATAAATATCATTCAATACTTGGTTTGTTCCTTTATTGTCGTAACCGTTTGCACCAACTCCAGCTGCTGCAAATCCACCCAACGCACGAACGTACGCTCTATAAATGTTACTTGAAACATACAAAACTAAATCTTCTTTACCGTACAAAGCCGCTGGCAAAGCATCAATCATTAAACCTAATTCTGTAATAACGTTTGTAGCATCTACCGTTGTACCCGCAATTTTTTGACCTGCTGGTAAATCTGCATCAGCGTCTAATTGTGTCATAATACCCGAAAATTGTCCCGCTGTACCATCAACACCTTGCCAAATTGAAGTTTCCATACCCGCCGCAACTTTTTCTGCTGCGTGTGCAATTAAAAAATCTGCGAATGATTTTGGCAAAACGTCAAATGCTGAATAACCCATTTGAATAGCATCCCAATCCGATCTAAAATCAGTTTTACAAAGTTGTAAGTTAACTTGAAAAGATTCCGGTTGTAATATTTTTTCAGTTAATGTAATTGTACTTGTTGGATCAAAATCACACGTTGCATTTTTAATTATGTTATCCGTTGCAACTCTTTTAATTACTTGTTTGAATTTTACATTTGGCATTATTGTAATACCACCTTTTTCTAAAGTTGGCGCACTTAACAAAGCCGCTGCAATGTATTTTCCTGCCGATTCACCGGCGTACGTTGTCGTTATTGACGTTGTTGTACTTAAATTAATGTTTTTCATTATATATATTTTTTAAAATTAAACTACTGTTAATGTAATTGCGCCTGCTGAAGTTCCTAATCCAATAACATACCAATTAACGCCATCACAATTTAATTGAACAAAATCTCCAATTGTGTCTGCACTTGCTGAAAATGTAATTGTGTTTTCGTTTGCACCCGGTACGTTAACTGAATTTACAATTACTCCACCTTGAATAACATTTGAAGCCGCTTTAATTGTCCATGCAGTTGTTGCGAATAACGCTTGTACTGTAAAACGGAAATTTAAACCTGCTGAAGTTGCTACTGCTGGTAAAGTAATTTGTGCGCCTGCTGCTGCATTCAAAGAATAATGTCTTCCTGAATCCGCCGCAGTTAATGTAGTTGCTGAACTTATTACTGAAGTTTGAACTAATTGACGTAATTCGTCATTTGAAATCGATACTAATGTTGCCATTTTTTTTTATTTTAAAATTATTATTTACTTAATTTGTCTAAAACTGAATCCATAATCGTGCGCGGTTTTTTAGGCGCTAATCTTGTAATTTCTATCGGCGTATTATTTTCAGGATTAAATGAAATAGGTTTTACTTCGTTTAATTCTGTTTCTGTAACTTCGTTTATTTTTGCTAACTCCGCTTTTAACGTTTCGTTTTCAGTTTTCAAAGCTTCAATTTCTGCAAAGAAAGTTTCTTTAACTACGCTTTCAATAGTTTTCTTTGGTGCGCTTTTTCCTGTTTCCATTTCTTGTTTTGCTTCGGTTGGAACTTCTTCAGCGGGTGCTTCTGGCATTTCTTCTTCTTCTGCAACTTCTTTCATTTCGGAAATAATACCTTCAGTTGTTACTACTAAAATACGACCGTCTTCCATTTCGTATTCTCCAACTGGCACGGGTATTTTTTGATCGTCTTCCGTTACGATTACAATTTCCATTTCGGCTTCGAATGAATCAGCTTCTAAAACTGTTACTCCGTCCGCTAACATCATTTGTTCTAAACTTACTTCCATTCCGAGTAAAGTTTTGATTTGGTTTATAAGGCTGTTTTTCATTTTTATTTTATTTGGTTTAATAAAGTTTTCAAATCTTTAAAATCAGCTTCGGCGCTTTTAAGTCTATTAAATGCTGTTTCAACAATTGGTAAATTAACTCCTAATTCACTTTGCATTTTTTTTAATTTATCATGTAATGAAACGGATTTTTCATAAGCTGCATTTAACTTTATTAAATTATCATTTGCAGATTTTTTTTCATCAGACATTTGTTTACTTAAATTAGTTAGTCTATCAATGTTTTGTGCAATAGGATTTTGCAAATTTTGCATTACTACTAATTCTTTTTCTAAATCTTGTGAAGTTCCTAATTCCACTTCATGCGTGGCCAAATTAACTTCCTCTTTAAATAGTTTGTTGTAAACTGTTTTTCGTGTATTCATATTACTTTATTTAACTTATTAACTTTCGCTTTTTTGTTTTGTTCCCTTTTTAGCCGTTTTCACGCACTGTAACACGCACTCCGTTGTTTTCTGTTGTCGTAACATTTTGAGGCGGCACGCTTGCTGTTTGCCCTATTCCCTGAGCTTGTAAACTACCGTCGCAACATTTTGAACTATACCTTCCGTTTTTGCATAAGCATCCACGCTTTCCACCAATCGGACTTGATTTACTTTGTGTTCTCATTTTATTTATTATGAAATGAATTCTTTTTGACTTAATACTTCTTTTAAATGATTTATATAATATTCAGCGTTATTTGGGGTAAAATTTTCATACAAATTATAAGCATTAAAATAGGCTTTGTCGCTATCTGGAATTCTAATACCAAGTTCTTTATATAAACCTTCAGCTTTTGTCATTAATTTTTTTAATTCATTAATTGAAACAACATATTTTTGTAATAATTCAACTGACAATTCACCCTCGTTAAATATTATTCTTTGTGCGTTTTTTAATTTTTTACTATTTTCGCCATAGGCAAGAATAAGTTTTCTTGATTTTTCTGTACTATTTAATAACTCGTCCATTATAGCTAAATGCACTTCGTGTTGTGCTAATTTAATTTCGTTAGCGTTCGCATCCATTTGCGAAATCATTTTTAAAATGTTATTTACCTTGTTCATGTTTATTTATTAAATCTATTAATTTTTCTATCATTATTTCTTCTTCAGTTTGTAAACTCATTTCGTATTTGTCCACAAAGTAACCTTCAATCGAAAAGCCTTTTACTTCACCGGCTTTTACTTTATTCCAAATTTCGTCGTTGTTTACTTTCATCGAAATCATCCACGTACCCTTTGGTAAATTAAAACCGTAAAAATTTGATTTGTCTTTTTTTTCGTCTTCAATTATCCAACTTTCAACAACTGACATTCCGTCTAACATTTTCTTTTCGTGTTCTAACGTAGCGTTATTTTGGTTTGATCGCATCAAAAATAATTCGCTTGCTTTTCGGATCGTGTCTTCACTAAAAAAAATATAAAATTCTTTGTCTTTAACACGTCGGTAAATTTGTTTATTAGGAACCAACGCCGCACCCATTAATATACGTTTTTCGGTGTCTACCTCTTTTAGTTCTACTTCGTGTTTATTTAACGCTACAAAGTTTTCTTCGATTGCAGGACTTTCAACAACTGAAACGGCGTTAATACCCATTTCTATTTTTGTTTCGTCTATTAACAGTTCTATTATTTCAAACTTTTTCATATATTTTTAACTTATAAACTCGAATTTTGTGCCCTATTTCTATCTAACGCCTGTTGGCTTGTTACTTGACCGCTAACTACGTAGGCCATTGTTGGTTGTTGTTGTAATTGCGCTAATTGATTAATTCCGTTATTTCCCACCGTGTTAAATTGTGGCGTCATTGTCGCACCTGCACCCGTCCCACCACCACCACCAAGCCCACCACCTGAAGGCGCTGATCCACCACCCAACGAACTCAAAGCTTTTGCCGTTGCTGCAATATTTGCCGCTATTCCTATTCCGGTTGAAATATTATTTAAAGCTATTACCGGCGCGGCAGCTGCTCCACTTGTTGCGATTGCTTGCGGTGTTGCTAATGCTCCGGCGTTTGCTAATTTATTTGCTATAATCATTTTTGCAATACCAATTGCACTTTCTGCAATAACCGCCGCTTTTTGAACTCCTTTACTTTTTTCAAAAACATTTTTAATTAATTGAACGCCTTGTAACGCTACTTCAATTCCTTGATTTTGAATAGCTTGTTTTTGTTCCGCTACGGCTTTTGCGTTTGCTATTTCTGCATCCGCTGCGATTTTATCCGCTGCCGCTTTTTCTAATTTGTATTTAGTGTTTATAGCTGCGGAATCTTTATTGAATTTGTCCGTTAATTCAGTTTGTAATATTGTGTTGTTTAATGCAGCTTCGTATTCTTTATCGTATGCAATTTGTAAATCTAAAAGGTCTTGTTCTTGTTGTGTGTTTTTTAGTTTTTGTAACGCGTACCATTGTTCGTCTTGTAATTTAATTTTTTCTTCAGTTGCTTTTGTTGCCGCGTCTTTGTCTAATTTATCATATTTATCGTTAATTGCTTTTTCATCAAATCTTTTACTATCAACTGCTTGCGCATTTAATTTAGCTAACTTATTTACTTTGTCTTTGTCGCCTGCTAATTCCTTTTCAGCGTCTTCTTTTTTGTATTTGTATTGAAGTTCTAACGCTGCCAATTCTTTTGCGCGCCCCTCTTCCATTAAGCGCACTTTTTCTTCTTCAGTTCGTCGCGTAATATCTATTTGTTGTACTGCTGCTGAAGACGCGCTTTCAGTTGCTGCTGCGTTGTTTTGTTTCATTTGCAATAAAAAACCGTCCCTATCGCTTTGCATTTGTTTTAACCCTTGCTTTGCTTCTGCAATTGTGGCCGCGCTTTCTGCTTTAACTGCCGCAGGGTCAAATAATAATTTACTCCCCGCGCTCGCGCCCGCTTTTGTTATTTCTGTTAATACTTCGTTAAAATCCATTGCGACAATTTTACTATACCCTAATAATTCAGCGCCTTTATTAATTGTAGCAATAACTAAATCTAACGGTTTCATAAATATACGAAGCATAAACACGCCCATTTCGAGCGCGCCTTGTATTATCATTTTAGTTATTTTTTGATTTCTTTCAGCTGCTTCAATTTCTAATTTTGCAACTGTTTCTAATCCTTTTATTCTAATTGCTTCGTCTTCAATAGACGTATTCATTTTATTAATTCGGATTTGTAAAATTTCCTTTTCACTTTTACCCTGAAGTCTTAAAGCGTTTTCTTCTAATTGCGCGTTTTCATAAGATTTTTTTGAACTTGCCGCGTGTTTTTCTGCGTCTACATTTAACTTTTTTTGTTCTGCTGAAACCCCACTAACGGCCGCTTTTATATCATCCCAATAAGCTACAACCGCACCTAACGCAATAACTAACAAACCAATTCCCGTTGCCGCTATTCCCGTTTTAATTCCACTTAACGCACTTTTTGCGGCTGCTCCTAATTGTTTAAAAGAATCCTTTGCTTCCATTAAACCGTTAATGCCTTGCGTTAAAGCCATTACGCTTTGTACTTTTAAAAGGGCTTCTTCTACTTTGTCACTTTCTATACCTAATAAAGCCATTCCACCCGTAAACGCTTGGAATCCATTCATTACACCGTTAACCGCGCCCTCAACCGCTTTAAATTTTGCATCAGGATTAAACGCGTCTACTAAATCTTTACTAAACCCTATTTGATCTTTTAATTGCGCTGCTGCTTTTGCCGCGTTAATTGCTTGTTTACTTGTTTCACCGTATTGCGCGCTAACTTTTTGAAGTTCCGCAACCGCTTCTTTATACTGCGATTTTAAACTTTTGCTATTGTCTTTTATTTCTAATTCAACCGTTCTTTTTTCTGCCATTTGGATTTTCTTATTTCTTGTTTAAATATCTTTTTTACATTTCCTGTTAATTCGTGTTTTCCTTTTGCCACGTCCACAATTTCAGAAACACCGTAAAAATCACCGGTCTTTAATAGTTCTAAAATCAATTCTATCATGCTTGTTGAATTATATATAAATAATTAATTAATGTATTTCCGTCCCTGTTATTTATTGTTATGGTAATTGTTATTGTACGTTCTATTCCCGTCGTGTTTGCCGGAATACATACCGTTACAAATCCACTTTCTGTTAAGGGGTTTGGACTCATTGTAACCCCTACCAAACTACTTGTTAAATCCGCAAATGAATTTCTTTGTATGTTAATTAAATAATCGTAACACGCCCCTAACGAACTAACCGTATTTATTGAGGGTGGATTAACCGGCCTAAAATCTAAATACAAACTAAAATTTACTTCACCTGTTCTAAGGTTTGACTTCATGTCGTTTATTATATATCTTTTATCTCGAATAATTATACGATCATTTAAGTTTAAATTTGTCAAAAGTGAAATTGGTAAAACTGTTTTAACGTTAATTAAACGATTTTTAAGATTGTATAAATTAGTTAAATACCCAAAGTAATATATTGCAAATAAATTGTTTGCGCTTGCTACATTTAAAAGCGTGCTTTCATCCGCACTAAAATTTAAAGAATAGTTTGTACCTTGTATTATTGTATCCTGTCCGAACGGCATATAATCCGAAACGGTAACATGAGTAGTTCCATTATAGAATTTAAACGTACACGGTTTTTGATCGTACATATAAAGCAATGTAGGTTTTGGAACGTAGCTTTGGAATGTTTCGTTTAAATGGTAACCTACTTGTAAATCAGTACCCGTGAATTTATTAAATAGTAAATTTTCAAAAGGAACTTCTACGGAATATTCGCCACCGTCATAATCGTAACTTGAATTTGTGTTACCGTAATCTCTAAAATATAAACTTTTAAAGTTTTTATTCATGAAACTTTCGCTTTCTTGATATTTAAACGAAATCTTTTTATATAACTTAATCCGATCTACGTCAATTGAATCAATATCAGTATATTCTGTAATGTCCACAATCGCGCCGGAATTATACCACTCATCTAAAGGTTGTAAAGTAAAATTATCTACTGACGTTCCAAAACAAGTTAGGTTAAATTCTTTTATTATTCCGGAAAGGAAATCTCCTACTTTAATTTCAGGTGCTAACGTTGCTAAATCTACGTTTCCCGAAAATGTTTGTGTACTTGCTGTTGTGGAATACGTTGTTTGTCCAAAAGTAACAACATCGAATGCGTCGTAATAATTATATTTTTGAATATATCCAAAACGCGCATTAAAAGTTATGTTTTCACTTGCGCGAACTTGCGCTGTTATAGTTGATTGTAAACCATCAATATTTTGTTGACTTAAAACCGTGTACGTAGTTGTTGTATTTCCAAATCCAGTTACAGTATTTGAATACGTGCCGTTTATAAAAATATCAATCCAATAAGTTACGGTAGCTGATGAAATGGAACTAATCCTAATTGTAGTTTCATGAAATAAACTATTTGGAATTACATTTACACCTGAAACGCTTTCTATATAATTATAATTTAAAGCTCCATTTGTTGTATTAAAAAAAGTTGCCGCGCCTGCAGGGGAAAATGTTAAAATATCCACGTCTAAAGGGGATGTTACATAAGTTTTTTCTAATACGTTTTTTAATAATAAAAAGCATTTTGTAAATCTTAAATCAGTTAACCACGAACCCGAAAATGTAACCCCGTATTTTGTTGCAATTGCGCTTAAAACTTTTTCTACTTTTATAGCAGGAAATAATTCGTTGTAAAAAATAGGGTGCGCGTTTTGTGTTATATCGTAAGTTCCAACCCCACTAATTTGCCATAAATTCTTCCAACTTATTAATGGGTATCGAACATCGTAATCTACTGCGTCGTCGGTTATTCTATTGTAAACTTCGGTTGCTGTGTATTCATGTGAATAATTGTTTAACTCTTTTACGTCGCTTAATTTATCTTCTCCAAATTTATCTTTTAAGCTTAACAAATCGCCGTAAAATGTTATTTGGTAATTATCCGCTATTCCTTTTTTTACGTTGGATTTTTCTAAACTTATTTTTCCCGTTCGAAACGGCGTTAAATCAATTTCAATATACGCTTTTCTTTTTATGCTGTGATCTACGCTTGCATCTACGTCTGATTCATAAAAGTGCTCAAATATAGAATTATTAACGGGACTTGCTGGAACGCTAAAACTCAAACTAACATCCGTAAAAACTTTGGAAATATCTGCTATGTTTTGGATCGTCGAAGTAACTTCTATTGTTTCGTCGTTAAATAATTCTAACTCTTTAAAATTGCCACTATCAAAAATAGGTTCTATATATATTTGTACTTTGCGCTCCATTACACAACTGAATTAATTACGTCAAATGCAAATTCGAATTCTAAAGAATAATTAATCATTTTTGTATTTATGTTTTTAAATAACTCGGTGCTTTTAGAATTCAATTTAGCAGGGTAGTCGTTAATAATTATTTTTTCGCTTAACATTATTTGTCGTAATAATTCTTTGTAGTCTTCAGTTACCCAATCCGTATTTACTTTAATTGATTTTTTACCGTTGTTATTAAATACGTGTCTTTGTCCCTGAATAGTATTATAGTCGGTATTGGTTTGCATTAAATTATATTCTTCACTTTCTACGGTTAACGTGTCGTTACTCGCTGCATAAAAATATGTCCTTTGCCAGCATCCATATTTATTTACGAAATCACAAAGTACAGGATCGTATTTACAATTTTGACTTGGTATAAATGTAGCGCTCCAAATAACGGCATCTCCCGTGTCCAAAATCTCTAAAACATTTCCACTACTGTAATAACTTGAATATACTCTTAAAACGTCTATTAAAGCGTTGTTAGTTAGTGCCTGCGTAAACACTGCACCCGTAACTAAATTTCTGTAACGTGCTTTGTAACTTGTACCCGTTTTCACCATAATAAAACCAGCGCGCCTGTTGTCAAAAACTGACGGGCTTAAACCATCGTATAAATAATTAAACGTCCCTTCGTCGTGTAAAATATCGTAATTCAAACTTGGATTAAAACCTTCTTCGTAATATCCAAAACCGTCGTAACCTTTATAATCGGTTGTGTCTAATAGCGTGTAAGTTCCTGAAACTAATTTATAGCGTTTAACTTTTACGTTTACGTATTGCGTTGTTTGACTTGCTGTCCACGCGTTGTAAGGTTGTTGTCTTGTATTGAATGTAATATATTCTCTAATATACGGACTTATGTTATATTCTGTTTTAATATTGTTTGTCGCTGAAATTAATTTACTTAACGTATATTGTGGGCTTGCTGGTGCGCTTCCTGTTCCGTTCCATAAAAACAATTCTATTTTACTACCCGTGTTTAAAATTTCGGCTACTGAAATAATATGCGGGCTTCGTGCAAAAATACTCATTTGATATTTTTTAAATTTGTGTCTAATATTTGCGTTAACAATTGTTCCGCGTCTAATCCGTATTTGTCAATCAAAACATCCGGCAAAGTTTTAAATGCTTTCTCGAAAGGTTTGGTAAAAAATAAACTTGGTTTAATTCCACTCATGTAAATACTTCGCGCTAATAAAAATTTTAATGTTTTTCTACTCATGAATTTACCTTGCAAATCACGTGGTGCAATTCCTTTTCTAATTATCCATTTATCCAAACTTTTTGTTAACCCTCCTTTTGGTCCCGAACCGCTTCCAAACTTGTAAGGTGAATTAGGCGCTTTTTGTACTCCTTTGTTTTTAGATCCATTTGGTAAACCGCTTGGGTTTGCTCCTTTTACCCCCTTATCCTGAAAATTTCCGTATGGTTCCATATTGAAATAAACGCCTATTGAATTCGGCATCTGTTTTACTTCACCTTGGATTGAATTCGAAAGTTTTCCGCTTGCGTCTTTTCCTTGACTGCGTAAATTTGCCTTTGCTTCATTTACCACAATGTCCCGAAATTTCTGTAAAGCTTTTAGTGTTTCACTCATTAATCGTAAATTACATCTAACGTTAAACTTCCATTACAAATTGAATTGTAAAGGTTTGTTGGAATATCTAAACGAACCCTTCCATCTCCATTGTCGGAATAAGTACCGTAATTTAAAAAACAAGCGTTATTTTGTACGGGTGGATCTGCATTAAACATAGCCACTAAATCAGTTATGTTATTTTCATTAATTCCGTAACAAACTGCTACTTGGTTACCGTCGCATAAATAACGAATAGAGTTCATAGGTGTGGTAAAATCTATTATTTGACTGTAAACCGCTTGCGTTGTAATGCTATCGCAAATTGTCATTGTGTTAGCTACTAAAACATCAAACGTCATTGTCCAACCCGCTAAATAGTTTTCAAATCGTTCCGCAAATGGTTCGCACGTTGGGTTTCCATCCACTACAAAATTATCTGTATACAAATCACCGCGCCGTAACATTTCGTACAACCTGTTTAAAATTGCTAACTGCGTATTTAAAACATTTTGTTCGTTATCATTTCCTATAAATAATTCAGTTACTTCGTCTTTTGAAATGTCCACAATATCCATAGCCAATAAACTAATATTGAAACGAATTACATTAGATTCAAAAACCGCCGAATTAACCATAATATGCGCTAACGGAAATATTGTTTGTTTGCCTAAATCAACTTGAAATATATCACCGGTTGTAACCGTGTTTACGATTGCATCATTATCCAAATGATTTTTTAACGTGTCAATTATTGTGTAAAAGTTAGCCATGTTTTATTCTTTTGTTTAATTCGCGTTGTTCGATTTCTGTTTTTTGTCGTTCATAAGTAAGAAAGGTAAGACACTTTCGAAGTCCAAGCCTTGTAACTTCATCAAATTTGGTAACATCTCCTTGAGCAACTGCATAGATTGAGTTATACCAACCCCACTGCTTTCCAAACTGCGTTCGTTCGCTGAAGTCATTAGTTCCGGATTCTTCAGTATCTCCATCTCCAAATAAGAAAGAGAATTGTTTACTAAGTCGTTTCCTAAAGTCCAAAAAAAAACACTTGCTGCCATTACTACGTCTAAAGGTGCAAATTTCATTAGGTCGCTAAATTCAGCTGTTCCCGTGTATTGTATTATTTCGTATTTATCTTTACTTCGTGTTTTGATCGGCCTGTACATTACTGCCATCGCTTTGTGGAAATTATCCACGCTGGTAATATTACTTTCTAAATCTATATATTCACCAAATGTTATTTCGTCCATATTTGGAATAAATCCGAACTCCATGTTTTGAATTTTAAACGTAGGTTGAAACTTTGGTTTTTCCTGAAACAATTTATTAAAATGTAACGCCAAATCTTTAACGTCACTCCATTTTATTTTTATTACTTCTTTTAAATTTAAACCGCAAAATATTTCTATTGTTTTTTCTGCAATAAATTCTTGATCGTTTGAATTGTTAATTACCTTCATGAATTTTTGATAATTCTGCAAAGGTATTTCAGAAAGTTTTGTAGGCACGTAGATTTCCGTTTTCATATTGTTATAACTATTTTTTTTGTTTATTGTAGTAAGTAAGTGAAATTGAATAGGCTTCGTTTAACATTACTACGTGTTTTCTAATATTCATTGGATCGTCAAATATTATTTTAATCCGTTTACCGGTTTTATCTTGTATGTATTGCTCAACTGTGCGCACCATTACCGGTAGTTCGTCTGTCATTTTTGTGAATTATCTAATGAAATATTTACCGTAATTCGAATTTAATCCTAACGTTTCCATTTCATGGTATCGTAGCGCATCAATTCCGTGGTCTTGTTTTCCCTGCGGTTTGTTTAATTGCTTTCCTGTTTTATCCTGGTCCCAACAATATGCGCGTAATTCCTTAATTAAATTCGTGCTTTGTGACGTTACCAAATATTCTTGTTGCTGCATTATATCAATACCGTAATTAATTGAATCCTTGCCCTTTGTAACTCCTTTTATTGTTATTCCGTACCGTCTTATTTCATCAATACTTTTAGGCTCGGAACTATCCGCGTAAACAACCACGTTTTTTGGTAGTTCCTTTGCTATGTCGCTGTTTAACATTCCGGTCTGGTATTTCAGTTCGTTAACTATTCGTTGGCCGTTGTAATTGTAAACTTCGATTATTGCGGTTGGGTCGTTTGTATATCCGAAGTCTAATCCTATTCCAACTAACTTTGCTTCGGTTGGTATTGTGTTTATTATTTTCCAATTACTGAATATTACGCCCTCAAGCATTCCTATTTCTCCCAACCCGTAAACACGCCACCAATTAGCCCAATATGCGCTTGTTGGTGCTTTGTCGCGGTTCTTTTCTATTTCCCTTACTATTCGTTCGTCTAACGCTTCGTTATCCTTGTACGTCAAAATTAAAAAGTCGCTATCTGTTTCACCTTTTAATTCAGTGTGAACCCAAAATTCATTAGCCGGATTAAAATCTAAATAGACTTCTTTTTTTGTACGTATCGAAAGTTCATTGTACGCTTCAAAGTTTACGTTGTTACATTCGTTTATATACAAAATGTCACGGCGCGCACCTCTTAATTTGCTGGAATCATCTGCGCTAAAAAATTCAATTACACTACCGTTTGAAAATTCATATCGTAAAAGCGATTTGTTAAAACGCTGTTCAAAAAAACGGTTTGTGCTTTTCATTATACGCAAAAAATCTTTTAATGCGCCCCTTCTTAAATGTGGAATACTTTCAGCTACTATGCTTATTTCTTGGTTTGCGTAGGTTGATGCTTTGGTAATTAATATAGGTATTATTCCATACGTTTTACCCGCTGAAGTACCACCTTGAATTATTTTAACGCGCTTTTTTAACGCTTCAATTTTGTTAATCGCCGTTGTTATGATCACTTAACTTAAATAAAGGTTGTTCTATATTTGTTTGTTCTATTTGTTGTAATGGTGCGCCGTATCCTGAATCCATTAATGCTTTGTACGCGTTTACGTCCCCGTCACGGGCTTTTTTAATTAACGCTAACGTCATTAAATCTTCTTGACTCATTGTTTGGCTTTCACCTGTTAACGGGTTCTTTAGGTTCTGATTGACCTCTAACCAATAGCGGGCGATTGTGCTGCGGTTCTTTGCTCCTTTAGGGCGTCCGTTAGGGTTTCCGCTTTCTCCTTTGTCCCAAGCTGGTTTTAAATTATCTTCTTTTGCCATTTCGGTGTTTTTTCGGTGTTATTTTATTACAAAGATAGTTTATCAAACCATTGATTGTAAATTTCGGTTGCAATTTGTGCGGTCATTACCGGGGGAACACTCATTCCGATTAAATACATTGGTCGTAATTCTTTAAAATTATAATCCAATGGGTAGCTACCTATTAAACAAACCTCTTTATTGCTTAATTTTCTTTTTTCTGTTGAATGAAAAAAACCTTCGCATTGATTTGCTGTAATTGTGTTACAAACTTCATTATCAGCTAATCGCATACTTGAAAAATTACTTCCATTTGAAACAGTTGCAAATGATTTTCCTTGTTTGCATATTTCCCACATTTTTGCCCTTTGCCCGTTTATACCCTCTTTTAATCCTGTTTCTTTTATTTGTTTAAATAAAATTGCCTCTTCATTAAACTTTAATTCTAATTTAGGAAAATTCAAATCATTTCTTTGGCAAATAAAAAATACCCTTTCCCTTTTTTGCGGAACGCCCATTGATGCAGCATTTAATAAAAATAATTGAACTTTATATCCGGCCGCTTCAAATTCTTTTTTTATTCGGTGTACGTAGGCTTTTGCATTTCCCTGAATTAATCCTTTTACGTTTTCAGCGATAACAACTTTTGGCTGTAATTTTTTAGCTAATTTAATATAATCAAAAAATAAATCGTCTAATCTTTGTTCAGCTTGCCCCTCTCTAAATACTTTTGTTTTGCCCCAATCTTTTTCACGGTTACCAGCCATTGAAAAACTGCTACATGGCGGCGATCCGTCTAAAATATCAAGGTTGTATAAATCTTTTGGAAAATCAGTTCTATTTGCAAAATCTCGAATATCCTCAACAAATAAATATTTCGGATTGTGATTTGTTTTGTAAACATCAGCAATTGGCGGATCTATTTCAACGCCGCCCAAATGTTCAAAACCTGCTAATTTATAACCCATTGTGGACCCACCGCCACAAATAAACGTGCCAAATACTTTTAATCCGTTACTTTTTGGGTAACCGTCTTTTAAGTGCCATTTATACGCGAATTTATGTTTATTCATTGCCTAATAATTTCCAAATTGCTTGCTCCGGTGTTGATGCAATTTTACTTAATTGCTCCCTAACTAAATTATAATCGTCTTCAGTATATTTTAATTTTAAAATCATTTCTGAATCTAATAAATCAATATCAATTTCCTCGTTTTTTCCTGAATAGTCTAATTGATTTGTTTCGTAGTTAGGAATATTTAATCCCCAATCGTCTAATTTTTCAGCATCCCACTCATTCGCTAACTGATCCCAATCCCACTCGCCAAAACCAACGTTATCCTTGATTAAAAATTCCGCTTTTTGTTCCTCGTTCCATTCGTCTGCGATTATAACCGGTATTTCGGTGTATTTTAACTCGTTTAAGGCTTTTAAACGCATATTACCACCCAATACGCAATATTTACCGTCAACGTCTGTAAAAACGATTAGAGGGCGTTTATTTAGCATATCAGGAAACTCCTTTATTGAAGTAATTAACTTTTGAAATTTGCCGTCTTTTATTACGCGCGGGTTTTTTGGGTTTGCTTTAACCTGTGATATATTTACTTTAATCATTGTTTTCTATTTCGTAGGTGTCAAAAACCGTTCTAAGTTGTTGGATTTTTTCGCGTAAACATGAACTGCATGAAGTCGGTTCGTTTCTTACTTTAAATATTCTGCTATGAATTTTTAGCATTGTTACTTGTTCTGTTGGTTTTACGTCTAACGTGTTTTTTCCAAACCATGCTTTTAAATATTCGTATTCCGGCTGGTCCAAACATTCAGGTTTACGATATGGAAATAATTTATTTAGCGTGTTTTTTCTTTGATCGCATCCACAATCTTCACCTAAAATAAACTTTGCTATTTTCGCAATTCCTGTTGTTTCTAAAACTTGTTCTACTGTGTCGCCTAATCCAATGGCTTTTTTTCTTGGTCGTCCCATATTTTATTTTATTAATTCATAATCCTGGTTAATATAATCTTCGTAGTGCTCCTTTACTTCGTGTTTAAGCGACTTTTTGCAATTTGTTATAGTGGAATATATACTTTTAAAACTAATGCCTGTAACGGCGCTTATTTGCCTGTAACTTAATCCGGAATCCCTGTACAAATTAAATAACATTTGATCATACCAATGCCAGCTTTTAACTGTTTCCGTTATTAACTCTTCAATTTTAGTTTTTGCGCGTGTTTTTTCGTTTGTTTCGCTTACGTCTTTTAATTGGATTGCTTCCGTAATATTTACTTTTACCAATCTTAATTTTGTTTTCTGGTAATCTACAAACATATTGCGTAAAATAATCCAAATATAACCTTTATAAATTTTTCCGCTTTTATAAAACTTTTCCGTGTTTTCCTGCTGAATTAATTTAATATACATTTCCTGGACTATGTCTTCAGTATAAAACGTTTCACCAAAACCGCGCACAATTTTAACCCATTCTTTGTGGTGCTTCGATAAATCGTTTAATAGTTCTTCATTCACTTTTACAAAGTTAGTGTAAATTTATACGCTAAAATAATTAATAAAACTATTATAACGCGTTTTATACTTCGTATCATTTCCGTTTCGTTAAATACCCACTTGCTAAATTTTGTTGAACGCATCCACCAACATAAAAGCAAAATAGCTCTATCCAAAAAGAATAAAGCTATGAGCAAAGGAAATAAAAGTAATTCAATTAATATTCTCATTTTTTAGTTTTTTCATGAGTCAAATTTAGTTTAAATATTTCTTAAATCAATTTTTTGCTCCGTTCCGTTTGGATGCGTTACAATTAATGAAGTTAATTTTCCTATATTCCATGTGCCAAATTCTACTTCGTATGTTTCAAAGTTTATTTTTAAGTGATTATCATTTGGTAACTGCGTAAAACATTTAGTTTTTGGCGCGTTTTTTATTTCAGGGCAAATATTTTTATTCATTTTCTACGTGTTTTTTGATTAGATAAAAAGCAATACCGATTATAAAAATAATCCAAATCAGTATTGCAATATTTCTTAATAACATTGTTCCCGGCGTATTTGGTAGTTTAATTCTTCGTGCCATTCCAATAAATCGTTTTCCCAAACTTCCATATCAAAACCGCATAATTCAGGTTCGTTTAAAACAATTTCCTCAATAGCTTCGCAAACTAATTTCCTGTTACGCTGGTTTAAAAATCCGCTTTTAAATACGTGTTCCCAATCGTACTGTTCTAATCTTAAATCCACACTATCAATTACATGATCGCCGTTTTCGAGTGTAATGTTAAACGATACTTCGCCGCAAAAATTCATTTGCTTGTTTCCTATTTCAATGTTGAAATAAACATCGTTATCGCAAAATTCTAAATTAACGATTTTGAAATTTCTGTTTTTAAATTCTACTGTTTTCATATTACTTGTTTTTAATTGTTATCAAATTTAATATAACTTTTTAAATAAACAATACATTTTGAAAAAAAAAAAAGCGAAATTTTTTACGTTTCGCCTTTTTAGGTTTTGCCGAGCCTTATTTTTTAATCTTTTCAAGTATTGATTTTGGCGTGTGGTATTGCCCTTCAATATAGATCATTATTTTTACTAAGTAATTCATTACATTCCTTTTTTGTTTAAATAATCCGCCACGCGTTGAATAGTTCGATTTGTAACAGATTTCCCGCTTAAAAATACGTGGATGTTTGATTGATGTAATTTAGCATCAACACAAAACGCATTTAACGTTATTCCTGTTTTATTCAAATATTCCCGCAGTAAGTTGCGTGTAATTTGGTCGCTGTTTGCAATTATTTTAGTTGCTTTCATTCTTAAAAATCATTTAAAAAATCGTCTAAAACTGATTTTGTAGGTACTTCAGGCATTTGTTGAACTTCGTCAACCGGTTTAATTGATAAACTTAAAAACCCTTTGCCGTCTTTTGATTGTTTTTTCCATGCGCTTAAAAAGAATTCTCGGCCGTTGATCGTGATTTTACCGTTTAAATCTGGCTGCGTTTCTTTTACTTTTTTATCGTTTGTAAATAACGCTCCTGAATTGTCGTAAATTTTGTTTTCCATTTTTATTTATTTTAAGTCTATTTTATAATACTCTAATGTTATATCCGCTATTTTTTCAGCATCTTTACGTACCCTTGCTTGCCTATCTTCATCTTCAAACGGGCTGTGCCATCTTTCATCCGAAATAGCATCGTAGTTTAAATACGTAATAATTGCTTCAACAACTCTTTCTCTTCTTTCATCGTAGTTCATAGGAACTAATAAAACTCGTGCTAAATTTTCCATTTTTATTTATTTATTTATTTATTTATTTATTTGTTTTTAACTCTTCTCTACAAATTTTGATTATAAGCGAATTACTATGTAACGGCGTGTTATTATCTATATTTTCAATTATATAACTTAAAACGCCTCGTAACTCCTTAATTTGGTTCTTTAAATCTTTGATTTCTTCGTTAACTTCTGGATTCATTTATTGAAATTTTAATAGTTTATAATTCATTCGTAATTTTTCCTTCCAAAATTCAGATTCGTTTTTATACGCCTGGCAAATCGCTCGAAATTTTCCGTACGTTGAATTTTTTGAGTAAATTATTTTTTTTGCTTTTACTTCTCCGATTCCTTTCACGCCTTTTATATTATCGCATGCATCCCCAACTAAAAACAGTTCACAAAGTAAATTTTCGCAGTCGGTTTTTGTCATGTTTTTAAACCCTTTTCGAATCTTAAATTCTTCGCCGTTTTCGTCGTATCTTTTGAGTTGGTAATAATCAAAATGCAGGCCTTCAATTTGCTTTAAATCTTTGTCGATTGAACAAATTATATAATCGTTGACGTTTAATAACTGAGCGTTGTAATAAATAAGGTCGTCCGCTTCGTATTCGTCATGAGCAAATGAATTATTCCAATACTCTATCAAATAATTTCGTAACTCAGAAATCCAACGATTCGGTTTTTTACGATTTGCTTTGTATTGTGGATCTATTTCCTTTCGAAAGTTGTTTTTACATTTTGTA
>Ga0209596_1001325_pt1 | contig 21492 bp, 14 predicted proteins | sample M_130807_MF_Meta_FD_187314 | JGI IMG/M metagenome (GOLD analysis project Ga0209596, IMG submission 187314) | Freshwater microbial communities from Lake Montjoie, Canada to study carbon cycling - M_130807_MF_MetaG (SPAdes) (version 2) | ecosystem: Environmental > Aquatic > Freshwater > Lake...
AAATAAAAACAAATATATTTTGCTTATAATTTAATATACAAAATATATAAATATGAACAATGAAATAAATCAATCACACCGTTTTGAAGAAAAAATAAATAGTATAAATTCCAGTTTTTTATCTGCTTTAGATAATTTTAATAAATATTTTGTTTATTATCATACAAACCCTGAAGTAGATGATTATTCTGATAATTTTTTAAATACAAAAACCCAGTTACAGGGGCTTAGTAGCAATATGTTTATAACAACAAACAATATTGAGAAGGGTATTGAACAATTGGATGCTCACATGTCTGAAATTTCAGTTAAACTAACAAAAGAGAAGAAGAAAAACAAGGAGCTTGAAAAAATGTTTAACAGTTTGAAAGGGACAGAAAAAGGTTCCGATTTATTAATAAGTGACAGTAAAATAGAGTATAACTTGGTATATTTTAAAAATATAGAATTATTTATTGGTATATTGATTATTTTAGCATTATTGGTTTCATCAAAAGTGGCATTTATCTTGTTAGTTGTGGCACTAATATTTAGTTATTATTTGGGTATATTAAAGATGGTTTTACCAGTTATTAAACATTTATAGGCTATTATATGCTATTATAGGCTTATTATATTATTCGTATTTATAAATAAATATTATTATATGTTTATTTATAATGCTATCATTTTTTTCCAGATACACTCAAAAAAGTAATTTATATAATAATACATACGATACCAATTTACAAAAATATATCAGAAAAATAGAAGCAGATTTGTTGAAAAAGCCAGTATTGACATCCGTAAATACAGATATTATTTTACATAATCCTATGTATACCGGGTATAATTTACTACCAATATCAATAATAGGTTTTATTTGTTTTCTAGCAGGTTATAAATTATCAAAGTTGTAAATGGAAAAGGTGTAAATGGAAAAGGTGTAAATGGAAAAGGTGTAAATGGAAAAGGTGTAAATGGAAAAGGTGTAAATGAAAAAGGTGTAAATGGAAAAGGTGTAAATGGAAAAGGTGTAAATGGAAAAGGTGTAAATGGAAAAGGTGTAAATGGAAAAGGTGTAAAATCTTTATCTAATATATATTTATTATATAATTATTATATAAATAACAATGAAAGATGAATTAAAAACCGACATATTAAAAATAGAAGCATTAGAAAAAGAATATAATGCCGTATTAAATCAATATGAAGAAACATATAAAAACTGTAATGATGAATTAAAACAGAATTTAGATAATAAGCAGAGAAGTTTTCAAACCTTTAATAATCGCGCATATTGGGGCACATCGGGGCTCAGTCAAGGTACTGTTGGAGCTGAAACCGATTGTGAAAATATGTGCGCAACCAATTCTAAGTGTACTGGCGCAACATTTAATACAATAAACCGCTATTGTTGGACTAGAACTGGAAACGGAACATTGTCACCAACATCGTCTAGCAATGTGGCATTATTACCCACAGTTAAAGCATGTGTAGTCACTTTGAACGCATTGAATAATCGATTAATAAAAATTAACAGGCAACTTACAGAACTAATAGAGACAACAAATTCTCAATTGGTGTCAGAAGAAGCAAATAGGAGTAACTCGAAACAACAATTAAATATATATTACGCGCAATTACTTAAAGAGCGATTACAAATGTCCAAAATATTAGAAGACCAAAAGACAATTGATGAAGATACTGCGACACAATTTCTTTATGTGTCATCGCAAAATAATACATTTCGCTTATGGGCACTATTAGCATGTATTTTATTATTGGTCATTATAAATAAATTATATGGTAAGGACCCATCTATATTTAAAGTGAGTTTTATATTGATGATAGTTTTATTAATTGCTTCTTTTAGCTTAAATACGGGAATCGGATTTATGACATGGTTAATTCTTATTTTAGTTATTGTATTGATGAAAATGGGTATAATACCGGGAACAAGTTCTAGTGACTGAACATAGTGTTTTTGGTTATGATAGTTCTATAGATATATTATATAATAAATAATATATAATATATATAGTATATAAAAATGCCTAATAATACAGAGTTTTTATCATTGGTACAAGGGCAACAATTTCAAAAAAAACATAAATCAAACTCAAACCCTAATAAAAGTAAGAATAAAGGTAATAATAAAAACAATAATAATAATAACAATAATAACAATAATAACAATAACAATAATAACAATAACAATAACAACAATAACAACAATAATAACAAGGTTAAAACAGAAGGGTTTACAACTCTTTCAGACGACTCCATTAATTTAGGACGTAATAATAAACCCGTTTTCATTAATGAATATACTCGAATGAAAGAAAATAATGCGCAAAGTCAACGCAACTTAGCTGAATTACAACAGCTCCAATCTCAATACAATAATTTATTATCAAATTACAATGATTTGACAAATCAAGTTAAAACAGTTACAAAACAAAATATGGAGCGAATCAGTAGTAATAATCCTTATTTAGGACAAAATATCACATTAAATAATGAAAGTGGTTCATTACCAGTTATTGATGCTGGTGTTGGTGGATATGTAACAAGTCAAGGAGATTTTAAAAGTTATCCAGATTCTGGCACAATGAATGCTACAATTGGACAAAATGGATGCCCTACAAATGTTATAGGTAATGTTCAGCCAAATCTATATTCAAATTTACTACAACAGGGTACTGATATGGTTTCAGGGCAATCTTGTGGAAACGAAAACAAAAACGTCTATGTAAGTAGTATAATTAAAAATCCTAATGCTACTTATCAAGGCTGTTATGCTGATAATGCGACGTCACCATATACAATGACATTTATAGGCGGGTCACCTCCATCACCATCACCATCACCATCACCATCACCAACAAATAATGCCACAATAGTAAATGGAAATTTCAATGAACCACAAATTCCGGCAAATACTTATACTAGTTATTTGGGCTCTACAACAGTCCCTGGATGGTATTTTAATGCTATGTTGGTAAATAGTTTCAAAAATTCATCATATCCAATTCCTTACCCAGGCGGCAATCAATGTGTATCTATTTATTATAATCAATACATTTACCAGGATATAAATTTAAATGTTGGAACATATACACTATCTTTTATTGCCTGTGGCGATAAAATTGGGGGCGCTGGTAATCCAATCAATATTACAATTGCTAGTACAAATTCAACTCCAACACAAGCATCTCAAGCGTTTAATGTTACACCACCTGTAAGTGTATGGACAAATTATACGGAGACTTTTAATATTACAACAAGTGGACCATTTCAAATTACTTTTGCTGGAGTTACAACTGGATTATACAGTGCTTTAACAAGTGTTTCATTGTCTTTTACTGGAACTTCTTCTACTTCTACTTCTACTTCTACTACTTCTGGAACTTATACATACAGCGCATGTGAAGAAGCTGCTATTGATGGCGGATATCAATATTTTGCGCTACAAGATGTGAATCAATCTACATCACAAGGATATTGCGCAGTATCAAATGATGGAATTGCTTCAACAATTAATGGACTTTCATATTCAGCATCAGGACAAACCGCGTTATGGGCTTCAAATACTAGTGGAAATCCAGGTTCATATGCTAGTTTTGATAATGGTTCTATAAAAGTTATTAATTCCAGTGGCGCAGCCATATTTTCTAGCCCAAATAGCACTCTAACTCCCAGTAATTATATTGGTTGTTATGGGGATAAATCTGCTAGAGCGATGACTTTGTATAATAATGGTTCTCAACAATACAGCAATTCACAATGTCAACAAATTGCGCAATCACAAGGTGCTACATATTATGGATTACAAAATTCGACATCTGGAATAAATGCTCAATGTACTTTAAGTAGTAATTTAAGTCAAGCACAAGAATATGGAGTAGCAACCAATTGTACTAAAATTAGCGATGGTTCTTGGAGTGGAGGCGGATGGTCTAATGCTGTATACAGTACGTCAACACCGACTGTCAATTATTTCTTAGCTTTACAAGGCGATGGTAATATGTGTATTTATTTGGGTTCGGGTCCAAATGACAATCAAGGTGGTATATGGTGTACTATGACTAATGGACAGCAACAACAAGGTAATCCTTTAATGGTCGCAACTAACAATAAATTTGGACAAGTGTGGATGCCAAGTGGTTCTGTATTAAATCCTGGTGAATATTTGAGTTATACTAATGGTAATCTTGTTTTAATAATGCAATCAGATGGCAATCTTGTTTTATATACTTATCAGATAGCAAGCAGTTGTCAAAAAATGGCAGATGGTAATATGGGTGGTGGACAAGGTGCCAATGCGTTATATGAGTTAAATGGTGTCGGATTTCCTAGCAATTTGGGAAGTGTCGGATATGTAGATAGTGATGCGGTATTACATCCATATCCAAGCTCAATGTTGGGTTATTCAAATAAATATGATATATATCAGAATTTTGATTCAACTGGAAATGACCTTAGTCAAGTCCAAGTAAATAGTGTAAATGATTGTGAACAGCAATGTAACAGTTATGATGGTAACCAATGCGCTGGCTTTGTGTTTCAAAAAGCCTCCAATATTTGTAATTTGAAAGGTGCTGGTGTTTATCCGCAAAGTCCAAGACAAATTACTAGTGGTTATACTTTAGGAGTTCGAAAACCGACTATTATTAATAACAATCCAAATACTAATATAAATTCCAAAATTGCTTCATTTGTTGGAGCAAAGATTGTTGAAATTGATAGTATTCAATACCAGAATTATCCACAAGGTAATGCTATGACACCTGATTCGGATTATTATAATAATCCGGCAATAACTGAAAATATTAAGAATCAGATGACTCAAATTCAAAACCAACTAAAAAGTGTAGCTAGTCAAATTGCGAATAAAATGGAGGAAATGTATCACCAAGACAATAAAGTTGTTAGTAAGATGAATATGAATGATGAGCAATTTAAACAACAAATATTAATGTATAAGAGTGTTAGTATGAAGGAACAAGGTTTAAATCAAGGTTTAAATCAAGGTCCTAATAGGGAAGGAAGAGAAGGAAGGGAAGGAAGAGAAGGAAGAGAAGGAAGAGAAGGAAGAGAAGGAAGAGAAGGACTACAAAATATGAGTCAAAATGATATAAATGGTCTGTTAAAAGACTCTGATTTACATGTATTACAAGAAAATTATGGATACATATTTTGGAGTATTTTAGCAGTAGGGTTACTAACAGTCACTGTAAATGTTGTAAAGAGATAGAAACGATAAAATAAATAAAAAGATGTTAGTCTTAGTCTTAGTTTTAGTCTTAGTTATAATCTTTTATAATGTTTTATGTAAATAAAATATTTATTTATATAAAATGGCAACTACAAATACTGTTACGACTGTTCCACAAACAGATGTAAATTTAGAACAAATAAATACTGATAATGATTCAAATGATTACCAGGTTAAATGGGGACTCTTAAATAATATAATAACTAACACAGGACAAGGACAACCTGTAGCAACACCAAATACTATGAATTTTACTCAAGGTTCCGAACAGACCATTTCTAATATAAATGATTTACAAGCAATAGAAATGAAATTATATGAAGGTTTGGATAATCCCCAAATAACACAGGACCAACGCAGTCGCATTATTGATAAAATTAACGAAATTGCTCAAACGAGAATGACATTGTATCAAGGTGTTGGTAATATGGCTTCATCATACCAGCAAAATTTAGCAACATCGAATAATGCTTTGTCTGAGCAAATGCTTGCAATTGATATTATTGAAAATGAACTAAATGAAGCCAAACGCCGCCTAAATTTATTGGAAGAACAGAAGTATAATAAATTAAGATTAGTTGAAATTAATACATATTATGGAAAGCAATATAATGCTTATAAGGATGTAGCCAAAAATATCGTATATGTTTGTATATTAGTGCTAATTGTTGTTATTTTAGGCAAAAAAGAAATAATACCTAGAAATATTTATATAGCACTTAATGTATTGATTATTTCTATTGGTGCCATTATTATTGGGAGACAAATTATAAAGTTATCTAACAAAGATAATATGAATTTTGATGAATATAACTGGTATTTTAATAAAGCTGAAGCACCTGCCTCTACTAATGTATTTCCTAGCAGTAGTAGCAGTAGTAGCAGTAGTAGTAGCAGTGATCCATGGACAATGCCTACAATTGCGTGCGTTGGTGCTACGTGCTGTAACCAGGCTGATGGGTTTACATATGACAGCACGCAAAATATGTGTGTATTGAATACAACAACTGCGACTACAACTGCTAATACAACTGCTAATACAACTGCGAATACAACTGCTACAACTAGTTCTTAGATAGATAGAAAGATAGAAAGATAGAAAGATAGAAAGATAGAAAGATAGAAATATTATATTTTATTGTTTTTAAATATAATATTATTACAAGATGGTCGCAAAAAAAAATACAACTAACAAACCAGTTAATACTCAAAATATAAATAATTTAATGGCTAAACAAACAAATACAAATACACAAATAAATGATATGTTAAACAAGTCATTGGCTGCTATAACTGTTAGTCCAGAAGCCCAACGACAACAAACAATGGATAATTTAGAACAAACATATTTAGCTGCGCAAACTAATTTACAAACTGCTCCAGTTCAATTAGAAACGAGTAAGAAGAATTACTATGTTTATAAAGTTGGGGAAACTAACTACAATAATATACAGGAACAAGAACTACAGCAACAAGCAAACTTAATAACGCAGCAAATTACCAACAAATTTAACGAGGAAACTAACAATGCTCATTTAATGAATTCATATTACAATACAGAGGTTATAAATTCAGCCAATACAATTGAATTATATGAAGAATATTTGAAAAAAAATGCGGATTTAGAAAAATCTATTAAAGAGCTCCATGGCGACGTTTTAACCAATGATAGAAAAACATATTATGAAAATGATGCGATTGATAATGTCAAATTATGGCACAAGTTTTTCACAATTTGTTATTATATTTTAGTAGTCGCATATATAATTAGCATATTTGTCTCTACTAGTGAAATGTCGCATGTTAAACAGTTAGTAATCGCAATTGGACTCGCAGTTTATCCTTTTATAATAGACCCGATTGTAAAATGGTTATATTCAATATATTTATCATTAGAAAATAATGCGCCATCTAATATTTATATGAAATTATAAGTGCCAATCGAATACAATAATAAGTCAGATATAAATATAATTATTCAATATCTTCCAAATCATTATCCTGTTCCTGTTTAATCTTGACATTTATCCATTTATTAGTCGTTGTATTTCTGTTTCCAAATTTCTTATTCATTATTTCTTCTAGCTCCGACAATTTAGGAGGCTTTCTACTGCCATAATTAAGCTGGAACCAATCTTTGAAAACAGTATTGAGCGATTGCTTGCCAACAGTAGAGCCTTCCAGTTTAATAATCTTCTCATTAATGAAACCAGTAATACAATCTTGACTCTGTCTATATTTTCCAGACGCAGCCATTACCTCATCACAATCAATAACTTCGCCATCAGTTTCATAAGCACGCTTTACCAACATACTAATAAATACAGGCGCCCATTTAGGTAACTTCTCTTTCAATCCCTTATCCTTGGGAAACACATATGGTGTATCATCTGTATGTGTTTCACCTTCAGAAATAAATTTAGCAAGATGATGAACTAGTTTCATTCTACGCCAAGTACCATCATCATTACTTTTCATTTCAAACAACGAATTGGTACACACAACAAGACTAAATTGTGGCTCAAATATTTCACTGTCAGAATATAATGCTCTTGCTTGAATTGGGTCGCCACCAGTAAGCTCCTTCAAAATACCTTCATTAATGACAGCGTCTTTTGACGGCTCTTGCATAACGGCATATCTGATACCCTTGAGTTGAATAATCTCAGAAGATGTGCCGCCAATTGTGCCGCGTTTCTCAGTGACCAATGTAATCGGAACAGTACCTTTATATTCACCAAGTGCCTGTGTCATTAGTTCAGTCAAAATTGACTTACCATTAGAACCACTGCCAAGATAAATATTGAACACGTGTTCCTTCTTGGCTCCAATTAAACTGGCTGCCAAATGGTCCCACATATATCTACATAATCCCTTCTGTGGATATAACTGCTCCATAAATCGCATAATTTCATCAGCAATATCAACGCATTCGTCATAATTATATGGAATATAAGGGATACCAGTGGTCTTTGTAATATAATCCTGAGGATACCCTTGACGAAAGTTCTTCTGTTTGAAATCTATAACACCATTTGAGAAACACAACAAATACTTGTTCGCATCCATATTTTTGATGAAATCCTTGTCAAAGAAGATTTCCATCGCCTCTCGCATAATATTATTCTTGTCATTGGTCTTCTTTAACTTGACACAAACCTCTGAAATGCGCTTAACCTTTCGCTGTATTTTCTCATTGAGTTCCGGTGTGCCTTCATAACTCTGTAAATCAGACATATATTGCGTCTGTTTTTCGGAATACAACGCACACAACTCCGTTGAAATAGCCAGACGTAAACTGTGCCCCTCATCTTTTTCCCAACGATGACGCTTAAATGTAAACCATTTTCTATTTGTAATACTACTACATACATACTTATCTTTATACATATGATACAATATCATCGCATAATCGAAGTCAGCACCGTCAAATAGCGATTCTTCAATAAAATAGTCGACTGTGGATTTTTTCACTTTTTCATAAGAGTCAAATGAGTCTTGCTTTGCCCAATACATAATAGAGCGTCGAGTTACACCATCTGGTCGCCTATTGAAATGAAATTTCCAAATATTATACAGATTTGGAATAGTTTCGTAATCAAAATCTGACGCCTTACTCCTAAGCATAACCCAAGACAAGAATAGACGTTCATCTGTATGCTTTAGAGCAAACGCAACTTGGCGATTCAGCAAATGAGAACCGGGTTCATAATACTTGGCAGGTAAAATTTGCGCATAATCATGTATCTCCTTAATAAAATACTCATTATTTCTCAAATTGCTCATAATATTATCAACTGCTTTTGTTAACATTTCCAAGTTTTTTATATCAGATAATTGAAGATTCGCATCATCTTGACCATCTAATACCAAATTAATTTTTCCCTTGGAACCCGACTTCTTAATTTTGGAGCCCTTGGCTTCTTTTCGTTGATTATATGCTTCTACAATATTAGGATTCATGTCAAATTTAACATGTCCTCCATATTGCGCTGATAACAAGTGTAAATCCTTCGATAAGTCAAATGCTTTTATATTTTTAGCTTCAGTTACAAAATCCTTTTCTTCTGCGTTCATTTCAACCATTAAATGATAAGACAATCTGTAGGCTTCATTACCAGGCTTTTGAGAGCCATACATTTGCCAATTAGTGACGCCTTTACTTATACCTTCGTCTAGAACAGAATCCCAGTCATTTGTCAATGGTAGCTCCCAGATATCACCAATTTTTTTGACGATTTTATCACGCAACATGACCTGTATTGTATGGTCCATTTGTATTCCAATAATCATATGAATTCCATCTTTTACCAGATTTTTTTCCTGAACCCTATTTACGTTTGGTTTCTCCATAACAAATATTGGGAATTGTACACCTTCTTTAAAAATGAAGAATTCCTTAAGTTCCTCCAAATAAAGTTGAATAATATCCTGTATATGTTCTTGAGAATGTTGTCTTTTTAGCACACTGAATTCGTAGCGAAAATCAAAATCTACCAACAATGGTCCTGTGCAGTTATCTATATCTAATTGTTTCTCTGTTAAATATTCCTTACGACTTTTTACAAAGATATGCTCATAATACAGTCTGTAATATGTTGGTAATTCTTCTTTATCAATACTGAAAGAACCGCCATATATATTTAGTTCTTGGCTGGGTATTCTAGTATGAGTTATTTGTTTATCTGATGCTGGATTCTGTATATTCTTAGCATTATGCTTTGTAAGAAAGTCTGATAAATCGTTATAATATGATGATACATTTGTTGACATTGTTGTTATAATATAATGATATTTTTCTATTTCCTTTTTTTCAATTTTAATTTTGGCCAAAATATTTGAATTTTACAGCGTTTTAAATATTTTTAAATGTTTAAAACGCAATATTAGCATGTATGTAGTGTGTATTTCTACAATATAATAATCAAATCTAATAATCAAATCTAATAATCTAATAATCTAATAATCTAATAATCTAATAATCTAATAATATAATAATTTAATAATCTAATAATCTAATAAATAATCAATTTTTTACATAGGTTAAGATTTACGTTTATTCAATAAGTTCCATTTTAGAACGATTTTTTAAGTAATCTTCCGACGCAGTTTCAACTAACAGTCCATTGGCATAAATACCATAATTAATGGTTTCATCATCATTCTGTAAAGCTAAGTTATACACTGTGTATTGTCCCACGGTTTCATAAACCGTGGCGCTGTCATCTACGCAACTTGGCAACAAATATTTATTATCGGTTTTTAAAAGTTCCTTGTAGAAGTTAAAAACATTGTCTCTTTGTTCATCAGAGGCAAAATCATCCACTAGAATAGCATGTCTTCCAGTGATTATCAAATCTTCAAAAATGGAACTATGTGTAGCATTTGTATATTTGTATAACTGTTCAGGATTTCTATCTGGAGTAGCTAGATGTATTACTAGTTTTTTGCCAATTACTGTAATAGGTTTTAATCCATGTCCAAAAGTTTCAACTAAGTCACCATTTATCAAATCTTTAATTTGAACATAACCATTTTTTGTAAGAATTTTTGTATCATCTTTAAAACAAGGAATAATAGTAGCCATTATTTTAGCTATTCCATTAGATGTGCTACTTGAGCCTGCGTTATTAATTGCTTTAATTCTATATGTGTATAATGAACCAAATTTTAACCCAGTGGTAGGAATAGTTAAAGGGCTACTAATTTGTACAGGACTCAAAACATTATAATTTGTACCATCTATACTGTAAGAATAGTTTGTAATTGTTGAATCAGTAGGTGATTGTGTGAAATTCATTGATAATCCATTAATGCTTGTAATAGTTGGTGCTAGAGATGGTGTATAAAAAATGCTTGAATTTCCTGAAGACACACTACTAACAGCACCATTAAATGCTTTAATTGAAAATGTGTATAATGAACCACTTGTTAATCCAGACACAGAAACAGTTAAAGGACTACTTGTTTGTAAAGGACTTAACGCAGTATAATTTGTGCCATCTGCGCTGTAAAAATAGTTTGTAATTGTAGCATCTGGTATTGATTGTGTAAAACTAATTGAAATAGTTGGATTTTGGCGTGTTGCTGAAATACTATTTAGACTTGTAATAGTCGGTGCTACAGATGGGATATAAACATTGCCAGCAACAGCACAAAACGCGTTAATTGAACCTGAATTAGTTATTGCTCTAATTCTAAATGTATATCGCGTGCTAGTTGTAAACTCACTAGCTGAAATAACTAAAGTACTATTTGTTTGCGCAGGACTTAAAGCAGTGTAATTTGTTCCATCTATACTATAAGAATAATTTGTAATTATTACATTTGATAATGACTGTATGAAACTAATTTCAATGGTTGGACTTTCACGTGTAGGTGAAACCCCATTAATATTTGAGATAAACAGCGCCGGAGCAACATTTTCAGGCAATACATAAACACTTGACATATTTGTTCCATCTGATTTTAACATATTTTGAAATGAATTAGACGTATTTTGCGTTAAATGAGTAGTTCCAAGTCCTAATATGCCATTATAGTTGCTCCCTGTATTTTTCACCAAACCGTCTGATAACAACATTTGTGTATTATTTTTATAACAATATACCATAACGCATATTATATCATTAACTGGTGTATATACCTTTGTAAATGAACTAACATATCTGGTTGCGTAGGGTGAAAAATATCCAGTTCCTAATTCACCAAGCAAGTTATAACCAGCCCCCCACAATGAACCATCTGATAACAATATTTGTGTATGGGTAAATCCACAAGAGACGGCTGTACATTTTATATTAAAATTATTAGAAGGGTTATATACTTTTATAAATGAATAAACAGTTGTTGTATTTCCAGACCCATATAGACCATAATCATTGTTTCCATTAGCCCACAATGAACCATCTGACAATAATATATGTGTATGATATGCGCCACAAGCTACTGCTATACATTTTATATCATTAACTGGTGTATATACTTGTGTAAATGAATAAACAGTTGTTGTATTTCCAGTACCCAATCGTCCTCGTTCATTGATTCCAGTGGCTCTTAATGACCCATCTGACAATACTATTTGCGTATGTTCTTCACCACAAGATACTGCTATACATGTTATACCTGAATTATTTGATGGGTCATATACCTTTGTAAATGAAGTAACACTTATGTTATCCCCAGTTCCAAGTTGCCCAAAATAATTTCTACCAGTTGCCCACAATGAACCATCTGACAGCAACATTTGAGTATAATGAACCCCACATGAAACCGACACACATGTTACACCTGAATTTGTTGACGGTTCATAAACCTTTATAAACACACTTCTATTAATTTCATCTCCAGTACCTAATTGACCAAAATAATTGTTTCCTTTAGTCCAAAGAGAACCATCTGATTTTATTACAGCAATGTGCACTACTCCATTTGAAATAAATTTAACTTCTACGTTTAAATAAGTTAATTTACTATATTTTCCATTACTTAACCCTAACTGTCCATTATCATTTTGTCCAGTACTCTTTATTGAACCATCAGACAACAATATTAATGTATAATTGGTACCGCAAGATACTGCTACGCATGTTATTCCTGAATAATTTAATGGGTCATATACAGTTGTAAATGAGTTAACATTTGTTGTATTTCCAGTTCCCAATTGACCATTATCATTAAAACCAGTAGCCAATACCGAACCATTTGACAGCAACATTTGAGTATGATATTGTCCGCAAGATATTTTAGTACATGTAATTCCTGAATTATTTGATGGGTTATATACAGTTGTAAATGAAGTAACATCTGTTGTATCTCCAGTTCCTAATTGACTTACAAAGTTTGAACCAGTAACTTTCACTGAACCATCTGACAACAATAATACTGTATGATAATATCCAGAAGAAATTTTAGTACATGTTATTCCTGAATTATTTGATGGATTGTATACTGTTGTAAATGAATTAACTGGTAATAAATCATTAGTTCCCAATTGACCTCCAATGTTGGTACCAACTGCTTTCACTGAACCATCTGATAACAATATATGTGTAAAAGCATTACCGCAAGATACTGATACACATGTTATTCCTGAATTAGTTGCTGGGTCATACACTTTTGTGAAGACATTTGTATTGTCTGTTGAATTTGAAATACCTAATTGACCATTATCATTAACACCAGTTGCCCATAATGAACCATTTGACAGCAACATTTGAGTATGATATTGTCCACAAGACGCCGATATACAAGTTACTCCATTAGACGGTGTATATACTTTTGTAAATGAAGTTACTTCTGATGTGCTTCCAGTTCCCAATTGACCAAGAAAATTGGCACCAGTACCCCACAATGAACCATCTGACAATACCATTAGTGTATAACTAGAACCACAAAATACTGATATACATGTTATACCATTAACTGGTGTATATACTTTTGTCAATGTGTAAACATTTAATATATTTCCAGTTCCCAATTGACCATAATTGTTGGAACCAACACCCCACAATGAACCATCTGTTTTTATTACAAATGTGTTGTCCGACTGTGAACCAATAAACATTTTGCTTACATTTGTTATATTTGATGTTAAAAAAATAGGAGTACTAATGTAATCCGAATCTGCCATTATGCTATTATCATTAGTATTACCACAACCATATAACTTATTATCGGTTGTAATAACATAAGATGTTTCGCCCCTCGGACCCAAAGTAAAATTATAATTGTTAATATTGTTGCTAAAATACTTTCCAACTAAATCTGTATTATTAGATTCTAGAATCCAATTTCCACCAAAATTTGGCGAACCTGTTTTATCACTAGATGAATTTATATTTATATGTAATTGGTTTCCTAATTGTTCTATTACATAATTCCAATCAGGATTGGAATAAATACTACAACCCATTAAATCTAAGGTTGTTATTTGTAATGTATTTTTGAAATATGACAACAAAGATTTATATTGAGACCATGTGTTTAAATTTGCGTCAAGTAAAGAAACTTTTCTTAATGTAGAAATCCTAAATAACTTAATAAATTGATAAATATTAGTTTCGTAATTCTCTTGAAATATACCTACACTGTCATATACTTTCACAGGTATTTTGGAAATGAGTGTATCAAGTGTATCATTGTCAAAGTCAACAATTACAACAACAACATTTTCTAGCAATGAATTTGTAACAGTTTGAACGTCATTAACGCGATTATCGATTAACAGTAACTGTAACTGCATTATATATAATATATAATATATAATATATATTTTGTATTTTGTATTTTGTATTTTGTATTTTGTATTTTGTATTTTGTATTTTGTATTTTGTATTTTGTATTTTGTATTTTGTATTTTGTATTTTGTATTTTGTATTTTGTATTTTGTATTTGTACACATTTTTACATTAGTTTTTTTATTCAATAAGTTCCATTTTAGAACGATTTTTCAGGTAGCATTCTGAAGCAGTTTCAGCTAATAGACCATTAGCATAAATTCCATAATTCATAGTTTCATCATCATTCTGTAAAGCCAAGTGATAAACTGTGTATTGTCCTACTGTTTCATAAACCGTGGCGTTGTCATCTAAACAACACGGTAACAAAAATTTATTATCAGTTTTTGCGAATCCATTATAGAACTTTGAAACCCTGTCTCTTTGTTCATCTGTTATAAAATCATCAACTAGAATAGCATGTCTTCCAGTAATTACCAGATCTTCAAAAATTTCATTGTGTGTAGAGTTAGTATATTTATATAATTGGTCCGGATTTCTCTCTACAGTAGCTTGATGGTCTACATTCTTTTTAGCAATTACTGTAATTGGTTTCAAACCATGTGTAAATGTTTCAACCAAATCCTCCCTTCTCAAATCTTTAATTTCAACATATCCTTTATCTGTAAGAATTTTTGTGTCATCTTTAAAACAAGGAATAACTGTAATTATTTTACTTGTAATTGCGTTAGATGCGTCACTAGTAATACCACTAAATGCTTTAATTGAATATGTGTATGTTGATAAAAAATTAAGTCCAGTGCTAGGAATAGTCAAAGGACTTGTAGTTTGCGCAGGACTTAAAGCAGTATATGTAGTTCCATCTATACTATAATGATAGTTTGTAATTGATGAGTCAGCTGGTGTTTGTGTGAAATTAATTGTTAACCCATTAACACTTGTAATTGTAGGTGCCAGAGGTATTTTTTGTGTGGATGTAAACATAGATAATCTAGACAAATTAGATGCTCCTAAATAGTAATAAGCTGTGTCACCTGGTATAGTAAAGGTATTTGTACCAATTGTTGGTATACTACCATTAAAAATAACAGACAACAAATTTGTACAACCAGAAAATGTAGAGTTACCAATACTTGTTACTGAACTAGGAATAGTAATAGTTGTCAACGCAGTACAATTTTGGAACGCAGTTGCGCCAATAGATGTAACTGAATTACCAATACTAACACTTGTTAAACTAGGACACTCGTAAAAAGACCATTCCCCAATACTTGTAATTTTATTAGTAATTGTAACACTGTTTATATAACTAACATTACTAAATCCGGCTGGAACTTCTCCAACATAATCAAATGTTATATGTCGTTTTGCTGTTGTCGATATAAACTGTGCTTGTACCGAAAATAAAACGCTCAAATTTGTATAAGACCTGTTTAGTATTATGCTAGTTAAACCAATACAATTTAGGAACGCATTGTTGGTCATGGATGTAACAGAACTTGGAATATTGATACTTGTTAAACTAGAACAACCCAAAAAAGCAGTACCGCCAATACTTGTTACTGAACTAGGAATAGTAAAATTTTGTAAAAGTGCACAACCATAAAACGCCTGATCTCCAATACTTGTAATATTTGGTCCAATAATAAGGTTTGCTAATTTACTTTTGTTAAAACCATTATACGGAATTGCTCCTGCGTAATCAAATGTAATTGACATATTATCATTATTTAATCCATTAAATGCCTGATCAGCTAAATTAGGTATAAAAGCATTTATAATAATATTAGTTAAATTAGGACACTGAGTAAAAGCAGCATTTCCAATGCTTGTAATAGAACTAGGAATAGTAATACTTGTTAAACCCGTTAATATGAATGCGGTAGGTCCAATAGTTGTAACAGAACTAGGAATATTAACACTTGTTAAAGGAGAACCCCAAAACGCCCCCTCGCCAATACTTGTAACATTGTATGTTACTGAATTTACAACAAAACTAGAAAGAATTGTTACATGACCTGAAGCAGAAACAGATGTTGTTACTGAAGCAACACCAGTTCCTACTGTGTATGCGTAGTTAACATTATTGAATGTGTAAGTTGACATTTTATATTATAATAAAATATAATAAAATATAATAAATATTTCTTAATTCTCTTTATTATTTTATGTTTATTATTTTAATTTTTAACACATTTAAAAACTGATTTAAATACAATTTACTATAATCTAATAGACACAACTCAAATAAATGAGCGATAATAATAATAATAATAATAATAATATAAACACGACTGTAACTGAACCTAAAGTTGTATCAAGAGAGACAATTCACAGACTATTATCCGATGTAAAATACATATATAAGAATCCATTAACAGACAATGGCATCTATTACACACACGATGATTCCGATATAATGAAAGGCTATGCCATGATTGTTGGACCCGAAGACACGCCTTATTTTGGCGGTTATTATTTCTTCGAATTTAATTTTCCAACAGATTACCCATTTTCGCCGCCAAAAGTGACATATATGACAAATAATGGTCTTACGCGGTTTAATCCCAATTTATACAAATGTGGCAAAGTATGTGTTTCCATTTTGAATACATGGAGTGGCGATAAATGGTCAGCATGTCAGACTATTAATAGCATATTGCTAACATTGTGTTCCTTATTAAATGATAGTCCGTTGCTTAATGAGCCTGGACAAACCATTGCTAGTAAAGATTATGTCTCTTATCAGAAGAGTATTGAGTTTACGAATATTGATTTTGCTATTTGCGGGCTTATAGATAAATCTGTGAACCGAATCCCGGCACAATTTATCCATTTTTACCCGTCTATGAAAGAATTATTCTTTAAAAATTATGATAAACTTCTAGATATTGTTGAAAAGAAGTCCGAATTAAAGGAAATTTGCTGCGTATATATTTATCAAATGACAACACAAGTTGATTACGAATTATTGAAAGATAAATTGGTGACAGTTAAGGATTCTTTGAAGTGAAATAATACAATGAAATAATACAATGAAATAATACAATGAAATAATACAATGAAATAATACAATAAAATTGAAATAATTAAATAATTAAATAATTATATAAATACATTATATCTATAATATAAAATGCACTTCTGTTCTAAATGTCAAAATATGTACTACATCAGTATTGATCCTAACCAGGCAAATACATTGGTTTATTATTGCCGCAATTGCGGACACCAAGATACAAATATATCAGTTGATAATGTAACCGTTTCAAAGGTCCAATTGAAAAAGTCGGAGCAAGAATTTAGTCATATAATTAACAAATACACAAAGATGGATCCTACATTGCCGCGTATAAACAACATATTGTGTCCAAATGGCGATTGTGAGACGAATACTAAGGATTCGGAACGGGAAATTATTTATATTCGATATGATGATATTAATATGAAATATGTGTATTTGTGCTCTACTTGTGACACCGTTTGGAAGACTGAGGATAATAAATAAATTATACTGTAGTTTATACTGTAGTTTATACTGTAGTTTATACTGTAGTTTATAACTGGTTAATGTTTTTTATTTGATTTATTTGATTTATTTGATTTATTTGATTTATTTGATTTATTTGATTTATTTGATTTATTTGATATAATAAAATTGAAAAATATAAATTAAAAGAATATGTAGTTATAATAGAAAGAAAGAAATGAGTTACTTTGATAATGACAATGACAAAGAAAATGGCAATTTTCCTCACGATAGTGATGACGATACTGATGATAATGAATCAGTAGTTACTTCAGATGATGAAAATAATAATGAAAACAATTTAGAAGAAGAAGAAGAAGAAGCTAACTTAGAAGAAGATGCTGACATAGAAGAAGATGATGATTTAGAAGAAGAAGTTGATTTGGATGATGGTGAGGGCAAAGGTATAGATGACGATGTTGAAGACCCTGAGAGTGCTGATAATGATTCAGATATTGAAGGCGATGAAGACAGACATGTAACAAAAAAGAAGGGGGCTAAGAAAATTCTAAAAAAAACTGTATCTTCTAAGCCATTTATTGAAAATTTATCAGATGATGAAGACGAGGATGGTGACGGTGAAACGTATTTGAAGAAATTTGACAAAGAAATTAATGATAATTACATTGTAAATAATCACCCTGAATGTGCTCTACAAAATTATGACGAGATTTTAGCAATGACAAAGGTTATAAGAGATAAAAATTATATTATTATTGATGACCTACATAAAACGATTCCTTATCTGACAAAATATGAACGTGCTCGCATTTTAGGGCAACGTGCTAAGCAAATAGAAAGTGGTGCGACACCATTTATTAAGGTGCCTGAGTATATGATTGACGGTTATTTAATAGCTGAATTGGAACTAAAGCAAGGCAGAATACCATTTATTATTCGCAGACCAATGCCAAATGGTGGTAGTGAATATTGGAAAATAAATGATTTGGAGAATATTGCTTTCTAGAAAATTTAACATTATAGAAGAGAAGCGTGAATTGTAATAAAGATAAATATATAATTATATATAAGATGTTTCTTATAACAAATATATTATTATATGTTTTATTATTGTATGAATGTAGTGGATATATTTTATCAAACCGTTTTTTTTCATATAATTTGGATACAATAAGTAACAGTAACAGTAACAGTAACAGTAACAGTAACAGTAACAGTAACAAGGTATATTCAGACTTTTTTATTTCACATCCGTTTTTATCACATCCGTTTTTATCACATCCGTTTTTATCACATAATCATAATTCATATTCAATAAGTAATAATAATAACAAGGTATATTCAGACTTTTTTTTATCACATCCGTTTTTATCACATCCGTTTTTATCACATCCGTTTTTATCACATCCGTTTTTATCACATCCGTTTTTATCACATAGTAAACATTTTACATGTAACAATTATTTATCTATTATAGATTTTTATAGCCAAACAAAATCAACTACTATTTATTCAATTAGTAATAGTAATAGTAATAGTAAATATTCAACAAAAATTTTAACTATGATTCCAAAATCTTATAGCCAACCAAAATCAGCTGCTATTTATTCTGATTCTGTAATTATTTTGAGAACAATAGCACCAACAATAGCACCAACAATAGCACCAACAATAGCACCAACAATAGCACCAACAATAGCACCAACAATAGCACCAACAATACATAATATATTAGAACCTTCTGTAAAACCAACATTAGAACCTAGTTTAGAACCTTCTGTAAAACCAAGTATAAAAGAAAAAGAAAAAGAAAAAGAAAAATCATCTATTTCATTTACAACAGACCTTAGTTTATCCAATGTTCAGTCTGAATACTTAGATTTATTAGCTCAAAAGAGTATTATTTTGGCTCAAGCACTAACAATGAATATTAGTTCTGATTTTGTTACATTTGTTAGTTCATCTGTTTCTAAACCTAACAAAATAAATAAAAATATTATCAAACCTAAATTGTTGTCTTATAACTTAATAGTTACTACAGAGACTAATATTATACTTCAGGGAAAATATAGTGTCTTTTTAAGCAATCCACAGTCACTATTTACAACATTGTCTACTAGCATGACAACTGCCGTAACTAGTGGCATATTTACACACAATTTAGTAACAATATCGCTACAAATGAATTCAACCGCCACTGCTTCTGCGTCATTATCATCAATATATATTTTTAATCCAATTATTCAAATAAATAATACAAATTCGTCTTTTTTGGTTTCACCTACACCTACAGTTACACTTGTGCCTTCTGTTTCCGTTACACTAAAACCTACAACTAGCTCTAAAAACTCTGGTAAAGAAAACTATAATAGTTCATCATTAATTATTTTTGTTAGTTGTGTTTCAATAATTGTAGGATTAAGTATTTTATATATTGTATATTTGTTTTTCAAAAGACGTTATATAATGTTTTTAAGACGAAATCAATATAATGATAATTTATTACACATAGATAAAATTGAAATAAAATTTTGCTGTTAGTTTTTAAAATATAATATCATAGTCTTAGTCTTTGTCTTTGTCTTTGTCTTTGTCTTTGTAATAAAATGAATAATGAAACACCATTCTTATTGTATAAATACAATAAACCCGAATTTATAAACAAGCCATGTGCATTATGCTTGTCTCCACTATTTTATCCCGAATTAGGAGATGCTTTTGTTAGTTGTGGTAGATTACAATGTAACCATATGTTTCACATTAATTGTATTAATCAATCGATAAATGCGAACTATTTGAGTTGTCCTGAATGCCGTGACCCAATTGGTGATGTTAATAATATTAAAAATATTGACAAATCTGTAAGAATCGCAATTTATAATGAAGCATATGACAATGGGTTTTTAGAACCTAGTATACAGCAAATCTTTGAAACAAGTTGTGTAAAAAATGAAAGTTATCCGTTTTACAAACAAGTGTTTGAATTGTGGCAAAATAGCAGATAATGTAAATGTAAATGTAAATGTAAATGTAAATGTAATATATAACGCGTTATAATAATGATAAATATATAATTATTATAAATAACAATAATATGAGTAACATAAGTAATATAATTAATTTTATTACAAGAAGCAGTTTATATGTAATATTTGGATTATGGTCATCATTTATAGTTCAAGAAAATAATTACAATATTAAAATGAAAAAGATAGACACGATTATCCAAGATATGACAAATAAATATGATAACTTAGTTGAAAAAATGAAGAATCTGGATGAACGTGTTGCTAAGTTAGAAACAGATTTGAAAATAGAAAAAAACATTAATAAAATTAAATTAACTGAAAATGAAAATGTAGCAACTATAATAGAAGAAATAATAGAAGAAATAATAGAAGAAACTAATAATAGTAATTTTTTTTACAAAGAATCAGATATACAAGAAGATAAAGATAAAGAGAAAGATAAAGATAAAGAATCAGATATACAAGAAGAGAAAG
>Ga0209596_1001331_pt1 | contig 21381 bp, 13 predicted proteins | sample M_130807_MF_Meta_FD_187314 | JGI IMG/M metagenome (GOLD analysis project Ga0209596, IMG submission 187314) | Freshwater microbial communities from Lake Montjoie, Canada to study carbon cycling - M_130807_MF_MetaG (SPAdes) (version 2) | ecosystem: Environmental > Aquatic > Freshwater > Lake...
AAATGCAACTCCAGAACAGAAGGAAGCGATGAAGAAGCGTTTTGAAAATGCGACGCCTGAGCAAAAGGCTAAGTTGAAGGAACGTCTGGAGGAGCGTCTTAAGGACGTCACTCCTGAGCAACGGGAGAAGTTTCTGAGCGAGCACCCAGAAGCCAAAGAACTGTTAACTAAATAATCCTGCTTTGGTTGGTGGCGGGCCGATCTTCGGAGGTTATCCGAGGAATAGGAGCTTGATGACGAGCGCGAACACGACCCCGAGGAAGACGCGGCGGATCAGCACGGCTCCGTTGGCCAGGACCAAGCCCGCGCCGATATAGGTGCCGATTAGTTGTCCGGCGACCATCACGCCCACCACGGGAAGCAGCACGTCGCCTTTGAGGGAGAAGATGATGAGTGAGCCCAGATTGCTCGCCAGATTGACCGCCTTGGTGAAGGCGGTGGCTTGGGTAAGTTCAAGGCCCAGCAGGCCGACGGTCGCGATGGTCCAGAAAGCTCCGGTGCCGGGTCCGAAAAAGCCGTCGTAGAAGCCGAGGGTCGTCCCGAAGATGAGACTAAAAAGAACCAGCGGCAGGCGGGCGGCGCGGGCTTTTTCCCCGAGCTTGGGCGAAAAGATAACGTAGATGACGATCGCCAGTAGCATCCAGGGTACGATGGCTTTCAGTGAAGCACTGCTGATCATCGTCACGCACCAGGCGCCAGCCATCGAGGCGATGAAACTAAGAATGACGGCCAGCCTGACCTGAGGCCAGCTGATGAGTCCGGCCCGGCCGTAGCGCCAGACTGACATGAGGGTACCGCACGAACTCTGGGCTTTGTTGGTACCGAGTGCGAGTTGCGGAGGCAGCCCGAGGGCTAAGAGCGTGGGGACAGTGATCAGGCCACCGCCACCAGCGATGGAGTCGATGAAGCCTCCGGCCAGACCAGCCAGAAAGAGAATGAATAAGGAAGTGGGGGACAAAGCGGGGAGGGGGATGGAGGCTCAGTTGATTAGATGGTCAAGCGGGCATGGGGGCAAGGGGACACGCGCTTGCGCGAGGGGACACGTGGGCACGGTGACATGGGGACACGGGGAGAGGCAGAACTCAAAGGGGGCAGCATAGGGAGACCGGATGATTAGTTGGGCAGCATCAGAGGTAGGGGTGTGCGGCCCGCGCGCCCACGGATGACCGGGCCGGTCATCCCTACCTAAGGCAGCAGCATTAATTAGGGTTTCCCTATGAGTGCTACCCTTCCTGCAACCTGCCAGCCCGGGGCTGCCACCTACCACCTGAGAATGAATTACTTAAAGCGGATGCGATGTCATCGCAATCCTACTTGGAGACAGGTTTGGTGGGGCCGAGGCCGAGGAGGGGGAGGGTTTCGCGCTCTTCTTTTTCGCCGTAGTTGAAAAGGATGAAGCCTTGGGTGCCGTACTTGCGGGTGATCTGAATCTGGTTGATCACGGCGTCGGCCCGGAGGGTGGAATGCGAAGACGAAACGCCGATGCCCGGGATCAGGCCCGCTTTGCCCGCGTAGAGTTTTTGCTGCTTCACCCAGCTTTCATACATGACATCGCTTTCCGAGTAATCCATCGGGCAAACGAAATCGAGGTAGCCCTTTTCGCACCAGAGTTTCCAGTCCTGCATGATGGCGCGACTGTCGAGGTCCCAGTTGCGGAAGACGGCGGCGCTGACCTTGATGCCCGGACGGACGAGACGGGCGGCTTCGCTGGTAGTCCGGACGACCTTCGTGATATTTTCTTGGCACCAAGGAATCCATTCTTCGCGTCTTTTCCCATTTGGCATGACATCCTTGGGCCATTGAACCACAATCTTGCCAGTGGTTTGTTCGAAACGTTCGCGGCAATGAGGACAGAAGCAGTGTTTCGTGTCGGGGTAGCGGATGTAGTCGAAGTGAATCCCATCGACGGCATATTTTTTGGCTACTTCAACGAGGGCGTCGCGTTCGAGGGCGGCGTTGAGGGGATGCGAGGGACAGAGCCAAGGTTCTTCCTCGCCGGTGTCGCTCATTTGGAGCCGTCCTTCGTGTCGCATCTTATCGAGAAAGGATTTTGGGAAATCGTGACCGAGGTTCCAGTCGACTTTCCAGACGTGTATCTGCACGCCGTATTTACGACAAGCTGCGAGGCATTCGGCGATCTGGTCGGGCTTGCCAGTCATGCTTTGCGCGAGAGGGAGGATGTCGGACGGATAGAAGGCCGCTCCGCCCCAGAGCATATTGGGGAAGATTGCATTGAACCCGTGGGCCTTGAGGGAGCGGATGGATTCATCCCAAGTTTTACCCTTGATGCCGGAAGCGTTGTGACACCAGAAGGCCCGGAATTCGCCTTCCTGCGGGGGTTGGGCGAGACAATAGGATTCCAGCAGGAGGCGATTGGCGCGATCGGTGGCGTCAATAGCTTCGGTGTACCGCCCGGCTTTTTCGTCGACGTCGGCTTGGGTGCGAAGGGTCAGCGAGGCGTCGAGCCGGCGATGGGCTTCGCTGTCGGCGGGGGTTTGACCGAGGGCGGCTACCGCCGATTCATAAGTTTCATAAATGCCCATGCGGTCGACCTCGGAGCGACGGCGGGCGAGGAGGTCGGACCAAAGCGAGGGCAGCAGTCGGCCGGCCAGGGCCAGGAGGAGCTTCTGTTGATTGGCCGAATCATCCGTGAGCAATACATGCGTCATGAAGATCGTATTCGCGGAGCCTAAGATGGCGGGTTGCCCGGAAGGATGTCCGGCAGCGTCGAACCATTCGGCCAGGATTTTGGTCGAAGCCGAAGCCGGGGAAGCCGTAATGATGTTCCAGGAATGTTGGGCGACCTGCGGCGGGGCGCCATTGAGTTCCGCCGAAGTGTGCAGGGAAGAAAAGACGCCAGACGTCGTGGGACGGAGATGCTTGCCGAGTTTGATGCCGGTCGTCTCGGCAAGTTCCGCGGGCAGGGAGTAGAAGGCCAAGAGCTTGCCGCCGTCTTGGAGGTAATGAGCGATGGCTGAAACCGTCGCGGGTGGTAACTTCGCATGATAGGGCAGAATCAGCAGTTTCGTCCGGGCGAGCGTAGCGGCGTTGAGGGAGCTTTCGGGCAGCAGCGCATGACGAAGGCCGGAAGCGCTGAGATATTTGGAAATATTAGCGGCGTATTCTTCTTTAGCGGCACCGTTTTGGAGCACGAGGATTGAAGTATCTTCGCCGAGCACCCCCAGAGGGTGGAGGTGGCGGAGCTCGAAAGAGCCATCCGCTTCCTGGGCACGCCAAGCGGCTAGCCGCAAACCATCGACCTTGTCCCAGCCGCCCGGCTCGCCTTCGGTCTTGGCACCCGTCTTGAGGATCGTGACCGTCTCCCAGACCTTACGGCGCGAAATTGAGAAAGTTTGCGAATACCAGCCTTTGCCGGCCTTGAAATAAAAAGTGAAAGAACCGATGGAATCTAATTTATCGGCACGAATCTGAAATTGGATTCCTTCGGAATTTGAAAGATCCAGCGAGGTGGAAAGGTCCCAGTAGCAACGAACGGTGGAGTGATTAGAGAAATCGCAGAGGAAGGAGGTGATTTTTTCGCGGCCAACGCCGGAGGCCGAAACGGCTGGCGCACCTTCCTTGTTTTTCCAGGATAAAGATGAAAGGACGTCCTCCGAGGTTTCAGCGGCAAAACCCGATAGGCTTAGAACTGAGAAGCATAGAACGCTCGCCCAGTGTCGGAACGAGAGGAGACGAAGGGGTGGCATCGGCGGGGTAGGGGCGGAGCTAAGGTATGAACCGATGGGGCTGAGGTTGAAAGGTAAGAAACGACGGAAGCGCGCGGGGCGGGCCGTGCGGACTATCTTGGGAGGGCAATCCTGCTGGCTTGTCAGCGGTCGGGAGGATGGCAGGCTTGGGACCTTGCTCCCTTACCTCATGTTTACGCGTTATATCTATCTTTTGATCCTGCTGACCCGTATCCTGCCCGCGCAGGATCAGAAAGGTAAGAGTCCACCCGCCGGCATCGCGCTACCGGCCAAAGATAAGGCCGAATTATGGGCGGGGGCGAAGGCCTTGCAGGCCGAGATCGATGCGCTCAAGCAGCCGGGGGCTTTGGCCAAGGGTCTGGACGCTTATCTGGTCGACGTGGAAATCTTTGCGAAAGCCGTGCACTGGGCGGTCGAACTCGACGAAGTTTTTAATCTCAAACAAGTGACGGATGCGCGTAATCTGCTCAAAGCTGGCAATGAGCGATTGAAAGACCTGAAGTCGGGCAAGGCGCCTTGGACGACCGCGACGGGCAATATTGTACGCGGTTATCGTTCGAAGATTGATGGGTCCGTCCAGGTCTATGGACTTTATATTCCCGAGGAGCGTCCGGCGAAGGACGGTCGTTTAGACATCTGGCTGCATGGCCGGAGCGACGTCCTTACGGAATTAGCATTCATCGGGCCGCAAATGACGAAGCCGAAGACCCCGCCGGTCGGTAAAGTCGTTGTGCTTAATATTTACGGACGTTTTTGTAATGCATATAAATTTGCCGGCGAAGTCGACGTGCTTGAGGCCATGGAAGATGCCGTGCGGCAATATCAGTTCAGCCGCGACCATATCGCCCTGAGAGGCTTTTCGATGGGCGGCGCGGGCGCATGGCATTTGGGAGCGCAGTATGCGGACCTCTGGGCGGCCGTGACGCCTGGGGCGGGGTTTGTCGAAACCGCAGAATATGCGAAGGTTGATGCGGCTGGTAAGGTGCCGCCGCCGGATTGGGAGCGGAAGCTTTATGCCCTTTACGATGTGCCGGGTTATGTCCTCAACCTGTCGAATCGCCCAGTGTATCTGTATTGCGGAGAAGAAGACCCGGCCAAGTGGCAGGGCGAAAAAATGTTAGCCGCGGCGAAAGCGGCGGGCTTTGAGATTCCGCAGCTTATCGGGCCTAAGACTGGCCACAAGTATCATCCCGAAACCAAGAAAGAATTGGATACGTTGATGGATGTCGCGGTGGCCAAAGGGCGACCGAAGGCGCCGGAACGCGTACGAGTTTCGACTCCGACCCTTAAATATAACAAAGTCGATTGGGTGACCGTGGATGCGCTCCAGGAGCATTGGGTCGTTTCCGAAGTTACCGCGTCCAAGGTCGGGCCCGCCAAATTCGAGGTGAAGACCAAGGGCGTGACTGAGTTTAGTCTCAGCGTCTTGGCGGTCTGGCCCAGCGAAGGGTCGCCGGAGGTGAATGTCGATGGTCAGACATTCAACGGCGTTACTCGTTTCGAGAAGATCGGCGGCAAGTGGTTTGATCCAAGGATATTGAATCGGACGGTTGGTGGCCTGCAGAAGCGCCACGATTTGCAGGGACCGATCGATGATGCCTTCATGGGGAGTTTTGTCTTCGTAAGGCCGACCGGGAAGTCATCGAGCCCGAAGGTGGAGGCTTGGGTGCGTTCGGAGCTCGAACTCGCGATCAAGAAATGGAAGATTAATTTCCGGGGTGAGGCCGTGGTTGTCGATGATACTGCCGTCACCGAAGAGATGATGAAGAAATCGAATATCATCCTCTGGGGTGATGCTGAATCCAATAAAGTCATCGCCCGGCTGGCTGGAAAAATCCCGGTCAAGTGGGCGGGTGGAAAGGTTTTAATCGGCGGTAGCAGCTATGAGGCGGCGGACCATGCGCCGATCATGATTTACCCAAATCCTTTGGCGCCGAATAAATATGTCGTATTGAACAGTGGGTATACCTTCCGGCAGGGCAGTGAGGTCACGAATGGATTGCAGACGCCGAAATTGCCGGACTGGGCGGTCATCGACGTGCGTGAAGTGCCGACGGCGCAATGGCCGGGGAAGGTTACGGCGGCTGGGTTTTATGATGAGGGGTGGGGCGTGCGCTGAGCGCACGCAGGGGCGCGCGGCGTAACCGCCGCGAGGAGGTGCGCGGGCACGGTGACACGGGGGTATGGGGACACGCGCTTGCGCGAGGGGACATGCTGGCACGGGCATCTGGAGTTCAGGAATCGGACGTTCGGCCATCGGGAGCTGGCACCCGGCTTCCGGCGCCTGAAGGCTGAAGGGCTGACACCCGAAAGGCTGACCACTGAGGCCGTCACCCGTCACCTGGAATGAATCATGACCGCAGCATTCATCCCGGTCTCCGGTTTCCCTTTGAGTGGGTGAATCGTTTCAGGTGGCGGGTGGCAGCCTCGGGTGGCAGGTGGCGGCGAGATGCATCGGGTAGGGTTGAGCGCCCTCGCTTAACCGCGGCTGATCAAGGGTGATCAGCCCTACCCGAGACCAGGGACCTGAAATTAATCCTGCCACCCGTAACCCGGGGCTGCCACCTGCCACCTGAGAATGAGTGCCTTACAGCGGATGCGATGTCATGGCATCCCTACCAGATGCGGGGTTGTAAGGGGTGGGGCGGAGGGCAGGATTTTGAGCATCCCCGATTCCCCATGCGTTCTTATGCCTGTTTCTTAGTGTTGTCCGTGTCGTTGAGCTCGAATCTCTCGGCGGCGGCCTTGAAGGCCGGGGCGGCGGTGGTAGATATCACGCCGACGCAGTTTCCGGTGAACATGCCCGGGGGCCATAATGCGAACACGGCAACGTCGGTCCATGACCCGCTGAACGCACGGGCTTTGGTTTTGGATGATGGTAAGACCAAGATCGTCTGGGTAGTGATTGATCATTTAAGTGTGCCTAAGAAAGTCACCGCCGAGGCCAAAGAAATTGCTTCGAAGGCCACGGGCATTCCCGTAGAGAATATGTTGGTCTCCGCCACTCATACGCACACCGGTGTGAGTGCCGCCGATGAGTTTGTGACAGAGGTGCCGGACGGGCCGAAGTTGTCCGACCGTCAAAGCAAGGCGAACGTCTATCGGAAGATCATGCTGGACGGGCTTGCGCAGGCTATCATCAAGGCGCACGCGCAGTTGCGGCCAGCGTTGATTGGAGCGGGCGTCCAGGCATTACCCAATGAGGTTTTTAATCGGCGGTGGTATCTTAAGCCGGGCAAGATGCCGCTCAATCCCTTCGGCGAACTGGATAAAGTGAAGATGAATCCCGGGACCTCGCCAGAGGTCATCGATCGGCCGGCGGGTCCGACGGATCCCGACATTAGCATCTTATCGGTCCAGGATGCCAAGCGGAAGCCCTTGGCGTTATTTGCCAATTATTCGTTACATTATGTCGGTGGAGCGCCCCGCGGCCAAGTCTCCGCCGATTATTACGGCGAGTTCGCGCGCGTACTGCCTTCGCGACTTCGGGCGGGCGACGATTTCGTCGCCGCCATGTCGAACGGCACCTCGGGAGATATTAATAACATCCCTTTTGGGGTGACTCGTCCGCCCCGTGAGCCGTTCGAGCAAATCCGTTTGGTGGCTAGTGAGGCCGCCGACGCCTCCTGGAAGGCCTATCAGGCAATCGGTAAGCATCAGGGTGACGTCGCACTGGGTATGCGGCAGCGCATCCTGACGCTGAAGTATCGCAAACCGACAACGGAGCAGGTCATGAACGCCAAGGCTATCTTGGCGATCAAGGATAAGGCGGCGATTGCACGTTTACCTGCTTTGGCCAAGAACTATGCGGGTTCGACCCTTACGGCGGCGGAGCGGCCTGAGGAGACCATCGCTGTCATCATTCAAGCCATCAAGGTAGGAGAGGTCGTCATCTGTGCGATCCCCTTTGAGACCTTCGCTGAGACTGGGTTGGAGTTAAAGCAGAAGAGCCCCTTCAAGCAGACCATCGTGGTAGGTCTCGGCAACGGGCGGCACGGTTATCTGCCGACGCCGGCGCAGCATGAGCTGGGCGGTTATGAGACTTGGTTGGGTACCAATGTGGTCCAGAAAGATGCGTCGGAAATTATCGTGAAGAATCTAATCGAGATGATGGGGGAACTCCGCTGACGCGGCGCGGCAGAGCCGCGAGGGGCGCGCGGCGTAACCGCCGCGAGGGGACACGTGGGCAAGGGGACATGGGGACACGCGCTTGCGCGAGGGGACATGCTGGCACGGTGACATGGGGACACGGGGAGAGGCAGAACTCAAAGGGGGCAGCATAGGGAGACCGGATGACCGGGCCGGTCATCCCTACCAAAGACCGCAGCATTTATTCCGGTTTCCGGTTTCCCTTTGAGTGCTTACCAACCTGCAACCTGCCACCCCGGGCTACCACCTGCCACCTGAGAATGAGTGCCTTACAGCGGATGCGATGTCATCGCATCCCTCCCTGAGAGCCAGACGATGAGGCTTCGTCTTTGATTAATATTTTCGGGCTTAATTTAATTTTAACGCGCTTAGGGATTTTACCCTAATGCGAAACTTACCTTTGCGAGCAGGGTCTAGTATTTAGAATATATCCCTATGAACTATTCATCACTGGTTCCCGTGTTGAAAATTATTTTAATCACGACCTTGGCCTTGATCGAATGCGCGCATGCGTGGGGTCGGAAAGATGAACGCGAATATCGCGCCGGAAGCCTGACGAGCTGGAGCAGTAGTCATGATCGTCACCGTGAGCTCTCGACGCACGAAGGCGTGCGGGTGATTATTTCCGGCCGCGTGTATGGCGCTTCCCTTATGGTGAGTAAGGGCTGAAGGTGTGCTCCTTGCGTGGGGCGCCGTAAGGTTGAGATTGAAGTGGCAGGTCAGTCAGCTATCAAAAAGGGATGAAATATAACCCCGGTAGTTGGTGCCTGGCGCTTCTGATGTCAGGGATCGCGTTGATGGCGGACGAGCCTCACCGGGTCTTGTTCATCGGTAATAGTTACACGGGCGTAAATAAGCTGCCTGATATCTTTACCGAAATCGTCAAAAGCTCTGGACGTAAGGTCCCGGTCGTGAAGTCGGCGACCCCGGGAGGCCAGACGCTGAGGCAGCAGCTGACGCAAGAGCCCAGCTTGGCGCTCATGGCGGAGGGTAATTGGGATATTGTCGTTTTACAGGGGCAGAGTGAAGAGCCCGCCTTGTCGGAAAAAGATATGAAATCTCGGGATCATTTCGTGAAAAGCGCAGCGGAACTTTGCAAGCTGGTCAGGGAAAAAAGTCCGAAGGCGAAGATCTACTTTTATGAGACCTGGGCACGGCATGCGGATTATTGGACGAATGAAAAGACCGCCAAGGATGCGGGCGCGGTAGGCGCTAATCCCAAAGACATGCAGGCGCGGCTGCGTAAATGGTATGGCCAGGTCGCAAAGGACAATAAAGCCACGGTCGTACCCGTGGGGGATGCTTGGGAATTGAACTATAGCTCAACTAAGCCAATCCGCTTGCATCGCTCCGACAATTCACATCCGGAATTCAACGGCAGCTATTTGGCTGGGTTGGTTTTTTACGGCACCCTTTACGGCGTCAAAGAACCCAAGGTCGAATGGCACGAAAAACTGCCCGACGAAGAAGTTAAGCAGTTAAGAGCGTACGCGGCCAAGGTCCTGAAGTGACCGGCTGGGCTTGCTCCGCCTTCAGCGGATGGACGTCAGAAGGGTTTCGAGTTCCCGGCCATAGCGGACGTACGAATCGAAGCGGACTTGCGGCGAAGCTTGGGCGGCATCGGCACCGAGGTGGACGATATTAGCGACGTGAGGCTCGATGGTGATGCCGGCGGTATAGCCCGTGCGGATGAGGTCCGTCAGCACCTCGCGCAGCTTGGTTTCGCCTTGGCCAGGGTAGGTGAAGTCGTTCGATTTTTCGCCCTTGGGATGGTAGCGGCAGTCCTTCACGTGGACGTAGGCGATCCAAGGACGAATCGTACGATAGAACTCGAGTGTGTCTTGGCCGTAAGAGACCGTGTTGCCGATATCGAAGAGGTAGCGGACGTGAGGATGGTTCAGGCTTTCCATGAAAGCCTTGGCATTGGCGGCGCTATGTCCGCCCCAACCTTCGCAATTTTCGTGCAACAGCGTGATGCCGCCGTCGGCCGCCATCTGGGCCATGATCCGGTAGCGACGAAGACCTTCCTCGCGCCATTGATCATCGGAAACGTCGCCCCGGACCCAGCTCATCGTCCGGACAAATTTCGTCCGGGCACGTTGCATGCGTGGAATGAGCACGCGGAGGTCGGCGAGATCGATATCGAAGTCGCCGGTGATCGGACGTGCCCAATTGCCGATGGCTGAGCCGAAAGATGAGACGGTAAGACCAGCGGCCTCGATCTTATCCATCGCCCGAGAGAAATCTTCATCAGAAGTCGCGGGGCCGCAGACCTGTTTGCCCTTCAGCAGCCGCAATTCGATGGCCGGCCAGCCCAAGGTCTTTTGGGCGAGAACCTGGCCGTCGATATCATCGGCCGCTTCGTCGGCTAAGCCAGAAAGCGCGAAAGGAAAGTGAGACATGGGGGAGGAAAGTAAGGGAATAGGAGTCGGGTAAAGTTCGTCCATCTATCATTTTAGCAACCACAGCGTCGCGGCGGCCTTGGAGTCGTTGGCGCTCGTATGAAGGGTCGCGGAGGGGAAGAGGGCTTGGTCGGTTTCGCCGGCGACCCAGAGAGGGTGGGTGGCGCTTACGCATAACAGACCGGGCACATCGAGGTATTTGGAGCCACCGGGGAGGAACATCGGGTCGCGATAGTCCAACAGCTGATTGAAGCGGAAACCACCAGTATCGATGGCGGCGCGGTGGATGGCGGAGCCGGCGACGGCGCGAGCAGCGGCGGCGATAGGGCCGAGACGACCGAAGCCAGCCAGGGAGACGTGCTTCACGGGGGGCTGGGAGGAATCGCGCGGGGAAAGTAGATAGCTGGCGATCGAGAGAATATCATGCGTGCGTTGGGCGAAGAGCGCATGATTATAACCGAACGTATAAGCGGGCACTTCGCGAGGGCCGGGCACGACGCGGGTTTGTTTCAGCGTCTTGTCATCTTGAAGAAATAGATCCGTCGTGATGATACCGATGCCGCGCTCGATGAGCGATTCGATCTCAGGACGGAGCGAACCGTCGGCGAGGCGGGCGGCGCCTTTGCCGGAATCGTCGAGCCAGATGATGACTTCGCCTGTGGAGTTGGTAGGTTGGAGCCAATCGATGGTGATTTCTTCGCCATAGGATTGATTAACGAGCGTCCCTTGCGTCCGGAAGTGGGAATCGCGCCACTGCGTGCTGGCGTTAGGGAATTCGACCTTACCTGCTTGGGCGAAGGAGCGACCGATGAGGGCTTCGATGGCGGGGCGCAGCATGTACTCACGGCCTTCGGCGGACTTCGCCGCCGCGAGGAGCTGGGCTTGGGCGTCGGACTTCAGCCATTGGAGCAGGAGGCGTTCGAATTCCGGATCACCGGCTTTCGGCGCGGGGTGGGCGGAATCCCAGACCGTCAATTTTTCTTTGGGCAGCGGGGCGTAATCGCGCTCGATGACCGGTTCCGGTTGGCCGAGTTTGAAGTGCTTATTAAGCACGGCGTAGAAGCCCATGCGGGTGACTGCGTTATAGTTATGGGGAAAGTGTTCGCCGCGTTGGAGGGTGACGAAGGATTTTTTACCGTAGAGTTGGTAAAGCGCTTGCAGGTCGGGGAATCCCTTGATCGCCATTTCCTTCGTCCAGTCATTGGCCGTGTTCATGCCTTGGGGCTTGGGGGCGAAGAGCGCGGCGATTTCTACGTTACCGGAGTTAACGCGGAGGAGCGTGGCGTTCTCGCAGGAGCAGCCGCCTTGCATGCCGGTACTGACCATCACCACCGGGTAGGAGAAGGCGAGGCGTGGGTCGGCCGCTGCGAGCAGCATCGTCTGCGTGCCGCCGCCGCTGGAACCCGTCACCGCGAGACGAGCGGGATCGACTTCGGGGAGCGTCAGCAGGAAGTCGACACTTCGGACCAAGTTGAGCGTCTGCAGACCCATCACACTTTGCAGATTGGCTTCGGCTTGCGTGCTATAGAGGCCCCATTGCTCCACCGTGTTCATTTCAAGGCGTTGCTTGGCGAACTTATGAATGATGGCGGGCGAGAATTGGATGGAGTCGGAATCGCTGAGCGCGTCGATTTGCCAGACGATGCAACCCATGCGGGCGAGCTGGACGCACATCGATTGGAAACGGGATTGGCCGCCTTGTTCGAAACGTTCCTGACCGGAGGCGATTTCTTCGCGGACAATTCTTTCAGGTTGGATGAGGAAGCGGGCGTCGGTCCAATGCCCGTGCGGAAAAATCACGGCGGGAATGCGGCCGTTGATGTTTTTCGGCCGATAGAGGTTTCCGGTCGCGAAAAAGCCCGGGGCGCTTTCGAAATAGACTTTTTCGACCGTGTAGTCGCCTTGGTCGATCTTACCGTGGATCACCGCGTTCAGCGGCGTCTTGGTCGGCATGGGCCAGAGCCCTTGGGAGACGAGCAATTGCCGGCGAACGAAATCGCGGCGTGGTTCCCATTCCTGGATGGATTTCGGGGCGGCGAAGGGGAAATAACTGTTGAGGCTTTTCAGCGGAGCCAGGCGGGAGTCTTCGGCTTGGGCAAGGTTTAGCAGGCTGAGTGCCGCGAGGGAGAGCGTGGGGAGGCGCATGGGGTAGGGCCTAATATGAACTCCGTGGACTGAATGGGAAATAAAAAGGCCGGCCAATCAGCCGACCATCGATACCTTGCTTATTGGGCCGGCTTTGAGCGTTCGGCAGGTTTCTTCAGTGTTGTTAGCCCTTCGTGCTTGGCAACCTAAGGGAGTCTGTCGTGTCTTATGCATATGCTACCCCGCCTCGCCGCCCTCGTGCTTTGTTGCTCCGCGCTCGTTTCCGCTGGAGAACTGAAACTAATCGCCCTTTTCTCCGACCATGCCGTCCTGCAGGCCGGTGATGCCGCCGTTTTCGGTAAGGCGCACACCGGCTCGAAGGTCATCGTGACGCTCGGCTCTGTCGTGTCTTCGGCTACCGCCGGCAGCGACGGCAAGTGGAGCGCCACGCTCGCCGGCCTGAAGGCCACCGAGAAGGGTAAGGATCTTGTCGTCAGCTCTGGCGAAGAAGTCTTCACCGCGCACGACGTCATCATCGGTGAAGTCTGGATCGGCTCTGGCCAGTCGAACATGCAGTGGACCGTAAGTAATACCTCCACCGTCGTCGAAGCGAAGTCCCGCCCGGCCGACGCCGGCCTGCGCGTCTTTACCGTCGCCCGTACGCCGAAGGCCGAGCCAGCTGATGATGTGCAGGGCTCTTGGGTGCTCTCCGCCCCCGACACCGTCGAATCTTTCACCGCCGCCGGTTTCTATTTCGCTCGCGAACTCCGCGCGAACATCAAGCAGCCCGTCGGCATCATCCACACTTCCATCGGCGGCACGCGCGCCGAGGCCTGGGGTCCTAAGGGCATGTATGCCGGCGACGCGGACGCCAAGGATTTCGACGCCAAGGAAGCCGCCGCCATCAAGGCCCGCGCCGCCGCCCTCGAAAAACTCTCAGCCAAGATTGCCCTCGAGAAAGACAAGGCTGTTCTCACCAAACTGAAGCAGGACGCTGGCAAACTCACGCCGGTCTGGTCCAACGGTCCCCACATGAACTGGAACGGTATGGTCGCTCCGCTCGTCGGCTACTCTTTCCGCGGCGCCCTCTGGTATCAGGGTGAATCCAATGCCGGCCAGCCTGAGGCCTACAAGTGGGTCCTTGGTTCCATGATCAAGTCCTGGCAGAAGGCTTGGGGTCAGGAATTCCCCTTTATCATCGTCCAGCTCCCTCGTTTCCATGCCCGTCATCCGGAGTTGGCGGTCGATGATGCCAGCTGGACGAAGATCCGCGAATCTATGGAGTGGATCGCCGACAACGTTCCGGGAGCCATGCAGAGCGTGAACATCGATCTCGGTGAAGAGTTGAACATCCACCCTAAGGACAAGCTGCCCATCGGCGAGCGACTTGCCGCCGTCGCATTGCAGCGCGTTTACAAGACTCGTACCGACGGCGAAGCTCCCCGCGTGACCAAGGCCGAGCGCCAAGGCGACGTCTGGGTGCTCACCTACAATCGTCCGGTGATGATCAAGGGCGAAGGTAAGGGTTTCGGTTTACTCGCCGGCGACGGCACGTGGGCCTTCGCTCAGGCCAAGGCCGATGGCGCCCGAATCACCGTCAGCGCTACCGGCGTCAAGGAGCCCAAGGAGGTCCGTTATGCTTGGGCCGATTTCCCGGAAGTTTGCGTCTTCTCTGCGGGCAAGGACGGCCTCCCGGCTGGGCCTTATCGCTCCAGTAAGTAAGGCGACTTACTTCAGAGGAATATAGCAGACGTTACTGGTCAGCATCATTATCACGAACAGCGGGCAGGTGATGAGCGGGCCTAGCCATGTCTGTCCGCTGAGTTCGAAAAAGATGCGGTGCAGCCAGGGCAGTAGAAACATCATCGGGATCACTCCGAAGAGGAGGTTCACGTAGAGCCAGCCGTCCGTCCAGAAAGGTTGCTCGGTGGCACCGAGGTGTAGGTATTGGAGCGAGAGAACGAGAATGAGACCGAGCGTGTTGCCGAAAGCGTTGAAGAGGCCAGACCGCCAGGCGGGCACGCCTTCGTGGCGCGAGCCCCCGTTCACGCGGAGCGAATTGGCGAAATAGAAGACGAAGAACAGCGGAATGTATTCCAGCGCGACGATGAGCATCTTAGACGGGAAGGCCGTCGAGGCGGCGACGAAGAGGCAGCGGAAGTCGGCATGGAAAAGTGTATAGCATGCGAAGAGCAGCGCGTAGAAGCATCCGACGACGGTGAAGGCGAGTAGGGCGGTGAGGCCAGCGGCCTTGGCGCTGAGCTTCAAGCCCCACATGGTGGGTGCGACGCCGTGGTGGCGGCCATGGAGGCGGTAGGCGCCCCAGAATAGCGTCAGGGCGATTGTGCCGTTGGCCAGCGCCCAGAGCAGCAGCGCGTTGTTGATCCGTTGGGGGAACCACCAAGTTTGCTTCACCGAACTCGCTTCTGGGAAGACCGTGAGCGTCGCCTTGGCAAGCGGCATGAACAGGCTCGCGGCTACCAGGGCGCCAAAGAAGAACAAGCACCACGCGAGTTTGCGGCCCGAAGGGGTGGGCGCAGGGAGGGCGGGAGGCGTTGGTTGGCGGACCGACGCAAAGAGCGGCAATCGCAGGAGTAAACCGGCGCAAGGGATCAAGAAGAGTAATCCGCCGAAGAGGCTCGTCGCGGTAGCCGCTTCACGAAGTTTCCAGCGCTGGTCTTCGGGCGGCAAAGGCGACGGGGCTTGCAGGGTGCGGTCGAAGAAATCCAGGACGTGCGCGACGAAGCGGTCGTCGTAGGGGAGTAACGGGTGGATGCCAGGAGTGTTATGGACGATGCGATACGTGCGGGCGTCGGCGTCTCCGTAAGCGCTCCCAATTTCAATCGTCTTCAGCTTGTCGTCGGCGGGTCGGGCGGAGTTGACGAGCGCCAGGGATTCGGTGGCCGTACGCATGTCGGCGCTGCCGGCGAGGTTACGGAACGCGCCTTCATCGGAGCGGGCGTAATCCATGCCCACGTTGGCGTCGAGCGGGGCAAAGACCTCTTCGTTCATCGTGAGCACGTAGCCGCCAACGAAGATGGCCGTGAGCAGATTTTCGCGTCGTGCGGTGGCGATCTCGTTATCAGTCACCGTACGGCCTTTCTCCGAATCGAGGCGCGTCGCGCGGCGGAGGGCCGTAGCCTGGCGGGAGCCGAATTGGGAGGCCGTCTGCAGGACGGCGTTGCCGCCAGCGGAGTAGCCGAAGGCGCCGACGCGGGAGCGATCGATGAAGTCGGGGCCGTTCTTGCCGTGGACGTATTCCGCCATTGCGACCAGACCATAGCCTTCCTTGGTCGCCGAACGTCGCTCCATCGTGGAACTGGAGGCACCTTGGTTATAAGGGTCGATCGTGATTACCACGAAGCCGCGTCGAGCCAGCTCCATCGAGAAGGACGCCATCGTCTCCTTGCTGCGTTCGAAGCCTGGGCAGATGAGCACTACCGGGGCGGGGTGTTCGCGCGAGGCGGCGGTCGGATGAAAGAGGTCGGCCGTGACCCATTGTCCGTTGACCGTATCAAGCCGGAAGCCGGTGACCTCGACGCGTCCCCCGTCGCTCTGGAGTAGATGGCAGGCTAGGCCTCCGCCGAAAATCATCAGCAGAGACAGCAGCAAGAGGCGCCAAGGCGCGGGGGTCGGGGTCACGGGGGTCACATTCTGCAAATGAGCAGTTCGCGTTCGTAGATGAGTTCCTTGGGGAGGCGGTCGTGAAGGTCGAGGAAAAGTTCTTCATGCGCCATCACCTCGGCGCGCCAAGCCGTGCGGTCGAAAGCCTGGAGCTCTTCGAATTTTTCGCGAGAAAAGTCGAGCCCGGTCCAATCGATGTCCTCGTAGCGAGGCATCCAGCCGATCGGAGTTTCGCGTGCCAGCGCGCGCACGCGGGCGCGGGCGACGATCCATTTGAGGATGCGCATATTATCGCTGAAGCCGGGCCAAATGAATTTTCCATCGGCGTCTTTGCGGAACCAGTTGACGTGGAAGATGCGGGGGGTCTCGGAGATCTTTTTCTGCATCGAGATCCAGTGGCGGAAGTAATCACCCATATGGTATCCGCAGAAGGGCAGCATCGCCATCGGGTCGCGGCGTACCTTGCCGACCGTGCCGGCGGCGGCCGCGGTCATTTCGCTGCCCATCGTGGCACCGATGTAGACACCCGAGCTCCAGTTGAAAGCTTGATAGACGAGCGGAATGGTCGTGGCACGACGGCCTCCGAAAATGATGGCGCTGATCGGGACGCCCGTGGGACTTTCCCAATCCGGGTCGATCGTCGGACATTGCGAGGCTGGGGCGGTGAAGCGGGAATTCGGATGTGCGGCCTTGGCGCCCGTAGCTTTGGCGATCGCTGGCGTCCACGGTTGCCCCTGCCAATCCGTGAGTTGGGGCGGTGGCGTTTCGGTCATCCCTTCCCACCAGACGCCCCCTTCGGGAGTCAGGGCGACATTGGTAAAGATCGTATTACGCGCAAGCGTCGCCATCGCGTTCGGGTTGGTCGATTTCGACGTTCCGGGGGCGACACCGAAGAAGCCCGCTTCGGGATTGATGGCATGCAGGCGGCCATCGGCGCTCGGTTTGATCCAGGCGATATCATCACCGAGTGTCGTCACCTTCCAGCCTTGGGCTTGAACGGAAGGCGGCGGGACCAGCATAGCGAAATTCGTCTTACCGCAGGCGCTTGGGAAAGCCGCGGCCACGTAGGTCTTCTCCCCTTGGGGGTCTTCGACGCCGAGGATGAGCATGTGCTCGGCCATCCAACCATCGTCGCGGGCCATGTTGGAGGCGATGCGGAGGGCGAAGCATTTTTTGCCCAGGAGGGCGTTGCCGCCGTAGCCAGAGCCGTAGCTCCAGATTTCTCGAGACTCCGGAAAGTGGACGATATATTTTTCCCTGTTACAGGGCCAGGTCACATCCTTCTGTCCTTTGCGCAGCGGAGCACCGACGGAATGGAGGCAGGGCACCACGCGTTGGTGGCCGCGGTCGATCTCGGCATAAACCGGCAGGCCGATCCGAGCCATGATGCGCATGTTAATGACCACGTAAGAGGAGTCGGTCAGCTCGACGCCCAATTGCGCCATCGGCGAACCGACGGGACCCATGCTGAAAGGCAGGACGTACATCGTGCGGCCGGCCATGCACCCCGCGAACAGCCCTCGTAGTTTACGGCGCATCTCGAAAGGGTTTTCCCAGTTATTGTTGGGTCCGGCGGCCTCCTTCGATTGGGAGCAGATGAACGTGCGATCTTCGACGCGGGCGACATCCGAAGCATCGGAGCGGGCGTAGAAGCATCCGGGCCAGAGCTTTTCGTTAAGCTTTGTGAGAGTACCCTGTTCGATCATCTGCCCGCATAACTGGTCATATTCTGCTTGGCTGCCATCGACCCAGTGGATTTGCGCAGGCTGGCAAAGGTCAGCCATTTTTTCGACCCACCGGAGCAGGTTACGATTTTGGCTGAGTGGCTCGTTGGATTTACGTTTCTTTTTCATGATATACGGAGATATTCGGCTCCTTAGACGTCGCGTCTATCAAAGATATAATCCTCTTCGTATCTCGTTGATGCCCACTTTATGCCTTTATTAAGTCATAAATATAATCGGGCGTCTTTGGGCGGTTTAAGGGGGAGGCAATCGACCGTTTTGGGCTATATTCTTTAAGAACTAAGACCCGATGGTTAAATCCAACTGAGACATTAACTTTGCTAATAGGACGTGCATCGACGGGGTCGGCTGGTTAATTTAAGGCAGATTTATTGTGAAATAGGCAGAAAACGACAGAGGATTGACTGGGTTGGGCGGGACGAAAGCATGGCGGAATGCGCTTAACCCCGATCCTCTTCGCCTGCTTATCCCTGGTAGCGCCCCTTTGGGCGTCGGAGGAGGCGGCACCCCCGGCTGGACTCAAAGTCTTAAGTGCCGGACACAGTTTCCACGTCTGGATGCCGCCTTTGGTGGAGGAGATGGCCAAGGCCGCGAAGATCGAGGGGCATAAGCAGCTGGCGATTTCGTCGATTGGCGGTTCTCAGGTCATCCAGCATTGGAATCTGCCGGAAGGGAAGAACAAGGCTAAGCCGATCTTGGAAGCGGGTACGGCGGAACTCTTCACCATGGCGCCTACTTTCCTGCCCGATGAAGGCATCGAAAATTTCGTCAAACTTGGCTTAGCGCATCATCCCAAGATGCGATTCACCCTGCAGCAAAACTGGGTGCCGTTCGACGATGCCGAGCTCTGGCTCAAAAGGATCAAGACCGTCGCGGTCGATAGGGACACCAAGACCTTGGCGGAACTCAAGAAAATCAATGAACCTTATTTCAAATTATTCGAAGATCACATCGGCGAATTAAATAAGAAAATACCCGAGGCCAAGATTGTGATCGTACCCTGTGGCGTGGCCGTGTTGGCTTTGCGTGATAGGGTCATCAAGGGCGAGTTGCCGGGCGTGGCCAAGCAGAGCGAACTGTTTAGCGATGCGTTAGGCCATCCGCAGGTCCAGATTCGGATTTTGTCGGCCTATTGCCATTTCGCGGTCATCTATAAGCGTAACCCGACGGGACTGCCCGTGCCCGCGAGCCTCGCGAAGCAACCTGAAGCTGAAAAACTGAATCGTATCTTGCAGGATATCGCTTGGAAGGCGGTGACCGAATATCCCCTGAGCGGCGTGAGCAAGTAACCAAACAAATTAATCTATATGAAGCATCTTATCACCTGGCTCGGTTTATCATTTCTATTAGTCGCCGCGGAGCCGCCGAAAGGGGAGCCGACGAACGCCAAGGAAGCAGCGGCGAAAAAGGCCGCGCAGGATACCTTGGTCGATACCCGTTATCAGACGTGGGTTGATAAACTTTCGTCGGAAGAGCAGGCATGGGAGAAAGTGCTGCAGCAACAGCTCGGCAGTTTCTACCTCCCGCTGCATAAGCGGGATAAAATCGCTGGGAAATCGAATGCTTGGGACTTCGTGAAGGATGACCCGAAACTTCCACGTATCCTGCTCATCGGTGATTCGGTTTCGCGCGGCTACACCCAACCCACCCGAAAGGCCCTCGAAGGAAAGGCCAACGTCCATCGTGCCCCGGCCAATTGCGGCCCGACCGCATCGGGCCTCAAGAACCTCGATGCTTGGCTGGGCGAAGGAAAATGGGACGTTATCCATTTTAATTTCGGCATCCATGATCGGGCGACCCCGGCGGCGGATTATGCCAAGCGCCTGGAAGAGATTGTCGAACGACTTCAGAAAACCGGAGCTAAAGTTATCTGGGCGAGCACCACGCCGATCCCGGATAATCCAGACCAGAAACAAACGGCGGCTTCCGTCGTCGATAAGAATAAAATTGCGGCCGAAATTATGGCTAAGCACGGCATACCTACGGATGACCTGTTCGCCGCTATCACGCCGCACCTCGCCAAGCTCCAGAATCTGAACGACGTTCACTTCAAAGGTGAAGGCTACGATTTCCTTGGGGCTAAGGTCAGTGAAGCCATTCTGGTTCAAATCAAATAATTCGATGTCAGCCGAACTCATCCATATCGCCCGGGCCGGCGTTGAAATCGGTGCCTGGGCCTTGGATGAGGTCCGGGCTAAGCTGGCTTCGGGCGAATTGGTGGTGACCGATAATTATTGGAAGCCTGGGATGGAGGGATGGCTGACCTTAGCCGTCCTGCCTGACTCCGTCCGAGTCCTGCCGTTTCCGCGTCCAGCCGAAAAGGGGGCCAATCTTTTGGACGGCATGTTGGGGCGGCAGAGTTATCAAGCCGGACTTCTGGCAGTCTGGGATAAACTTTCGAAGATGCCGACGCAGTGCTTAATCTCAGACGCTGACTGGGTGGTGTTAGGCGAGCAGCTCGGTTACGACGTCCGCAAGCGTTGTCGCGATGACCTCATCAAGTGGTATCGCCAAGCGTTCGAAGCCTACCTTTCCGACCGTTATTTCGATCCCCTGGAAAAGGCCGATCTCGGTAGCCTTGCCCGTAGTTTCGGACTGGATGCACCAGCGGCAGAGGCACTCCATGGCGAAGCCTTTGCGAGTTATTGCCGCATCGGCATGCTCACGGTTTTGTTGCGTGATATCCCTCCTCAGCAGAAACGGGAACAGTTCGATCTCCTTGGCAAGGAGGTCCCCCTTTCAGACGCAAAGGTCAAGGCGACCATGGCCGAAGCCTTCCAGTCGTATTTTGACCAACGCCTCAAGGGTTTGATGCAACAGGAGGATGGTGGCGAGGTGATGAATCCCGCGGCATACGCTGCCTTTGCGGCGGAGATCAAACTGATGGAGATTAAACTTAGTCTGGATGAAAAATCCCAGACCCGGATCGATAGCGCCCAGCGACTGTGGGCCCTTTGCCGTTCACCGCTGAAGGAGGTTCCTTGCGAATTAGACCTTGGGGACGAAGGCTGTTTCTGGACACAGCAGGTGGAGCTTGGCCTTAATAAGCGGGTGACGACGCGTCGCAGTTACGGCGGCTTCGGCACTAGTATCAAAATCTGGGGACCCTTGCGTTACCGTGCGGGTTCCTATGATGTCGAGCGTCAGACCGAGCAGCGACTCGAAAAGGTCGACAGTGGTACCCTCGTCTTCACCTCCAAGCGCGTGATCTTCACTGGCAGTCTGAAGAGCATGAACTTCAAGTATGCCAAGGTGCTTGATGTCACCGTCTACGGCGATGCCATCGAAATCGATAAGGACACGGGCGGCGACGTCATATTTTTCTTTTCATCCGGACAGACCGAAGCCGCCGTGATTCTGCGAAGGTTGGTCCGACAAGCCAAGGATTAGGCCCGTTCGGTGAGGGTTGTCTCGCTATGACGGGGGGTCGATTTGACTCTTATAGTATGTATTGTATAAGAGTTTGATGCCCAAAATCCTTAGCGCCAAGCCACCCTTAAAAGTCTATTACGATTCCACGTACGTCGTCAAAAGCACCCGCGAAACCGTGACTAAGTCGCTACTGGTCGCCAAGCTGATCCAAGCCGGTAAGGCGGGTAAGGTCGTATTAGAAGCCCCGGAGCCGGCGAGTCGGAAAGAATTAAGCGTCATCCATGGCAAAGAATACCT
>Ga0209596_1001332_pt1 | contig 21376 bp, 36 predicted proteins | sample M_130807_MF_Meta_FD_187314 | JGI IMG/M metagenome (GOLD analysis project Ga0209596, IMG submission 187314) | Freshwater microbial communities from Lake Montjoie, Canada to study carbon cycling - M_130807_MF_MetaG (SPAdes) (version 2) | ecosystem: Environmental > Aquatic > Freshwater > Lake...
GTTATTGAAGAAAATCTAAAGGTGGCAGCATGAAAACTTTTCAACTATTTAGAAACGTGTCTTATGAATACTTTGTTGAAGCTGAAACATTAGAAGAAGCCAAAAACAAGATAATGAACGAAAACCCCAATTATGAAAGTGAAGAATTGATTGAGTGGGTTTTTTTAGACGAACACGATGGGACAGACTGGAAATATGAGCCAGTTTTGCAATCAAGTTGATCTACGCTTGCTTGGCCTTACTCTTACGAATTATTAGCGGGAAACGCTAAACCCTCAGACCCTCTTAGGAGGGTTTTTTTACGTCTATGCTACCCAACTATTCACCCATGCTTAAAAACGCCTAGAAAGGGCTTTTAGACCCTTTGGTGGGCATTTCCTCGCACAATCTTCGGATGGTTTCATTCAGTGCGTCTATTTCTTCCATTTTATTGATAGCCCATGCACGTTTTTGCCCATGCCATCCCATTACTGGATTGCGATGGCAATCTACACACAAAGCGATGCAGGTATATTGCAGCCCTTGTTTGTAATGATGCGCCTCGCTTGGCCCTGATGCTTGGCAAACGCTACAAGGTAGGTTTTTAACCCTTGCTAGGTGTAGCCTTTCCCTTGCGCTTAGTTTGTTGTTCATTGGGTTGCTTTTTGTTCTATACGGGCTGAGTATTGGGCGGTTCTCCAGCACTCAACCTTTGCTTGGGCGGCTGTCATTAGCCAACGATAGCGTTCTTCTATTTCAACGGCTGCCCTGATTCCCTCGAGTATTTCTACATATTCAGGATGAGCATAAGCAAATGTGTCCTGCTTTCCAAGCACTTCAGTCCCTGCAAGGCTTTTGAGTTGTGCGTGTTTTGATCGCCTAAATTCTTCTAAGTACATACGATCAGACTTAGCCTTGGCGTAAAGCGGGGCTGTTTTTATGATGAACTCTATCGCAAGTGTAGGCTCGTTCATGTTCTTTCCCTGATCGCATCCATGTGAACATAGCCAGTTGAAGCATCCAAAATTTCAATTATTTCATTGCGTTCATGCTCCGCTACCAGTTTGGCAAAGCGCACAAGCCCGTCTTCATCAAACTTCAGACCGCTTACAGTGTGTTCTATTGCCAATTTAACAATGTCGTCTTTGGTCATACATCCTCCATTTTGTAGTTGAGTTTGTGGTGCTGAAACCGCATTGCTGCTTCCATTTCCAATTCAGCACAAGCCTCTTCAGACATACATCCCACAATATCACGCCCAGAGAACCATACTTCTTTTACAGACTCGTTATAGGTGGATTTGTCCTCGTCCATTTCGTATTCATAGACTACTGTCACCACTTCGCTACCCTGACCAATTGTTGTGTCAAATTCCCATGTATTCATAATATTCACCCTTGTTAAAACCTTTAATTTATAGACTTTTTGATGGTTTGGAATAGGGACTTACCCTAATGTTTGAATCATTCTTAATGCGGCTTCAGGGTTGTCAATTCTGCACAAAGTGCTTCCCGACCAGTTCTCAAAGAAGTCTGTTTGTAACTTGGTAAACTTCTTTTTAGAGTTTGTTTTGATCTCTACCAAAAAGGTGTGGTTTTTATACCCTACCAATAAATCAACTGGCAGACCAATAATCCAAACGTAAGCACCCGCAGATCGCAAAGCACTAACTATTTGAATTTGATTTGCGTCAACACGGGCGGCTCTCCTCATAATAATGTCCCATTTTGCATTTGTTGCATAAAAGCCCTTATACGATCTCTTGCACCAGTTCCATAAATTCGCTCGGCTCGCTCAAGTCTCGCCCTAATAAGGTCACGATTCTTTCCCCACTCCCAGTTGCGGTAGAGTTCCCTTGCTTCGGCTTGCTCAAGGATTACCCTATCACTTGGGCCTTGGATATTACGTCTGCTCCAAGTCACCAGTAAGCTCCAATGCTTGATTGATAAGACGTACCGAATATGGTACGCCTTCCTTAACTCTGTCTAGCAGTCTCATGGCTTCAAAGTAGTTCATGCAAAATCCAACGAGGTTTGAGCTGTACGTTTCTTTTGAAGTTTCCCATATTCAGGGTTTAACTCGCACCCAATGTATTGCCTACCAAGGTCTTGGGCTACTTGTGCAGTAGTTCCTGACCCCATAAATGGGTCTAAAACAATCCCTCCAAGTGGTGCGCCAGCAAGGATGCAGGGTTCAATCAATTCTGTTGGGAAAACGGCAAAATGTGACCCAGAGTAAGGTTTTGGGTTAACTGTCCAAACACTTCTTTTGTTTTTCAGTTCAGATACTTCTGTTGGCAAAGCATCTGGGTGTTCATTTCCAGTTGATACTTTTCCATCTACATTTCTCATTGCTTTTTTGGGAGAGTTGAAGCTTCTTTGCTCTCCAGCATGAATAGACTTTTCTTTTATTGACTCGCTATCGTAGTAATATTTTGAAGATTTGCTCAACAAAAAGATGTACTCATGCGATTTAGTGCATCTGTCTTGCACCGACTCTGGCATTGGGTTTGGTTTACTCCAAATGATGTCTTGACGCAAATACCAACCATCTGCCCTCAAAGCAAAAGCAAGCATCCAAGGTATACCAATCAGGTCTTTTGTTTTCAAACCCGTATCGTGTAACTTGTCTAATTTTCTATCATTGGCTGGCATATTGTTTCTGCCTTCACGTTGATATTCTGGGCTGGCTCTAGCAAAGCCATTTGTATTGCAATAGCTGTCACCAATGTTTACCCACAAAGTTCCATCGTCTTCCAGCACATCCCACACACATCGGAATACCTCAACCATTGCTTTAATGTATTCCTCTGGGGTTTCCTCAAGTCCAATTTGCTTATCCTCTCGGACAGAACCACATTTTTTGCATAAATCTTTGTATTGTTTTTTGTATCCTTCTTGGTTTCTGTCGGCTCGTTGTCCTCCATGTTTATTTTCGCTTTCAACATGGTCGCAATTAACATCCCCACCTTCCCACTTAGCAGTCCCATAGTCTCGCAACCCGTAATATGGTGGGCTTGTTATGCAAGTTTGAGCCTTAACGCCTTGTGATGCCCATTTACGCATTGTTTCTCGGCAATCACCAAATTCAATCTTGTTCATCATTTATTCCTTAATTGAGCCATTGCTTGCCTAATGTGTTCAGGCATGGGTACGGCTTTTTTGTTGTCAGCATCAATCTTGGCAAGGGCAGGGTCAATTTGCACTTTGATCCCGAATGATTCAGGAATCTCAGCCCCATCCCATCGTTGTTGGTTCAGATAGACCAAAGGTGCGGGAATAAAAGCACCATCGTCTTTTCTCCAAGCATCGGTTGTTTTCATCCACTCTATGTGCTTGATGATTTGGTCTGCACAAGTCTCACAGTAAAACTTCTTCCACTTAACAAGGCAAGTAGCCTTACCGCCTTTTCTTATTGACTTAGGCCATGTTGACCAGAATCTCTCAAAGTTTTCCATATACGCCCTTTGTTTAAAACCTGTACCTTAAACTCATTTAAGTTCCCTATGTACTAGGTTTTACCCTTACTCCCATATATGCTAGTTCAGTTCAGTCGGGTTCTAATTGGCAAATACTCACCTAATCCTGAGTAAACAAGATTAGTGAGTACCTATGCTAGTTTCAGACAAGTCTGGGACGAACATTGGGCTATGCCTTACTGATTGCATAGCTTGCAGGATTACACGCCTCAGAGCGTCCTATCTGCCCGTTCCTGCATCCCAATTAAGGGTCACTCATGTGGGCTTGGCTTGGGATAGTTCCCCCGTTGCCTCTCAACACAGTTACGGCGGCCTTACGAGCGGTCTACCTGTGTCCAGTCTCTAATGGCTAGGTTCTGAGTCCTACTTTACTTGCAGCTAACTTTGGTCTGCAATCCTTACAGTCCCCAAAAGCAAAAACCCCTCAAATAACTCTGGTGGTCTTGGCTCTTGGCGAGAGCAACAGCAAACGAATGACGCTAATCAAAAGTTCACTTGCCGTCTGACAAGACCACCACAGATATCTGAAGGGTTTAACTAATTAGCGTCACTCGTCTGATGCCACTCAGACGATTTGGATTATACACAGTTCTTTCATGTGTCAAGAAGTTTTTTCAAATAAATTGATTATTTGTAATTTCATTTGTTGGTTTTCTGCCAAACAAACGAACAGCTTGGTTGTTCATAGAAGCATATTCAGCCTTAGTAAAGATACCTTTAGCGTTCCTGATGTCAAACGGGGTTAGTAGATCACGAGGCTCATCTACCTTTTCAGCCTCAATCATGTGTGGCTCTAACGTGTACTGAGAAACCCAAGACCGACCCATCTTAATTTTCCCGATTTTTAGCTTCTTCTTGTATTGCATCTTTGTGCAACAAGCTGCAATGGATAGTCTAGGTATGCCTGTTAAATCCTCTATTTGGTAGGAAGTAAGTGGGCCATTTTGTAATGCTCTGATTACTGATTCTTGTGTCATTTGTAAAGGTTCTCCAGGTTGATTGGTCGGTTTAGGTGAAGTTCTAGCGTTCTGGCAAGCAAAGCTGTTACAGCCGCAATGGAATCCTCTGGCTCGGTTGTATAAGCATCTGCCATTGTTTGGGCGTACCCACACAAGGCTTCAGCGCATCTTTTTTCAAGGATTTCAGTTTTCATAAGAGGAAGAAAAGAGTAGGAAGGGCTATTAGTTAATAGGACAAGTCTTTTTAGATTAGCATAGAAAAAACTTTGCGTAAGTAGGGAAAACCCCTATGTAAAAGGCTAAAAACCTGTGGCACATTAAGGGTGTTTGGCACTCAAACGGCACGAAGTCCATCGAGCTAAACAGTTGCAATGCCATCGAAACTTAAGCCAAATATTTATGTTTCGACATGAAGTTTAGGGACGAATTGCAAAAACGGACACTTTTAATAAACCTACAGGAGTAAATATGAAAACAGAAGTACCAACAGCTTTTCCTTGGAGTCATGGTGATTTAACGTGTACAGGAATGACCTTGCGTGACTACTTTGCGGCTAAGGCTATGTACTCATTGGGAATTCAGGACGCAATTCTTCACAATGAAGATTGTGATTTTTTAACCATTGATGAAATTGCTGAATCAGCTTATTCCCAAGCTGATGCCATGCTCAAAGCAAGGGGTGAATGATGCCGATTCTTAATGGAAAAAAGGTCATTGACCTAGAAGTAGATGGAGTGGTAAGTGGAGATTATCCAGATTTCTGTGATGCTTACTTCTCAGATGGATGTTACGAGGATGGAACACCATTGACAGAAGATGAGTTGAATAAGCTCACCGATCTGGCGGGTGATGTTCTGTGGGAAATGGCCTTTGAGAGTCTCACATGAAAACACTATTCCAGACCTATGTGTCAGAGTTCTCAGACATCCACTACTGCCCTTATTGTTTGACAATTAAGGGAGATAAAATAGTCTGTTGCCAAGAAGCAGACTTTATTGAGTTCAAGGATTTATACCCTGAGCAACAAAAAGAGATTATTCAACAAGAGTTAAATGAAAATCAAAGGAGTTAATATGGGTTCAGTACATAAAAAGTTAATGGCAGCAAGAATAAGTCTGCAAGAAGCACCACTAAAAAAGTCAGGCCACAACAAGTTTGCGGGATATTCTTACTTTGAATTGGGTGACTTTATCCCAACCATTACCGAGATTTTTTATAATATCGGTTTATGTGGCGTAGTGTCGTTTGGCAAGGAGTTGGCTAGTCTGACCATCACAGACACAGAAGACGGCTCAGAGATCGTTCTGACAAGCCCTATGGCTGAAGCCAATCTAAAGGGATGCCATCCAATCCAGAACCTTGGTGCAGTAGAAACTTACACCAGGCGTTATCTCTGGGTGTCAGCAATGGAGATCGTAGAACACGATGCCCTAGACTCTTCTGCACCATTAAAAGAAGATAAGGTCATCATTAGCCCTACTCAAGGCGCACAAGATAATATTCCTCCAGAGGAATTACAGTACTTGCAAGAGATGGCAGTCGATTTGATTGCCACTTGTGAGCAAGGTGACCCCAAGGCAGCTTGGGATAAGCTGGAAGGAGAGAACCTAGATGCTGAACAGAAAATAGCATTGTGGACACTTCTTCCCAGTAAAGTAAGAGCCGCTTTAAAGAAAGCAAAGGAAATGTAATGGATAAGAAAGATAACAGTGGCGTTTTATTCAAGAACGACAAAAAAGAGTCAGAGAAACACCCTCACTATAAGGGGAACATAACTGTAGATGGGAAAGACTACTGGTTGTCAGCTTGGGTTAAGGATGGCAAATCAGGTAAGTTCATGGGTTTGGCAGTATCACCAAAAGAGCCAGCCCCTAAAAAAGCAGATATGTCTGAACACAAAGAGTGGTTAGACGATTTCGATAAAGACCCATTTTGAGTTAATATAAACCCGAGGGGAGAGCTGTGCAAAGGATTTTCCTAGCTTGCAGACGAGCAGTTTTCCCCTCACCCAATAGGAGTTAATGATGACATTAGATAAAACATGGTTTGGTGGTGCAGTAGAGAGATTCTTTGGCTCACCAGCGTTTAAACTGGTTAGAAGAGAAGACCCCACAACGAGCCATCAAGCTGCTCAAGTAGTTGATACCACCAAGCTAGAAAGTCTTGTTTATGAGGCCATTAAGAGCCATCCAGACGGGTGTATCTCAGACGAGATACTAGCCATGTATCCAAACTACCCATATTCCTCAATAACAGCAAGGTATCGTGCTTTGTTAGACAAGGGATTTATCGAAGTTACGGGTGTCAAACGAGGTCGGTTTGGCAGAAATCAACGAATTATGAGAGCCATATGCTAGAAAAACCACCTCATTCAAAGATCAGCTATCCATCCATCCCGACAAAAGACTTTAAATGGTCTTCAGGATCGGATGTTCAAACCCTGTGGAAAAAGCATGGATGGACTCCACCATCAGAGAAGATGCTGCCACCACCACCTGAGAAGGTTGTTCAGCCACTAAGGAGAGTTAGATAATGTCAGAAACTAGGTCTTGTTTATGACATAAAGTTGTTCTACGATTTAACAGCAACAATCGGTTGTTTAAGGAGAAAATTATGAAATTTGAAATGGAATTCGGGATGTTTAACGACAAGTTGGTTATTGAAACCAATGACTTTGACATGATAAAAATATTCCAAGAGTTTGTTGAGTTTCAAGAGGCTTATGGATGGGCAGTTAAGTACGAAGCCTCTGAGTTTGAAGATGAAGACGAAGAAGTGGTAGATTTCGGCTTAGATTCAAAAGAGGAACTGTAAGCTACTTTGCTAGTAGATAAAGCCCCACATTGCTAAAGGCGTACCCTGCGTACACGATAGCCATGTAGGGGTTTTCTTTATAGAGCTGTTCACCAGCAATATAGGCATAGATTGCCCCTGTGAGGATGATTAGCCAAGCACTCAAAACGACCCCACATCAACAACTTCACCCCTAAACTGAACCATGTCCTCATCAAATTTATGGACGAGTTCAGGCCATAAAAGCTGACCATTAAAGAAGTTTAACACTGCAAAGCCTGATCTGTGGTTAGAGGGATTCAGTTCAGCATAGGTAAATTGTGGCCCGTCTGGTTCAGCTAATGTCCCCGTATCCACACCATATCGAACCCCGTTGTAATCACTAAAGGGAGTGACCTTTAAAGAATGTAAATGCCCAGTCACTACCGAAACACCAGCGTTAACAGTATTGTTGTGTGTAGCATGAACACCGCCCTTATATCGGTGCTTGATAATACATTGCTCAGTAGCCCAAACTGCCCAACAGAACTCCCAATCGGTAATGTGGTCTGTCAGCTTAAACCCAACAACATCTTTAAATTGTGGTGCGTGTTGCGCTAACCGATTACCAAACCGAATATCGTGATTGCCCCATGTAAACAGTAGCTTTACATTATGTCTCGCTGCTTTAGCGGTTTCCTCAATCTCACCTAGCGCACCCTGACAAGCCTTTAGCTCTTGAATAACAGAAGTTTGTGGTTGGTCAGTTACATCATGCCTTGATATAGAAGCCCCATCAAACGCATCCCCGTTACATATCACTGCCTTTGGTTTGAAGTGCTGTATAGCCCATAGAAGCCCTTTAAAGGCAGTAGTTCGTTGACCAGGTATGAAGTGAGCATCTGAGAACACAATCACAGTCCCATCTAGTATGCCAAGGTCAATCTGTTTTAAAGGGGAAAACGATTGTTTCCTAGCATCATATTTGGCACTACGAGAGTCATTTGCGCCTAATTTGACCTCATGGAATTTCTCCATGTTGCGTCTGCGGTAGTTAACGGCTCTCTCAGTGATGCCTAGAATCTTTGCTATTTTTGTAACAGACCTATGCTTGTCCCACAGTTCTATGAACTGTTCATCTGTACAGGAATTCATGTTATTAGTTGATACCATGAGAGTCCTTAGACAGTAATTTTTCTAACAGGTTGATAACCCTATGCTCTTGCATCTCAATCTCATCTTGAGATGATTTGGGGTCTTGAGAAACAACCATCAGATCATGCAGAAAGATGTGCAACAACTCATGCAAAGCAGTCTTATCTATGCTCTCTGGAGTGATCTTTTCAGCCCCAAAGTCTCCCAAACGATACACAGCCAATCTTGCGTTAGGGGTAAACTCAACAGAAGCCATTGCTTGCTTGGCAGGCTTGCTTCCCTTTTCGATTCTCCAATCACCCAAACTCAGAACTTGTTGCCACTTTCTGACACTTTGTGCAAATAGTTCAGCGTGTTCTGGCGTAGGAATGTTAGGCATTTCAACACCTTATACAAGAATTGTTACAGTTTAATTTAAGATAAGAACAAAGCCACTTCAGCTTTGCGTCTTTTGACCAGACCCGCTACCTCTTTCCCGCCAGCTTTAGTCCACGACATAAAAGCCTCTGCTGCGCCTTCCCAATCACCACGATTGACCTTCATGCGGATTGTGGAGCGTTGGTAGTTGCCTAAACCAGCGTTGTACGCCATAGAAACGCAAGCGTCGAATTTGCTTTGATGACCAACAAGATTAGGAGACAGTCGAAGAACACCACGTTCAAAAGTATTGATGTCAACCTTGAACAACTCGACCAGTTCATCTTTAGACCAAACACGGGCATCTCCCTCTTTCAGTTGATAGTCAGACCTGATAAGCCCTGTATAACCCTCTTTACGGGCGTTTGGAAGGGCTAATTGGTCAGCATACATAGCGTGACCCCACCCAACAGTCCAAATGGCGGCAGAGCATCTGTAAGGCTTGTTTCTGTAGCCCTCAAAGAAGTGCATCAAGTCCTCACCCGCCTTGCTGATTTTCATTTCTTAGACCAAGAACGTGATCCGAACCAAAATCCAATAATTCCACCGAGCATTGCCATCTCATCTGTAGAGAAAATAATGTCAGAAACTCGGATTAAATCGTCCATGCTAGTGACCAAACTAGGACGGGAATAAACGTAGTAAGCAATCCAAGCATTGATAGAACACAACTCTAAAACAAAGATGTAGGTCACTACAGGGCGTACAGTACCCACGAAGTTGACTACCCATGTAGAAGCCATCTCTAAGACCTTCTCATCGTGCTTGAGAGCCGCTTCAGTCATCTGTGCATCTGTTTGCATGGCAATCTGGTCTGTGCGGATTTCCTCGACCTTCTGTTGGGCAATAAAACCCTGTGCCGCCAGTTGTAGTTCTCTCTCAGTCTGTACTTGAGCCAAGGCTAACTCATGCTTTTGGTCAGCTTTGTTCTGAAAGTAATCAAGTAGTTTTGGTAAACCAGAGATTAAAAGACCACCAAGTGTTGAGAATAAAGAAAGCATAAAGTCCTTAAAAGGGAAGTTTAGACAACAAGTAATCCATGATTCTGTCTGACAAGAAGTTAGGTAATATTTTCATAATGTCGAAAAACAACAGAGCCGCCCATCCACCACCAAGGATTTTAAAGAACATATCTGCTTGTTTTTGGTACTCATTCACCGACCACACCTGTTGGTAGCGCAGTGATCTAAGATTTCATAGATGCCATAACCACACATCACAATAATTAACAGAAGACCACCAAGCATCAAGCCTAGTTCTAAGTCTTCTTGGTCAGCCTTCTTCTTACGTTCAGCCGCTTCTTTCTCTCTACGGGCGTTGTGAGCATCTTCTATGTCCATAGCAGAGGCACGAGCCTTAATCTTCTGCCAAACATCCATCTTGTTAGACTGAAAAAACAACATCTGAAGTTCTTTTTCAAAGGTTGCCGCTTGGTCTAAAGCCATCTCTATTTGAAGAGCTGTACCCATGCTAGAGCCACCCTTCTTAGCAGACACTACGGCTTTGGTAGCCTCACTCTTGGCGTTGAAATACTTACCCAGTAAAGGCCCAAGCGAAGCCACATCATCAACAGTCTTAGAAGCCTGTTTAATGAGCTTTACGGCACTTTGGATGCCTTCTAGGGCTAGTTCTGGGCTAATCATTTCTTCTCAATCTTTTTCCACTCAAGGCAATAGACTTTTCTATTGTAGACATCACCCGTCCAACCCCACCTGACACACCTATATTCCGTAGGGGTAGCAGATTGCAATAATATAGCTACAAAATATGACAAAAGCAGTGACACAGATTGCCGCTATTATTGCTTCTATCCAGTCGATCATTATCTAGCCGTTGGCGTATATTCGTAAAAAGACTCAGGCTCAGGTGACATTACTTCACTTGGCGAAGCCGCAACAGAACCACCCAAGTATCCTGTTCGCATAACAGACATACCCAAGGAATTAGCCATGTTTGACAGATCACCAGGCTTGATAAAGTCTGCCAACTCAACCTCTTGACCTTTTTTGTTTATCAAACGGGTAGATGCCTTGATTACGCCATCCAAACCACCCTTATCCATAAACAGCTTTCTGTGAGCTTCTTTGGTTGCTTGGTCGATGTTTCCCTGACCAATAGCAGCCGCAATGCGGAAACCCTTGTTAAACACGCTTGAAATCTGGTTTACCAAGATGGCAGATACTTGCTTTGGATCAACACCACCCATTGTTCGTTGCAAAGCAGACATTTCTTTAATAGCGGCCTGATCTACTGGAAGACGATTTACATCTATCTTTGTTGCCAAACGCTGCACATCAGCCAAGGAAGCTAAATTATCGTAATGTTGTTTGCCAAACAAGCCAACAAACGCATCTTTATTCTTTTGCAAATAAGCAAACGGATCTTTGTTGTCTAACATTTTGTTAACTAAAGCGTTTTGCACAGCTAAAGTAGTGTTAGTTTGGTCGTCAGGAGACAATCTTTTTAAATCATTAAAGAACTTTGCTTGATAACCTTTTCCTGTAGAGCTAAGCATACGACTTGTAATGGCATCAACACCGCCAGTTTCATAGTTTGCCAAGAATGAATCGCCAATTCTGATTCTTTCTGCTTTTGCAGAATCATCTAATGCAACTCTCTCAGATGAAAGAACATTTGCCCTGTTTGTAGCATCATCAAGTCTTGATTTAAGACCTGGTAATTGAGCAAGAATATCGCTGTATCCACCATTGTTGCTAGTCTTTGTAATCAAAGAATTTAACTTGACTGGATCAATGTAACCATCTTTATCTAAAGCAGAGTTATATAACTTTGACATAACTGCTTTTTCAGCTAATGGCATACCTTCATCGCTAGCAACTTTTAGGAATTGAGTCATTGCTGTAGGACTGTTTGCCAACTGAGGAGCAATTCGTTCTGCATACTCTTGTGAGCCTATCTTTTGAACAGCATCAGCATCTTTAAATGGAATTCCTACTTTGTTGTAGTAATCCAAATCAAGTTGTGACATTGCATTACCAAATGTTGTCTTTTCGCCACGGAAATTAACATTGATGTCTCCGCTAGTGTTTTGAACTCTATCAAGAGCCTCATCAACCCGTTGCTGCAAAAGAATTAACTTATCTTTGGTAGCGTCATTTTTAACAGAACGAATATCGGCAGCCACTCTGCGTTTTAAAGAGTCAAGGCTAGTTATGTCCATGCCAATAGATAAATCTGCGGGAGGAGCTTGACCAGGCACTGTGGGGAGAGTTGTATCTACTTGACCTTGTTTTCTCATGCGTGAAAACTCACCAGATTGCTTCTGAACAAGTTTCAACAGATCGGATTGACGACCCCAAGGGTCTTGCATAAACAAGTCTTTAGCCGTGTTTAACAAGGCTTGAGTCTCATTGGCTGGCAAAATAGCACCCAATTGAGATGCTTGCTTTTTGACACTCTCATACTCTGGAGACAAAGCATTTCGAGCCGCAGCCTCTTGCGCTAAAACAACACCTTGAATTGGCTTTCCAAGATCAACAGGAGAGATATTCCCTGCAAGATTCAAGGATTGTGTAAGTTTTGCTTGTTGGTCAGCAAGGGTTTGAAGCCTTTTTGCATAATCAATTTCAACTTTGCCAATTTGTGTTGAGGCTTTTGGCATTTCAATGCTAGGCTGTGGATACAACTCAGTAGCTTTAGTACGCACAGCAGTCTGCAAATCTTGATAAATTTTATTCAACTCTCCCGCTACTTTTGCATCTTTACTAGCTAAGTTTTCTAAACTTGCTCTTAAAATTCTGCTATCAACACCACCAGTTGCCAAAATATCAGGTTGACCACCAACAAAGGCAATCTTTTTCTTAATGTCTTCTAAGCGGTTTTTTAAAGTTGGGTCGGCATCTAAGGCTTTTTCAACCAAATCTTTAGCCCTAGAAGTACCTTCTACGCCAGCTAAGTCTTCAACATTAAAGTCTTTAAGGTTTACTCTGTTTTTGGCTTCTGCCATCAAGCCAACACCTTTAGTAGCACCTGCACCTGAAAGCAAAGCAAACAAAATACCACCAGTTACTTGACCAGGCAATCCGCCTACTTGTTTGCCAACTTCACCACCAAATTCTCCACCAACACCAGCCATAGTAGAACCAACACCAAGTGCTATTCTTCCTGCCGTAGTGACGGGCAAACCAATTAAATTAGTTGGGTCTACAAAACCTTCTACACCTGCCATCAAATACTTTTGAGCAGTTGTTGCTGGGCGAATCCCAGTATCAACACCCATTCCACGTTGAACACTCTCAGTAGTGATTGGCTCTAATTCAGATTGAGTGGGAAAAGCACCTGCAAATGTTCCTGTTTGCATAGCAGAACCTGCTGTGGCTCTAGCAAATGGTTGCGTAACACCTTTTTTTACAGTTTCGTATAACAGTTCACCAAGTCCTGTAGCGGCTCTAGCTTTACCTTCAGCAGTAGGGCCTCCCATAAGACCACGACCGCCACCAGCGCCTTCTGAGCGAAGTGTAGTTGCCATTTGCGCTAATTTCTGGGCATCCTCTACATTGCCTTCTGCGTCTGCTCTACGCAGAGCTTCCATCACTTGTTCGTAAGTTGCCATTATTTACTCTCCGCTTGAGGGAACAGATATTTGTCAATCAAAGGATCGCCAGTTTTTGCTGTAGTTGGTGCGCTTTCACTTTTTTCAACAAGTTTAAACTGTGCAAGTTGAGTATCAATATTTGTCAATGCTTTTTTATAATTGGGAGATTCTAAGTAACCAAATTCATCTGCACTATCTTGCAGTTTCTTTTTACGCTCTAATAAAGCACCACGATAAAGAGCAACAGCAAACTTCAATGCTTGGTCTTTTTTTACGTCTGTAGCCCTACCAGTAAAAAACTTAACAGCATCTCCTGCCAAACGATTATCAAGACCGCCAGTTCTAGCAAAACGCTGAATGTCTTGATTAGACATACTGCTATCTTTTCCAACCAACCTTGCTAGAGAACCAGGCAAAGCTGCCGCAGAAATATCATTTTCTGTTGATGTGCGAATTACATCAATGGCACTAGGCGCATCTGAAAGAATAGTAGATGTGCGTTGCATAACTGGGTCTTTACTTAAAACATTTAATGTAAAACTTTCCCAATCTTTTGGCTGCACAGGTGAACCAGGCGTATAAACTTTTGGTGCGCCTTTCTCTGCTTTTCTTCCTTGCTCTTCTTCAACACGCTTATTAACTGCCGCTTTTTCTGTTGGTGTAAGTTGAGCAAATGGTTTGTTGTCATACATTTCCCCAGCAATAGCCTCTCTATCAACGCCAAAACGAAGGTCTTTTTCTGGTTTTTCAGGTTTCTCGTATAAAACCAAATCTTCAGGTCTGCCCGTTCTTTGGTACTCAGCAAGACTTGGAGTAGTATATTTGCCTGATTCAAGTAATTTTTGGAATGGATCAGCAGCCGCTCTTTCACGCATACGTTGTTGAGACAAAGCAATACTCTCTTGTGCTTTACGAGCATAGTCTGCCAAAGCAAATGCACCTTGTTGGTCGCCCATGTTTGCAAGTGTTTGAGCGCCTTTAAGCATTGATTCAGGATTAGTCTGATCTAGTTGACCAATAATCTGTTGACGAGCACTAATGAGCTTCATCTGTGGGTCTTCTACACCCATCAAACCACCACCAACACGACCTAAACCTGCACCTGCTGAGTAAATACCAGCAATGGCTCGGTCTTCAGGGGCCATACGTGCGTAAGCCGCACCTTCATTCATAGCCGATTGACGAATACCTTGTTCGTACATTTGTGGCGTTAAGCCAAACAATCCTGCAATATCTGTTGCCATGATTTTTCCTTTAAATTAGCCGTTCCACACAGAACCAGTATTCATAAAATATGGATTTAATACTGCATTTTGGTCAGCAGTCGGGTTGTAACCAGTAATGTAATTGGCTAATCCTTGACCTAATGTAGAAGTTGGAGAACCCAAACCACTCAAGAAAGCCGCATAAGGATTATTAGTAACTGCATTGCTTGTCATCAAGTTACCTTGTATCTGAGCGCCTGTAAGACCTAATTGACCAGACCTAGCACCTGCTGTAGATGCTTGTTGGGCAAGACTAGCACCCATAGCCAAAGGCTGTTGTGCTTGAGTCTCCAAGTTCTGTACTTGTCCCAAAGCAGTTGTGTAAGGAGCGTAAGCGGCTTGTTGACCACCATAGTAGTTACCCATTGCTGTAGCGCCTTGACCCAATAGACCCGCACCAAACAAGACGTTCTGTTGACCAGCTTGTTGAGCATTAGCCGCCAGTTGGAGTTCTTGTTGCGCTCTAGCGTTATACAAAGCCTGTAGTTCAGGAGTAGTAGCACCCAATGAGCCACCTTGAGCAACAGAAAGACCCGCACGACCTTGTTGTTGGAGTCTGTTTTGCAGATTAGCTAATTCCATCTCACGAGAAGGTTGTAATAACTGCATCTGTTGATTGATGTAGTTCTGAGCAACATCTTGTGGAGATTGAGAAATATATTGGTTACCCAAGCCAAACAAGTTCTGTGCGCCAGTCTGAAGTGGTGCAAATTGTTGTTGAGCTGCTTCTGCTTGTGTCAAACCACGACCTGCCAAGCCAACTAAGCGATCCTGAGCTGCTTTAGCTTCTTGTGACAACTTATAACCCGCAGTAACCATACGTCCCGTTACAGGGTCATAAGTGTACTGAGATGTACCAAAGCGAGTAGTCATTCCAACAGGACGGAACTGAGAGGCTTCTACGGCTTGCTGTGTAGCAGTCTTGACATTTTGTGCGGCAGTTTGAGCCGCTTCTCTTGATTGTTGTTGTTGTAAAACACCACCCGTTAAGCCTAGACCGCCAGTAATAGCATTACCCAATAAATTAGTTCCAACATTAGTTAATAGATTAGCACCTATACCCGTACCAACGCCTGCCAAAGTAGTTCCAAGACCTGCTCCAACACCAGTTGATAAACCACCTAAAGTAGAGCCTAAAGTAGAGCCACCAAGTAAGGTGTTTCCTACGCCTAATTCACCAGCCGTAAGACCTGCGCCAGTTCCTAAAGCTCCTAAGCCACCTGAAGTTGATAGTCCAAGTCCAGTATTTGCAGTTGACAAACCAGTCCCAGCACCCATTCCAGCAACACTAGAACCACTAGTCAACAGTCCACCTTCTGTTCCAGCGACAATATCAGCCACATTGGTAGCGGCAGCAAGGTTATTACCGCCTAACCCTAATTCACTAAGTGTTAGACCTTCTGTAGCTAATGCACTAGTCGCACCAGCACCAGCATTTAATAAAGTTGGCAAACCAAATAGTAGTCCAGCACCAAGAGCAAACTCTTTTAGACCACTTTTAACTTCTTGTTGTGTGCCAGTTTGCTCTACTTCACCAGTAGGTGTGTATTGGGTATAAGCGCCACCAGCTTTGTTATCACTTGCTTTATAAGTAATGACGTTTTCTAGTCCACCAATTTGCTGATCTTCACCAGAGCCACTAACTTGGTAAACAGGTTGAACAATAGTGTCACCAAGTTGGATTGTTTGGTTAGGAGGAATAACAGCCGCTACACGAGCCGCCACCTCTCCTTCTGGAATACCAACAGCAGTAGCCATTTGCGCTGGAGACACACCATATTGCTCCATAGCAGAAACGATTTGTGCATCGCTCATGCCCTGGTTGGCTAATAGAAAATTTAAAATGTCTTGACTAGATACTGCCATGATTTTTCCTTAAATATCACCTGTGTTTGTAGATGGGAAAGCTCGTCCAGAACCCCAAATAATTCTTACTGCGCCAGAGCCACCTGCTGAACCTACAGTTGGGCCACTTCCAAATTGATACCAAAAACCACCACCACCACCGCCACCATATGCGCCACCTGCGCCACCATAAGTTCCACCAGTAGAGCCACTGGAGCCGCCAGTTCCACCATCGCCAGAATTTGAAACACCACCAGTACCGCTAGTTCCTTGTCCCAAGATTCCAGTACCACCACCAGAACCTCCTTCGTTAACCGCTGATGTACCAAAAGTAGCACCACCGCCACCACCGCCACCAGAGCCATTTGCTCCTGCTGTGCTTCCAGAAATACCACCTGCACCACCCGCACCTGAGTAGCCAGCAGCACCGCCACCGCCTGCGCCAGCGTATGACAAACTACTATTTAGTGTACTACCGCCATTTCCACCCGCACCGCCAGTAGCACCAGCAGATGCACCAGTTGCGCCATTAGTACCACCTGCGCCTCCTGAGCCACCAGCGACACCACCGCCACCACCTGTGCCTCTTGCAACGCTACCGTTAACAAAGTAGCTATCACCACCTGCATTTCCATTGGACTCAGTACCACTTGTTCCAACAGTACCGCCAGCACCAACAACAACTGTGTAAGTGTTTCCTGCTGTGACAGCGTAATCATTTAAATAAGAAAGACCACCGCCTCCACCGCCACCACCATTGGTTTTGCTAGATGTTTGTCCAGTAGCACCAGAGCCTCCACCGCCAATACAAACAACACAAACCGAAGTTACCCCAAATGGAGCAGTCCATGTGTAAGTTCCAGCAGTTGTAAAGGCTTGTTGACTAATAGAACTAGACCCACCTGTTTGAAAGGAGTTAAGTGCGGCAAACATTATGGTGTATACCCTTGTGTGACATTTCCATACCAATTAGTACCATCTGCTACAAACGAAAAGATGTCCATCTTTCCCGCAGCAGCAGTCATTGTAGGAGTGCCAGCTACGTTATATTTAACACCAGTAAATGTCGCAGTACCATTACCTGTAGATGCCGCTTGTTTTAACAACAATATAAAAGACTTACCCGCAGTAGCAGTAGGCATCGTAAATGTGCAAGCAGTAGAAGCAGTCAGGGTTGCTGTTTGTACAGTACCGCTTGTCAAAACTAATGTGTGTGCGCTAGTTACAGTACCAATGGCAACAACACTCTCAACATAGTTCGTAACAGTTGGGTTTGTCAGAGTCTTGTTTGTCAGACCTTGAGTATCTGTTGTGCCAACTACATCGCCAGTAGGCGCAGTCTTTAATGCAAAAGCCGCTAAATCAGCGTCATAGTCTTGCTTGGTAGCAATAGACGTAGCAATGTTGTTGAACTCAGTGTCAATCTCAGTACCTTTGACAATCTTTGCTGCATTACCAGAGCTAAGGTTATCTTTGGTTGCAAAGTTCGTACTCTTGGTGTAATCGCTCATGATAATTTCCCATTTTTAGCTTGGATTTCAATCTTTTGAATAGACAGTTGTGACCCGTTAATATCAGACTCGTAGCCCGTCTGAACCACCTTACCAGTACCACTGGCAGATACTCTTAATGTATTCAAAGCAACACCATCAGAATACTCCGCTACCACTGTTGCATTTGCACCATATTCAGCAATGTTGTATTGAGCAACACCCTGAACAGGGATGGTTGTAGTGGCACTTAGATAGTTTGCTTTAAAGTCAAAACCCCACTTGATAATTAGGTTCTGATTTGTGCCACCAATAACGACAATAGAAATCTTCTTTAAAACAGATGTCTGATTAACATTACCAAGGTCTGCATGGTTGGTGTAATACTGCATCCGATACACACTTGTGTAGTCGTTATAGCCCGTATATTGACCGATGTAGCCATTCTTACCAATGTAGACAGCACCGCTTCTTAAAGATGTCAACGCTGTCGGAGTAATTGAGTCCCAAGTGGTTACACGGGAAGAACCATCTTGCAAGATAACCTTGGTATCAAAGCAGTAAACAGACTGAGTAACGGGCATTGTCAACAGATAAAAGCCTTCTCGCTCAGAGTAAACAGACTTAATGTTTGCCAATGTCTGAGAGGAAACATCACTCATCAAGTCATTACGCACATTCTTAGACAAGTCTCTCTCAGGAGCAGACTTCTCTTGAATCGTTCTCATTAAGGAACGAACACCTGAGTTTGACAAGAAGATCACATCAGAACTGGTTGTCTGAACACTGTCTCTTGATAAGCAACCAATCCCTCCAACTGTGTCAGAAATAGACATCGTAGAAGGAGTAGTCGCACCCTGATAAACAAGAATCTGTCGTTTACCAAAGATAAACAAGAAACCATTGTGAGCAGCCAATGCCTGAACTTCATCAGCACCATTAGGCCAAACTCTACTCGTGTCTAAATTACCAGTAGTGCCACCAGACCATACATGACCCGCAATCAGATCAGAGAAGCTAACAGTGACCTTATCTGTGCTAGAAGAAGCCACCCACAAGCGACCATAAGCCGCTATAGCGACATTTCCACTAGGAACAGTTCCTACATAGCCAGTCTTCTCAGAAACCCGTCTATAGGTCGTTGTACTTACAGCAGGGTCATAAATGATTGGATCGTGACCTGTTTGAAAGAAGTAAGTAATCCCATTAAGAGAAGCACACTGCCAATTACTTGCAGTAATGGTAGGGCCAGTACCACCCCCCCCATAGGTCAACTCAGTGACTACGTTAGAAGCACCGAGCTTAAATATCTTGTTGTTGCCAGCGAAGAGCACTGTTAACGTGCCATCAGTCTGGACTAACTCATGGATGACACCAACATCGTTAGCACCAAGGTTTCCAGAAGCAGAGTTAACCCTTGTCCAACCTTTTCTAGCACCAATACGACCATACTGGTCAATCACGCAATTAGTGGCAACCAAAGCAAAACCACTAGCTAAATCCAACGGGCTATCCTGAGTGTTTAACCCATAAAAGCCTGGTGCGCTAATGCTGAATGTTTCGATTGGTTGAGCCATTAAACTGCCTCAAAAGAGCCAAATTCTGGATAGCGAGTAGCTTCCATAGAGATGTAATCAGAAAGCATAGCCCTGTATAACTGATAAGCCTCTGAAGAAGATAGACCACCATCCTCACCACGCTCAACCAAAGCACGAGCATAAGCACTTTGAACCACCAACTCAGATGGCATCAGAATCACAGTAGCATCAGAAGTCAATGGTGCTTGTGGCACGATTAAGCTAAATCTTAGACTAACAACACTGTCAGGAATAGGGAATACAGTTACTTTAGTGTCGTAACTGGCATCTACACCATCAAAAGCATAATACAAAGGTACACCACTAGAGACAGTACCAAAGTTCAAATAACGATTCATGTTAACAAACGGGATGTTTGTCATGGCTGTGTTATTCGTATCATTGATAACGTCTTGAACACGGAACTTCTGACCCGCACCTGTTAAGGAGTAAGAGGAAGTGTTGGCAACAGTAGAAACTACTACTGTAGTACCAAGAATGTTCCACTCATAAGAGTCTTCAACCTGACGCTTGGCATCATTGACAAACTTGCCAATCAAAGAGGAATAGCTTGTTTCGGTAACAGTAGAGACTTCTTCTTCTCTGAGTCGAACAAGAACGTCATTAACAGCTTGAAGGTATGTGGTCATGCTCTTGTTAATCCTATTTGTTCAAAAGTAGCAATAAAACTAAACGTACTAGATGATTGCGTAGTAATTTGAATCTTATCGCCCTCTTCTAAAACGATATAAGCATTGCCATCAAATTGAAGGTATTGCTTTGAAGTAAAGTCGTAAGCAGTAAGAATATCGTAGGAAGTGGCGGCACTGGCATCATTCCACTGAACAGTAATGTGCTTAGTCGATCCACCAGTATTGTGAATGTACATCACAGTAAACTTGGCGTAGTAACCCGTAGGAACTGTGTAAACAGTTGTCAGCACTGCGGCTGCTGGGCTAACTCCGACTGATATTGGTCTCATTTGTTCCTCTTAGAGATCGCTTTAGCCTTTGCTTTAGCGTCTTCCTTGGACGTTGCGCCCCAAGCTCTAAGAGAAAGTAAAAGTCGAGTAGGCTTTCCATCTTTCATCTCAGCGCCAGGCATATTGCCCATACGTGCTAAAAAGGAGGCCCTACGAGGGTTGTCGCCTGACTTTACTGGAGGCTTTAAATTACCACCAGTTTCTGCATTATACGATGCTCTACCTTTGGCATTCAAGCCCCCCTTGGGGTTTTGGTGAGCTTTTATTGTCATTTCTTTTTAGCAGTCTTAGCTGCTTGCTTGAAGTCCTTTGCAGTAGGAGCACCCTTAGAGCCAACCTTACGCATCTTTTCGCCTGAACCAGATTTGATACGTTCCCTCTTTGCGGCAATGTTACTGTAGAGTCCTTGTTTCATTTCTTCTTCCTTTTAGCCTCTGATAAAGCTATTGCAATCGCTTGGTCTTTAGACTTAACAACAGGGCCTTTCTTGCCAGAATGCAGAGTACCTTCTTTGTACTCACGCATAACCTTGGAAATCTTAGCTTCTGCTTTAGTCTTTTTCATATCAGTACAAAACCTTTGCTGTAATTGTTCCAGATGTATATGCCGTGCAATTGGCTCTTAAATAGTTAGGAGCATTTGCAATAGTAATGATGCCATCAGCAGTTAAAGCAGTGCCAATGGTTGCGTAGGTTGTGCCATCAAGACTTCCTTGAAGAGCAACAGTAGCCGTTGTAATGCCTGTAACTTGTAGAAACGCAGGTTGACCCGCATCAGCTTGAACAGCCTTAGAAGCACCAGTTGCAACAACAGCACTAAGCAGAGTAACTGGAGTAGTTAAAGATGCCATTATTTGCCTCTTCCAGATTTCTTCATCATGTTTGTAGCAGTACGACCGCCAC
>Ga0209596_1001333_pt1 | contig 21367 bp, 7 predicted proteins | sample M_130807_MF_Meta_FD_187314 | JGI IMG/M metagenome (GOLD analysis project Ga0209596, IMG submission 187314) | Freshwater microbial communities from Lake Montjoie, Canada to study carbon cycling - M_130807_MF_MetaG (SPAdes) (version 2) | ecosystem: Environmental > Aquatic > Freshwater > Lake...
TGCTAAATTAAAAACACGGGATAAAGCAGGCGAATGACATTTATCCACATATTCAAGTATAAACGTATCATTAACTTCATAAAAACTATTTTTAGAATTATCTATAGTCTTATAATCAAAATCTATGTTATCACCGTCGTATATATAATAATTAACTTTTTTAATTATATAATCTGGGACGGGATAATGTGTAGCAATTAAAACATCTTTGTTTAACAGTTTCAATTGTTTGACACACTCATCAAGTAAATACTCTTTATATTCGGTATTTGGATAACATGATACTATAACAATATCTTTCATAGTTTTTTACATGTATGTAATGCGGATCCAATTACTTGATGCATATCATAATAACGATATTCCGCCATTCGACCGCCAAAAATAACATCTGATTCAACATCAGCTAGTTTTTTATACTTTTCAAAGATCGGCATATTGATGTGATCATTGATTGGATAATATGGATCAATATTATTATCATATTCCCGTGGATATTCTTTCGTGATATATGTGAAGTTCGTATTTACGGGATCAAAATGTTTGTGTTCAACTATACGAGTATATGGATAATGTAATTCTGTATAGTTAATTACCGCATTTCCTTGATAGTCAGATACTTCTACACGTTCTGTTTCAAATTCAAGACTTCGATAATTCAAATGACCAAATTGATAATCGTAATATGCATCGATAGGACCAGTATAAATGACTTTTTTTGCAAGTTTGTTGAACTTGTTTTTATTAATCAAATAATCTACGTTCAACTTCACTTCAGATCCATCTAATAGTTTTTCAAAGATTTGAGTATAACCGCCAATCGGAATTCCTTGATAGTCCATTCCATAGTAACTATCATCATATGTAAATCGTATTGGCAACCTTTTAATAATTGATGTGGGTAAATCAATAGGATCTCGTCCCCACTGTTTAGTTGTATATCCCTTGATAAACTTCTGATAAATTTCATAACCTACATGCGATAGTATCCACTCCTCCAAGTTTTTAGGATTATCATTTTTTACACGAACCTCTTCAATTTTTTTACGAGCTTCTTCTGGGGTAGTAACTCCATATAATTGATGAAGCGTAAAAAGATTTATTGGAAATGAATAAATAGAGTTATTGTATTTTACTTTAACATGATTTACAAAATTATTAAACTTAGCAAACTTGTTGACATAATCCCAAATTTCTTTATTAGATGTATGAAAAACATGTGCTCCATATTTGTGAATATGAATGCCTTCTTTGTTTTCAGTATAACAGTTACCACCAATATGATTACGTTTCTCAAGTACAAGACAATTATAACCTTTATCAGTTAGTTCTCTAGCACACACAGATCCAAATAAACCGCTGCCTACAATAACATAATCATACATAGTTTGTTTATATCATCGTATAAATAATTTGTCAAACTATAAATTCATTACCAACATCAACTGGTTGAATATAGTTTGACAAATTATTATTATATATAGTTTTAGATTGTTTGTCAGTATCAAACTTTTGTTTCCAGTTAGATAACCACGTTTTTACATTGCCTGTGTATCGCTTGTTACCAACATGTTCCAATTCGATATTTGTATCTACATACACTTTACCGCCCAGATTCTTCCATTTAAATCCTAAAACAATATCCTCCGATACAAAGTGGTTTTGATCATTTACAACACAATCACAAACCATTTTTGTAACAAGATTTCCAGATTCAACATAATATTTTGATTCAGTTTCAAATAACTGAGTAAAACATTTTTTGGATAATTTTAAAAATCCACATCCAAGACCAGAAACTTCTAATATACCATCTTGATCAGGCACAATTTCAAATGTTTCCTCACTATCACCATTTACTTTAAATGCATATAGTTCTTCGTTGTCATGTTTTTTTCTATATCCACCACCAATCATATCTTTATCACTTAAAACTAAATTGACAAAATCTTGTGGATTCCAACCAATGTCATTATCTATAAAAAACAACACATCAAAATTGTTATTATAAGCAATTCTAAAGTAGTTGTTGCGTACTCTTTGTACAAGACTATCAAAACAAAGATACACAGGTACAACTTGTATATTATGTTGTGCGGCTAGAAATATTGTAGATGTTATACTTTCAAGAAATCTAACATCAAATCTACCGTCATATCCGGGAGATGCTACTAAAACTTTGATTGGTTCATTCATATTTTATAATTAAAAGCTTTATAATACCAAGCATATTTTTGGGTAATGTAATCACAATTGTGTTTACCCAATACGCTTAAATAATCATCTGGTACTGGTTCTATCTTACCACGAACAAAATGTTCGCCAAATGGACGATAAAATACATCGTTCTCATATGTAAATTGTTGTATATTGTTAAAATCATGTTTATAATATGGAATTTCAACATAATCGTATATTCGTTTCATTTGACTCTCAGGATCTACAGTAAAATCCTCAAACTTTATAAACAAACACTTTTGCGCAATTTTACGCAATATTACATCATAAATAACATCTATAGGAGCATTCAATGGAGGCGCTTCATTCAGATACAAATCAACTCGTTTATCAACTGTTGTACCTTTCATTTCAGTCCAACTTTGAATACCATTTTCCAAATGTTGATTTTGTCTAAATTTCTTTTCTAAGCTAGATACTATGGCTCTTAAATCACGAACCATAATAATGATTTTTGGGTTGGGATAAAAGTGATTCACAAAATCATATGTGACACTCCATCCTCTACACTTATCAATAACATATTTTCTATCTGTAATATTATTATAAAACCCAAACATTCCTGATCTATAAAATCCGTTTTTACCAGCGTCCATCAAATCCAAGTCTTGTGCTTTAAATTCAATAGCGTTATTGAAATGTCCCTTTACATTCAATAAAATATCACATATTCCGCTTGTAGGAGTAGCGTAAATATCAGGATTTTGAGCCATCACATTTTGTAATAATGTGCTACCTGCTCTGGGCATGCTACTTTGAAAAACTATTTTTTCTACCATAACTTTGTATAAAGTATACTAACATATACTTAGTGTACTTACAACTAATTTCTATTAATATAATTTAATAGTCTATCTGTTTATCGGACACACCGAGTTTTTTACATATGTCAACATCTTGACAGTCATAAAATCCTTGTGTAGTAAATCTATTGTTGATTACATCATCACATCTTTTTATAAATAATTCCGTATTTATATCAGATTTAACTTGAACAAGATGATACCCAACGTTTGGATAAACAGTTCCTACTCCATAAAATCCATAATTGCCTAATCTATTTATAGCTAAATTATCAATATTAACAAATGGTTTTTCAAAACAAGTGGGATAATATAATCTATAATTAATTCCAGCAACATGAGCTGCATAACTTATTTCTCCACCTGTATCAGATCTATGAGTGTTGGCAAATGTAGGTTTACCAAGTTTTTCATAACAAGTTTTTTTAATTAAAAAATAAGGCGTACATACATTTTGATACATTCTTACCGTTTTATTATTTCCTTGTTTAAATTCTGGAAGTGGAAAATTACATTCTCCAATTTGATTATATCCAGAACCAGGTATAGGTTGAGCAATCCCTATAAATGTATCATTATCATACACATAATTTACGTCTCTAATAATTGCCTCTTTGCTGAAAGGTATAAAATCTATATCCATGAAACCCACAACATCAGCATCACATCCATTTATCAAATCGTTTAAAATTTGTGGATGTTGTGCCCAAAAAGCAAAATCACGTATATATTCTATTTCAATATTAAAATGTTTAATAACTTTTTTATGTGCGTTGACTAATGATTCATCCAAAGTTCTAGATGCACATGTGTATATTTTATAAGTCATATATCAATACGTATTTACGTTACATTTTTAAAATTTAAAATTCTATTTTTTATTTCAGATGAACTAATTCCAGTTGTATAAGCCAAGTAAATCAAAACTATATTATTTTCATCAAGCCATTCTTGTGTAAATTGCATTTGTTTATAATAATCTTTTTTTGCCCAATCGTCTCCAATAGCTATAAAATCTGGCTTAACTGATACAATTGCTGGTTTACTATCTATACCCCCAATATTTGGAATTACTTTGTGTATATACGGAAAAAACTCCAATGTTTTCTTTCGTTCTTCATAATTCATGATCGGATAATTCTTTTTATATTCATATATAAATTCATCCGTATTAAGTGACACTATTATTTCGTCAGCTATTTTACTACACTGTTTTAAAAAATTTAAATGTCCGTAATGTGGTAAGTCAAACGTACCACCCGTATATAATATTTTTTTCATTTTACTTGTTTTCTAAAGCTTGTACTTTGTCTTCAAGTGTTTTAACTTTTATACTCAATTCTTGTACCGCTTTAATTAGTGGAGTCATTAGATTGCCTGGAGTAGCTTCTAATTTATCTGGGTTAGATTCGTATACTAATTTTAGATATTCTGTACCTGTTTCTTCTTGTAGAGCTTTTAATTCTTGAGCAATAAAGCCAACTTGTAGTGTATCGTCTTTTTTGCTACCATCTTTATTACCATCACTATACCATTCACGACGATCCCACTTGAATGTTACAGGACGTAATTTTTCAACAAAACTTAATCCTACTTGTATATCATTGATATCAGTTTTATCTCTAAAATCAGATAATGCGGTTATTGTAGTTACTTGACAACGAAGTGTAGCTACACTAGCATTACCCAACGTTATTTCATTGGTAGCTCCAACTGCGGAAGCAGCTGCACCAAATCCAATTATAGTTAAGTTTGTACCTGTTGTTACAGCAGAACCGGCATTACATCCAACAGCGGTATTATTAATACCTGTTGTATTTGCGGATAATGCTAACACACCCACCGCAACATTAAATTTGCCAGTCGTATTGTTTTGTAACGTATTATAACCAAATCCGCTATTTCCATTACCACCTTCATTTTTTGTTAATGATTTATGTCCAAAAGCACAGCTACCAGATCCTTGATTTGTTGTTAATGCTTTATAACCAAATGCATTGTTATTACTACCAGTAATATTGTTTTGTAGTGCGGCATAACCAAATGCACTAGAATTATTTACATTAAAGCTTACAAGCTCAAGAGCTTTAAATCCAAATGCACTGTTACGTGATCCAGTTGTACACGTTCTTAATGTATTATAACCAAAAGCACTATTTTTTTGACCAGTTGTATTGCTTACCATTGCATAATGACCAAATGCGCTATTTTGATAACCAAATGTATTAACTTTTAACGCTGAATTACCAAACGCACTATTTAACCAACCAGTTGTATTACTTGCTAATGCTTGAAAACCAAATGCACTATTAGTGTTTGTGACATTATTCTTTAATGCTTGATAACCAAATGCACTATTACTGGTACCACCTATATTGCTGGCTAATGCTTGATAACCAACTGCTGTATTATTAATGCCTGTTGTATTTGCGGTTAATGCTAATGCACCCATCGCAACATTAAAATTACCAGTGGTATTATTTTTAAGCGCATTATGTCCAAAAGCAGCACTTCCAGATCCAATCGTATTGACTGATAGTGATTGAAAACCAAAAGCATTGTTAGCTGTGCCTGTTGTATTTGCTGTTAGTGCTAACGCACCGTGTGCATTATTATAATTACCATTTGTGTTATTTTTAAGAGCTTTATCTCCAAAAGCAGCACTACCAGATCCAAGCAAATTGCTTGCCAATGCATAATTACCAAATGCATTATTAGCACTTTGTGAATTATTTAATAATGTAAAACTACCAAATGCACAATTATTAGTACCACCAGATAAGCTTAATGATTTATAACCGAAAGCATTGTTTTTGGTTCCGAGTGAGTTAAAATATAATGATTTATAACCAAATGCACTATTATTGTTTGTTGTATTAAATTGTAGAGCTTTATAACCAAAAGAGCTATTATTGTTACCTGATTGGTTATTTTGTAACGATCTCTCACCAAATGCACTATTATAATTACCAGTGGTATTATTTCTAAGCGATTGATTTCCGAAAGCGTTATTTCTAGTACCAGTTGTATTATTTCTTAAAGATTCATAACCGAACGCGTTGTTATTGTTTGTGGTATTACTTGCTAATGATCTATAACCGAAAGCATTATTATTAACGCCTGTGGTGTTACTTGTCAATGCTTGTAAACCAAATGCATTGTTTCTAGTACCTGTTGTATTTGCAGTTAGTGCTAATGCACCCATCGCAACATTAAAATTACCAGTGGTATTATTTTTAAGCGCATTATGTCCAAAAGCAGCACTTCCAGATCCAATTGTATTACTTGCTAATGCATATGACCCAAATGCATTATTGTGTGATACTGTATTTGAACGTAGTGCTTGATGACCAAATGCATTATTTAAAATACCCCCAACATTAAGTTGCAATGCTTGTTGACCAAATGCGTTGTTATTAGTACCGGTAAGATTTGATCTTAATGCATTATAACCAAATGCACTGTTACTACTACCTGTTGTATTACTTGCTAATGCATAAAAACCGAAAGCATTATTATTTAAACCAATTGTATTGTACTTTAACGCTCTCATACCAAATGCACAGTTATTAGCACCAGTTGTATTGTTTTGTAATGTTTGAGCACCAAATGCATTATTATTACCGCCAGTTGTATTACCTCTCAATGTTCTATAACCAAATGCACTGTTATAATTACCAACTGTATTACTTGCTAATGCATTATAACCAAATGCGCTGTTTCTCAAACCAGTAATATTATTTTGCAATGATTTATAACCAAACGCACTATTAAATGCACCTGTAGTATTACTTGCTAATGCTTTATAACCAAATGCACTGTTACGTGATCCAGTTGTATTCGATTGTAATGCTCCAAATCCAAATGCACTGTTACCAATACTTCCTGACGTTGCAAATAATGCTCTATATCCGAAAGCACTCAATCCATTGCCAGTCACATTGTTTCGTAGCGCTTGATATCCACCTGCAGCGCTACCAGATCCAATTGTGTTGCTTGCTAATGCTTGAAACCCAAATGCATTATTATTTATACCACTCGTATTTTGTGTCAATGCTTGACTGCCAAATGCATTGTTACCATTACCAGTTGTATTTTTCCACAATGAACCAGATCCAAACGCACAAGTATCAGTTCCCGAAGTGTTGCTTGCTAATGCTAGAAAACCAAATGCACTATTATTACTTATATAATTTGAATATAGAGCTTTATAACCAAACGCACTACTGTTATTTCCTCTATGAGTATTTAATGTTTTATAACCAAATGCACTATTTCTAATACCAGTTGAATTAAGTCTTAATGCGCTGTCACCAAATGCGCTATTTTTCACAGCTGTTGTATTGCTTGCTAATGCATAAAGACCAAATGCACTATTTCTAGTTCCTGTGGTATTAGCTGTTAGTGATTTATAACCAAAAGCACTATTATTGTTTGTAGTATTTGATGCTAATGCTTGAAAACCAAATGCACTATTATTACTACCAGATCCTATATTATATAATGATTTATAACCAAATGCACTATTTTTTTGACCAATACTAAACGTCGCAGCCGTTGTTATATTTTGTAATGCTCTGGCTCCAAAAGCGCTATTTTGCGTGGAATAATTACTTCCAGACATTGCTTTGTAACCAAATGCAGCGTTATCCGTACCAAATGTAACACCTGCCATAGCCCATGATCCAAATGAACTATTTCTTCCATTTGCAGATTGTCTAAAACTAGCTTTAAATCCTACAGCTGTTGTGTCTGCTCCACCACCCACAGTAAATGCTTGTGAACCTATAGCAACATTTCTTACACTAGTAGCACTAGAACTATGAGCTGCATGTCCAATCGCCACAAGATCGGTACCTGTAGTAATATTTGCCAAAGCAAACGAACCTATTGCGACATTAGAAACGCCTGTAGTATTTCTTTGTAACGATCTATAACCAAATGCACTATTGTTTCCGCCAATTGTATTACTTGCTAACGCTTGATGTCCAAATGCACTATTTCTAGTGCCAGTTGTATTTGATTGCAATGCTCTAAATCCAAACGCACTGTTACCAATACTTCCTGACGTTGCAAATAATGCTCTATATCCAAATGCGCTCAATCCATTGCCAGTCACATTGTTTCGTAGCGCTTGAGATCCACCTGCAGCGCTACCAGATCCAATTGTGTTGCTTGCTAATGCTTGAAAACCAAGCGCATTATTATTAATACCAGTTGTATTATTTGCTAATGCTTGATAACCAATGGCGGTATTATTTACGCCTGTGTTAACATTTCCCGCTTGAAAACCCAACGCAGTTTCAAATGGGGTTGCACTATCAGTTTGTCCTAATAAACCACCTGCCGCAGTTAATGCAAAACTAGCAGTAGCATATATTCTGCCTTTGCCATTGGTTGTGAAGAAATTGCTTGATGTTAATGATGCTTCGTATGTAAGATTACTACCAGTGATCATTAATTTTCTAACTGTATTGGAACCATCTTGAAAACTGATATTTTTACTAGCCGGCGTTATAATAATGTCGTTTGGCATATGTTATATATTCTTATATGTTATAAATATTATGGTTGTACAATTAGTTTAGGTATATCTTTACGTTCACCCACCACATAATAATAACAATTTATTGGCATATTGTTATTATTTGCAATAGTTACTGTATTATTTTCCACTGATTGTACATATAGTTGTTGATAAGATCCTATTGGGGTAATTGTTACAGTAATTGTATTGTTATCTACTAGATATGGCCAATAATCAGGTAAATCAATTGTATTATTATTTGTTAGTTTACCCCGCACAAATACACTATGTTCTGGTCCTTCAGTTACACCATGTACCAATTGTTTATCAGGTTTAGCTGGATCTGGATGATTTATAACGAAACTCTTGGTTGTAGCAGCAAAACTACCATTCACTTGCAATTTATAAACAGGACCTGTTGTACCTATACCAACATTTCCTGTTTCATCAATAGTCATATGTACGGTAGTAGATGCTCTGGATCCAAATTGCAATCTGGCCGTCGTTGAAGAATGACCCATGAAACCAGCATCTCTACCATTATCTTTTAATTGAATTACCACGCCAGAACCAGTAGTTGGATTGTTTGCTACTAATTGTGGATATGTTCCATGTAGTGTTAATAATCCAGTTGTGGTTGTTGTGCCTATTCCAACGTTACCGCCTGATGTAATTCTCAGTCTTTCAGCATTATCAAGATCAAATCCGCTTGTATGTAATGCTAATCCAACAGTTCTATTATAGCCGGTGCTGGTTTCTTCACTTACAGCATATATTGCAGCGGTTTTACTTTTGATATTTATGTTATCAATGGTACCATTCATCTTGATACCCCACTTAGCACCACCATTGGATACTGATGCTGGAGTTGTACCAAATGGAGCGGTCAATACAATAAAGTCATTGACTTTATTAGCATCCATAAACGTATTGGTAGAAGCGGTACCAAGCTGAATTCTTGAGCCAGTATTATTTGTTGCAATAACTGTTAATGTAGCACTTGGACTACTTGTTCCAATACCAACATTGCCACCATTAGGTTGAAGTGCTAAATTAGAATATCCAGTCCCAGCTATTAAGGCGGATATAAAACCATAATTGCTGGTTGTTTGATATCCAAGACTTAACATTTTAGCAGATGAAGTTGATCCGACAAGTCTTAACTGTCCAACGTCTGCATCTGTAACATCTGCTGATACAGTCAATTTAACAGTAGGACTTGTTATACCTATACCAACATTACCCGTAGATGTAATTCTTACTTTTTCAGTGCCACCTGGATAAAAAGACATGAATCCGTCATTATGATATAATCTAAATTCATTAGTATCAGGAGCAACATAAGCATACGTAGAAGCATCACCTGTAGCTCTAAAATTAATTGCTGCTGTATCATCACTTGTTCTGCCCACCAAATTAATTGTTCCACCATTCGTATTATCTACGATTGTTAATTTAGCAGATGGACTACTTGTGCCAATACCCACTCTACTACCACTAATAACAAAGTCATTAGCACCATATTTACCAGCAACCACTCTGTTGTTACTGAATACTTCCATTACAGGTAGACCCGCAATAGTGTTTACACTAAACAAACTACCACTCAATTGATCCGTAATTTCAAATAGAGTACCATTACCACCGTCAACTTTAAATACACTCTTGTTACTACCAGATCCATACAAATGTAGTGTTGAGGTTGGATTCTTAAATCCTATACCAACAGATCCAGTTGTTACTGTAGTATTTTCACCAAAACTGCCTGTAGCAAATATCAAGTTAGCAATGTTAAGTTGTCCATTACCAGTAGCTACAGGAGCATCAATGTTGTAACCAATGATAATATTCTTGTTACCCGTGGTAATTGCATCACCGGCTTGATATCCAACAGCAATGTTATTGCTACCAACTGTATTGCTTGCTAATGCTAACGTACCAAATGCAGTGTTGTTATTGCCTGTGGTATTACTGTTTAATGCTTGATTACCAAATGCACTATTAGCAGAACCAATTGTATTTACCAACAATGCTCTATTACCGAAAGCACTATTTGTTGTACCAGTTGTATTATCTCTAGAAGCATAATTACCAAATGCGCTATTATTGTTCGTGGTATTATTTTTTAGAGCATAATGACCAAATGCACTATTATTAGTACCAACTGTATTACTTCCCAAAGCATTTAAACCAAATGCATTATTTGCGGTACCAGTTGTATTACTTGCTAATGCTCTCCAACCAAATGCATTGTTATTGCTTGTGGTATTATTTTTTAGAGCATAATAACCGAAAGCGCTGTTATTACTACCAACTGTGTTACTTGCCAAAGCATTTGTACCAAATGCACTATTATTTATACCAGTTGTATTATTTAACAATGATCTATTACCAAATGCATTATTGTTATTTGTGGTATTTGCTTTTAAAGCATAATAACCGAAAGCACTATTACCAGTACCAACTGTATTGGTTTGTAAAGCAGTTCTACCTACAGCTGTATTTTGACTACCTGATGTATTAGCACTCAAAGCGTTTACACCTATAGCAGTATTACTTGTACCTGTATTATTAGCATTTAAAGCATTTAGACCCATGGCTGTATTATTTACGCCAGTGGTATTGTTTTGTAATGTTTGATAACCGAAAGCACTATTATTTGTACCGATTGTATTTTTCTGTAAAGCAGCAAAACCAAATGCATTATTTGCGGTACCTGTTGTATTGCTTGCTAACGCTAAATAACCGAAAGCACTAATATTGCTTACAGTATTACTTTTTAGAGCATAATAACCGAAAGCACTATTGCCATTACCCACAGTATTAGTAAGTATTGCATTTGTACCCATAGCAATATTTTTTGAACCTGTAGTGTTATTAAATAAAGCTTGTAAACCTACAGCTGTATTTCCATTGCCAGTTGTATTGTTTCTAAGTGCTTGAACGCCCATTGCTGTATTCAAAGAGCCTATTGTATTAGCTCTAAGTGTATTATAACCGAAAGCAGTGTTGCTATTTGTGGTATTTAAATTTAATGAATTATAACCAAATGCACTATTGTATTTACCAATTGTATTGCTTGCTAATGCCAAATAACCAAATGCGCTATTTGCGTTACCAGTTGTATTGCTTGCTAATGCTTTATAACCAAATGCACTATTATTGTTTGTGGTATTATCTTTTAGAGCATAATGACCAAATGCACTATTTCTGCTACCAACTGTATTACTTCTTAAAGCAGACGAACCAAATGCATTATTATTAATACCAGTTGTATTATTAATCAATGTTGCAAAACCAACTGCTGTATTATTTGTACCTATTGTATTACTTGTTAAAGATGCTCTACCAATCGCTGTATTATAAGCACCTGTAGTATTTGCTGTTAAAGCATATGATCCAAATGCGCTATTGCTATCTCCAATTGTATTGAGAGCTAAAGCGCTACGACCAAATGCGTTATTTAAAACTCCGGTTGTATTATTTTGTAAAGATCCGTGACCAACTGCGGTATTGTTTGAACCAACGGTATTACTTTGTAGAGAGGCTACTCCAATTGCAATATTAGTAATACCCGTCGTATTGCTTAATAAAGCATATCGACCAACAGCAACATTATAAGCACCTGTAGTATTACTTTGTAAAGCTGCAAGTCCAACCGCTGTATTATCCGTGCCGATTGTATTGCTTGCTAATGCTAAATAACCAAATGCACTATTTGATACACCTGTAGTATTAGCTGTTAATGCTTTATAACCAAAAGCACTATTATTGTTTGTGGTATTATTTCTAAGAGCGTGATAACCAAATGCACTATTATTATTACCCGCTGTATTTAATCTTGAAGCATCACTACCTACAGATGTGTTTCTTACACCTGTTAAATTTTCATATTGAGAAGCGCCACCTACAGCTATGTTAAATGTACCACTTATGTTTTTATTTAGAGCATAAGCACCAAATGCGCTGTTATAATTACCCGTGGTATTACTTGATAGTGCTAAATAACCAAATGCATTATTATGTATACCAATTGAATTTTTGTATAAAGCATAATTACCAAATGCACTATTACCTTTACCTGTGGTATTGCTTGCCATTGCAAAATTACCAAATGCACTATTTCTTAGACCAATGGTATTTGTACGTAATGCGAATACACCTACAGCAGTATTACTGGTACCAGTTGTATTTGCTCTCATAGCAAAGAAACCTACAGCGGTATTATTATTTGTGGTATTGTCTACAAGAGTATAATGACCAAATGCTGTATTTTGATTACCAATTGTATTGTTTTGCAATGCACTACGACCCATTGCTGTGTTATTAGCACCCGAAGTATTGTACAACAAAGCTGCTACACCAAATGCACTATTATTTATGCCTGTGGTATTATCTCTTAATGTAGAATCACCAAATGCGCTATTATTTGTACCGATTGTATTATTTCTTAATGATCTATAACCGAAAGCACTATTGCCAAATCCAGTAGTGTTACTTGCTAATGCTGTATGACCAAATGCACTATTATTCGTACCAGTTGTATTACTCTTTAAAGCATAATAACCGAATGCATTATTATTATTTACGGTATTAGCATATAATGTTTTGAATCCAAATGCATTATTAGCTTTACCAGATGTGTTAGTATTAAATGCAGCGGTACCTACAACAGTGTTACTAATACCAGTTGTATTATTTGCCATTGCACCAAAACCAATCGCGATATTATAATAACCAACTGTATTGTTTTGCAACGATGTATGCCCAAAAGCATTATTATATTGACCAGTAGTATTGCTTGCTAATGATAGATGACCAAACGCATTATTTCCAAAACCAATTGTATTGCTAAGTAAAGCACTTACACCTACAGCATTATTGTTTGTGCCGGTTGTATTATTAGTCAAAGAATTTAATCCAACTGCAGTATTATTTGCACCAGTGGTATTGTTAGCCAATGCCACATAACCTACAGCGGTATTATTTGTTCCTATATTATTTTGAACCAATGCATTATGACCTACAGCTGTATTATTTGCGCCGGTACTATTAAAATATAATGATTGAAATCCAACGGCTACATTGTAATTACCAAATGTATTGCTTAATAAAGCACTTACACCTACAGCTACGTTTCGTATACCACTCGTATTGTTTCTTAAAGCATACAAACCAAATGCACTATTTTGATAACCTATAGTGTTACTACCCAACGCCAAATAACCAAAAGCACTATTTTGATAACCACTTGTATTATTTGGTAAACTAAAACTACCAAATGCACTATTGCTTCTACCAGTATTTGTATATAGTGATTTATAACCGAAAGCACTATTGCTACCACTAATCGTATTAGCTTTTAGTGATTGATGACCAAATGCACTGTTTCTAAATCCGGTTGTATTGCTTGATAATGCTCTATAACCAAATGCGCTATTACTATTCGTGGTATTATTTTTTAAAGCATAATAACCAAATGCGCTATTATAGTTACCACCATTATATCCAGCAGCTGTGCCAACAGCTGTATTTCTAATACCAACTGTATTTAATCCCAATGAAGCATATCCAACCGCCACATTAGAATATCCCGTGGTATTAGTAATCATCGATTGAAAACCAACAGCTACGTTGAAACTACCAGTTGTATTAACCTGTAATGTAGAAGTACCTACAGCAACATTTTGTGTACCAACTGTATTGCTTGATAATGCTCTATAACCAAATGCGCTATTATAATTTGTAGTATTTACTTGTAATGCTTTATTGCCGAATGCACTATTTCCAATACCAGCAACATTTAGATTTAAAGCATAATAACCGAAAGCATTATTTGCAGCTGCCGTATTACTTCTCAAAGCTCCTCTACCAAATGCATTGTTACTATTGGTAGTAACATTAGCTTGTAGAGCATATAATCCAAACGCACTATTATTACCACCAATTGTATTGCTTGCTAATGCCAATTGACCAAATGCACTGTTATTATTACCTGTAGTATTATTTAATAATGTTTGAACACCCCCCGCTGTATTACTTGCACCAATTGTATTGTTTTGTAGAGCACTACGACCAAATGCACTATTACTAACACCTGTAGTATTGCTTGCTAATGAGTTATAACCAAATGCACTGTTACTGGTACCAATTGTATTGCTTGATAATGATAGATGACCAAAAGCACTATTTGCAACACCTGTTGTATTTGCTGTTAATGCTAAATGTCCAAATGCATTGTTACTATTTGCAGTATTTAATCTTAAAGCATAATAACCAAATGCATTGTTATTAATACCAGCAGTATTAACTTGTAAAGCTTGTGTACCAAAAGCATTATTACGAATACCACCAATATTGCTTGATAATGATTGATAACCAAATGCATTGTTATTATTACCCGTAGTATTATTTTGTAATGCACTTCTACCAACTGCATTATTATTGACACCAATTGTATTTAATTTTAAAGCATAAAAACCAAATGAGTTGTTATAAGTACCAGTTGTATTACTAAACAAAGCATTTGTACCAACGGCTGTATTAGCAAGACCTATTGTATTGTTATATAGAGCTTGAAGACCTACAGCTACGTTAGATGCGCCTGTGGTATTTAATGTTAATGTTTGATATCCTATAGCTGTATTGTTTGCACCTGTAGTATTGCTGCCCAATGCTCTATAACCAAATGCGCTATTAGCTGTACCAATTGTATTATTCTTTAGTGATTGATGACCAAATGCACTATTACCATTGCCGGTAGTATTGCTTCCCAATGCTAAATAACCAAATGCATTATTATTGCTAGTTGTATTTTTTTGCAAAGCAAGTGTACCAAATGCATTACTATTTGTGCCTATCGTATTGCTTGCCAACGCTAAATAACCAAATGCATTATTATTATTACCCGTAGTATTACTTACCAAAGCATTTACACCAAATGCATTATTTATCGTACCAATTGTATTTGCTTTTAAAGCTCTGTAACCAAAAGCACTATTATTGTTTGTAGTATTATTTTGTAAAGCATAACTTCCAAAAGCACTATTACTGGTACCAATTGAGTTGTTCTTTAGAGATTGATGACCAAATGCACTATTACCATTGCCGGTAGTATTGCTTGCCAACGCTAAATAACCAAATGCGTTGTTATTAATGCCAATTGTGTTACTTCGTAAAGCACTAGCACCAACCGCAACATTGTATGTACCTGTCGTGTTAGTAAATAAAGCAAAACTACCAACTGCTGTGTTACTGTTTGTAGTATTATTTTGTAAAGCATATGTACCTACAGCAGTATTATCGGTACCACTAACATTATAATACAATGTATTTACGCCAACGCCAATGTTATTATTACCTATTGTATTTCCTAATAAAGCACTACCACCAACTGCAACATTGTATGCACCAACTGTATTACTTGCTAGAGAATTAACGCCAACAGCGACATTAAATGTACCCGTGGTATTACTAATAAAAGAATTACTTCCAACAACTGTATTACCAACAACATTACCAGCACCTCTTCCAATTCTCAAACCATCAATAATACTCGTAGCACTACTACCACTTACATGTAATTTAGCAGCAGGAACTGTTGTACCAATACCAACATTTCCATCAGCAAGAATACTCATTCTAGTACTACCAGCAATTTGAAATTGCATAGCATAACTATCTTGATTATTAATATACGATACACCACTATCGCCTTTTAAAAATCTCAACCCACCAGTACCAGTACCACCGGCAGATAACCTTAATTCAGGCCCTGTTAAAGCATATATATGAAGATTACTTGATACACTCGTAGTACCTATACCAACGTTACCGGTACTATCAATTCTTACCTTTTCACTATTATTGGTTTTAAATGTTAATGCTTGATTATCACTTGTGCCAAGAATAGCAGTGGTACCAAAGCTATTGCCACCCTGTGTGAATATATTAGATCCAGCAAAACTACCACTAAAACTGCCCGTTATGCCTTTTGCTCTTATCTGATCGCTGAATCTCACCAAACTACTACTAATAGTGATTTGAGCACTACTAGTAATAAAGCTATTTTTAATCTGGATCTTTGCCATATGTTATAATAAATTTCTTTATTATAAATATAACTCACATCTTTCTTATCATCGCTTTAATGGCATAACTTTCACCAACACCACTCTCTAAAGCTTGTGCAATTACTTTACCAAATAAGTCCTTTTTAAAGATATTACCTCGTTTTATAGCTTTACCATGACCTTTTTTGTTGCTAGTAACGATATAATCACCCACTTCTACTTTACCAGTTACCAATATAGGTTCAGCACCCAATATAAGCGGTTCATCTTTACCACGTTTTACCACACCCATAACCAACTCATCTTCTTCAATTTCACACGGTACACACTTATCAATCTTCCAACTCACAACTGTGCCAGTTTCACATAAACCAAGATCAGTTGTTCTTAATCCAGTTTCAAACAAACCACCAATTGTTGATTGTGCTGCAAATATATCACTAAATCTATTACTTGTATTTCCAAGCGGATGCTTATTATCTCCCACAGGAGCAATACTACCACTCACTTGCAACTTATAAGCAGGACTACTTGTGCCTATACCTAAATTTCCACCACCTGTAAATCTCATCAATTCAGTCGATCCAGCACCACCATTGTACATATCTCTCCAAACAAAATTCATTTGATTGGTACTAACATTCCATTCAGTACCATATCTAGCTAAAACTATATTACTTGAATCTTGTGCCCAAACAATTGTGTTTCTAGCAGCATCATTATATGATGATACTTGTAAACGAATAGCATCGTTTGTACCAGAAATTGCTCCTGAACCTACATAAGACGTTAATCTGGTAGGAACACTTGTTGTACCTATACCAACATTACCACCAGATGTTATTCTTACCTTTTCAGTCGTTTCAGTATAAAATGCGTGATATGCACTTCCGCCTCCGGATACACCGACATGATATTCTATACCACCCGCGTTATTTAAACCAAAACCATATGTTTCTCCACCACTTTTATATAAATAAATTTTTAAAGAAGTATTACCACCAACAGCATTTCTATAAGTATTATCAAATGTTATAGCAGTAGGAGTTGCGGTTGCTCCTGAAGATCCCCCTACTTGTAGTAATGAAGCAGGACTTGTTGTACCTATACCAACATTACCAAAAAATACTGCGGCTGGTACACTTGCTGAACCTGTAACGTGCAGTTTAGCACTAATAGTTGTAGTTCCAATACCAACATTACCACCATCTCTTTGTAGATAAAGATCTCTAACAGTTCCGCTGCCAGGAATAAATGCTTGAATACCTCCTCCACTGCTTGTTTGCCCGCCTATTCTTACTTCTCCAGTTGCACCACCAAATTTTGCATGCCATACATCAGCGTTATTATAAACATTTAAAGTAAATGTACCTGTTGTTGTACCAATACCAACATTACCACTCGTTGTAATTCTAACTTTTTCACTATTATTGGTTTCAAATGCTAACGCTTGATTATCACTTGTTCCTAATAACGCAGTGGTACCAAAGCTATTGCCACCTTGTACAAACACATTGGTACCAACCACACTGCCACTAAAACTGCCTGTAAAACTTGTAGCGCGTACATTACCTAATACTCTTAACTTAGCATCAACCGTTGTTGTACCTATACCTAAATTACCATTTGTATCAATTCTAGCTTTTTCAATTGAATCAATGCCAAATACTAAATTATAAATTGAACTATTGGTTCCAACATAAAATTGTCTTCCAGTTGCGCTACTTGATATAAATGTCAATTTACCACCACGGCCACTATCATCAGTATTGGCCATATTAAATGTTGTGCCTGTAGCACCAACAATATCCAATCTATTGTTGGGACTAGTCGTACCTATACCAACTTTACCGGTACTATCAATTCTAACTCTTTCAGATCCATCTGTATTAAAAGCAATAGTATTCGCTGCTGGATTTAAAATACCAGTGTCAATGTCATTATTAAATGTAATTGAGGGATTTCCAGTTCCAGCGGAATTTTCAAAAACTGTATAACCACCCAAAAATGCTGCTTTAGCAATAGCGGAATTTGCACCTGTTCCCACTTGTATAGTATAAACAGGAGTTGTAGTTCCTATACCAACATTACCTTGAACAATCAAACCATTTGTAGGCGCTGCGGTTGAACCATATGTACTGCCTATACTTGTATTACCAAATACACTCAATTTACTACCAGAAGCAGTTAAACTTCCAACTGAAGTATATGTTGTATTTAAAAATGTATTGTTATCGTATACTACTCTGAATCTAGCAACGCCTGAAGCATTCTTTAAATCAAAATAATCACCGTTGTTTGAGTTTCTTATATATACACCATTGCCGTCTATACCAAATGAACCAGAACGACTGTTTGTAGTATTAACTATGGATACAACTCCAGTTCCAGCAGTTCCAGCAACTTCTAATTTGCTTCTTGGAATTGTTGTACCTATACCAACATTACCGAAAAATACTGCGGCTGGTACACTTGATGAACCTGTTACATGAAGTCTAGCAACAGGACTACTTGTACCTATACCAAGATTACCACCCGTGCTAAGACGCATTTTTTCACCGCTCGTACCTACATACCAATAAAAACCATTCAGAGCATTAAACCATAATATTTCACTGCCTAACGCAGCACCATCTAAACCAATACCAGGATCATTGGTAACACCACCGTTATCATAAAACTTTAATCTGTATCCCGCTTCAGCTGTAGGCCCACTGAATTTACTACCAATACCACTTACAAATACAGAACCACTCACGTGTAGTTTATAATCAGGACTTGTTGTACCTATACCAACATTACCAGATGCATTTAGAACAAAAACAGCAGATCCACTCTTTTGAGCTTCAAATAAATTGGATGATACGGATGGATTTGTATTGTTAATAACAAGTGTTTTTTGGTTGAATTCACCAACTTCAATATAAGCACCACCAAGAACACTTGAGAATGGCGCTTTAACGTTTAATCTATAACCAGTACCACTTGAATTTCCAACCAATAAATTGCCACTAGTATCTATTCTAGCTCTTTCACTACCATTAGTTTCAAATACCAATGCTTGATTGTCATTAGTACCAAGTGTAGCTGTAGTGCCAAAACTATTACCTCCCTGCTTAAAATATGAAGATAATTGAGGTATAGATCCACTAAAACTACCTGTGAAATTTGTAGCCCATACATTGCCTATAACTCTTAGTTTAGCATCAGGACTACTTGTACCAATACCTACATTACCTGTTTCACTTATTCTGAATAATTCTGTTCCAGCTTTAAGCGCATTGTTTTGTACAATAAATGCCTTATCTGTATCATTATTATTAGAATCAATGTTTACATATACATTACCCGCACTTGCTAAATATAACGCACTATTTGAATCACCATTTTGAACCAAACTTAAATCATAACTGTTATCTCTTTGTAAGTATATATTACTACCATCATTACCGAAATAAAGAGCACCAGCCAAAGCGGTTGATGCAATTCTTGTTGAACCAGATATTACAGATAGTTTATTAGCAGGACTTGTAGTACCTATACCAACATTGCCATTAACGTCAATTAATAATCTTGTATTTGTGCCTATATTACCATTGTCAGAAATTTCAAATGCACTAGTTGAGTTATTTACTCCCAGAGCAAATGTATTGTTTGCTGACGCAATATTTAATTGTGCGTTACCACCACTTCCGTTTATATCAACATATGTGGTAGTTGGGGTTACACCATAAATTCTTTCAAATCTAGCAATAGCATTTCCACTATATCCTCCTTTAACGTACAAAGCGGGAGTTACTGCTGTAGAATCATGTATGATTTCTAATTTAACAGATGGACTTGTTGTACCTATACCAACGTTACCCATTAATACTGCTGCGGGTACACTTGATGAACCTGTTATATGTAATTTAGCTAATGGACTTGTTGTGCCAATGCCAATATTGCTATTGGATTCAAATATAGGCGCAGTAGTATTGCCTATCGTGCTAGAACTAGTAAACTTAACAATCGTATTGGTTGTACCACTTACAGATACACTGCTACCACTTGTACCACTACTTCCACTTGTACCACTACTTCCACTTGTACCACTACTTCCGCCTGATCCAGATGTACCACTTGAACCGGTACTTCCACTTGATCCACTTGTACCACTACTTCCACTTGTACCACTACTTCCACTTGTACCACTTGATCCACTTGTACCACTACTTCCGCCTGATCCAGATGTACCACTACTACCAGATGTACCACTACTACCAGATGTACCACTTGATCCACTTGTACCACTTGATCCACTTGTACCACTACTACCAGATGTACCGCTTGATCCACTTGTACCACTTGATCCACTTGTACCACTTGATCCGTCGGCACCACTTGTACCACTACTTCCACTTGTACCACTACTTCCACCTGAACCACTACTTCCACCTGAACCAGATGTACCACTGCTACCACTTGTACCACTACTTCCACTTGATCCGCTTGTACCACTACTTCCGCCTGATCCAGATGTACCACTACTTCCACTTGTACCACTACTTCCACTTGTACCACTACTTCCACTTGTACCACTACTTCCGCCTGATCCAGATGTACCACTACTTCCACTTGTACCACTACTTCCACTTGTACCACTACTTCCACTTGTACCACTACTACCAGATGTACCGCTTGATCCACTTGTACCACTTGATCCACTTGTACCACTTGATCCGTCG
>Ga0209596_1001334_pt1 | contig 21345 bp, 19 predicted proteins | sample M_130807_MF_Meta_FD_187314 | JGI IMG/M metagenome (GOLD analysis project Ga0209596, IMG submission 187314) | Freshwater microbial communities from Lake Montjoie, Canada to study carbon cycling - M_130807_MF_MetaG (SPAdes) (version 2) | ecosystem: Environmental > Aquatic > Freshwater > Lake...
CACGGCCTTAGCCTTAAAATCGATCTTTGTTAACTTTTTTTGCCAACTATTTCGATAGGTCGAAGACGTAGGGTGCTAAACGAAGAAACAATTGAGGCTGCTGTTACAGCATCTAATCCAAATTCTAAAATTAAATTTGCTATAATGCCCCTATTAATATCTGTTTTAATTCCAGATGATATTTTAGGGTAAGCAAACCATAAAACACTATCATATTCCAGATGCTTTAATTTTTGCTTAAGAAAGGTGAGAAGTTCTTTGTTATTATTTAGGAAAATTATGGCGTTAAGATTTTTAACTTTAATGTTAAGTTCACTCCTAAAGCCATGTTCGATAAAGCTTTTCTCAATGAAAGAAGGAGCATTTAGAATTATTCCTTCCGATTTGAATTTTAGTTTTTTTATTACATCCTTCATGAGCATTGCAATTTAACAAAGGTTGAAAATTTTTAAAAAAATTGTGAAGTGAAAATTACAAGTCACGATTAATTAATGGCTGTTCCAATATTTTTTGAAGATATTTTTCATTTACAGTCTTTTGCAAAAACTCAGCATGTTTAGCGTGATGAAGATCTGTACCTAATGCGCTTACTATTTGCAAATCAATTAATTTTTCTGCAACACGTTTGGCATCCAATCCATAATATCCAGAAAGGGAATTTAAATTTAATTGTAATAGAACACCCATGTCATGAAACTTTTGATATTCCTCAATGTTTCTGTACCAAAAAGGATACCTTTCTGGGTGAGCTAGTATTGGTTTATATCCTAAAACTTGAGCGCGGAATAAGATGTCACGAACATTATCGGGAGGATTAATATAGGACACTTCAACTAATAAATAATTATCCCCAAAAGTCATTAATTTCTCTTCTTCTAATTTGCGCATGAAGCCATCATCAATGTAATATTCGGCTGCAGCACTTATGAGCATTGGAATATTGTTTTCTTTTAGTGCAGCTCTAACATCTTCTAAGCCTTTGTAAATAATTTCAGGGGTATTGCGAAAATAATCACTCATTATATGAGGAGTGGTTATTAATTTTGAATACCCTAATCCATGAAGCGTTCTAATAAGTTCAATACTCTCTTCAATTGTTTTAGCCCCATCATCAATACCAGGAATTAAATGCGAATGCATATCTGTATTCAAAGAAGAGAGATTTTCTAAAGGTAATCCTTCAGATTTTTCAGATGAAAATATTTTAAATATCGATTTAAACATTTGAAAATGCTTTTTGAAACCAATCAATTGTTACTTCTAATCCATCTTTAAGATGGAATCTTGGTTTATATTCCAACAAATTTTTTGCCAAAGAAATATCAGCAAGTGAATTCTTAATATCACCCATTCGATCTGGATGGTAATGAGGCTGCCTTTTTGATCCAGCAATTTCTGCAATAGTTTGATAGAGCTTATTAACTGTTACACTTTCGCCTACAGCCACATTATAAACCTTGTTAAAGGCATCTTTGTTTTCTGTAAATAATGCTCTCACATTTGCTTGAACCGCATTCTCAACGAAAGTAAAATCTCTGGTTTGATCTCCTTCGCCATATATCACGGCGTCTTTTCCAAATAAGAGTGAATTCATGAATAATGGAATTGCTGCAGCATAAGGTCCATTAGGATCTTGATTTGGTCCGAAAACATTAAAATACCTTAGTCCAATAATTTCAATCCCATAATGCAATGCAAAAACAGAAGCATAAAGTTCATTAGTAAGTTTTGAAACTGCATAGGGTGAAAGTGGACTGCCAAGTCTATCTTCAACTTTTGGTGATTCTTTACTGTCGCCATACACTGAGCTTGAACTAGCATATACAACGCGTTTTATTCCAGCATCACGAGCTGCAATAAGCATATTTATAAAGCCTGTAGTATTAGCATCACTCGTAGCAATTGGATTTTTTATTGAACGAGGAACTGAACCTAATGCCGCTTGATGTGATAGAAAATCCATGCCTTCACATGCATTATTACAATCATCAATATTGGTGATGTCACCTTCGCAAAATTCAAATGAAGGGTTGTTTTTAAAGGCCTCAAAATTTCGTAAAAATCCATTACTTAAGTTGTCGATTACACGAACTTTTTTAGCTCCATGTAGTAATAGATAAGTAACTAAGTTGGATCCAATAAAGCCTGCACCTCCTGATACTAGTATTTTTGCTTTACTAATTGAATCATTATGGTATTTCGTTGAATATATAGTCTCAGGTGTCATAAAGTAGTTTAAGGCGCAAAGTTATTGCTTTCTTTGGGGTTTAGAGGCGTTAAATGTCTGAAAAATATTTCCTTTGGAATATCTACGAACTTATCTCAACTGATATTGTTTTTCGTAATAGTTTTTGTAGTCACCTGAGGTAATTTCATCCATCCATTCTTGATTTGCTAAATACCAATCAACCGTTTTCTCTAAGCCTTCCTCAAATTGAAGAGAAGGTTTCCAGCCAAGTTCACGTTGAAGTTTAGAAGAATCAATAGCGTAGCGTAAATCATGTCCTGCGCGATCCTTCACATAGGTAATAAGCTCACGCGAAGTGCCACCTTTACGATTCAATTTGTGATCCATAATATCACAAAGAAGATGAATTAAATCTATGTTTTTCCATTCGTTATGACCACCAACGTTATAAGTGTCTCCATTTTTTCCGAAATGATAAATTACATCAATTGCAATAGCATGATCTTCTACAAAAAGCCAATCACGTACATTCTCACCTTTGCCATAAACTGGAATCGGATTATTGTTTCGAATATTATTTATTGCTAATGGAATTAATTTCTCTGGAAAATGATTTGATCCATAATTATTAGAACAATTTGAAATTACAATTGGCAAACCATAAGTGTCATGATAGGCACGTACCATATGATCTGAGCTTGCTTTCGAAGCAGAGTAGGGGCTATGCGGATCATAACGAGTTTCTTCAGTAAAATAACCTGTTTCACCTAATGATCCGTAAACTTCGTCTGTACTTACATGATAAAATCGCTTTCCTTCAAAGTTTCCATTCCAACATTCACGCGCTGCATTTAACAACACAACAGTACCCACTACGTTTGTGGTAATAAATTCCATTGGATTTGAAATACTACGATCTACATGTGATTCCGCAGCTAGATGTAGTACGCCATCAAATTTGTGTTTTTGAAATAGATGTTGAATGAAATTAGCATCTGTAATGTCACCTTTTACAAAAGTGTAATTTAAAAAGTTTTCTACATCTCTCAAATTCGCTAGGTTACCAGCATAAGTTAACTTGTCGAGATTGTAAATATGATAATCAGGATAGTTTTTTAAGAATCTCCTCACAACATGTGATCCGATAAATCCCGCTCCTCCAGTGATTAATATATTTTTCATGTGATAATTATTTATTTAAATCAAAATTATTTAAATTGTACTTAACTTGTATTTATTTTATTTAAGTTTTTTATGTATTATGCAATAGAAGTTTTTTTTCCTAATACTTGTTCCCAGGCCCAAGCAGAAGTAATCATATCTTCTAATGTTCTTGTCGCTTTCCATCCCAATTCATTATTTGCATAAGTTGTGTCAGCATACACTTTTTCAATATCACCAGCACGACGACTCATCAATTGATAATTCACTTTCACTCCTGTAATATTCTCAAACGCATTTATAATTTCCAATACAGAAAGCCCAGTTCCGGTACCCAAATTAAACAATTCATATTTTTCTTTATTTTTCCCGTTCAACATACGCTCAATTGCAATAACATGAGCAACAGCAATGTCAACAACGTGAATATAGTCACGTACACAGCTTCCGTCAGGTGTATCGTAATCAGTACCGTAAACTACCATTTTTTCTCGTTTACCAATTGCAGTTTGTGCCACAACAGGAAATAAATTTAAGGGCACTCCAATAGCATATTCACCTATCATCGCTGAAGGATGAGCACCTACTGGATTGAAATATCGTAAGGAAATAATATTTAATTCAAGAACTTTACTGGTGTCGCGTAATATGTCTTCCCCTATTTTTTTAGTATTTGCGTATGGACTTTGTGCTGGTTTCACTACTGCAAATTCATCAATCGGTAAATAATCTGGTTGACCATAAACGGAACATGAAGAGGAGAAAACAAAATTCTTAATTTTATGATCACGGCATAATTCCATTAGGTTTAATAATGAAACTAAATTGTTACGGTAATATTCTAATGGCTTTTCAACGCTTTCGCCAACAGCTTTAAATGCTGCAAAATGAACGATAGCATCAATATCATGCACACGAAGAAATTCGTTCACCGCAGATTTATTTGTTAAATCAATATTGGCATAAATTGGTCGAGTCCCAGTAATTTTTTCAATCGAATCAATTACTTCAATATGTGAATTAGAAAGATTATCAATGATGCAAACATCATATCCTTTTCCAATTAATTCAACTACGGTGTGAGAACCAATATAACCCGTTCCACCTGTTACAAGAATTTTTTTCTTTGTCATTTTTTAATCTGATTATAAATAAAATTATTGGGAGATGGTTTGGGTGTATTTATTTAATTTAATTTTTCAATTATTGTTTTATTGGCACCCAAGAAGTAAAAAAATCTATGCAAGCATTGCTCCATTTTTTTTTCATTGGAAAATTAGCAAACCGGCACATTAGCACTTTTTTTCACTTGTAGATTAGCAACAGTAGCACATCAGCACTTTTTTTAATTGGCACATTCGCATATTGGCAAATTGGCTACAAACTCCAATATGCAAGTTCTTTAATTTTACCTCTATAAATTCCTTTTATATCTACAATAAGAGCTGGAAGTTTCACCATTTTCTTAAATTGTGATTCATCAAGTGAATGATATTCCTGGTGATTTACTGCAATAACGATTGCATCATAATCGGATGCAGGATTTTCAGTTAACTCAAAACCATATTCATGTTTTAACTCTTCACTTGATGCTCTTGGATCAACAACTTCAACTGAAACTCCATATGATTTGAATTCATTTACTACATCAGTAACCTTTGAATTGCGAATATCTTCAACGTCTTCTTTAAACGTTGCGCCCATTACTAGTACTTTGCATTTACTTAAATCTTTTCCTAAAGCAATTAATCTTTTTACAGATTGCTTAGCTACATAAAATCCCATTGAGTCATTTACATATCTACCAGAATTAATTACTTGAGAGTGATAACCTAACTCCTGTGCTTTATAGGTTAAATAATAAGGATCTACTCCAATGCAATGTCCGCCAACTAAACCAGGATAAAATTTCAAGAAATTCCATTTTGTTCCAGCAGCTTGTAATACTTCGAAAGTGTTAATTCCCATCTTATTAAAAATAATTGACAATTCATTCATCAAAGCAATATTTACATCACGTTGTGTATTTTCAATAATCTTAGCTGCTTCAGCAACTTTTATGCATGAAGCTCTAAATACTCCGGCCTCTACAACAATTTCATAAGTTTTAGCAACAACTTCTGATGATTCTTCATCACATCCAGAAACAACTTTAGTAATTTTTGTTAATGTATGTTCCTTATCGCCTGGGTTAATTCTCTCTGGAGAATAACCAACTTTAAAATCAGTTTTGAATTTTAAACCTGAAACTTCTTCGAGCACAGGAATGCAATCTTCTTCAGTACATCCTGGATACACGGTTGATTCGTAAACTACATAATCTCCTTTTTTCAATGCCAAACCTATTGACTTAGTCGCCCCTAATAGTGGTTTTAAATCGGGTAATTTATGCTCATCAATAGGTGTCGGAACTGCAACAATAAAAAAGTTAGCGTTTTTTAATACTTCTATTGAATCAGTAAATTCTATGTCGCAACCATCAAAGGCCGAAGAATCTAGTTCACCACTAGGATCTATTTTTTTTTGCATCATTTCAACACGACTAGCGTTGATGTCGAATCCAATTACCGATATTTTTTTTGCGAATTCCAAAGCAATTGGTAACCCCACATATCCTAAGCCAATTACAGCAAGTTTCTTTTTTTTGTTAACGAGGTCGTTATACATTGATATATCTTTTTTCTTGTTTTTTTAATTTGCGAAGTGCATAAATGCGCTCTATAATTTCAACTACTTTAAGCCCTTCAAGAGAATTTGTAGTGATTGATGTTCTTTCTTTTAAGGTGTCTACAACGTTTCCGATTATATAATGATGATTAGCTGCTGATCCTTTATAATAACCGTAATCGTTAGCAGGATTTACAGGAGCAAGGATTGGCATTACATAATCTTTAATATTACAAAAAACTACTTCATTCATATACTGTCCACCAATTTTCAGGCTTCCATTTTTTCCAATAACTGTTAAACTACTTTCCATGTTGGAATCCCAAACAGAAGTAGAATAATTTAATGATCCCATCCCTCCATCAACAAATTTGAAGTTAACAATTCCTGAATCTTCAAATGCTGTTAAATCTTTATGGCTAAAGTCAGCAAAAACCGCTTGGATATCATTGATATCGCCAAATACCCAATACATAATATCAATAAAGTGTGAGAATTGTGTGAATAGGGTTCCTCCGTCAAGATCTGAGGTGCCTTTCCACAACCCTTTTTTGTAGTAACGTTCATCGCGGTTCCAATAGCAATTTAATTGCACTATGAATATTTCACCAAGTATGTTTTCTTCAATAATTTCTTTAAGCCATACCGAAGGAGGTGAAAAGCGGTTTTGCATTACGCCAAAAACTTGACGAGAAACTTGAAAGGCTTTATGTATTATTTTTTCACAATCGATTTTTGTGAGAGCCATTGGTTTTTCACAAACAACATGATGGTTTTTTGACAATGCTTTAAGAGAATGCTCTGCATGCAATCCATTGGGAGTACAAACACAAACCACATCAATTCCTGCTACTTTTTCAAGCATCTCATCAATTGAATTAAAATATGGAATTGAATTATATTCTTCTAAATTTAAATCTTCTTTAGCGCGAACATCACAAATTGCTAATAATTCAGCTTCAGGATTGCGTTGAATCATTTCGGCATGCCTTAAGCCAATATGTCCACAACCAATGATTGCAAAATTAATTTTTCTATTATCGTACTTTGTCATTTATCCTTTGATCTTAGTAACTTGCTTTCTTCACAAATTGCTATGCCTTCTTGATTGAAGCTAAGTTTGTGGCCATATTCGCTCATCCAGCCTGTTTGTCGTGCAGGATTTCCAATAACTAAAGCAAAATCACTTATTTCTTTTGTAACAACAGCACCAGCTCCAATAAATGCATATCTGCCAATGTTATTGCCGCAAACTATTGTCGCATTGGCGCCAATAGTAGCTCCCTTTTTTACAACTGTTTTTAAATAAGCATCTTTACGACTAATCGCACTTCTAGGATTAATTACATTAGTAAAAACCATACTGGGTCCTAGAAATACATCGTCCTCGCATATTACTCCGGTGTAAATGGAAACATTATTTTGAACTTTAACATTGTTGCCTAAAACAACGTCAGGAGAAATAACAACATTTTGTCCAATGTTACAGTTTTCTCCTATGATACAATTCGGCATTATATGTGAAAAGTGCCAGATTTTAGTTCTCTTGCCTATTGTACATCCTTCGTCGATGATAGCACTTGGGTGTGAGACAAATTCCATATATTGTTTGTATTTTTTTTATTTGCAATTTAAATTCTTTTCATCTTTTGTTCTAAAAAAACATTGTTGTAAAAGTCAAAAAGAATTTAAATATCTTATTAATCAAATCGGTGAGCTGTACGGTATAATTCTTCTTGTGGTAGATTTTTAAAGTATTCGTAAGTAAGTTTTAATCCTTCTTCACGGTTTACTTTAGGCTCCCATTTTAGAATTTCTTGTGCGCGAGTGATATCTGGTTTTCGCTGCTTAGGATCATCTTGTGGTAATGATTTATATATTAGCTTTTGCTTGGTTCCAGTCAGTTTGATGATCTCTTCGCCAAATTGTGCAATAGTAATTTCAGCAGGATTGCCAATATTAACTGGGTAAACATAATCACTCATCAACAATCTGTAAATTCCTTCCACTAAATCATCAACATAGCAAAATGATCTCGTCTGACTTCCATCACCAAATACCGTTAGGTCTTCACCACGTAATGCTTGCCCAATGAATGCTGGTAATACACGTCCATCATTTAGTCTCATACGAGGTCCATAAGTATTGAAGATGCGAATTATTCTTGTCTCCAACCCATGGTAAGTATGATAAGCCATTGTAATAGCTTCTTGGAAACGTTTAGCTTCGTCGTAGACTCCGCGTGGGCCAATTGGATTTACATTTCCCCAATAAGATTCTGTTTGTGGATGAACCGTTGGGTCACCATAAACTTCACTTGTGGAGGCCACGAGTATACGTGCTTTTTTTACCTTCGCAAAACCGAGAAGATTATGTGTTCCTAGTGATCCAACTTTTAATGTTTGAATCGGAATCTTTAAATAATCAATTGGGCTTGCAGGTGAAGCAAAATGGAGGATGTAATCTATCGGTCCTGGCACGTGAACATACTTGCTAACGTCATGATGATAAAATTCAAAACTTTGAAGCTTCATCAAGTGCTCAATGTTTCGTAGATCTCCTGTAATTAGGTTATCCATTCCTACTACATCATAACCTTCTTTGATAAATCGATCACATAAATGTGAGCCAAGGAAACCGGCCGCACCGGTGATAAGTACACGCTTATGCGCCATAAATTATATTGTAATTATGAAAATGCAGGAATCTGTGGAGATATTATTTCGCGACCCATACTGTTATAGTAGAAGCCCATCTCAGTCATTCGTTGAATATCGTATAAGTTGCGACCGTCAAAAATAACTTTCCCTTTCATCAGATCTTTCATTTTGTCAAAATCTGGAGTACGGAATAACGACCACTCAGTAGCAATAAGTAATGCATCAGCATCATGTAAAGTATCATAAGCATCATTTGCATAATGAATAACCTCTCCCACGGAGTTTTTTACATTTTGCATTGCTTCAGGATCGAAAGCACTTACCGATGCACCAGCAGCAATTAATTCTTTAATAATATGTAAAGCTGGAGACTCACGAATATCATCTGTATCAGGCTTAAATGCTAATCCCCATACTGCGAATTTCTTTCCTTCTAAGTTACCATCAAAATAGGTTTTTACTTTATCAACAAGAATAGTTTTTTGGCGATCATTAACTTGCATTACTGAATTCAATAATTTGAAATCATATTTATATTCTGTTGATGTTCTGTAAAGAGCTTGTACATCTTTTGGGAAACAACTTCCGCCATATCCAATACCCGCAAACAAAAATCGCTTGCCAATTCGCGAATCAGATCCAATACCAATACGAATAGCATCAACGTTTGCACCCACTTTTTCACAAAGATTTGCAATCTCATTCATGAACGTAATTTTTGTTGCAAGAAATGCATTAGCAGCATATTTTGTAAGCTCGGCAGAACGCTCATCCATAAAGTAAATTGGATTTCCTTGACGAACAAAAGGAGCATATAAATCACTCATTATTTTTTTAGCTTTCTCAGAACGTGTTCCGATAACTACGCGATCTGGTTTCATGAAATCATCAACAGCAAATCCTTCCCGTAAAAATTCTGGATTAGAAACTACATCATAATGAACGCTACAATTTTTTGAAATTGCTTCTCGAACCTTTTCTGCAGTGCCAACAGGAACTGTACTCTTATTAATAATGATTTTATATTCTTTAATTAGTTTTCCTAACTGATTTGAAACGCCTAGAATATAAGACAAATCAGCAGATCCATCTTCACCCGGAGGGGTTGGAAGTGCAAGGAAAATTACCTGAGCATCAGCAATTGCCTCTTCAAGATTCGTTGTAAATTGAAGTCTACCTTGTTTAATATTACGTTCGAATAAAACATCTAGGTGAGGTTCGTAAATTGGAATTTTTCCATTACTCATACGCTCAACTTTGTTAGCGTCAATATCAACACATGTTACATGATTTCCCATTTCTGAAAAACATGTTCCTGTAACTAAACCTACATATCCGGTTCCAACAACTGCAATATTCATAGTTTAGATTTTAAATAGTTCTTTACGCATGTTTATACTTTACTTATTTTAGAATGTTTCAGTAACGATTTATTTGTTCACAAATTGTAATACGGTGGAAGAAATAAATTCTAAGTCTTCCTGTGAAAGTTCAGTATGCATCGGAAGTGAAATTACATGATTACACAATTGCTCCGTAACTGGAAAATCACCATTTTGATAACGAGGATCCGTATACGCTTTTTGCATGTGCAATGGAATCGGGTAGTAAATCATGGACGGTATCGCATTGCTTTCAAGGAATTCACGTAAAGCTGTTCGGCTCACTCCGTTTAATACTAAAGTATATTGATGATATACATGCGTAGTATTTGCCCACTTTGCAGGAGTCTTAATTTTTGGATTGTTCGCAAATGCTTTGTCATAATAAGCAGCAGCATTTTGACGAGCTTCACAATAACTATCTAGGTGACGTAATTTTATTCTTAAAATAGCTGCTTGAATACTATCTAAACGAGAATTTACACCGATCTCTGTATGCTGGTATAAAGCTGTTTGCCCGTGATTTGCAATAACTCGAAGCTTGGCTGCAAGATCATCATCATTTGTAAAAATCGCTCCACCATCACCCATACATCCTAAGTTTTTTGAAGGGAAAAAAGAAGTAGTTCCTATCGTGCCTATTGTTCCAGCTTTATGGCTATCTCCATTCGACATCGTATATTCTGATCCAATTGCTTGAGCCGTATCTTCAATAACATATAAATTATGTTCGTTAGCGATTTCCATAATCCGCTGCATATTAGCACATTGCCCGAATAAATGAACAGGAACAATAGCTACAGTTCTTGGAGTAATTGCCCCTTCTAAAGCGGCACAATCAATCGTAAACGTCTCTGGATCAACATCAACAAGAACTGGTTTAAGCTTTAAAAGTGCCATAACTTCAGCCGTTGCAACATACGTAAAACTTGCTGTAATAATCTCATCCCCTGGCTTAAAGTTTAGTGCCATCATCGCAATTTGAAGTGCATCAGTACCATTAGCACATGGTATAACATGCTTAACGTCAAGGTATTCTTCAAGTTCTTTTGCAAATGCTTTAACTTCAGGACCATTAATATATGCTGAAGAAACAACTACGTTATGAATAGCGGTATCAACTTCTTCCTGAATTTTTTTGTATTGGCCTATTAAGTCGACCATCGCCAGTTTGTTTACAGTTTCCATCGGATTATTTGGGTTCTTTATCAGCTACTTATAATAGTGGTAGCCATTAATTTAATTTGCATTTGAATTAATTACGCGAAGATACTATTTTTCTACGTTTTTTTTATATGGTTTTGCTCTGTAAATTATCTATTTTAGCGTCGTGAGGAAAAAAATAAAATTATCGCTTCTGTTGTCGCTGCTTGGTATGCTAGCTTTTACCAATAATTCTTATGCCCAAGCTAGTATTCGCGACTCCTCGTTAAACATGGTTTTGATCGCCCCATCATACGGATACCAAGTTCCTGCTGGTGATATGGCGGAACGATTTGGTGCAAATTCCTCTTTGGGATTATCGGTTATTGTAAAAAGAAAGTCGAAATGGATGTTTATTGCAGATGGATTTTTCATTTTTGGAAATAGATTTAATGAACTCGGACTTTTTGATGGTATCGCAACTTCTCAAGGATTTGTAATCGGCTCATCGGGTTATTATGGAAATATTCTTGTATCCGAAAGAGGGTATAGTTTCACACTTTCATTAGGACGATTATTTCCCGTAAAAAAACCAAATCCAAATTGTGGATTCTTCGTTCAAGCTGGAGCTGGATTTATTCAACATAAAATTCGAATACAAGATAAATTAGGAACTGTTCCCGCACTTCAAGGGGATTATGTAAAAGGGTATGATCGTTTAACAAATGGTTTGGCATTAAAAGAATTCGCAGGTTATGTATATGTAGGTAACCGTCGATTAATAAATTTCTTTGGCGGTGTTGAAGCAATACAAGGATTTACACAAGGACGAAGAAATTATGATTTTAATACAATGAAATCAGATAAAGGAAAAAGAATTGATTTGTTATTCGGTTTGCGTTTTGGTTGGATAATGCCAATCTATAAGCAAGCACCTGAGAAATTTTATATTTACTAATTGATGTGGGTACTTTATCTTTTGGGAGTTAGAGCGTATGGTTTCGCCATAAGAGTAGCTACTTTATTTAATCCAAAAGCTAAGGAGTGGATTGTTGGAAGACGTAATTGGCAACAAAATTTAATAAATGCTTTCGCAGATAAACAAGAAAAACGTATTTGGTTTCATTGTTCTTCTTTAGGTGAATTCGAGCAAGGTCGTCCTGTGTTGGAAGCAATAAAAAAAGAATATCCAAATCATAAAATTGTTTTAACGTTTTTCTCCCCTAGCGGATATAATGTAAAAAAAAATGATCCTATTGCAGATTATGTTTTTTACATGCCTTTAGATGGACCTGTACGAAGTAAAAAGTTTCTTAAATTAGTACAGCCAGAAATGGCCTTTTTTGTTAAATATGAATTCTGGTATTTCTATGGAAAAGAATTGTTTGACAGAAAAATTCCTTTCTTTTGTGTCTCTGCAATATTTCGTCCCGGACAAATATTTTTTCATTCACTAGGGCAATTTTTTCGAAAAATATTATTACGATTTACACACCTTTTTGTACAAGATCAAGAATCATTGCATTTGTTGTATGTAAATAGAATAACCAACGTAACAGTAAGTGGCGATACTCGATTTGATAGGGTTTTTGAAAACAGTAATCAGCAACATTCATTGCCTGATATTGAGAAATTTTGTGATGGCAGTAAAATAATAATTTGTGGTAGTACATGGCCTCAAGATGAAGAGTTGTTAATTCCTTTTATTAATCAAAAGCAAGCAGGATTGAAATTTATTCTTGCTCCCCATGAAATAAGTGCATCGCAATTGCAAAAATTAAAGAACGAGATCTCACTTAATGTTTGTTATTATTCGGAATTTAAAAATAATATCGACATTAGTTGCGATGTATTAGTGATTGACAATGTTGGTTTGCTTTCTAAACTGTATCAATACGCCCATTACGCGTATATTGGTGGAGGATTTGGCAAAGGCATTCATAATATACTAGAAGCAGTTGTTTATGGCATCCCCGTTTTTATAGGACCTAATTATGAAAAGTTTCGCGAAGCTCGTGATCTAGTAAAGTTGAAAGGTGTAATTGTAATTAATAACAAAGAAGAATTAGAACGTAATTTTGATATGCTTTCTCTCGACAATTCTAAGCTCCAAAATATTGCAAAAACCAACAAACACTATGTTGATGAACGTAAAGGTGGAACAGAAGTTATTATGGGATTTTTAAGAATGAATAATAAAATTAACTAGATCTTTTTTAAGCGTTTCTCTAATGCTTATTTTGTAGGGTGCCTTTTGATTTCTTAGGATCCCAATACTGAGCTAAGGTTGCAAATAAGATTTTAATCTTACTCGCAAGCAAGGATTGATGAAGGGTATGCAAACAAAAAAATGATGCTATATTTATCCTGTTTGTAAATTCGGGATAGCAGATATTTTAAATTGTACTAAACAACATTTGTTAAATTCTTAATTCAGTAATCAACGAAGTATATACATCCTATAACTATCCAACTTAATCAGTATAAATAGGAGAATTGTAAAACTCCAAAGTGATGATCCGCCATAACTGAAAAAGGGGAGAGGGATACCTATTACAGGAGCTAATCCTATCGCCATTCCAACATTGATCATAATATGAAAGAATAGGATGGAAGCAACACCATAAGCGTAAATACGCGTGTACGATGAACGTTGTCGTTCTGCTATAAAAATAATACGGTATAAAAGTGCAAGAAATAATAAGAGTACCGTTGTTGTTCCTGCGAATCCCCATTCTTCACCTACAGTGCAAAAAATAAAATCAGTACTTTGTTCAGGAACAAAATCATATTTCGTTTGAGTTCCTTGTAAATATCCTTTCCCATTTAATCCTCCTGAACCGATAGCAATTAAACTTTGATTTACATTGTATCCTGCTCCCTTTGGATCCGATTTTTTTCCCAGTAAAATATCTATTCGTTCACGTTGATGTGCTTGAAGGATTTTATTATATGCATAATCAACACTAAAAACAACCCCTGCCGACATCACCACAATTAGTAAAATTGCAAATAAATTTTTTCGTGTTTTGCGCATTAATACATACCCCAAAATACCAGCACCAACGATAACACCTAGCAGAATCATTTTTGAAACCATTAGAGTTAAAACAAATAGTACTCCAGCTAGAAATCCAAAGATTAGAACATTTTGAGAAAGTCCTTCGCGATAAAGTACAAAAATAAACGCACAAAAAACTAATGCAGAGCCAGTATCGTTCTGTAAAAGAATTAATGCAACTGGTAAGGCAACAATTATTCCAGCAGTGATTTTTGTTCGCATATCTTCCATACGAATATTTAGAGTGCTCAAGTATTTTGCTAAAGCCATATTAGTAGCAAATTTTGCAAACTCAGAGGGCTGTAATTTAAAACTTCCAATCTCAATCCATGCCCTGGCACCTTGAACATCTTTAGCAACAAAGAGTACAAATAATACAAGAACCATTATTGCCGCATAAATAGGGTAGGAGAAGGCGGCAAAAAATTTTCCATCAATAACTAATATTGCTAGTGCTAAAATTAAGGAGGAGCCAATCCATATTAACTGGCGACCATAATTTTGACTCATGTCAAATATGCTGCTATGCTCTTCGTTAAATACAGCAGCGTAAATATTCATCCAGCCCATTAATACCAATACAAGGTACATGATCACAAGTACCCAATCAATATTTTCAAATATGTTTTTTTGCTGACGCATTATTTTAATGTGCTATTTTATCGTTGATCGATCTTTAACTTTAAAATTTTTTTCGCTATTGGTTAACATGGCAGTCGCTTTAGCAGATTTTTCTTTTTCCTTTTTTATAGGTCCCTTAGATTTTGATTTTTGATTCAAGTTTATTTTTGGTGTAACATCATTTATAATCACGGGTTCATTATCTATTTCATCCAGATCTTTTTTTGTTACAAATGAGGGTAATATTACTCCACTTTCCATTCGTTCTTCTACGGCCGGGCGAGTTATAGAATCAGTAAGATATTTCTCCATCATTAAACTTGCAATAGGAGCGGCCCATGCTGCACCAAAGCCAGCATTCTCAACCATTACTGCAATTGCAATTTTTGGATTTTCCCGAGGCGCGAATGCAACAAATAGGGAGTGATCTTTACCATGAGGATTTTGTGCAGTTCCAGTTTTCCCGCAAATCACAACATTACCAAATTGAGCAATTCTTGCTGTCCCTGCTTCCACAACTCTTTGCATTCCGTTATGTACAACATTGAACCAAGAAGAATCAACTTTGCAATAATGTTTCTCTGCAAGGTTACGTGTGTTATTTGGTTTGTTAGCTATTGATTTAATAATATGTGGTGTATAATAATATCCTTTATTAGCAATAATGCACACAATATTTGCCATCTGTAACGGTGTAACGCCTAACTCTCCTTGTCCTATTCCTAACGAATAAATTGTTGAAGCTTTCCAATGTCCTTTACCATAAAATTTATCATAGTAAGCTAGTCCGGGAAGAAATCCTTTTAGCTCATGTGGCATATCAACACCAATCTTTAAACCGATTCCAAAACTCATCATGTAGTCACGCCAAATTTCATAACCATGTTCGCTCGTTCCAAATTTATGGTTGTCGATAAATGTCCGAAACACATTACAGAAAAATGGATTGCAGGAATACTGAATTGAAACTTCTAATGGCCCTGGAGGATGATCATGGCAATGAACAGCATGACTTCCAACTGAAAATACGTGTGGAAATGTTGTTGAGGGTGTCATCACTCCTTCTTGCAGTGAGGATAAGGCACTTGTTAATTTAAATGTAGATCCAGGAGGATAATAAGCCTGCATGGCACGATTAAATAATGGCTTCAGCGGATCTTTTAATAGATATCCATAATTCTTTGATCGAACTCTACCTACCAATAAATTAGGATCATACGATGGACTTGATATCATCGCCAATATCTCGCCCGTTTTTGGTTCGATAGCAACTAATGCTCCTACTTTGTTTTGCATTAATTTTTCACCATAAGCTTGTAAGTCTGCATCAAGTGATGATACTAAATTGGATCCTGCAACAGCCGATGAATCATAGGCTCCGTTTTTAAAACTTCCTTTCTCACGATTATAAACATCAACCATAATAATACGAACTCCTCGTTTACCACGTAACTCACCCTCATAACTTTGTTCAACACCACTTATTCCAATGTAGTCACCTTGTTTATAATACGGATTCTTAGCAATTAAATCGTCGTTTACCTCGCCAATATATCCTAAAACGTGTGCTGCAGTATTGTTAGGATATTTTCTTAATGTTCTAGGTTGTACATAAAACCCAGGAAACTTATATAATTTCTCTTGAAAGGTTGCATAACTCTCAGCAGATATTTGCTTCTCAAAAATGGATGATTTTATTTTCGAAAACGATTTTGCTTTTGTCATCTTGTCGATAAAATTATCTTTATTAATATCTAGTAATGAACAAAATTCTACGGTATCAATTTCTTTTACCTGACGAGGGATTACCATCAAATCATATACTGCTTGATTAAAGGCTAAAATCTTTCCTTTGCGATCATAGATCATTCCCCTTGCAGGATAGTCAATCATGTACCGAAGTACATTATTGTTTGCAGAAACAGTGTATGAATCTTCAACAACTTGAATATAAAATAAACGCATCAGAAAAATAATGACTACGGCAGTAAAAATACCAATAATCACTAGGCGCTGTCCGCTGTTTGCGGTATTCTCCATTTTGTAATTTGTTAAATACTATTTAATGATATGGCCTCTAGGAACCTGCGCGCTGTAATCGCTCACTCGGTTTTGTACTGATGTATTGTGCAATAATTACTAAAAGTAAAGTTACGGTGCTGCTAAGTACTACTCGCAATAACGTGCTAAAAAACTCGCTAAATCTAAAAACTTCAATGTAGAATAAGGTAAAGTGATGAATCAATATCAGCACAAATGCATAGGCAACAAACCACTTAAATCCGAATTTTTTGATAGAGGGAATTGCATCAGCTTCATAACCATCGCGAGGTGAAATCATCTTTAGCCAAGCAGGTCTTGCGAAAGCTAGCAAAACACAAGCAAATGCATGCATACCAACTGTATTTTGAAACATATCAATTGTAAGTCCTGTAACTAATGCTATAAAGAGAAGTAATAATCGTGGGGTGCTTACTGGCAAAGTGATTAGAAATAAAACATATAAATAGGGATTAATAAATCCACCTAATTGTACATTGTTTAATACTAATACCTGAAAGGTAACAAGTACAAAAAAGCGTAAGATAATACGAAGTATATCGACGATCATTTATCTTCTTGTTTATTGTTTGATTCAAGTTCTCTTTGTTCGTTCTTCATCAAATTATCGACTATGTATACATAGCTAAGATTATCAAACCGTGTGGAGAGCTTCACTCTAATTTGATGAAAGTTAGAACCTGGATTTAATTTAGCTTCGATAACTTTTCCAAGCATTATGCCAGCCGGGAAAATAGCAGAGTAGGCTGTAGTAATTATAGTGTCTCCTTTTTGTACGGGAACAGTTTTGTCAATTTCATTAAGTGTTGCAATAGTTGGGTCGGCTCCATCCCAAACTAATGATCCGAAAAATTTATTGCGTTGGATCATTCCACTAATACGAGTGTCTTTATGTAAGAATGACATTACAGTGCAATAATGATCAGAAACTTGTTTTACAATACCGACAACACCATTTGAAGTAATAACTCCCATTTCTGGTTTTACCCCTTGTAATGTGCCTTTGTTTATCGTTAAATAGTTGTTCCGATGATTGATGGAATTATTAATTACTTTTCCTGTAATATATTTATATTGCTGAAAGTTTAAGCTATCATTTATAGCAACTTTAGAACTATCTGTATTGTATTTAGCTCCGTTCAGCAACTCGCGCAACACACCATTTTCTTTGGCAAGGTTTTCATTGTTGTCACGTAAATGAATATATTCTTTGACGTAACTATATCCTTCCATTACTTCGGTTACTACTGCGTTGGTAGCATTTAAAAAGGAAGCATGCTGGTAATAATTATTGTTTATGATAAGATAAATGCAAAAGGATTGCAACAAAACAAATAGCAGCGTAAAATTGTTGCGCCATATTAGCAGAAATAATAATTTCATTCCATTCTTAATTTACCTATCCGCCTAAAACTTATTAAAGACTTCGTTTAACGAATGCTTTTAAGCTGACCTAAATAATTTTATTAGTGCTGAAGGAATTTATAACGATGAATATTTTTCAATGCTATTCCTGTGCCACGAACAACTGCTCTCAATGGATCTTCTGCAACATGTACTGGTAACTTTGTTTTCATTGCAATGCGTTTATCTAACCCGCGTAACAATGCGCCACCCCCTGTTAGGTAGATTCCTGTTCTGTAAATATCAGCAGAAAGCTCTGGAGGCGTAATTTCTAAGGCCTTTAATATCGCTTCTTCAATTTTGGAAATAGACTTATCTAATGCATGTGCAATTTCAGGATAACTAACTGTAATTTCTTTTGGAATTCCTGTCATTAAATCACGACCGTGAACAGCAAAATCAGGTGGTGGATTATCTAATTCAGGTAAAGCTGATCCTACTTCTATCTTAATACGTTCAGCAGTTCTTTCGCCGATCAAAATATTATGTTGACGACGCATGTAATCCCATATATCAGTAGTGAATCCGTCTCCTGCAACACGAATGCTTTGGTCGCAAACGATACCACCTAATGCTATTACAGCAATTTCACTCGTACCGCCACCAATATCAATAATCATATTTCCCATTGGCTCTTCCACATCAATACCAATTCCGATTGCTGCTGCCATTGGCTCATGTATTAAATATACTTCTTTAGCTCCAGCATGTTCTGCTGAATCACGTACTGCACGCTTTTCAACTTCGGTAATGCCTGATGGAATACAAATAACCATCCTTAACGAGGGAGTAAAAAGTCGGTTACCGGGATTGATCATTCTGATCATTCCCTTTATCATGTGCTCGGCGGCCTCAAAGTCGGCGATAACACCATCTTTTAAAGGACGAACGGTTTTAATGTTTTCGTGTGTTTTACCATGCATCATCATGGCTTGTTTTCCTACGGCGATTACTTTTCCGTTTGTACGATCGATAGCTACTATGGAGGGCTCGTCAACAACAACTTTATCGTTATTAATGATGAGGGTATTAGCTGTACCAAGATCAATGGCAATCTCCTGTGTAAGGAAATCAAATAGTCCCATTATGCGGTGTAGATTATTTCTGGGTTATAGTGGATTTTCGTTTGATTATATTTTGCAACATCGAATCATTTCCAATTTGTTGCAAGGTATAATTTCAATCACTACAAAGTTGATTGTTTTTATTGTAATTATTAACGTATTAATGTTTAAAATGACGAATATTTGTAATTACCATGGACATCTCTGATTTATTTGCCTCATCAGTCGATTCTTGATCTCGTAATGAACCTCCCGGTTGTATCACTGAACTGATTCCAGCTTCATGAGCTATCTGAATACAATCTGGAAAAGGAAAAAAAGCATCCGACGACATTACCGAGCCAACTGTTGAAAACTCAAAGTGTTTTGCCTTGTTAATAGCTTGGTTTAGGGCGTCAATACGTGATGTTTGTCCAACGCCACTTGCTATTAGCTGATTGTCTTTAACGAGTACAATCGCATTACTTTTACTATGTTTTACGATTTTATTAGCAAATACTAAATCATTGTATTCTCTTTCGGTTGGAGTTTTTATGGTAACAACTTTCATATCCGAAATGCGTTCAGTGTTCGAATCAGGATCTTGAACTAACGCTCCATTTAATACACTTCGAAACAATTGAGTTGGTTTTTGAAAAGATTTTGTTTCTAAAAGCATCCGATTCTTCTTGCTTTGTAAAATTGTTAAAGCCTCAGGATCATAAGAAGGCGCCATTAAAACTTCGAAAAACAATTTATTCATTTCTAATGCTAAATCTTTAGTAATTAATCTATTACTAACAATTACACCTCCAAAAGCAGAAACTGGATCTCCAGCTAAAGCCTTTTCCCATGCCTTCAAAAGGGAGTTGTTACTGGCTAATCCACAAGCATTATTATGTTTTATAATCGCAATTGTTGGCTCTTCAAATTCACTAATTAAATGGATTGCAGCATCAACATCTAACAAGTTATTGTACGAAAGTTCTTTGCCATGAAGCTGATTGAATACTTCAGATAAGTTCCCTCGAAAACTTGCCTTTTGATGTGGATTTTCACCATAACGTAAGCTTTTTGTGGCCCAAGATGCTGGAGTTTGAAGCGTTTCTTGAGTAGAACCATTTCCTAAAAACCATTGATGAATAGCTGAATCGTATCCACTACTTACCGAGAAAGCGGATAAGGATTGATTTTTTCTTTGCGCTAAGGTTGTTTTACCATCTTGATTTTCAAGGATATCCAAAATAAATGGATAATCATTGAAGGTTGGAATAATAACTACATCGTTAAAGTTTTTGGCAGCAGCTCTAATAAGTGAGATCCCGCCAATATCTATTTTTTCGATTATTTCTTCATCGCTAGAACCCAAAGCAACGGTCTCTTGAAAGGGATATAAGTCCACTATTACTAAATCAATAAAAGGAAGCTTAAATTCGTGCATTTGGGCTTGATGCTGTTCATCATCACGAATCGCTAAAATTCCACCAAAAACACCAGGATGTAATGTTTTCACTCTTCCACCAAGGATAGAAGGATATCCAGTAATGTCTTCAACAGCAATAACCTGAATTTTCATCGCTTCAATAAAATCAAAGGTGCCACCGGTTGCGTAAATTTTTACTCCTAAACGATCTAAATGTTTAACGATTATATCAAGGCCATCTTTATGATAAACGGAGATTAAAGCAGATTGTATTGACTTTTGCATGTAAGATGGAAATTTTGAAAGTGTAAAAGTACATTGCCATTCTTTACAACCGATAAATTTTGAAATTTAAATTTTGAACAATTATTCTCGAAATTTGAAAACGAAGGGAGTTAATCACGATTAAAATTTGAGTTTTAATTCCTGAAATAGCTGCCGAGATTTTTACTTAAAAAGCATCTTTCGATGATCCCCAAACGGATTATTGAACTTTAGAAATCAATACAGATTATATATCCCAAAACGTGA
>Ga0209596_1001336_pt1 | contig 21326 bp, 18 predicted proteins | sample M_130807_MF_Meta_FD_187314 | JGI IMG/M metagenome (GOLD analysis project Ga0209596, IMG submission 187314) | Freshwater microbial communities from Lake Montjoie, Canada to study carbon cycling - M_130807_MF_MetaG (SPAdes) (version 2) | ecosystem: Environmental > Aquatic > Freshwater > Lake...
GTAAACGCTCGATGCGAAGCCTGCGGGCTTCGCGTGCAAAGGTGAAAATCGCGCGATGTACGGTGCAAAAGTGCAAAAGTGGGATTACCCAACACGCACCAAGGGGCAGTTTCCTTACTTTTGTACCGACGCACTTTTGCACGGAATGACGACTTCGTCGTCATTCCTTTCTGGCTCTCAGGGAACCCTTCCCTTAGACCCCTGTCCTTACTTCATAGCCTTATGCGACCCCTCCCCCGTCTCCTCTGTGCGTTACTCACCCTAACGCTCACCCTCCCCTCGGTATTTGCCCATGGTACTGGCGAAGAACTCTCCAAGGCCGCCAACGCCTTCCTCGGTTCGCTCGACGACGCTCAGCGCGCCAAAGCCACCTTCGCTTTTGAAAACGAAGAACGAACCCACTGGATTTTCGTTCCCGCCGTCCGCAAGGGTCTGCCGCTCAAGGAAATGAATCCCGGCCAACGCCATTTCGCCCAAGCCTTGCTTTCCATCACCCTCAGTCAACGCGGACACATGAAGGCCGAATCAATCATGGCCAGCGAACACCTCCTCTCCATCATCGAAGAAGGTAAAGGCGCCAATAAGCGTGATGCCGAAAACTATTTCGTTTCCGTCTTCGGTAAACCCGATGCCAAAGGTACCTGGGGCTGGCGCTGGGAAGGTCACCACCTTTCGCAGAACTTTACCTTAGTGGACGGTGAACTCGTCGGCGCGACCCCTTCCTTCATGGGCACCAACCCCGGCCAGATTAAGGCCGACACCCTTCACGTCGGAGATAATAATCCCGGCCTCGTCGGCTTTGAGATTCTCGACCAAGAAGACAACCTCGGACGCACCTTGGCCAAAAGCCTCACCGATGAACAACGTAAAAGTGGTTTCCTCACCGGCGACGTCCCCAAAGACGTGATCACGAGTAACAAGCCTAAAGCCGATAGCATCATTAAGCATAAAGGCATCGCGGTTTCGGCCCTGACTTCTGACCAGAAGAAAATTCTTGGGGGCATCATCCGCGAATACGTCGGCCGGGCCCGGAGCGATTTCTCCCTCCAGGAAATGGCGGCCATCAGCCAAGTGGATGAAAATCAGATCTTCTTCGCTTGGTCCGGCGGACTCGAAGTCGGTCAAGGACACTACTATAGCATCGTCGGCCCGGACTTCATCTTCGAACTAGACAACACCCAGAATGGTGCCAACCACGTGCACGCCACCTGGCGCGACCTCAAGAAAGATTTCGGCTACGATCCGCTCGCCAAGCACCTCAAGGAAGCGCACGGCAAATAATCGTCACTACAACTTTTAAACAAAACCCCGGGCCACCAGGGTTTTTTTATTGGGCTACCTCCGGAGGTAGGGGCAGCACCGCGTGCTGCCCTAGCCCAACGGACGCGACGTCGTCGCGTCCCTACCTCACCACCACCCCACGTGCCGCCAGCTCTTTGAGAAATTCCTGAGGCTCAGCCGGACTGATGAGAAAATTCCTGACCAGACCGGTGCGCCGACGTAATAAAACCAATCGCTTGGAGCTCACGGTATTGGTATAATGCTCGTTCCAGAAGCACCAATCCTGCGCAGCCCATTCGATATCGCTCAGCGCCACCTTGCGCACGGTCCAGCCATAGACGCGCACGCGGACATGTCCCGCATCGACCGAGAACTTCATGCCCCAAAAGATCGCATGGATGAGCAATCCGCCCAGAGCCAAGGCAAAGAACAGAGGCAGCAGATACAGGAAGACCTCCATTTGATTGGAAAAGGTAGGGGTAATCGACCGGACTTAAACCCAAAACCAAGCCCACGCTTGTCTCCCTTGAACTTGACCGACTACATTGCGCCATGGCTCGCCTGCCCAAATTTCTGAATACAAACGCTCTTTGGGGAGCCGTGGGCGCCAAGACTTTGCAGCGCTGCGGTCTGACCCATGTGATCATCTCTCCTGGCTCGCGCTCAACGCCGCTGGCCCACGCTTTCGCTACGACCGCTGGGCTGAACAGTATTGTGGCACTCGACGAGCGTTCGGCCGCCTTTCAAGCGCTCGGTCTCTCCAAGGCGACGGGGTGCCCTACTGCCCTGCTCTGCACCTCGGGCACCGCGGCGGCGAATTACCTGCCGGCCGTCATCGAAGCCCGCCTATCCGGAACACCGCTCATCATCCTCACCGCCGATCGTCCGCCCGAACTCCGCGAGTGCCACTCCGGACAAACCATTAATCAAAACGGTATTTACGGAAGTTATCCTGTCTGGTCAGCCGAAGTCGCCGTTCCTGCCAACGACCTCGGACTACTCCGCCATTGGCGCCAAACGCTAGTCAACGCTTGGCAATGCTCCCAAGGGCCACTTGCGGGCCCGGTACACCTCAATCTCCCTTTCCGCGACCCTCTGGCGCCCACGGAGTCGGAAAAAGGCTTTAAGACCCCTGCCGGTTTCGACCTGGAAGCTTTTACCAAGCTCCCGCCCAACCCGATCGTCCGACCGACCCTCACGCCCGCCACGGTAGCCAGCCTGCTTCCGCAGACCGATCGTGGCGTCATCGTGGTCGGACCGCATGCTTTTGAAAATCGCGACGAAAGTGCTGCCGCCCTGCGCGAACTTTCCCAGCTGACCGGCTGGCCGATTCTCTCTGATGGCGCGGGTACGCTCCGCGGCGACCTTGCGGGCGATGCTTCACTGGTCTCGGGCTATGATCTCATCCTGCGCGACGCCAAAGCCGCCCGCGCCCTTCGTCCGCAAGCCGCGGTCTTCGTCGGCCCGCTGCCGACCAGCAAGGTACTGCGCGCATGGCTCAAGGACGGAGATATCACCGCGCTCCAGCTCGGTCGTGTCGGTGAGAATACTGACCCTACCCATTCGCGCTGGTGCCGTCTCGATGGACAGCTCGTGCCTTCGGGCGATAAGATTTCGACGAAGGCCTCCGCTTACGCCAAGGCTTGGCAGACAGCCCAGAAAGCCGCGGCCAAGAAGCTTACGCGTATCGTGAACGTCGATTGGCCGTTTGAAGGCCGCGTCGTGTCGCTGCTCGATGAAGCCCTCGGACCAGACGACCGCCTGTTCGTCGGGAGCAGCATGCCAATCCGCGACGTCGAGTGGTTCTACCACCCGCCTGGACCGGGTCCGGAAGTCCTTACCAACCGCGGGGCCAACGGGATCGACGGCACCGTCTCGACGGCGCTCGGCGCGTCGCTCGACGGTAAGCGCACCGTACTCCTCTGCGGCGACCTGACTTTCCTGCACGACAGTAACGCCCTGCTCTCCGCCTACGGCCACGCCGGGGATCTCACGATTTTAGTTATTAATAATGAAGGCGGCGGCATCTTCAATCACCTTGCCGTCGCCGACGACACCGCCCACTTCGAAAAACTCTGGGGTACGCCGCAGGCCGCCGACCTCGGCAAGCTCTGCGCCGCCCATAAGGTGCGTCACGATCTGGCCAACGACTGGAACGACCTGCGTCGCCACCTCGAGATCCGCGGCAAGGGCGTGCGCGTCATCGAATTTCGGACCGACCGTGAAACCAACGCCGCCTGGCGGCAGAAATCGTTCCGGAGTTAGAAATAAACTTTCAGGAACTCGGCTTCGACTACGGAAAGCGGCTTGTCGCCCGTGGCCATGGCCGGTGTCGGTAGGAAGTGCTGGTACTCAGGCGGCAAGACGCGGAAGCCGAGGCGTTCGTAGATCGCTGGTTTGATCTCGGAGAAGAGCACGAAGCGAAGGTCCGGCTGGGCGAAGCGATGAAGCTCCATGACGGCGCGCAGCAGCAACGAACCGTAACCCTTGCCACGCTGGTCCGGAGAGGTCGCCACGGAAGCAAAGCCGATGAGGCTTTCGCGGAAGCGCAGGACGTTCAACGCGGCCACGGGCTGCCCCGCGGCGTCCTCGAGCAGGTATCGTGTGCCCCGCAAATGATTCCGGTCGGTGTCCTTACCGGCGCAATACTCGTCAAAGGTTTTGTCCTGCTTCCATTCGCCGTAGCCGAAAGCCAAGACGGTACGTAGGTCCTCCGGCTGCACGAGACGCAGCCGGCCCACCGGCGTGAAACGTTGGCGGCCGTCCTCGATCACGCCTTCGAACATCGGTTGCGGGCGGACCCACGTGCGTGCTTCGGGGTTATCATAGAGACAGCGGTAGACCACCAGCGGTGAGAGATCTTCGGAATGCGCCGCCACCCCGAGCCGAAGGTAATGGTTGCCCTTAGTGTGGCGATAGAGAGTCCAAGCCATGGGAACTATAGAAGGAGCATGGTGACAACCGGGGAAACGCTGGCAAGGCTGTTGAGCCGTACCCCTTGTCACCTTGCCCACGTGCCCCTACCCCTATCCTACTTAGCCGCACCCCAATGCGCCGTAAACGGGTGCAAGATAAAGAGCGGCTTACCGACGACGTCTGCCGCTGGCACTTCGCCCCAGCCGCGCGAGTCATAACTATTGGCCGAATTATCACCCATGGCGAAGAAATGCCCAGGTGTAACAGTATACTCAGCGTTCAGGGGTAAGGCATACCGGTATCCTCCGGCCTCCGGCAGATAACCGAAGTAACCCCGGTCCATCGCCTGTCGGTTATTAAGAGCTACCGGTTCCGGCGAGGTCGGAGCTTTCCCGTCGATCAAGAGCTGCCCCTGCGGATTCACCATCAAACGTTGGCCCGGCACGCCAGCGATGCGCTTCACGAAATAATTTTGAGAAGGCCGGCCATATTGATCATCTAAGCCAGGAATATGATTGGTCCGGAAAACGAAAGTGTCGCCCCGCGAAGGCTCGACGAAGTGATAAGAAACCCGGTCCACGAAGAGCATATCGCCCGTCAGGATGTCGAAATTAAAGATAGGTTCGCCGACATGGGCCTTACGCCCAGTCAGCAACATGAGGCCCAAGGGACCGCGTTGAATACGATTATCCGCGGCGGCCCGGCGGAATACTTCCTGCCAGCGGTCCGCGTCTTGCTTGCGCAAGAGTAACTTAGCTTCGGCTGGGAAAAACGTGCGCAGTAAGACGCCATCGAAGCCGAAATCCGCGGGCATCGGGATTGTCTGAACACCTGCTCCAATCTGCAATTGATAGTGGTTTTCATTGCTTCGGAAAAAACCACTGCCGAGGATTCCGCTCCCGGGCACTGAATTAGGTGAACGCGGCATGAATTTGCGCGAGCCATCGGCATGATCGCTTTCCACTTCCATGATGGGAATAGCGATTTCACCGTCAAATTCCGCATCCACGACCTGCGTCCACGTCCATTGCGACAGCTGCAGGGCTCGCATTGCATAGCCGGGGATTTCGTCGGAAGGCTGGCGCACCTCGGCCGTCATGCCGTTATAAGTCGGCCACATCGAATTCGTCGGGATCTTGAACGGTTGCAGGAAGAAGCTCCGAATCGCCCCGGCCACGATGGCGGCCATGATAACCATTTCAGTATAATCCGTCCCCGTCGAAACCGGATAAATCTTGCCCCCGTTGCGCGCCAGCACGGCGTGAAAACGATTCAGCAAAGCCTCGGTCTCGACCACTTCGCGCGGACGTAATTTGATATTCGCCCGAACCAACTCGACCATTTCTAACTGCTCATTTAAGTCCTTGGCCGCGATGACATCGCGACGATATAGGACAATTTTCTCGGAAGATTCCAACAGCCCGAGGCCGATTTTGCGAAGCTTGCGACGATAATAGAAGGACATGAGGAGAGACCTGTGGCCAAGTTAGCGATGCCCCCGCCAAGGGAAAGCCCAGAAATAGCCCAATCCAGACTTACCCTTCGTTCTTAAGGATCTTGATGAAAGCTTCCTGGGGGATGTCGACCTTGCCGATCTGCTTCATCCGCTTCTTGCCCTCTTTCTGCTTATCCAGGAGTTTACGTTTACGGCTGATGTCACCGCCGTAACACTTGGCGGTCACGTCCTTCCCAACGGAACCAATGGTCTCGCGGGCGATAACCTTGGAACCGACCGCCGCCTGAATGGCGATTTTGAAAAGCTGCCGTGGCAGGAGCTCCTTAAGCCTCTCGCACAGGTTGCGACCGCGACCTTCGGCCTTGGAAGCGTGCACAATCGAGGAGAACGCATCGACCGGCTCTTCGTTGACGCGGATATCCATCTTCACGAGGTCGGAGGTGACGTATTCGCCGAGTTCGTAGTCCATCGAACCATAGCCGCGGGTGATAGACTTCATCCGGTCGTTGAAATCGACGAGGATCTCGTTGAGCGGCAGAAGGCAGACGAGGACGACGCGTTCACCATCGATTGTTTCGGTGCGCTCGCAGACGCCGCGCTTCTCTTGCACCAAGGTTAGCATATCGCCGATGGAGGTACCCGGAATATGAATATGAGCCCGGATGGTCGGCTCCTCGATGTGCTCGATGGCCGAAGGGTCCGGCATGACCACGGGGTTATCCAAGATGTGCTCGACGCCGTCGGTGGTGAAGACCTTGTAAACGACCGACGGGTAGGTCGAAAGGATGTCGAGGTCGTACTCGCGGCGCAGGCGCTCTTGGACAATTTCCATGTGCAAAAGACCCAAGAAGCCGCAACGGAAACCAAAGCCCAAAGCGGTCGAGCTTTCCGCGGTATACGTTAGCGAGGAATCGTTAATCGCCAGTTTCGCCAAGGAGGTCTTAAGTTTTTCATAATCCGCGGTATCGAGCGGATAAATACCGCTAAAAACCATAGGGCGGACTTCCTTAAAGCCTGGAACCGGCTCTTTGGCTGGATCTGCCGCTAAGGTGATAGTATCGCCGACTTTCACGTCGGCGACTTCCCGGATATTGATGACGATATAGCCCACCGTACCGGGGCCAAGTTCGTCCTGCGGCTTCATCTTCGGCGAAAAAATCCCCACTTCTTTGATGACCGAACGCACCCCGTTATACATGAGCTCGATAGTCTGGCCGGCCTTGAACGTGCCGGAGAAAACGCGGACGTAACTGATGACGCCTTTATAAGAATCGAAAAGTGAATCGAAGACCAACGCGCGATGATGCGGATATTCGGACCAGCGAGGCGGCGGCACGCGCTTGATAATCGCCGCGAAGATTTCGTCGATACCGATGCCGGATTTACCCGAAGCCAAGACCGCGTCTTGAGCTGGGATGGTCAAAATATCTTCGACCTGACGCCGGGCCTCTTCGGGCCGAGCACTGGGCAGGTCGACCTTGTTAATGACCGGAACAATCTCCAGCCCCTGGTTCATCGCCAACGTCGCATTGGCGACCGTCTGGGCCTCGACCCCCTGGGAAGCATCAATCAGTAAGACCGCCCCTTCACAGGCCGCCAAGGAGCGAGAGACTTCGTAAGCGAAGTCCACGTGTCCGGGCGTATCAATCAGATTTAAAATATACTGCTTACCATCCGGAGCCGTAAAATTCATGGTCACCGGGTGACACTTGATTGTGATCCCCTTCTCACGCTCGAGGTCCATGGCATCGAGTAATTGCTCCTTCATCTGACGCTTTTCGATGGTCTTGGTATGCTCCAACAAGCGGTCGGAAAGCGTCGTCTTGCCGTGGTCGACGTGAGCAATGATGCAGAAATTGCGGATGTGGTCTAAGGACACGGTAAGGAGAGAAATTCGACGGGAAAGGGTTTAATAGGACTACGGATGGGGGGCTTGTCCAGCGTTAGCCCCATCAAAGGGAGGATTAGGCAGGAATATCAGCAAACTCGGACAAGGATGCCACCGGCGCCTCGGGGGCGGAGCGCTTCATCATCCCCGCCAAGACGCCGCCCGGGCCACATTCGTAAAACTGCGTCACCCCCGTGGCCGCCGCGGCCTTGCAATCATCTTCCCATAGCACCGAGGAGACGACTTGCTTGACCAACGCCTCCCGCAGCGCCGCCGGCTCGGACAAAGCACCGCCCGTGGTATTCGAGTAGACCGTGACCTGCGGACGGTTGAAATCGATACCCTGCAAGTAAGCTTCGAACGCCTTACGGGCCGGCTCCATCAAGCGGCTATGATAGGCGCCCGCGACGACTAAGGGCTTCACCAGCTTAAAGGGGCCGAACTCTTTTGCGCGAGCGACGGCTTGGGTGATCTTTTCCGCATCGCCCGAAATCACGACCTGTCCGGGACAATTAAAATTCGCCGCATCGACATCGAAGGCGGCACAGAGTTTCGCGATATCTTCGCGCGTCCCGCCGATGACCGCGGCCATCCCGCCCTTGGTCTGATCGCAGGCGAGTTGCATGAGTCGGCCGCGTTCGGCGACGACTTGTAGTCCGGTTTCAAAATCCCAAACCCCAGCGAAGGCATAAGCGGTCAATTCGCCTAGCGATAACCCTAAGCAGGCCTTAAGATTGTTAAGTTTTCCTCGTTCACGCAAAATCTGCGCGATCGCATAACCCTGCACATAGAGAGCAGGCTGACAGACGCGCGTTTCCGTCAACACCTCGACGGGGCCTTCAAAACAGATTTGCTTCAAATCAAAGGGCAAGACCTTCGCCGCCCGATCATAAAGCCCCTTGGCGATGGGCGAACCTTCGTAGAGAGATTTCCCCATGCCGACGGCCTGGGCACCCTGACCAGAAAAAAGCAAAGCAGTGGACATACTCCATGGAAGGAGGGAAAATCAGGCCAAGGGTCAAGGGTAAGAGCGTAATCGGAAAGCCCCGAACCATCGCCTTATCTTGACCCTTCGGTTCCATCCCCCTACCCCAGTGTTTGCTTTCTCATGCCCATCGCACTCCTCTCCGTCAGCGACAAAACAGGCCTCCTGCCCTTCGCCCAAGCCCTCGTGAAAGACCACGGCTACAAGCTGCTCTCCACTGGAGGCACCTCGAAGATGTTACGCGACGCCGGACTGCCGGTGACGGATGTCAGCGAACATACTGGCTTCCCGGAAATCATGGAAGGCCGCGTCAAAACCTTACACCCGAAAGTCCACGGTGGCCTGCTCTGCCGACGCGATTCCTCTGAACACCTCGCCGAAGCCAAGAAACATGGTATCGACCTCATCGATCTCGTGGTCGTCAATCTCTACCCTTTTGAGACCACGGTCGCCCAACCGAACTGCTCGTTCGAAGATGCGATTGAGAATATCGATATCGGCGGCCCCTCCATGCTGCGCAGCGCGGCTAAAAATCACGCCTCCGTTTCCGTGGTCACCGACCCGTCCGATTACGAACGCGTCTTGGCGGCGATGAAAAACCCTGAGGCCCTCGCCGAACTTCGCCGCGAACTCGCTCTAAAGGTCTTCCAGCGCACTTCGGCCTATGATGCGGCGATTGCCAATTACCTGGAAGCCCAGACCCAGCCCGGAATGGGCAACGTGCTGGGTCTACCCTCCCGCTTCACGTCGACTCTCCCGCTCGCCCAACGCCTTCGCTACGGCGAAAACCCCCACCAACAAGCGGCGCTCTACGGCTCGTTCCACGAAGCGTTCGAACAGCTGCAAGGCAAGGAGCTGAGCTATAACAATATCTTAGATATCACGGCAGCGACTTACCTAATCGGGGAGTTCGAGCGCCCGACGATTTCCATCCTGAAGCACACCAACCCCTGCGGCGTGGCCTCCGCCGACACCTTGGTCGAAGCCTGGCATAAGGCCTTCGAAACCGACCGCCAGGCCCCCTTCGGCGGCATCATCGTCGCCAATCGCACCGTCGACAAAGCCCTGGCCGAAGCCATCGCCGAGATTTTCTCCGAAGTGATCATCGCTCCGGAATTTGACGCCGACGCCCTCGCTGTCTTCGGCAAGAAAAAGAACCTACGGCTCATGCGCGCCAAAGTGGGCCTGCGCGCCGACACCTTACGCGAAGTCCGCGCGGTCATCGGCGGCGTCCTCGTCCAAGACCGCGACCAGAAACCCGTCACGACGCGCGATTTCAAGGTCGTCACGAAACGTCAGCCGACGGCCGATGAACTGACGGCGATGCTCTTCGGATGGCGCGTCGTGCGCCACGTCAAATCCAACGCCATCGTCTACGCCGGCAAAGAACGCACGCTCGGCGTGGGCGCCGGCCAGATGTCGCGCATCGACTCTTCACGGATCGCCATCTGGAAAGCCGGCGAAGCCAAACTGGATCTTACCGGTGCGGCCGTCTGCTCGGATGCCTTCTTCCCCTTTCCTGACGGTCTCATCGCAGCGGCCGACGCTGGAGCTTCCTGCGCCATCCAGCCAGGCGGTTCGGTTAAGGACCCTGAAGTCATTGCCGCCGCCGACGCACGCGGCATGGCGATGATCTTCACCGGGATGCGGCACTTTAAGCACTAAGTTCCGCGCAGCAGAACTTAGTGCTTAAAGTGTAGGGGACACGTGGGCACGGTGACAGGGGGACAAGGGAGAGTACCTCACCAAGCGAGGAGGACAGCTTCCTTTCTGTGGGCGGCAATAACGCCTCATCACCCCGTGTCACCGTGTCAACTTGCCCACGTGCCCCCTATACTTTGATCCCGATTTTTTCAAGCAAACGGGCGAGGTCGTCATCACTGCTGAAAGGAATCGAGATGCTGCCCTTGGTGCCCTTGCGGACGACGCTGACTGGCGAAGAAAAGTGTGAAGAGAGTCGCTTTTGCACATCCGCGACAACGGTCTTTTCCGTTCGCTGGCGATCTGCTTTTTTTCCGGCGGCCAGAGTTTTTACCTCAGCTTCCGTCGCCCGAACGGACAAGCCTTTCTCGATGACCAAGCGGGCGATCTGAATACGTTGCGTGGCTTGTTCCAGACCCAGGAGGGCCTTGGCATGGCCGGAGGAAAGTTGACCTTTGCCCAGATAACCCAAGATTTCGCGGTCCAGCTGCAACAAGCGCACCGAATTCGCCACCGTCGCACGCGGCTTACCGATCCGATCCGCCACCGCTTCCTGAGTCAGGCTGAAGTCGCGCATCAAAGAGGCGACGCCCAAGGCTTCGTCGACCGGATTCAGATCCGCACGTTGCAAGTTTTCAACCAAGGCCAAGACAGCGCTGGCTGCATCGCTCGCTTCGATCACGCGGGCGGGTATCGTCTTTTGCCCGAGGTGCTTAAAGGCACGCAGACGGCGCTCGCCGGCGATCAGTTCAAATCCGTCCTTAACCTTACGAACGACGATGGGCTGCAAAAGGCCTTCCGAACGAATGGATTCGGCTAATTCCTTGACGGCCACTTCATCGAAATCGCGGCGGGGCTGACGGGGATTAGGAATGATCGTGCCGACGACTAGTTCGATAAGCGTCAAACCGGGAACGGCAGGCACCGCGGCGACGGGCGCGATGGCCGGAACCGCTGGCTTGTTCAAGCCGCCACCGATGAGATTGCCGAGACCGCGGCCCAGAGATTTCTTTGGAGGAGTTGCCATGTAAGATTAGCGAGCGGCTTCCACTTGAGGAATGAAGATTTCGACATCCGCACGAAGCGCCGCAGCGCTGGAAAGTTTATTGGCGGTGATAATCCAATCCGCCTTGGAATTGTGCAAGCGCGCGAGCTTGGTCACCGTGTCCCCAGATTTGACCCGGACCTTCGTGCCCGTCCGCGGCATCTCTGCCGGAATACCGTCATCCGGGGCGGCCGGGGCGGCATTGATCGCGGCGGCCGTCACCGCAGGCGTGGCGGCACGAACGGGAGCGGCAGTCGTCGTCTTTCCGAGCGCCGCGTTCACCTGACGTGTCAGCTCCGCGAGCGCCCGGTCGATGTCGGCCGTCTGTTGTTTTAAACGACGGTCAACTTCATTCAATGTTTCGGCGCGAAGCTTAGCGTTAGTTTCGGCGCTGGACGCGGACTGACCTTGTCCCGCTTTTTGCCGGGCGACCACTTCGCGTAAATCAGAGTTCTCTAACTTTAATTTTTCCACTTCCGTCCGTAACTCCGCCAAATCCTGCTGCATTCCGGCGAGCTGGGTGTTCTGGGCAAGCAGGGGAGTTAAACCGACCCAAAGAAGGGCGAGACTGAAACGCATGAGCCCAGCAAAACACCCCACGCGTGGGAGGGCAAGGAGTTGCTCCAAGTCTGGGGGTACGAGCCGTTGGACAGGTCAGAACGCCCCCTTTAAAACCCAAATTAATCCCGTACCCCGACCCTGCCCCTGCTTGGTTTATATTTTAACGCTGTCACCGGCTCCCGCCCCGCCCTACCTTGTCGTGGTATGTCCAAGGTCCTCGTAGCCCTCTCGGGCGGCGTTGATAGCGCCGTGGCAGCCCTTTTGCTGAAGCAACAGGGTCATGAGGTGCATGCCGCCTACTTTCGCACCTGGATGAACGAGGAAGGCCTGGCCTTCCCCGGCGAATGCCCCTGGGAGGACGATGTCCGTAACGCCCAAGCCGTCGCCGAGCATCTGAGCCTACCCTTCCAGATCCTCGACCTCATCGAAGACTACAAACGCACCGTCGTCGAATACCTCGTCGACGGCTATCGCCGCGGGCTGACCCCAAACCCGGATATCGTTTGCAACCGCGAGATGAAGTTTGGTGTCTTCCTCCGAAGAGCCCTGGCCGAAGGGTATGACTGCATCGCCACCGGACACTACGCGCGGCGTCGCGAAAATACGGATGGCAGCTTTGATCTACTCGAGGGCCTCGACCCTAACAAAGATCAATCCTACTTTCTTGCCCTCCTCCGCCAAGATCAGCTCGCGAAAGCCATTTTTCCGATTGGGGAAATGCTTAAACCTGAAGTCCGCCGTCTCGCCATCGAAGCTCGCCTACCCAACGCCGAACGCAAAGACAGCCAAGGCATCTGCTTCTTAGGGCAAGTGCCCGTGCAAGATTTTCTCGAACGGCACATCCCCGATGCGCCCGGACCCGTCATCAATGCCGCTGGCAAAACCATCGGGAAACATCGCGGACTCCATCGCTACACCATCGGGCAGCGCAAAGGCATCGGCCTGCCTTCCAACACGGACCATGAATATTTCGTGGTGGTGAAGAAAGATTTTACGACCAACACCCTGCACGTTGCCTTCGACAAACTTGGCACCGCCGGACTTTACACCGATCACGCTCGGGCCAATGCCTTCAGCTGGATCAACCAGCCCATCTCGGATGAGCAGGACATCCTCGCCCGAGTCCGCTACCGAGATGCGGCCACGCCCGCCCACTTTAAGCCTATGCCAGACGGGACCGTGATGCTTGATTTTAAACTGACGCAACGCGGCCTCGCCCCCGGGCAAGTCGTCGCGATCTATCATGACTGCGTCCTGATGGGCGGAGGAGTTTTTGTGTAAGGGGACACGTGGGCACGGGGAGAGAGCAGTAGGGCAACTAGCCCCTGAAGTTAGATGGGCGGCTGTTTCGGCCCTTGCCCACGTGCCCCCTTGTCAACGTGCCCCCTCCCGTCTCACTCACTTGACCTTCCCGCGATAGTGCGGAAGGTAAATCCATGCCCGAAGGTCCCGCAGTCCAACGCATGTTTTCCGGTATCGCCTCGCGCTACGATTTTGCGAACCGCATCCTGAGCCTCGGCCTCTGCGTCGGTTGGCGCAACCGCCTCATTACCTCCGTCGTGGCGGCCCAACCTAAGCTCGTGGCCGACGTCGCCACCGGGAGCGGCGACGTGGTCTTTGCGCTTAAGCAATCCTTACCGGCCGATTGCGTGATCACGGGCTACGATTTTTGCGAACCGATGCTTGAGCTCGGCCGCGCGCGCGCGAAGAAGGAAAACCTCACCTTAGAATTCAAACAGGGCGACTGCATGGCACTCCCGATACCTGACCGTTCGGTTGATGTCGTCACGGTCGCCTACGGTGTGCGCAATTTCGAAGACCGTGCCAAAGGGCTGGGCGAACTGCGCCGCGTTCTCCGCCCCCAGGGCACCTTGCTAATCTTGGAATTTTCGCAACCCAATCGCTGGTTCGTTCCTTTTCACTTCATCCACGTCCGTTGCATTCTTCCGGTGCTCGCCGGACTTCTTACCGGCGACTTCGGCGCCTACAAATATCTTGGTACCAGCATCGCGGGTTTCCCCGATGCCGCAGGCCTCGATGCGGAGCTCAAGGCCGTCGGATTCGCCAAGGTGAGCCATAAAAGGATGCTTTTCGGCACGGTGGCCCTCCATCAGGCGCAGGCCTGAAAAATTTCTTGCCTTAGGGGCCGGGGGTCGTTTGCTCAAAACCTCACGACGGGCTCGTGGTGAAATGGATATCATTTCTGACTACGGATCAGACGTTTGGGGTTCGAATCCCTACGAGCCCACCAATTTGAGACGAACCGAAACGACCTTCCGGTTCGTTTATTTGGCTGGAAATCAGCGGTAGGAGCGCCACTGCGTGGCGTCCGTGGGCGAACAGTAAAGACCCGACCCAAGGGGAGACCGGAACGGATGATGCGGACTTATTTTTAGGCAGGGTTAAGCGCCCTTGATTAACCGCGGCTGAACGAGGCGGTCAGCCCTACCCAAAGACAGGCCCCAGCCAATCATCCTGTTTCCGGTTCCCCTTTGCGTGAATTACCTTCCCAACCGCTAAACGCTTACACCTTGTACATGTCCGGCATCTGACTGCCCGAAGGGTAGACGAAGGAGCGATCCTCGAAATTACGGAGTTCGACGATCCCATCATGGATGGCCTGGACGTATTCCGGATTGATCGGGACCTTCCCGCCGCCGCCCGGGGTGTCAATGATCAGCTGCGGAACGGCGTAACCTGTCGTGTGTCCGCGAAGCGCCCGAATGATGTCGATGCCCTTCTGGATGGGGGCGCGGAAATGGGTCGAACCCTCAATCAAGTCGCAGGCGTAAAGATAATAGGGGCGGACGCGCATCATCAACAGGCGGTGGACGAGAGATTTCATGACCTCGACATCGTCATTGATGCCGGCCAGCAACACGGACTGATTACCCAGCGGTACGCCGGCGAAAGACAGGCGCTCACAAGCCGCACCTAATTCCGCCGTACACTCCTTGGGATGATTCGTATGGATACTCAGCCAAATCGGTCCGTGCTTGCGGAAGACTTCGGCGAGCTCGGGCGTGATACGCTGCGGCAGAAAGACCGGGATACGTGAACCGATGCGGATGAATTCGACGTGCTTGATCGCGCGGAGACGCCCGAGGAGCGCGTCCAGTTTGGCATCGGAGAGTAGCAAAGGGTCGCCACCCGACAGCAACACATCGCGGATCTCGGTGTGCTCCTCGACATACTTCAGGCCAGCTTCGAGCTCGGGATGGAAATCGTACGCCTGGGCGTTGGAAACCAAGCGGCTACGCGTGCAATAACGGCAATAGGAAGCGCAACGGTCCGTGACCAGGAAGAGGACGCGGTCGGGGTAGCGATGGACGATACCGGGCACGGGCATGGTGCCCTCTTCGCCGACCGGATCCTCGGATTCGCCGGCGGCGACATAGGATTCCTCGATGCGGGGGATGACTTGGCGACGGACCGGGCAGTTCGGGTCCTTGGGGTCGATGAGGTTGAAGAAATGCGGCGTGATCGAGAGCGAGAGCTTGTTAGGCGCAAACAGGCACCCTTCCCGCTCCTCCTTGGTGAGCTCGAGCATGTCCTCCAACTGGGCAAGCGTCGTGATGCGGTTACGTAACTGCCAATGCCAGTCGTTCCACTCGGCGGCGGGCACATCTTTCCATCGGCCTTGGCCAGCATGCCAGTTTTCGCGAAGGTCTTGTGGATACATCAGTTCAAAGACCTAACTTAAAGGTCGTGACGCCCAATGCAAACGGGGAAGCATCTTGACCTCAGACTGCGGGCGGAGGCGGGTCTTTGCGTCGAAACCAGCCCGCAAAAGGGTGCCACAGCTGTTCGAAAAAGCCTGTAGGCACCTTCTCTGGGACGCCGAAGTCCTGGGGCATTCGGTCGCGCGGCATATAATAGGTCCCGAAGAGGATGTCCCACAGGGGCAGCAGACCAGCGAAGTTCTTGTCGATGGCCGCCGGATCCTTTGAGTGGTGCCAGCGGTGGAAGACCGGCGTCGCGACGACGGAACGCAGCGGGCCGAAGTCCCAGTCGACATCGGCATGCAGGAAGATGGCGTAGAGCGTTAGGAAGCCGGTGACGCCAGCAGTGACGGTCGGGTCGAAGCCCAGGAAGAGCAAGGGTACGGCGGGGGCGATCTTATTAACGGCCTCATTGACCGGGTGCACACGGACGGCCGAGAGCCAGTCGAGGTCCTCTGAACTATGGTGCACTGCATGGAACGGCCACCAGGCGCCGGTGTGAAAGAGCCGGTGCAACCAGTAGTCCATGAAATCGACGAGGAGATAGATTTCAATCGCCTGCAGCCAGCGCGGTTGCGCGGCCACCGGGCCGAAGCCTTGGTAGGGTCCGGATTTAAGGGCCTCAGCCGTTGTGACGCCGCCGATGACCAAGAGGATGAACGGCCCAATCAGCAGGAACCGGGAGGCCTGCTTGAACAGCTCGACCGTGAAAAAATAGGTCGCATCAGTGAGCATGCCAGGCCGGAAGAAACCCGGCCGACGGCGTGCGCCCATGACCCGTTCGATGAGGTAGAAGCCCAGCCCAAGGACCAACACCGCGATCAGCTTCTTCTTCAAGTCCATGGGGCCGGCTCCGTCCACTTACTTCTTCTCGACGACCCAGATATTACGGTACTCGACGGCGTCGCCATGGAACTGCAGCGCCAGGGGCATTTTGTCGTCGTGCTTCACGTAAGGGGGATTCTTCTTATGGCTGCTGGGGCCGATATACTCGGAATTATCCTGCACCTTGACTCCGTTCATGACGACGGTGATGCGGGCCTTGCTGGCGACAGTGCCGTCGGCGTTGAAGCGCGGGGCGGTCCACTCGACGTCGTAGCTGTTCCAAGAGCGAGAAGGCAGGCAAGCGTTGAAGAGCGGGGGCAGCTGGCCGTAGATCGCAGAGGTCATGCCGTCGGCATAAGTCTCGTTCTTCCAGCAATCAAGGACCTGGAGTTCGTAAGTCTTCATGAAGAAGATGCCACTATTCGAGCTGCCTTGGCTCTTCTTCTTGGGATCGTTCTCGTAACCTTCGGCGGAACGCCATTCGGCATGGAGCGTGATATCGCCGAAGGAGCGCTTGGTGCGAATCTGGTTACTATGAGCAATCATGACTCCGTCCCGGATGACCCAGGTCGTCGGCGTCTTAAGTTTGGCGCTCGGAACTGCATCCGGCTCCCACTCGCTGGCAGAGTCATTTCCGCTGACCAAGACGATGGCTCCAGCCGGAGCCTTAGCCTCGTTACATTTAAGTTTTGAAGCATCGGCACGGGGAGGTTGCGGGCGCGCCGAGTCATGGACGTGCCAGGTAGTTCCAGGAATGATTGGGGTATCGGTATAACCTTCGGCGGCGACAAGGCCGGCAGCGGCTAAGAGAATGAGTAAGGAAGGGAGACGCATGAGGGGGGTGAGGGTGTCTTATAGACAGGTTGGCGGGAGAGTGGTTCAACGGAAAGGGGAAATGAATCAGGGGTTGGGGTAGTGGTGGGGGTAGTGGTGGGGGTGGTGGTGGGAATAGCGTATCCGGCCACCCGCCATCCGAGGCTGCCACCCGCCACCCGAAACAACACCCTACCCCCACCCCAATCCCTACCCCTAAAAGCCCTGTTTTACCCTCATTCTAGACCTATCACTAGCCCTCCTTCGGCCCAATTCCATTGCCCTGCCCCCTCGGATTGCTCAACTTTACCGCTATGTCAGCCCCGAAGCCCCGCTTCACCCTCGAGTTCGAAAAGCCCATTCGTGAGCTCGAAGAAAAGATCAACTCCCTCCGAGCCTCCTCTGAGAGCGCCGGCATGGATGTCACCAAGGAAGTCAAATCTCTGGAGGCCAAGATGGAGCAGACCCGCCGTGAGGTCTACGGCAACCTCAGCCCCTGGCAGCGCGTCCAACTGGCCCGCCACCCCCGCCGCCCCTATTCTTTAGATTATATCGGAATGCTCTTTGACGACTTCCAAGAGCTCCACGGCGACCGTCTCTTCATGGACGACGAATCCATCGTCGGTGGTACGGCCTTTTTCGAAGGCCGCCCCATCATGGTCCTCGGCCAGCAAAAAGGCCGCGACACAAAGGAAAGTCTCCGCCGTAACTTTGGCTGTCCTAATCCCGAAGGCTATCGTAAAGCCCTTCGTCTGATGAAGATGGCCCACACTTTCGGGCTGCCCATCATCACGCTCGTCGACACCCCGGGCGCCTTCCCTGGCATCGGCTCGGAAGAACGCCACGTCGCCGAAGCCATTGCGGTGAATCTTCGCGAGATGAGTCAATTCGGCGTCCCCATCATCACTTTCGTCATCGGCGAAGGGGGCTCCGGCGGCGCGCTGGGTATCGCCGTATCTAATCGGGTTTATATCTTAGAGAACGCTTACTACTCGGTCATTTCCCCCGAAGGTTGCGCGGCCATCCTCTTCAAGGATCGTGCCCATGCACCCAAGGCCGCAGAAGCCTTGCGCCTCGACGCCCCCAATCTCGTGAAGCTCGGAGTCGTCGATGGTATCGTCAAAGAACCTCTCGGTGGCGCCCAGGAAGATCCCGCCGCCACAGGTTCTAACATCCGCAAGACCTTGCGCGATTCTCTTCAGGAATTATCGAAACTCACCCCCGAGAAACTCGTGGCAGCGCGCTACGCCAAATTCCGCGCCATGGGCGTCTTCGCGGAATAAGTATCCCAACCCAAAGGTCGGCCACTTAGGCGCCCTTTGGGTTGGTAAAAATAACCGGCTCAACCGCCGTTGCCCAGGAGCCGGATAAAGCGCGTGTAGTTCCGTCCGTACTGGAAGACGATACGGCGAAAATCAGCCTGATCGGAAAGTTTGGCCGTGCCCTTGATTTGCTGCAGTCCCCGCAATTCCTTGGAGCCATCCGGGGTCAAAATCGTGATCGAGACCTCGATGGCCTTGAGCGAGTAAGGCAGGTAGCCCAACGGCGAGGCGGATTTCGGATTGAACGGACCCGTGCTATCGTCCGGATACATCCGGTCGGAATAAATCCGCATCCGACTGGAGAAATAATCGTAAGGGTGCGGTGCCGTGGAGCTATTGCCATTGCTTCCTGCAGGTGAAGCCGAGCTAAAACGTAAGGGTGCCAATGCCGTACTCGACGCCGAAGTGCCAAAGGAAAAAGCTGCGTTATAGCCTCCGTCGGTCGCTGGCGCGGCGGAAAATCGGGCGGCATCTCCGATGATCACCACCGGACGCAACGATGTCGGCAAGCGACGACAGGGATCACTCAGTGCGGGGGCAGTGGCAGTTGCCGGCAGCGAGGACGAACACCACAGGACCAGGTTCATCGCCACGACGTTAGCTCCGATGAAATTCTGGTCGTCTAAAGTCCAATCGGCCGTACCACCGCTACTCATCAAGGTCTTGGTATGGTAGCCGCTAGACCCCGTGGCGGGAGCGTACTCCGGGATGAGGCGACTGGCATTCCAATAATTAAAAGGGGAGACGGCCGTACCGGCGGCACCATTCAGAATCGTCGAAGTGGCGTCGGCAAAAGTTTTTTCGGGATCGATAATCGTACGGTAAACCCCGTAAACCTGCTGGATTGGTTCACCCGGCATATCAAACGGCGAGCGTTGTCCAATACGATAAGCCACCGCACAGACATCCCCCTTCAGGGTCGTCGGCGGAGTCGTCGCCACGGGCGAACGGCGGGGGCGGTCAGTCGGGGCCGAAAATAACATAACAATCGGATGATCGATGCCCGCAAGATTGCCGACCACTGCCGGAAACCCGCTCGTACCCGGCGTGACGATTTCCATCCAGCATCGCCCATCGGGGCGGATCACCGCGGTCTGAAAATCATTTTCCATCGCATCCAACACGCCGCGAGCTTCGGACTGGGTCGCCAAATCCGCGACCGACCGATCGTACGCCCGGAAAGAATCGGAGGCGATTTGGACGACGGCGAGGATGATCATGATCATGATCACCGCGGCGACCATGACTTCCACCAACGTAAAGCCGGCACGCTGCGCCTTAAGAGAGTGGTTTTTCATCGGCTGATAACAATATTTTGGACCAAGATAGGATTCTCTTCACGTACGTTAAAAACGGCCGAGTCCGAAAAGTCGTGCGGAAAAAATTCTGCAACAATCGGTAGGTAAGCCAAGGCATACTGCTTGGGGTCGGAAGGAAGCGCAGTTCCAACTGTCCATTGCGTGCTACTGGGCTCACCCGCGTTTACGCCCGAAGCCACGAGCGTATAACGCTGCCCGACCAACAAGCGCGATAGCGTGAGTCGCACCCGCATCGGAGTGCCGACGACATTGCGCGTGGCCAGCATATCTGGGGTGAAATTATTGGACGCCGCGATGGCGACCTCCATGACCGAGGGGTTGGCGTTCAGGTTATAATTCAGTGCCGAACTGGTCTTGTCCAAAGAGGCATCCTTGACCGCGGCCACCAGCTTGCGGTCATAGACGTAGACCCAGACCGGCGTCGTGCTGGTCGCATTCGCCAGCAACCGATAGGCCAAATCAAAGTCGGTGGCATCACTAAAGGGATCCAACGCCGGAGTCACCGTTCCAGTCTGATTGATATACTTAGTGTTCTGTGCCGTCGAACCCACAGGCAAGTAGGCAATCGTGCGCGGCTTATCGAGCGCTCCGATGAGTCGCGTCACACCCGCCAATGCGCGATTGGTATTCATGATGTCATCGACCTGCTGGAACGTCGACCCGAGGATACCCACTAAGGAAAGAATCGCGATGCCGACGACTCCGATCGCCAGCGTGACCTCGATCAACGAAAAGCCTGGGCGACGTGATGGCCGCCGGGGATAAGAAGGGTTTGTTTTCATCACTTGGTTAAAGTCGTGGTGTTCATCTCATCGGCATCATTGGTCATGGAGACGTCTCCGTTGGGACGCAAGGCGATGGCCGCAAACTGGGAGTTGGACGCCAAATCGAGCACCGCCGTACCCGAGGCATCATTACGCATGACCCCGTTGGCCAAAACGAGCATGACCCGCCCGAGGTGATTCGAGGCGCCGCTCGGTTGCAGTTCGACATAGTACCACTTCTTGGCGGTACCCTCAGACGACATTGTCGCCAGGTTAGTGGGCTGATTGTAGTAGGCAAACTTCACCCAGGGCGGCGAGGTGGTGTGATCGAGCGCATTACCCGCATTATCCGCAATATCCCCGATGATACTGCGGCGGGTATTGGCGGCGGCAGGTGCCCCGCTCGGATCGTTAATGGTCGTCGTGGTATCTTCCTTGGGCGGAATGAAGTAGACTCCATTAGGCAAAAGTGAAGGCGACTCCGGCGCGAACCAGGTATACTTGGTGTCATTGGTAGCGGCCAAGGTAGCCGGATCGGTTCCGCCGGCGTCGATGCTATTGACGCCGCCCACGGCGATGACGAACTGGCGGAGGTGATTCGCCGGATCGCTCGGGTCGTTCAGGATCAAAAGCCGATACCGCGCGTTATAGGCGATGCCGTTACCCAGCGTGCCGCGATTCATCAAAGCCAATGCGCGCACGGAGCGAAGCGATGAGGCCAAAATTCT
>Ga0209596_1001337_pt1 | contig 21309 bp, 23 predicted proteins | sample M_130807_MF_Meta_FD_187314 | JGI IMG/M metagenome (GOLD analysis project Ga0209596, IMG submission 187314) | Freshwater microbial communities from Lake Montjoie, Canada to study carbon cycling - M_130807_MF_MetaG (SPAdes) (version 2) | ecosystem: Environmental > Aquatic > Freshwater > Lake...
ACAGAGTTAAGTACTGGGCCATGATTAACGAGCCTTGGTGCGTAGCTTGGCTTGGAAACCTAACTGGCGAACATGCGCCAGGAATTCGAGATTTACCAACTGCGGTAAGAGTTGCACACCAATTAGTTCGTGCACATGCAAAGGGATCACAAGCGGTAAAGAGTGAATCACCTCATGTGCTTGTAGGCGCTGTCAACAATCTCACAAATCCGATGTTGATTGGACCGTCAACAGAAGAAAACTTGAAGGATCTTGAGATTGTCGATGGCTATAAGAATCGTTGGTGGTTGCAAGGAATGTACGAAGGTAAATATCCTGCTGACCTTGTAGAAATTTTTCAACGTAAAACTGGAATTTTCTGTGACGAGAATGAAATTGGCGATGTTTCATATGGTCGTGACTGGATTGGTGTTAATTACTACAACGCTGACGTCTTTAAAGGTGGCGGCAACGGCGCAGAACTTTTCCCAGGAACCACTTCAATCGATGGCGCAGGCTTTGGAGAAGAACGCACAGATATGGGTTGGTCTTGGACTCCTGAGGGAATCAAAGAGACACTCATTCAGGTCTCACAGAAGTATCCAGATATTCCTATCTTCGTTACAGAAAATGGCGCCTGCTATAACTATGGACCGTCAGAAGATGGAAAGATTCATGACGTAAAAAGAGATGAATACCTCGCGCGTTACATCAGTGCATGTGTCGATGCTCATAAAAGTGGCGTCAATCTCAAGGGCTATTACGTATGGTCTCTCTTGGATAATTTCGAGTGGGCCTGGGGCTTTGAAATGCGCTTCGGACTAGTCTTTGTGGATTTCAAGAATAAGATGAAGAGAACTCTCAAGGAGAGTGCGCTGGCATATAGGGACCTGATCCGTTCATTTAGGGGCTAATTCTAAGCCTGAATATTTCCCATACTCTCCTGCGTTGATAGGATCAGCCCGTGAAAGAAAATGTCACGCTGGAAGATGTTGCTAAACGCGCCAAAGTTTCGCGGGCAACGGTTTCTCGCGCTGTAAATTCTCCAGAATCGGTATCTCCTGAGGCCCTCAAGCGAATAAATAAAGCGATCAAGGATATGAATTACATTCCTAATCGCCATGCACGCGCCTTAACGGGTGTACGTACACAGACAATCGGACTCATATTTTTTCACGATATTAATACGCTCTTTGAATCTGCATTCTGGGGACATGTAATCAACCCGATTTATGAGAAGCTGAGTGCTCTTGGTTACGATCTACAACTTATTGCACATGCGAGGAAAAGCACCGCTGAAAATGAGTACCCAGAAGATATTGCAGAAAAAATTTCTGGGTATAACGTTGATGGATTCATAGTTGTAGGTCAAGCTCCAAAGAATCTGGAGACTATTTTTAGTCAAGTAAGAATCCCAATGATTGCCTTTGGCGCGCCGCTTTTTCCAACTACAACAATTTCTTGGGTTGACACAGATAATAAAGTTGGTGGAAGAATGGCTATTGATTATCTGGTGAGCAAGAAACGAAAAAAGATTGGCATGATCACCGGTGGGTTAGATGAATCCTGGAGCGTTTCCCGTTTTGAAGGCTATAAGAAAGGGCTTGTGAAGGCCGGTATTGATTATGACCCTTCACTTGTTGAGCATAGTTCTAATACGTATGTGAGCAGTGCAGCGATGACCGAACGCTTAATGCACCGACGCCATGATATTGATGCGATATTTGCCGGTAATGACGAGATGGCTTTTGCGGTCATTCAAACCTTAAAAGAGTTGAACTACTCTGTGGGCTCAGATATTTTGGTGATCGGTTTTGACAATACCAGCCGTGGCCTACAGACCTTTCCAAATATCACCACCGTTGGCCAAGATTTTGAAAAAATTGGAGAGATTTTGGTAGCTGGACTGTTAAAGAAAATGAAGGGCGAAAAGATTTTATCTAAGAAAATCGCGCCAAAACTGATCATCCGGGGTAGCGCTTAGTTTTCTAAATCAGCGTTATCTTTTAGGTAAGTAAACTCGCAAGGTAAAACCTTTTCCTGGCTGGAATAGCGGTGCAGTTGATGGAACAAGATTCAAGGTCGATAGTTTTGCGATTGCGGCAGAAATTAGGCGGGCAAGAAAGTCGGGCAACAGCACAAAAGCACAGTTCAACAGGCACCTGTCACACACTCCGGCTTATAGGGCGACATTTTCATAGACAGTTGGTTATTGGGCTAGTTATGATCAACTTCTAATGTAAATCGATGAAGGGCAAAATATGTCTAATTTTCTAACTCAAGCAAGTGAAATCCAGAGTGATTTAGTCTCCCTTCGCCGAGCGCTTCATCAAGAGCCAGAGATTGGACTGAACCTACCTAAGACTCAATCGAAAATTATCGCCGCTCTCGATGGTTTAGGTCTTGAGGTGACGACTGGAAAAACGCTTAGTTCTGTAACTGCCGTGCTTCGAGGCGCTAAATCTGAAAAGACAGTGTTGTTGCGTGCAGACATGGATGCATTACCGGTAACAGAACTGACTGATGTTGCTTTTAAGAGTCAGATTGATGGCGCGATGCATGCTTGTGGGCATGACCTGCATGTTGCGATGCTCATTGGCGCAGCTAAATTACTTGTAAAGAATAAGTCACAGCTCAACGGCGATGTGGTCTTTATGTTTCAACCAGGAGAAGAAGGCTTTGATGGTGCTGGACATATGATTAAAGAAGGTGTCCTAACTGCAAGCGGAAAAAAAGCAGATGCAACGTACGGTATTCACGTTATGTCATCGGCAATTCCACAAGGATCTTTCACGACTAAAGCTGGCACCATGATGGCCTCTAGTGATGAGTTACATGTAACTGTGGTCGGCATGGGCGGACATGGATCACAACCTCACACCGCCAAGGATCCCATTCCAGTTGCCGCTGAAATGGTTAGCGCCCTGCAATTATTGATTACTCGTTCATTCAACGCCTTTGATCCAGTTGTCATTACCGTTGGTCAATTTCACGCCGGCACCAAAGCAAACATAATTCCAGATACTGCAGAGTTCCAAGCCACGATTCGAACATTCTCAGCAGAGAATAGAACTCGCATTCAAGCCGAGGCGGTTCGTTTGTGTAAGTCAATTGCTGAGGGATATGGCCTTAAAGCGAACATTGATGTTATTGAACAGTATCCCGTTACGGTAAATAACGATGCACATGCTCATTTCGTAGGCACGGTAGTAACTGATCTCTTTGGCACTGAAGGATTTCTTGAAATGCCACACCCAGTTGCTGGAGCAGAAGACTATTCTCGAGTTCTAGAAGAAGTCCCAGGCTCCTATGTGTTCCTTGGTGCATCTCTTGACCAAGACCCCACTAAGTCTGAGGTGAATCACTCACCTCGAGCTATGTTTGACGATGCTGTGTTGTATCGAGGTACTGCGCTGCTCAGTGAGTTGGCAGTTCGATCACTGAATGAAATGGTGTGAAAGGTAGATGAACGCTCCGTTTTGAAAGTGCTTACTTTAGCTAGAGCCTTTATTATTCTCGGATGACATCAGAGACCTCAGTAAATAAGCATCGTTGGCTAATCCTCGGAATTGTCTTAGCGGCAGAGATCATGGATCTTTTAGATTCCACAATTGTGAATGTGGCGGGTCCGTCGCTCAAAGATGAACTTGGCGCAACACCGTCGGCCCTTCAATGGGTTATTGGGGGATACACACTAACTCTGGGTGCTGGTCTTGTATTAGGTGGTCGATTAGCTGATCGATATTCACGTCGCAATGTATTTTTATTGGGCCTCGTTAGTTTCACGATTACATCTCTTCTCTGTGCGATTGCGCCAAATATTGAATCGCTCATTGTTTTTCGATTAATCCAGGGATTTGCTGGAGCGATGGTTTTGCCCCATGTTATTGGCTTTATTCGCGATGTATTTCCACCAGAAGAGCTGGGTAAAGCTTTTGCAGTTTTTGGTCCCGTATTTGGTCTGGGTGGAATTCTTGGACCAATCATCGGTGGATTCCTTATTGATGGAGATATCGCCTCAACTGGATGGCGCGCAGTATTTCTAGTAAATATCCCAATCGGTGTTATTAATATTGCACTGGCCTGGAAGTATTTACCAAAGCATGCAACTGATCATTCAATCAAAATTGATTTACTTGGCAGCTTATTAATTATGAGCTCATCGGCCTTGATGCTGCTTCCTCTCATTCAAGGACAAGAAGCCGGTTGGCCTCTATGGACATTCCTATCGTTAGCTGCCTCGTTGTTTGGCTTTGGAATATTTGCACTTCAGCAACGGTGGGTAATCTCGCGTAAAAATACTCCTTTAGTTAATCCCGAAATTTTTAAGTCAAAGATCTACAACTTAGGACTTGCTGGAATCTTCACATTTTTTGCTGGCTTCACCGGTGTGTATTTGATTATTACCCTCTTCTTGCAAATTGGTGAAGGTTATTCAGCGCGCGGTGCGGGTATTGCCAATATTGCAATTGCTCTTGGCACCGCAATTGGCGGCGCACTCAGTGGTGCGGTTCTGGCCGATAAGTTCGGCACACGCGTTCTTCAAATGGGTGCATGTGCTCAAATTGTTGGCGCACTGCTTCTATTCTTCGCACTTCCCGATATGCAGTCTTTTGATTTCTGGCATATCGCACCGGGCATGTTGGTCTCTGGCTTTGGAACCGGACTAGTGGTTGCAGCCCTCTTTGATGCGATCTTGCTAGCTATTAAGGATGAATTGGTGGGCTCTGCCTCTGGCGTGTTATCGGCGATTCAATCTATTGCCTCATCTGTAGGCGTAGCCATATTCGGAACTATCTTCTTTAATAAAGTGACTACCGGTCAGATAGATCAAGGGTTCCGGAATGCCTTGTTGCTTCAAGTCGGATTGGTTTCAGTCTTTTTAGTTATCACTTTCTTCTTGCCAAAGAAGTCCATGGATAACTCCGAATACGCGCACTAAATTAGCTTTCGTGCTCATTTGGTAGAGCCTCTTATTTCTCAGCGATCTCCTTGAGGTTAACCAGAGTCTTTGCCATAGCAATTGGAGACCATTCATATACTCGAACGAAACGAAACCACAACGTAAATGGACTTCGGCGGGTGTCTAAGTATTCAGTGACTTCAGTAGTGGTCGAGTCAATAGCTCGAAATTCATACCGCCATCTATTTCGCATTATGTGATTCCAAGCGATTAATTCATTCTCCTTATATTCAACTATGGTATTGAGAATTCGATAGCGGACTTTGATCTTCATTTTCATTCCAAATTTTGAGCCCAATATCAATTTCTCAGGACCGACTGTTGACCCTTTGAGCATCCCAGATCCATCAATAACTGGATGCATTTTTGGATCTGTAACTATGGCGAAGACTTTCTCAACGGGGGCATTAATAATGATGCGGGCGGCCTTTAGCTTTGGTATTCCAGTTTCGAGTATCTCAGATCTCATGGGACTACCCTAAAACACACTGATTGATTTCGCTACTGCTAAAATGAGGCATGCAATTAATTGAATCTATTGATAAATACAGGCAAGCTACTGACCTGTTTATTACAACTGCCTTAGGTTTAACTGCTACTGATTTAGATGCGCCACGAGAAAACAGTTGGACTGCACGACAAGTTATTCATCATGTGGCAGATAGTGAAGCACAGTCATACGCAAGATTGCGCAGGTTGGTTGCCGAGCCAGGCACGGTTATTCAGGGATACGACGAGGCTGCCTGGGGAGAGAACAAGACTTTAGGTTATGAAGAGCTTCCCATTGAGATTGCAATAGATGTGTTTCAAGCAGTGCGAGCTTCGTCATTAGAAATCTTGAAAAGACTCACCGAGAAGCAATTAGAGAACTCTTGCGTGCATAGCGAAACCGGCGAATACACAGTAGAAAAGTGGCTTGAGACTTACATAAAGCACCCCATTGAGCATGCCCAACAGATGAAATCAGGTATGTAGGAGCTTTTTTATTAATTAAAAAAAGCGATTATTGCGCCGGCAATGGTTAGATTAATCGCATCATTGGCGGTCTCAACAACCCAGACTTTAAGACTTTCTCCACCAAATAAACGGTGAGAGAGCGATGAAAACATTGAAATACCAACACCAACTGCAAAACCAACACCAGCGCCATCAGTAATTCCAATATCAGTGTGTTGTCCTAGTGAGTTAATGATCAAAGCAAGCGTGAAGGTTTGAATCAATACGCCAAGAATTGTGCCACCAAAAAGCAAGACGGGCTTATTCTGACTAGTAGTTAACTGACCAGACGAGTTACCTTTAGCCTTCATCCAAACCGGATAAAAAGTCTTAGGGCCAAACCATATGGCGCCACTAATAAATGAAACAAAAAATGCAACTAATACACCAACGAAATTTAGTCCTGTGAGTACCATCCAACTATTTTACATGAACTCGCTTCAAAGGTAAGAATTGCCTATTGGTTTCTATACAATTTTGCTATGACCTCGGCACAGGTAACGGCACATCTGCGAAAATTCGCGCCAGAACAGCGCAAGATTTTGGCTATATTGCGGGACCAGATTGCATCTGAATTACCCACGGCCAAGCAAGTAATTAAATACGGCGTACCGACCTTCATGATTGAAGACGTACCAGTTATTGGTTTTGATGGCTATAAAAATCACAATAGTATTTTTCCTTACAGTGGTTCTTTTAATGCTCGACTTAAGAGTGATCTAGAACGGTATGTCCAGACAAAAGGATCAATTCACTTCGAGTTAGGAATAGTCTTTCCTAAACCTTTGCTGAAGAAGATTATTAAAGAGAAAATTAGGCAGATCAACGATTCTTTTCCCAAGAAAAGCGGCGAGTACCTTCAGTTCTATCCCGATGGCGTCTTAAAAGCCAAGGGTAAATATAGAGCTGGAAAACTCCATGGGGACTGGCAGTGGTTTCGTAAAACTGGCGTAATCATGCGCTCTGGCTGTTTTAAAAGCGGCGAACAAGCGGGGACGTGGGTTACCTATGATGCACAGGGCAAGGTCTACAAAAAGACTCTTCCTAAGAGCCGGTAGGTAGATTTCTATATTAGTCGGGCCTTGTTTACACTTCCTACATGAAATTTCTCGTCTCGGTAATTGACAGTACGACTCGTTCACCGCATTCGCCAGAGGAAATTGCAGCCATTGATGATTTCAATGACACAATCAGTGAGGCTGGACAGCGCATATTCGCGGGTGGCTTAGATTCTCCGGCGACAGCTACTGTTTTTGATAACCGACATGCAGCAGGCTTATCTGCCGATGGTCCATTTATGCAATCACCGGAGTTCTTCAGTGGCTTCTGGATTATTGATGTCGATAGCGTTGAAACTGCGCGCCAATTAGCTGCCGAAGGTTCGCGAGCCTGTAATAGAAAAGTAGAGTTACGTCCGCTACTCGGCTAATAATCACTCCTATCCAGAAATGCGTGAATGTAGTTACAGTAAGTAAATGAGACTGGAGAACAAATGACAGATCCAATAGCAAGTAGAGCATTACGACATATGGCTTGGGCAAATGGCCAGATGCTTACTATTTTAAGCCAGCTTCCTGATGAAGCTATTAATTTCTCGGCATGGAACCCTGATTGGACTGTGGGCAAAATCGTTCACCATATTGTGAGTGCACAGGGCCGACTCATTGCAAGAATTTCCGGTGAAGGCGCACCCGAAGAACTTCCGGATTTAACTACTGCCGCTGGTGTGAGTGACGTAATTCCTGTCTTTAAGCACAGAGATGCACGCATTCTCGATTTATCTTCGGGGCCTGACGAATTACGACAATTTGTTCTTTACGGAAATGAAGTTGAGTTTCTAACATCCACGTTATTTGCCCAGGCTGTGCACCATGCTACAGAACATAGGGCTCAGATATCTGACATATTGGCCGTCAATAAAATGGATGTTCTTAATCTTGACTCTATTTCGCTATTTCCATTTGAAAAATGGGAACGAACAATCTAGGATTCACTTAAGTAAGGGGAGTACCTAGTTACAGCTACCTCGTCAATACGGTGTGAAAACCCGGGGCGCTGGCCGATATTCGGTTAGGAAGACCTTGACCACGTTACTACTTACGCGCGTCAAGGGAGAAATTTATGAACGTATCACTAACCACCTGGGGATTAACTTTTGGGTTGATTTCATTTCTCATCATTCTTGATTTGTTCACATCGAGCCGAAAAGCCCACGATGTGTCATTTAAAGAGGCTGTGGGTTGGACGACCTTTTATATCAGTACTTCAATAGCTTTTGGGTTGTGGGTATGGAATCACTTTGGTTCAACTTTTGGAACTGAATTCTTTGCAGCATATTTGGTTGAGTATTCTCTCTCGATAGATAACCTGTTTATCTTTGTAATTATCTTGGCTCAGTTTGCAGTACCAAGTATTTTTCATCAAAGAATTTTGCTCATAGGTGTGATTTTGGCGCTTTTATTTAGAGGGATATTTATTTCAATAGGTGCTGCTGCAATTGCAAAGTTCTCGTTCACTTTCGTAATTTTTGGTGCAATTCTTGTGTGGACTGGTATCGGGTTATTCCGCCATTGGGATGAAGACCCAGAGCCAAATGATAATTTAATGGTTCGTACAATTCGATCCCGAGTAGCGATGGTTAATGAGTTCCACGGCTCAAAACTCTTCATTAAAGTAGATAAAAAGCGTTTTGCAACCCCAATGTTTTTGGTGATTATTGCTATTGCTTCAACAGATTTATTGTTTGCCTTAGATTCAATTCCAGCGACGTTTGGAGTCACTTCTCAGACTTTCTTGGTCTTCACCGCAAATGCTTTTGCCCTCCTCGGTTTGCGTGCTTTGTACTTCCTGCTCAAAGGCCTTCTCGAGAACTTGGTCTACCTTTCACTTGGCCTTTCAATAATTCTGATGTTTATCGGGGTTAAGTTAATCCTGACGTACTTCCATGAGGTATTCCATGATGTTCCGAAGATTTCGACCCCACTCAGCCTTGGTGTCATTAGCGGGATTCTGATTATCGCTACGGTTGGCAGTGCAATTAAGACACGATCTGATTCAACGGCCAAAGCACATGCAGGGCGAATCACGGGAGGTAAGGTGCATGAGAAAGAAAATAGCTAGCGGCTGGGCATTATTGCCATCTGGGGTACGTAAAACTATTGCTCTAGTCATCGGTTCAACACTCATCATTGTTGGTCTCTTGTTAATTGTCCTTCCTGGACCATTCACAATGCCACTAGTTATTGGGGGATTAGTGGTCTTAGCCCTTGAATTCACGTGGGCTGAGACGCTGCTTATTCGAGTAAAACATCATGGAAGTAAGATTTTGCCACGTATGGTATTTAAAAGGAAAAAGTGAGGCTTGTGAGAAGTAGTTAGAGTGTAAATCGCTCTTGATTAATTAAAGGCAACAAAGTTTCTACGTGGATCTAACATGGTGCTGATTGCATTAAGGGCTAAGCCCTGCCCCCATAGTTGAAGTCTGTCGCTACGAATCACACTATAACCAAATGGAATAAGTTGGAGCACCGTACCGGCACTTGTTCTCGTTAAAACTCCCGAAGAATCAACATACGTCAGCGCTGCCGCAATTGCTGTGCTACCGATTTGTGTCAGTTCACTGCTTATTTCAGGTAGATGACGCGCAGCGCGAACCATCGCCGAACCAATGCCTGCAGTGGCCGAACTTTCTAGGATGCCAGCATTTTCAACTTGATGATCAACTAGAACATCCCAAATTCCATAGTCAGGCAGCAAAGGAATTAATGCATTCAGTTGTTGCTTCAGTGCCAGCTTTATGGGCGCAATAGTCTCTACATCAATCCTTAATTCTTGGCAGGCATCTAGAAACTCGACGGCAGATAAAGCCATCCAAGCATTTCCGCGCCCCCAGTAGTTCCACAGCGCTTCGCCTCGATGAGATCCATGTGCGAATAAATGTGTTTCGGAATTTCTTAATAGTTCAATATGAGCGACTAACTGCTTTCCAATAAATTCGACATGGTATGAATTCTTAGTGCCAACACCATGGTTGAGCAGGAAAGTTCCCATCATGTAGCACGTGTCTGCCCAAACACTCTCTGGCCAATGTTCGATAGCTCCATTTGCAGCGCGCGTAGCTGACGTTGGATCCATAATCCACTTTTCTAGCGAAGCGTTAGTGGCCGATGCATCTAGTGCGCCCGCTGCGTGCAGACGTGAACCCGCGGCACCTGGTGCAACATTATTTATGTGGCCAGAAGTTACTGCCGATTTGCTCGTATACCAATCTAATAAACGTTGCGGAGGTTTCATTCCTAGAAGCTCGTGATAACGCACCTCGGCAAGCAGATAAACGCCTTCGCCCCAGGACCACTGCGGTAAACCCGAACTCCACGTTGCATTGATTATTCGTGCTGCAGTCGCCTGTAGAAATTCAGGGGTCAAACTTTCTGGAAGAAGTGGCTTTAAAGGCTGCGCTTCCAGAAAACTCGAGGTTGTATCTTCACCTGCCATAGTTATGCCTGCGACTTCGGTTCGATGCGCTTGCCCTGTATGACGTCGATTTTTAATTTCGCACCGCTAAATGAGGCATCAAAAATCGAATCATCGGCTTTGAGAAGTACTGCTGGATTATTCAGGCGTGGTGGAACTTCTGGCAGTCCTGCTACAAGCTGCTCACTCTGCCCATCAACATGGAAAGGATTAGTCCAAGAAAGTTCGAATGTTTTCTTGTTCTTCCACGAGATAGATAATTTTTTCTCATCAAATTTCGGCTCACTTAGCTTGCGGACGAAAGTTTTGAAATCTTTATACTCTTTCTTATCCCCAAGAATTGATACGTATAGCGCACCATTTCCGTTAGGTGACCACTCTTGAAAAGCGGTATCTCCGCTCTTGAGTGGTGAGAATCCTCCAGGGGTTGCAACGGCGATATAGCCATTGCCAACGCGACCTGCGATCCAAGATCCTTTCTGAACAAACTCGTCCATCCATGGAGTTGGAAACCACAAGTGTGTGAAATCTGGAATCAATTGATCATTGAGTGCATAAATTGCCAGAATGATATTTTCATACTGTCTTACACGTGGAAGTACTAAGTGACCGGCCCAGGCGTTAGGACGTACCGATGTTGCATGGCTAAAGGCCGCTGGATAGCTTGCAAATACTTGTACTTCAGTTGAAAGCGTTGCTCCCCACACGTGTTCTTGAAGGCCTGGCAAACCTGCACGATAATCTTGTACCGATGACAACATGCCATCGCTAGTTCGCCAGATATGTAGATCTGATGAGTAAGGACGCTCAAGCAAATCGCTGGTGAAACGATATTTACCGCGATAGACCTGACGCGCACTCCATGTCTTTGATAGTGAATGTGCAACCTTGATAATCATCGGAGGTAGTACATATTTCTTTGATGTAATCAAAGTTGTTACTGGAAGCACAGCTAAATTGAGCGCTCCCATACCCCATAAAGCCCACATGATTGGTGCTGTTTCTTCAAATCTAGAGGAGCGCAACGTAGTCGTATAACTACGACCGTGGGCAGCACCATGAACTCCACGCCACGAGTTGCTAGCAAGAGAGAACATTAACTTGTCTAATAGCGCCTCTGAGTATTCGCGAATCACTTTGTCGGGAGAGTATTCAATTAATGAGACAAGTGCCAAAGTATCGATTGCAAGATATGCATTTGAATCATATTCGCTAAAACCACCTTCAAGTTTACGCTTGAGCCATTCAAGTGCCATCTCGCGTCCGTGCTCTGAGTGTGTCACCCCACTTCGCTTAGCGTTGCTGAATTTCTCGGTATCGAAATAAGCACCTATCAAATGCTCAGCGGTGTGCCAAACAAACTGGTGATTTTCAGTGAAGTAACACATGGCATCTAAGCCAGGTTGATCAATCCAGTACTTAAAGGAAAGTAAAGTCTTTTTAACTTCTTCGCGAAGGCCTGGCTCCCATTGTTTCTCAGGGAAGCGATGCACAATATGGACTAAACCAACGACTTCAAAGTCGGCGCAATCTGCCTTTGATGTAATCATTGAAAGTGCGGGCTTTAAATCTTCGTACGTAACTACATACTGTGAATTCTGATCATGCCGAGCCAGCGCCCTAGCAGAGGAGGCGTAACTATCGGCAACATGGTCAATAACCTCTTTCCGCCATACTGATGGCGCACTCTTTGGAATCGTTGTACGAACTCGCTCTGGCACATAGGCGGTTCGGAAAGTTCTAAAGACTGGGGTATGTGGTGAATCAAGGCGCACTTCCAAAAAGATTTCACCTGTATCAAGCATGGTTGCAGTGACATCTCCATCGATCGATGCACGTGCACCTTTTTCAGCCTTCTTGGCCGCCTTACGAATCTCGGTAACAGAGACTGTGGCTTTGCCTTTAGAAAGTGTGATGGGTACACCAGTTCCCAACGTGCCACGCTCTTTAACGCGCAGCTTTAAGCTGGGAGAGCCAGAAAACTCAACTTCATCAGTAGTGCGCGCCCAACGTTCAAGAGCGATGTTGTCTAATTCGCGCTCTGCGATTTCTGATGCATACTCATCGGCATTTGGTGAAGGAATAACAATTCGAACTGGAAGGCCTTCAACTTTGACGCGGACTGCATGACGAACTTCTCGCAAAGAGATTTGCCACTGAGAGATAATGAGCGTGCTAATTCCAGAAGGTAGAAGTGTTCGAATTGAATTACTTATAGGCTGCATGTAACCAAAAACTGCGGTGCTCATAACAAGTTCACCATTGAGCCAGACTTGCACTGGTCCCTGGCTCTCTACAACGATAGTGCGCCATTCAGGTTGATCAACTTCAATCTGAGTTGCCATTAATGAATGTCGATACTCAGGTGTGTATGAAAAATGACTCCAGTCGGCATATCCATCATGTCCGGTATGGATACGTGTCCATACGTCAGAATCCACCTTTGCAGTACCAGGTGCTTTCCATAAGACTTCGCCGCCTTCGATGACAGCAGGCATGCTCTGGGACGCAGTAAATGGGCGGTTTTTAAATATTTTTGCCTTCAATGGAGCAATATCTGGTCCGTTAGTAAGCACCCAACGACCATCAGTGCCGAAGGGGTCGCCAGAGTCTTTGAGAAGCTTTCCTAAATCAGTTGCAGGACAGATCCACGCTTTAGTTACAAGCCAGTCACGAATGAAACCATTTTGATCTAGAAGGTGAATGGTTCGATTGAAGTTATCTGTAAAGCGTGGAATTTTAGTCGCCTACTTCCTAAACTCGTTGAGACCTTTTATGAACTATTTACTTCAGACCAGTTTGAGCAATACCTTGAATAATCTGTCGCTGCATAAAGACGAACATAAAGAGCACAGGGATAATCGACATGACCGACATAGCAAGAACAATGTTATATGGAACTACCAGCTGCCCATTAAGAAGTGCCAACGCAACGGGCAGCGTATAAAGCTTCTCATCTTGGGCGATCAAAAGTGGCCAGATGAAGTCATTCCAGCGCCAGAGAATCGAAAAGATTGCTACAACGGCCAGTGCTGGGCGAGCTAGCGGAAGAACGATTCGAGCAAAGATGCGGAACTCTCCAGCACCATCGATGCGGGCCGATTCAATTAACTCATCAGGAATCGTCAACATATATTGGCGCAGAATAAACACGCCTGTTGGTGTCGCTGCCGCAGGAATAATCATTCCCCAATATGTATTTACTAAACCAAGGGATGAGACCACTAGGTAAATAGGAATCAGAATTACCTGAAGTGGAATCATAATCATGGCCAGAGTCATGACGAATAGACCATCACGTCCACGGAAGTTGTACTTAGAAAATGCATAGGCTGCCATCGAATTGATAACCAGCGTTAAAACCGTGGCAACCGAAGTGATAAAAACGCTATTCATGAAGTACTGCTTGTAGTTATACATCTTGAAGGCTTCGGTATAGTTTTCAAAGGCCCAATGAGTAGGCAAGATCTTTGGTGGTCGTGAACTTAAATCAGTTATATCTTTAAAGGAGGAAAGCACAAACCAGACCACTGGTGCCAAAATAATCAGCATCATGACAGTAAGAAATGTTGTTCGTAAGATCTCAGCACGAGTTGGTGGCCGCTTACCTGAGGCAGAGGTCCATTTTTGTTTGCTCGAGCTCAATTTTAGGCCTCTCATATCGCATCCCGCTTTCTTCCAAGCAAGAAGTTAAGTGCAGTAAATGCGAAGATAACCATGAACAAGATGACGCCAGCGGCGCTGCCTAGTCCATATTGAATCGGCACTTGAAAAGCATGGTCATAAATATATTGAACAATAAGCGTGGTTGCACCAAAGGGTCCGCCACCGGTAAGTGTGTAGATAAAGTCAAATGACTGGAAGCCATGAATTGTCGCCAAAATAATAATAACGAGAGTTGTTGGCTTGAGAAGCGGAAGAATAATCAAACGAATAATCTGCCCGCGTGTGGCACCATCCATCGATGCGGCTTCAAGAAGACTGCGATCGATTCCCTGTAAACCAGCTAACAAAATAATAGAGTAGAAACCTAAGTGAACCCACACTCCAACAAAGATAACTGCGATCATTCCAAGCTTAGGTTCGATCAACCAGCCCGGACTGCCTCCGCCTACAGCTTCAAGTAGTGCGTTTAGCGGACCAACTTTGCGGTCTAGAACATCATTCCAGATCAGACCAACCACGACCGGTGAGAGCATGACGGGGAGAAAAAGAACTGCACGGAAGAAGCCCTTAGCGAACTTCTGCTCATTAACAACGATTGCGAAGAACATGGCCAAAGTCGTTGCGATCAAAACATAGAACACGACATAGGTTGCGGTGGCCTTTGCTACCTCAATCGCGGTGGGGTCGCCAATGATCGCTTTGTAGTTAGCTGTACCAACAAATGTAAAAGTCCGGCCATCGGTACTATCAAAAAAAGATATGTAAATTCCGCGTAGGGCAGGCCAAATAATAAAGGTAAGAAAAATCGCCATATTTGGCAAAATGAAAAGATAAGGAGTTAACCGCCGGCGCCAGCTTTGGCTGGGACGCCGACGGTTAACTTTATTCTTAGTTTTCATATAAAGAAGGTAAGAGTTCCTATGAGCTCCTAATTACTTCTTTAGAGTTGCAAGTTTTTCATCGATGAATGCAATCTGCTTGTCGATGGCTTGCGCGGCTGTGATCTTTCCGCCCATGACATCTGTCATTAAGTCGCGGAGGTAGTTGTAGATCAAGCCAGTCAAAGTTGGTACTGACTGAATACCGTATGCAGCAGCAGGTGTACTACCTGTATCAGCTAGGTAAACATCCATGTCTGCAGCACGCTTTGGATACTTCATGCCTGAACCAACGAGATCGTTACGTGTTGGCAACCAGAATGCACCCTTGTCCATCTGCTCCATTTGAGCTTTATCAGCTAAGTAGTGCAAGAAGTATGCGGATAGATCTGGAGTCTTGCTTGTGTTGAAGGCTGTTAGGAACTTGCCTCCTGGCCATCCTCCGCCGTTGATCTCCTTAGGATTTGGCACAACCTGGAAGTTGAACTTCGCAGTTGCATCAAGAGTTGCAAGGTTGAAGTTACCTGAGAAGAAAACAGGAACTTGCTGACCAACGAATACTGCTACAGGTGATGCGTACTTAGTTCCAGAGCCGATCCAAAGATCCTTAGGAGCTGAGTCAGCCTTGTAGAGATCTGTGATCAACTTGAGGGCCTTAATGGCACGAGTTTTTGATTGCGGCAGAACGTTGCGCTGATTCTTATCCACCATGTATGAGTTGAATTGGCTTAGAACAGTCGAGAAACGGTGGCCTGACTTATCCATAGCAAATGCGTACTCAGTTCCATTTGCAGCTTGGACCTTTTTGGCTGCAGCAATTAGCTGAGCCCAGTTCCATGAAGTTGGAATTGCAACTCCGGCCTTCTTGAACTGATCAACGTTGATGATTGGACCATTCATTGAGAGGTCATAAGGAACGCCAATAAGCTTCTTAGTCTTTGGGTCGGTTACTTGGAAAGTAGAACCCTTAAGAAACTCTTCAACATATTTGCGACCTAAATAAGTCTCTAGGTTTAGTGAAACACTCTGGTAAAGACCTGGGTTGTTCAAACGTGCGACGTCTGGAGCATTTCCAGCGGCGATACGTGCTTGTAGCTGTGTATCAAGGCTTGTGTAAGGAATAACATCAAGCTTGACTGTAGCTCCAGTTAACTTTTGGAAATCAGCGATTTGCGCCTTAGTGATATCAAGCTCTGCCTGGCTATCGTTATAGAAGTAGTAAGTTATTTCCTTACCCTTCCATGCTGAGAGCTGTGCTGCAGTTGGTTGCAATCCAGATGTATCTGCATGCGCTGACGGGAGACCTGTTGCAACAAGGCCTGCTGACAGAACAACGGATAATCCGATTGCAATCTTGCTTCGTAGCGATTGCATCTTCATATTTGTAAGAACCTTTCTGAATGAGGGATTTGTGCCCCGATTTTCATCGATGACTACGGACATATTCAACTAGAGATAGGCGTGGTGAGCAATGTGAAAGTGGTTAGATAGTTGTAAAAACCAGCGTTTATCATAACGTTTCTTTATATATGCAACCTGTCGTAGACTTTCCGCATGGAATTACGAGCCCCAATCACCCCTGATGATGTCCAAGCCAAAAGCGCCGATTATTTGCGCGAAAAACTTGTAATTAGCAATCTCTTTCAGAAAAATACCGTGACATATGTTCAATCACATCACGACCGTATTTTAATTGGTGGTGCATCTTTGCACAGCGGTAGCGTTTCACTTGAAGCCCCAGCTGAGCTGAGCGCCCAGTACCTATTAGAGCGACGAGAGCTCGGTTTAGTCTGCCTCCAAGGGGCATGCGAGGTAAACATTGATGGAAGTAAATACTCCATGAATACTGAAGACATTATTTATATCGGTCGTGGCTCAAAAGAGATCCTTATTAGTGGAACTGCTGAAATATATTTCACCTCAAGTATGTGCCATGCAGATTTCCCAACGACTTTAATCAAGAAATCTGACTCTGATTCAATAGTAATTGGTGATAAAAAATTTGCAAGCGAGCGTACTTTGCGTAAGTACATCCACGACCAAGGTATTGCCTCATCATCAATGGCTATGGGAATAACGACAATTCATGAGGGCAGTGTCTGGAACACCATGCCATGCCATGTTCACGAGCGACGTACTGAGGTCTATCTGTACTTTGATTTAGATGAAAATGAGAAGGTCATTCACTTATTTGGAAAGCCAGATCAATCCAGAAACTTTGTGTTAAGCAATAAAGAGGTAGTTATTAGTCCGGCTTGGTCAATCCACACCGGAGCTGGAACTTCTAACTATAAATTTGTTTGGTCCACAGCCGGCGAGAACATTACTTATTCAGATTTTAATGCCGTACCAACAAAGACGTTAAAATAATGCAGACATGGCTTGAATCCCAGTTTTCATTAGCGGGTAAGAAAGCACTAGTTACCGGTGCCAGTAAGGGAATTGGTGCGGCAATTGCCGAAGCCTTTGCTCACGCTGGTGCTGATTTAGTCTTGGTCGGACGCTCACCCGATTCTTTAGATCAAACACGCACGAGCATTGAAAAAATCGGCCGAAAAGTAGAGCTCCTTATCTGCGATCTCTCATCCTCTGATCAGATCGTCAAGGCTTTTGCCGATATTCAAGCGTTGAAAGTAGATATTGTGGTGAACAACGCCGGCACGATTTCGCGTGCCCCAGCTGTACAGACAACGCTTCACGACTGGAATCACATCATTGAGACGAACTTAAACTCAGTCTTCCTTATTTCTCAGGCGTGTGGCCGCGCGATGTTGGAGCGCAAAAGTGGAGCAATCATCAACATTGCATCTCTTTTATCTTTTCAAGGTGGAATCAATGTGCCGGCCTACACAGCTAGCAAACATGCAGTTGCAGGAGTAACTAAAGCCCTTGCAAACGAGTGGGCCAGCCAAGGAGTCACTGTTAATGCAATCGCTCCTGGTTATATTGAAACTGCTAACACTGAAGCGTTAAGAAATGATCCAGATAGAAATGCATCAATTCTGGCCCGAATTCCAACTGGCCGATGGGGATCAACCGATGACATTGCATCAGTGGCAGTCTTCTTAGCATCCCCAGCTGCGCGATATATAAATGGTGAAGTTTTAACTGTCGATGGTGGATGGATGGGTCGATGACTAGCCTCATCACCGCCAAGCGAATTGTTCCAGTCGTTGCAATCAGCGATGCAACTAAGGCGGCAGATTTAGCTGCAGCACTTATTGAGGGTGGATTAGCGATAGCTGAAGTAACTCTTCGCACACCTGCAAGCCTTGAGGCGCTAAGAATTATGGCTAGCAATTCGAAGCTAGTAACCGGTGTTGGCTCGTTGCGAACCGCTGACGATGTGAAAAAAGCCGTTGATGTAGGAGCGCAATTCGCAGTCTCTGCCGGCTTTTCACCATCAGTAGCCGCTGAAGCAGCACGATTAAAGCTTCCTTATTTTCCTGGCATTGCAACCCCAACGGAGATTTTGCAAGCCTTAGATGCTGGCATAACTACAGTGAAGTTTTTTCCAGCTGAAACTTTAGGTGGCGTTAGCGCCCTTAAAGCAATGTCAGCACCTTTCCCCGGAGTTTCATTTATGCCCACAGGGGGAGTTACTGCAAAAAACGCTGCGGAGTATTTAGCGCTCGCCAACGTTGTCGCAGTCGGTGGATCGTGGATGGTTGCACAAGCCTTGGTTGATAGTGGAGATTTTGAGACAGTTATTTCGTTAACCAAAGAAGCCGTTGAGGTATGCGCCCCATGAATATAAAGCCCCAGATTGAAGCGCTTTTTGATGAGATTTCATTAGGTGAAGTAATGCTGCGCCTTGATCCAGGTGAGAGTCGCACTAAAACTGCTCGCGCATTTACTGCATGGGAAGGTGGCGGCGAATACAACGTTGCACGTGGCCTGCGACGCTGCTTTGGACTTCGCACTGCAGTGATTACCGCCTTTGCTGAGAATGATATTGGCCGACTTGTTGAAGATCTTATTTTGCAGGGCGGGGTTGATACTCGATACATCCAATGGAAGAAGTTTGATGGCATTGGTCGTACCGTGCGCAATGGACTTAATTTTACCGAGCGCGGCTTTGGCTTACGTGGCGCAGTAGGAATCTCTGATCGAGGCAACACCGCCGCATCACAATTAACTGCAGAGTCATATGACTGGGATGCGATTTTTTCTCAAGGAGTACGTTGGTTTCATACAGGAGGTATTTTCGCTGGACTTTCAGAATCCACACCAGGTGTAATCGAAGCTGCTATGAAGAGTGCTAAGAAGCATGGAACAAAGATTTCATACGATTTGAATTACCGTCCAAGCCTATGGAGAGCCATTGGTGGGCAGGCAAAAGCGCAAGAAGTAAATAGAAAATTAGCTCCCTATGTTGATGTCATGATTGGCAACGAAGAAGACTTCACTGAATCACTTGGATTTAGAGTAGAAGGCCTATCATCGAAGTTTACTGAGATCGATCATGGTGCTTTTGGTGCAATGGTTGCAGAAGTTGTGAATACGTATCCAAATCTTGAAGTTATTGCCACGACCTTGCGAAAAGTTCATAGTGCCTCTATTAATGACTGGAGTGCGATTGCATGGACTAAAGAAACAGGCTTACTACACTCAAAACGTTATGACAGAGTAGAAGTGCTAGATCGGGTTGGCAGCGGAGACAGTTTTGCCTCAGGTCTTATCTTCGGATTACTTGATGGCCGTACTGTGCAAGAGGCGTTAGAGCTTGGAGTTGCCCACGGTGCACTTGCTATGACAACACCGGGGGATACGACGATGGCATCACTTGCAGAAGTTGAAAAACTAGCAGGCGGTGGAAGTGCACGTGTCGAGCGTTAACGTAAACATCAGGCGAACAGAGAGTCCTAAATGAATCGCCGCGTAGACATCTTCATGAAGACCGCAAAAAATTGGCAAGAAGAGTTCGCCCTCCTTAGACAGTTAGCTCTTGAATCAGGCTTAACTGAGGATTTGAAATGGGGCCACCCTTGTTACACCCTGGAAAATGGCAATGTCTTTTTAATTCATGGTTTTAAGAACTACTGTGCAATTGCTTTCTTTAAAGGCGCTCTCATGAAAGATCCGCAAGGAATACTGATTCAGCAAACTGACAATGTTCAATCTGGGCGCCAAATCCGCTTCATAAGCCATGCAGAGATAAAGAAAATGAAGAAGACCATTAAGTCATATATGTCAGAGGCCATTGCAATTGAAAAGGCGGGACTGAAAGTAGAGTTTACAAAGACAGCTGAATTGGTTATTCCTCTGGAAGTCGAAAGGTTGTTAAAGAAGGTGCCGGGACTTGCAGTTGCATTTAAAAAGTTAACACCTGGCCGCAAAAGAGCTTACGTACTCCATTTCACTGCAGCAAAACAGGTTAAGACAATGGAGGCCAGGATAGAAAGATGCGCCCCTTTGATTATGAAGGGCAAGGGGTTGAACGAGTACTAAATAGATTGAGCCATAATTGCGTCGTGAACATACTGGGCTAATCCGCGTTCTAACAAGGTTATTACTTATTGACCTATTAGTGCATTATTTGCCTATGAAATCTCGGATTCAGGTGGCACTTCTGACAAGCGATGAGTGGAGCCGCCTTCGTGACCTGCGTTTACGATCGTTAAGTGAGAGCCCTGATGCATTTGGCGGAACACTAGAGGCTGAGAAGTCTTTCTCAGAAGAGGACTGGAGATCAAAACTATTACAATTAGATTATTTGGTTGCATCGGTTGACTCACGTGATGGTGCCATCATGTCAGTTGAAGTATTAGTTGGTGATCACGGCACAACATGTTGGATTGGTGGTTGTTGGAGTGACCCTCAAGTGCGAGGCCAAGGTACATTTCGCGCGCTATTTAATTTTGTAGATCAGCTTTGTGAATCTAAAGGTTGGCAACGGCAGGGGCTTGGCGTATGGACCGATAATTTTGCTGCAATTGCCGCCTATCGAGCACTTGGATTTACTGAAGCCGGGGAGAAGAAGCCGAGCGAAGGCCACCCTGGTCGTTTTTACATCCATATGGTGCGAGAGAGTAAAGGGACTCACGCACTTGATTGATGATATTTTGAGCCAATGACCAAGCTCTTGCTTGAACCTCACCACGATGGCAGCGAAATTTATGTCTCTAACGCTTCTCCGCGCCTAGGTGAGAAAGTAACTTTTAAAGTCCGCATTCCTAACTCATACACATTTGATCAAGCGATTATACGTTTTTATCATGATGGAGAACCGCGCTGCGTACATAACGTGAGCACCAGATTGCACGGCTAGATAGACGTCAAAGCCAACGAGTTGCGCTAATTTTTCAAGCTCTTGGGCAGCAATATTGATAATTGAAAAACGATCTTGGACAT
>Ga0209596_1001339_pt1 | contig 21283 bp, 20 predicted proteins | sample M_130807_MF_Meta_FD_187314 | JGI IMG/M metagenome (GOLD analysis project Ga0209596, IMG submission 187314) | Freshwater microbial communities from Lake Montjoie, Canada to study carbon cycling - M_130807_MF_MetaG (SPAdes) (version 2) | ecosystem: Environmental > Aquatic > Freshwater > Lake...
TCCATTTACAGGAAGTGCAATTGTATCTGGTTCATTAACGGTAATTGGAAACACATCAATAACAGGTTCTGTAAGAATATCAAGCCCAACAGCTTCAATAAGTGCATTGATACTAAATAACTCAGGCTCTGTTGCAAATACAATGGCAATACCTTTATTAATGTTGTCTTCTTCTGCTTCTAATACTTTTGTGATAAACAGTGAAGGTGATTCATATTATGTGCGTATTAAAACTAGTGGATTTAGTACTAGATCTGAAATGGGTATTGGAGGACTAACATTCCATAATGCAGCAGGCACTCCATCAGTTGCTTCATCTGGTATTATGAATATTACATCAACCAATCAAATGCAATTTTTAGGTGCTGGATCGCATAGGTTTTACTATGCAGTATATATAGGAGCTGGGACAAACCCAACAGCTATGTTACACTTGATAGGAGGAACAGCAGCAGCATCAACAGCACCACTTAAATTAACAGCAGGAACAAACTTAACAACACCAGAAGCAGGAGCAGTAGAGTTTAATGGAACTAATTTATTTTTTACAACAGGATCAACAAGACACACAATATTAACAAATACAAATCCTGCAAGTATAACTGGAAATGTATCTGTAACTGGTAATCTTTCGTCGACCGCAAAATATATTTTAGGATCAGATTTATCTTTAACTCCAATAGCAGGAAATCAATCAGTACTAACTAGTTGGTGGGGATTGCAAATAGTAGGCAATAAACAATCAACAGTAGATTATACGCCTAGTGCCATTGGTAATAATAGCGATTTTTCAGTCATCATACCAAATCAGCAAGCAGCAAAAATAGGATTAATTGTAAGAGGTCAAACATCACAAACAGGAAATTTATTAGAATTAAGAAATGTAAGTAATACAGGATTGTCTGCATTTGATGCATCAGGTCAATTAGCTTTAGGAAAAACAACACCGACAGCTGTACTAGACGTAAATGGAAATGCTCGAGTAACAGGTTCACTATTATTAAGTGGAAGCTCGCTAGTAGCAGGATTTAACCCAACTCCATTAGCTGGAACAATCAAAGATGGAGTAACATCAGTATTAGGTAGTTTAAACGATTGGGATAGCAATTACTATCAAGGAGATGTATTATATTCAGAAACAGCAGCAGGAACAATTACGTTTGGTCAACTATGTTATAGAACACAAAACGAAACTTGGGAATTAGCTGATGCGTCAGTATTTGGAGCAGCATCAACATACATGTTAGGTATTTGTGTTAAATCATCAACAGCGACCAATCCAACTTCCATATTAATTAATGGATTTGTTGAAACTGCTACTTACGCAGCAATATTAAAAACAGGAGAACCTTTATACATGACTACAACACCAGGCAGCATGAGTAAATCAGTACCGTCAGCATCTGGAAATATAGTTAGAATAATAGGTCATACTTTTTGGGACTCTAATACAAATACAAAAATAATAATACGTTTCAATCCTGAAAATTCTTGGATTGAATTAACTTAAAGTTATGAAAATTAAAGGAGTAATTACTACATCTATTTCTAAAATTAATGGAGTATCTTTGGCAGCTATTTCAAAAATAGCTGGAGTGACTTTACCTGCAGCAGCTTCATTTACTTCAGCAACTGGAGGAACTGTAACAACTTCTGGTAATTATAAAATACACACATTTACAACAGTAGGATCTACTAACTTCGTAGTTAGTAGTGTAGGTACCGCTCCAAATAACACTTTTCAAGTATTAATGGTTGCAGGTGGTGGTGGAGCACCTGGTCAATATGTAGGAGCAGGCGGCGGTGGTGGAGGAGTTATAGAAAACTCAACTTATTCTTTATCAAGTGGTGCAACAACATATGCTGTAGTAGTAGGAGGTGGAGGAAATGGTAGTAATGGTTATTTAACTGCTGCTACTAATGGTACTAATACCACCTTTGATTCAAATACTGCAGTTGGAGGCGGCGCAGGGGGTGGTCATGGAACAAATCCTCAAGTTGGTGGATCAGGTGGAGGTGGAACAGGTGTAGCTGTAGATGGTAGTATAACAACTTTAGGCGCAGCAGGTACTGCAAGTCAAGGATATGCGGGTGGAGATGGAGCAAATTCTGGACCTTATTATGGATCTGGCGGTGGTGGCGGAGCTGGTGCAGTTGGAGGAACAGGAACAGGAACAGTAGGAGGTAATGGTGGTGCAGGAGTATTGTCAGCAATAGATAGTAATTACTATGGCGGCGGTGGTGGTGGTTCTGTTTATACAGCAAATGGAACTGCTGGTGTTGGAGGAGTTGGAGGTGGTGGTGCAGGAGGACAAGGTAATGATGGAACAAATGGAACTGCAAATACTGGTGGTGGTGGCGGCGGAGCGGAGAGAGATGGAACTGGTACAGGAGGTAATGGAGGTTCAGGAATAGTAATAATAAAATATAAGTTTCAATAATGGCACATTTTGCATTAATAAAACAAAACATTGTAATAGCTGTAATAGTTGTTGATAATGAAATATTAATATCTAATGGAGTTGAAATTGAACAATTAGGTATTGACTTTATAGAATCATTAAGCATTCTTTATGATTACGATAAAGTAAGACAAACTTCTTACAATTCAAACTCTAGAAGTAAATATGCTGGGATAGGAGATACTTGGGATGAAACTAATAACGTTTTTATTTCTCCTAGACCTTTTAGTGATTGGACTTTAAATGAAAATTTTAAATGGGAAGCTCCAATCCCATATCCAAACGATAACAAATCATATGTATGGGTAAACAATGAATGGAGAGAATTTACTTTTAATAATTAATATAACAAAACATGAGCAAGTACATTTTAAGAGAAGGTGAATCGTTAGGATATAGCGTAGAATCAGTTATAGATACCAATGAATATAGTATTGATATTACACTACCATTGGTAACAAATGACGCGTTAGCTTTTCAATTCAGTAAAACAATATCAGTGGTAAGTCAAAATACTCAAACGGGTTATGAAGTTGATACAGCAAGAGCAGCAGCTGTTGCAGATTATTTGACAGAGATAAATAGATAATATTTATTTTTAATATAATCATTGAAATTTCAATGGTTTAAGCTAGGTTTGAAATGGTTATTCTATAATTATATTAAATATATAATATTAATAATTTAATTAGTATTAATATATTAAATAATAATATAAATTATAGTTATGAAACCACCAATTAAATTATCAGAAGAAGACATCAAGCAAGTTACAACCTTGCAGGAAAAGTATGCTGACATTACAGCTAAATTAGGTCAATTAAAAATTGAGCAAATAATGATTAACAATCAAGTACAACGACTCGCTCAGTTGGAACAAACATTTTCCGAAGAATACATTGCCATTCAAAAAGAAGAAGTTAAATTTGCAGAAGATATTACTAAAAAATATGGAGAAGGTCAAATTAATTTAGATACAAAAGAATATATTCCATCTGTTTGATTAAATTAAATCATATTTATTAATAGATAAAAAATTTTTAACAAACCAATTTAAAGTATTATACAATGGCAGAAAAAATCGTTAGCCCCGGTGTATTTACCGAAGAAAAAGATTTGTCGTTTCTACCTCAAGGTATTGCTAGTATTGGAGCAGCATTTATTGGACCCACTATTAAAGGGCCAGCAATGATTCCAACATCAGTATCATCTTATGGAGACTTCGCACAAATTTTCGGAGACACCAACCCAAATTTATACTTACCTTACGCAGCTAAGGAGTATTTAAGCAATTCAGGACAATTAACTGTTGTTCGTACATTACATGATGATGGATACAGTTTAGCTTATCCAATAGCATTAGTTGCTACAGGATCATATGGAAAAAAGCATATTGCTTTTCTTCATCCTTCTCAAGTGCTATCTGAAACAGATGCATTTTATGATGCAACAACAAATTTATTTCATACATCAACATTAACTAGTAATTCTAGTGGATCGTTTGTGCTTAAAATTTCAGGATCATATACAGTAGACACTGCTGCATTTCCTAACGCTTTAGGAGCTAGCACTGCAATATACAGTGCTTCATTAGATACTTTAAGCGCAAATTACATATCTAAAGTGTTTAGTAAAGCAGCTAATGTAACTTCAACACCAGCTTATTTATATACGTTTTTTGCTAATGAAGCTTCCGCGTCTTTAGCAGCTGATCCAAATTCAACTCTTATAATTCAATCCGGAGCATTATTTAATTTTGCTGATGGATATTTAGAAGCTCAAACTCCATGGATTATTTCTCAAACCGTTAATGGATTAAATCAAAATTTAATTAAACTTCATACACACGCTGATGGTGTTCATTCAAATTATGAATTCAAAGCGTCTATATCAAATATTAAAGCTGCAGGTACAGTAGCCGGCTCAGAATATGGAGCATTCACTGTAACAATTCGTGCAGTTGATCAAATTAAATTAAATGCTGTTGGTTCTCCATATAGCACTCAAGATTCAGACGTTCGACCAAATATATTTGAATCGTTTGATAATTGTAATTTAGATCCTAACTCTCCTAGATATGTAGCTAGAGTAATTGGTGATAGATATAAAATCTTTGATGCTGGAAAAGTTATTATTTATGGTGACTATCCAAATAAATCTAAATATGTATATGTAGAAGTAGATGATAACGTAGCTAAAGGAGTTTATTCTCCGGAATTAGTTCCATTTGGATTTGCTGCATTATATAATCCAATTCCTTCATCATTTTCAAATGTACCAGCTGCTAGTTTTGTAGCTACTCAAACTATTAACGGTGTTTATAACAAACGTAAATTCTTTGGATTTGATTATGATTTATCTGGAACTGATAATATAAATTATTTAAAGCCACTTCCTAAAACGTTAGCTACAGTAGGTAGTAATGTTCCATTTTTATTGTCAAATTTCAATCAAGAATCCGGAGCATCATTTCCTTCAGCAGCTAGTCCATATACAGGATCAATTAATTTAACTACTAATACCACTGTAGAGTCTCGTAAATTTATCATACCATTTCAAGGTGGGTCTGATGGAATTCAACCTAACCGTAGAATTTTAGTAGCAGGAGATATAGTATCATCTAATACTCAAGGATATGATCTTCGTAGCAATACAGCAAAAGATTATTCAGTGTATAAAAATGCTATTGATTCAGTTTCCAATCCAGATGAATTAGATATTAATATGTTAGTGTTACCAGGTGTTATTGAATCAATGCACTCTGCCGTAACTGACTATGCAGTTAATATGTGTCAAGATCGTGGAGATACTTTCTTTGTATTTGATTGTGTTGGATTAACAGATAATATCGCAACTGCAGTAGCAACTATTTCTCCTTTAGATAACAATTATGCAGCAACTTATTATCCATGGGTAAAAATTATGGATGCTGGAATTAATAAACCAGTTTGGGTGCCACCAAGTGTAGTAATACCAGGAGTGTTAGCATTCAATGATAGAGTAGCAGCAGAGTGGTATGCACCTGCAGGTTTAAATCGTGGTGGTTTATCAACCGTGTTAGACGCATATACTCGATTAACTCACGCTGAAAGAGATGAATTATATGAAGGTCGTATTAATCCTATCGCAACGTTTCCTGGAACAGGAGTTTGTGTATGGGGTCAAAAGACACTTCAAGCTAGACCTTCAGCTTTAGATAGAATCAACGTAAGACGTTTATTAATTGCTGTTAAGAAATTTATTGCATCTGCAACTAAGTATTTAGTATTTGAAAATAATACCGCTGCAACTCGTAACCGTTTCTTAAATATTTGTAATCCTTATTTGGAATCAGTACAACAACGTCAAGGCTTATATGGCTTTAGAGTTGTAATGGATGAAACAAATAACACTCCAGATATCATCGATCGTAACATTATGTATGGTCAAATATATTTGCAACCTGCTAAGACAGCTGAATTCATTATTATTGACTTCAACATTTTACCGACAGGCGCTGCATTCCCAGGAGCGTAATAAATTATTTTTTTTATAGAAAAAGCCTTTGGAAACAGAGGCTTTTCTTTTGTTTTTACGATGATACATATTTATATATAAAATAATTAAGCACAATGAAAATCACAGAATTTAGAAATCTAATTCGTAAAGAAATTAGAAATGTAATAGCTGAAAATAAAACTAACTCTACTAAAATTGAAGAAGGTTTATTTGACACGCTAATGAAAGCTATTTCAGCAAAAGTAAAATTAGATGGATCAATTCTTGCAAAACCAGAAGCTAAATCTATAATTCAAGACTTAGATAAAGCAGCTAAAGGAGCTCCGGAAAAACTTACAGCTTATATAAAAATGGCTAAGCAAATGGGAGTTGATTTAGCAAAAAACATGGAAAAAGTTAAAGAAGCGGTAGTGTATGCTTATACAAAAAATAGATTTAAAAATTGGATAGCAGGTTCTTATACAGGAATATATGATCCACAAACTTCTGAATTTTCTTTAATACCTGCAAGTGCTGGCGGAAATGCATTAACTTCAGAATCTAAATTACGTAAGACAATTCGTGAAGAAGTTAAAAAAGTAATTGCAGATAAAAAATCTAAAAATAATCAATTTAAATAACCAAATAACTAACAAGATATAAGTATACACTTACATTGAGAACGTTGGTTACCGAATAGATATACAATGCTCTGACCGAATAAATAATTAATGTTACAAATTAAATATATTAATTGTTTTTACAAAAGACTCATATTTATATAAAAGAAAATCATCTTAAAAGAAAAATAACATGGCTGAATTATTAGACCCAACCGAAATAATGTTTACCGCTTTCGAACCGAAAGTAGCAAACCGTTTCATAATGTATATTGAAGGTATTCCTTCATATTTAATCAAAACTACAGCACGTCCTAGTATTACATTTGGAGACGTAGTTTTAGATCACATCAACGTAGAAAGAAAATTAAAAGGCAAAGGTCGTTGGGGCGATGTAGCTATTACGCTATATGATCCTATTGTACCGTCAGGTGCTCAAGCTGTAATGGAGTGGGTTCGTTTATCTCATGAGTCTGTAACAGGTCGTGATGGTTATTCTGACTTTTACAAAAAAGACATTACATTTAACGCTTTAGGACCAGTAGGTGATAAAGTTGAAGAGTGGACTTTAAAAGGAGCTTATATTGGTGATGCAAATTTCGGTGATATGGATTGGTCTTCAGAAGACGCCATGATGATATCATTGACATTGAAATATGACTATGCAATACTTCAATTCTAAATTGAAGTTTATATATTAATTAAAAGAGCTCTTAGAAATAAGAGCTTTTTTCATGATTAGATATTTATTAATAAAGTATACAATGAAACAATTGGAATTACAAAATTTAATTCGTCAAGAAATTAAAAAATCACTTAAAGAAGAATTAGATCATACCTATGAAGGAATTGAAGATTCTATATTGCAAGGAATAGCTGATTGGACTGGTATACAAAAATCAAAATTATATAATTCAATGTCTTCAAATGCTAAAAAAGCTTTGGGTACTTTGACACGTGAGCTTAAACCTACTTTAGATAAAAAATAATATGAATCCAATTGAATTTAAAAAACTATTAAAAGAATTTGCTCCTAAACAAATACTTACAGAAGCAGATGTAATACCTATAGGTCCTGACGGAGAAGAAATTACAGATAAACTAGTAATAAAAAATTTAAACATGGCTGTTAAAGCTGTAGATTCTATATTACGACCTAAATTAATAGATTTAATTACAGATCCAGGTGCCGCTAAATCATTAAAAAATGCTGCGCAGCGTGCTGCTATAATAGGAGCAATAGCTATAGCATTTGGAATATCCGAGCAAGAATTTACTCAAATAGTAAGTAAAATTAAAGGAGTACTTAAAAAAGCAGGAGCAGGAGCAGAAACAGAGCCTACAGTTTAAAATTAATGATTAAACTTAAACCTATAGCAGAACGAGTACTTCTTAAAGAAGCCGAAGAAACTATAACATGGGGTGATGTTCAAGTATTGTTAACTGCGTTAAAGTCGGGAGCAACAACAGGATCAGCCATTAAGAGTACAAAAGACTTAGTATTTCAAATGGGAAAAACAGCTTTTAAATCTTGGGCAAAAGGAACGCTTAATACTCTTACTGGAGGTGTTTTACAAACAGTATTAGATGTAGCAGACGCTCATGGCGAAAGTATCGGTTCTTTCGTTTTAAATTTAGGTAAAGATGTAACAACTAAAGAATTAAAAAATCCTAAAAGTTCTGAATTTAAAAAAATGACCGGTCCATTTTGGGAAGCAATTAAATTATCTCCGGAAGTATCTATATTGTTAGATGACCAAATTGAAAAACAATTTATAGATCAAGTAATATTACCTAAATTAAACAATCCAGGATCTGAATCAGAAGAGCTACCTAACATGGATGAATTGTTAGGAGCATGGCTAAATAATATGGGACTTAAAGACAAAGCTGATATTCATTTCAAAGGTACATCGGGAGATCTTTAAAATTTACTAGTTACATATTTATAATAAATTAATTTAAACTATTTAGTTATGTCAACAATCGACGAAAATTACCCAAAAAAATCTGGAACAGAGTTATCAGATGAGCAAGTTAAACAACTTGCAATTCAAAACATGCAACGTCAAGAAATTAAATCTTCTAATTTCCCAACAGAAATGATTTCTTTACCGTCTAAAGGATTAGTATATCCTGAAGGTAGCTTTTTGCGATCAGGTACGGTAGAAATGAAATACATGACCGCGCGTGAAGAAGATATACTTACTTCTCAAAATTTAATTAAACAAGGAATTGTATTAGATACATTAATGAAGTCTATGATTGTGTCTCCTATTAATTTCAATGAATTAGTTATTGGAGATAAAAATGCATTAATGATAGCAGCTAGAGTTTTAGGATATGGTAAAGATTATTCTGTTACTGTAACATGTCCTGAGTGTGCAAATAAAAATCAAATTCATATTAATTTAGCTGAATTACCTGAACAAACTATACCAGAAAATTCTATAATGATAACACCTGGTGTATTTGAATTTACATTACCGCAATCAAAACGTATTATTAATTTTAAATTAATGAATACCGGAATTAATAATCAAATTACTAAAGATTTACAAATTACTAAAAAATCAATTAAAGGCACTGGAAATGTAGATAGAGAATTGACTACCCGATTAAAATATTTAATAGTTTCTGTAGATGAAAATTTTGATAGAAAATATATTGAAAATTTTGTTGATAATGAATTTTTTGCTATGGACTCTAAAGCATTAAGAACTTATATGAAATCGGTATCGCCGGATTTAAAATTTCAAAAGTCTTTTGTATGTAATGAATGTAATTACGAAGAGGAGGCGTTAGAATTTGTGGTAGACACAAACTTTTTTTGGCCTAAGTCCTAAAGATAAACCATTACTTCACGCTCAATTATTTGACATGGTATATTATGGCCGTGGATTTACATGGTCAGAATTATATGATATGCCTATCTGGCTTAGAAAATTTTATTTTAAAAAAATAGAAGATGCTATTATATTAAAAAATAAAAATCAAGCTGCTGAAAATAAAAAAATATCTAAGCCAGCAAAAATGGCTAGACCGGCCGTAAGACCTAGAAAATAAAAGTTATTTTATTGATACCAACTGTTTAATTATTAGATATTTATATTAAATAAACGACTACGAATGAAAATATCTGAATTAAAGAAAATTATACGAGTAGAGGCAATATCGGTATTAACTGAATCAAAACAACCTTTAAATGAAAGTTGGATAGATAAAATTATAGGAACAATTATTGATAAATTTATTAAAACTAAATATAAAGCATATTTCGACGCTTTACATAATAATCCAGAATATAAAGAAGCAAAGTTAGGATTACATAATGCAGTAGAAAAAATAGATCAATCTGTACAACGATATAAAGATTCATATGAAAAATCTAAAGCCGCATATGACATATATGTTAAAAAATACGGAAAAGAAAAAGCTTCTAAAATAATTGATAAAGCTTTTGCTGGAAAATCGTACGAAAAATGGAAGCCTAAATATTAATTTATAAATGGCAAAGCAGCAAAATAAACCGGTAACTCCGCCAAAGATTCCTAAAGCTCCAGTAGTTCCTATAGAGACAGCGGCGCCTAAAGTAAATACTGATCAATCTAAAATAAATAAAGAAATTTTAAGAGATTATGCTAAACAAAAATTAGCTCAAACAGATTTAAATGATATTGCAAAAGATTTAAGTAATACTTGGAAAGATTTATCAAAAGCTATTACCGGAGTTTCAAAAAATCAAGATGTTTTAGGTGATAAAAGTGAAGAGTATTCAACATTAATTAAAGAAATATATCGAAATATCGAGGATATCGGTACAGAAAATTTTAAACAAATAAACGTTCAAGATCAATTAAATAAACTTCAGCAAGAACAAAAAGATTTAGTTGATGATATTAGCAAAGAGTCAAATTTAATACGTGATAATAATGATAAAATTAATCAATTAGTTGCGAAAAAAAATAAATTACAAGAAATTGCTAATAAAGCTGAAGCAAATGGAAATGATTTAACTGCAGCTAGAGCTTTATATGCGCAAGATGCTGTAGATAAAGAAATTGAATTAGCTAAAGAAGCGACTGCAGAAGCTAAGCTTTCTCATCAAATAAAAAATGAAGCTTTAGCTACGGCACAAGATCAAATACAGGCCGCCATAGATTTATTAACTCCATTAGCAGCTGCTAATGAAATGATGAGATTAGCTGATAAAACAGCTCAAGAATTTGGAATTAGTATTGAGGAAATATCTGGCGAATTAATGGCTCCGTTTAATGATGCTATGGGATTCTTAAAGAAAGTACCCGGAGGAGGAATAATGGGAAAATTTTTCGGAGTAGATAAAAAACTAGCAGTAGTTCAAAAAGCTATAACAGATTCATTTATTTCTGGATTAGCAACTACAGGTTCAGTAGGGTCCGCTTCATTTATGGCATTGAAAGCAGGAGCTCGAGCATTTATGACTTCGCTAGGTCCAATACTAATACCATTATTAGCTATTGCAGCAACCGCAGCATTAATTAAAAGTGCTTTAGATCAAGATCAAGAAGTAACTGACATGGCAAAAAATCTAGGAATGTCAAAAGATGAAGCTAGAGGTATACATGAAGAGTTATTAGGAATCGCTGAAACGACTAAAGTAGTAGGTGCAAATTCCAAAGCATTACATGAAGCGTTTGCAGACTTAACAGCTATAACAGGTCAAAATGTTGTTGCTAATAAAGAAATGCTTGAAACTCAAGTATTACTTACCAAGCAGTATGGAATGACCGGAGCAGAAGCAGCAGCATTTCAACAATCTTCAATTGGTCAAGGAAAAACTGCAGAGCAAGTTTTAGGAACTGTTCAAAATATGACTGAGTCATATAATAAAATGACAGGCGACTCGTTAAATTTTAAAGAAATTACCAAAGACGTTGCCAAAGCAACTAAATCTCAATTAGCATCTTACAAAGGAAATACAGCCGAATTAACCAAAGCTGTTATTCAAGCTAAAAAATTAGGAGTAACTTTAGAAACAGCATCTAGCATTTCATCAAATTTATTAGATTTTGAATCTAGCATAGAAAATGAAATGGCAGCAAACGTGCTTACAGGAAAATCTATGAATATGAATGCCGCTCGTCAATTAGCTCTTCAAGGAGATATAGTTGGAGCAGCTGCTGCTGCTTTAGAACAAGCAGGATCGTATGATGAGTTTTTGCATATGGAAATGTATCAAAAAGAAGCTATTGCAAAAGCAGCAGGTATGACAGTTGATCAAATGATGGAAGCCGGCGAATTACAAAAAATGTCAGTAGCTTTAGGAGGTAAACAAATTAAAAATATGTCAGAACTTACCGAAGCTGATAGACAAGCGTTAGTGGCAGCTGGAGCAATATCCGACACTAAAGCTAAAGAATTAGCAATTGAAGAACAAAAAGTTTCAATGAATGACAAACTAGCTGCTATGGGTGATAAATTAATGGCAATTTTTATGAAAATTGCTGAACCAATAATGGAAATATTAGACCCTTTAATTAGTTTAATTGATTTTATATTTCCAGCTATCAAAGTAGCTTTAAATATTGCATTTTTTCCACTTAAAATAGTATTTAAAACTATTGGATTAATAATTGACGCCTGGGACTATATATTTGGAGTTTTAGGTAGAATTGGTGCTGCGATTAACGAATATTTAGGAGATCCAATTGGAAAAATTGTAAACTTTGTAACAGGAATTGGAAAAGGTATTTCTAACTTTTTTGGTGGAATATTTAATAAAATTAAAAATGGAATTAAAAATTTACTTCCTGGATGGGCTTTAAAGATTCTAGGTATGGGGCCTGATGATAAAGCTAATGAAGCTTCACCTGATGCAGCTTCTGCCGCTACGGTTGGTACTGATGATAAAGCTAATGAAGCTGCTTCTGACGCGCCGATTAGTACTCAAGACGACGCTGTAATTGATCCGGCCGGAGGTTTAGTAGTTCAAGGTAAAAAAGGCACATATCAATTAAATAAAAACGATTCTATAGTGGCCGGCACTGATTTACAACCAAAATCATCTGATAAAACATCTGATACACAACCATCAGAATCTGATGGCGGAAGTATATTAGGAAATTTAGCGTCTACATTAATGAGTCCTTTAGGAGCTATCATAGATGCAGTAAGTGGCAAACCATCAGACCCAGCAGCTAACTCAAATTCTGAAGTAGTAGCTTTATTAAAAGAATTAATTAAAAAAATAGATCAGCCTGTACAATTTAATATTAGTGGAAAGGTAATTGATGAAATAGATAAAGTAATTTCTGTAAATCGATCGTATAGTAGAAAAGATAATAGTTACAGTAACTAATTAATTATTAGATAATTATTAGTATATGGCATTAGTTGATTTAAAATCTAATTTATCAAATTTTCGTTCTGATTTCAAACCAATGGATTTGGAAACTAGATTTGTTAATCCAAAATCTAGCACTATTAATATAGATTCCATACCAGAGCCAGTATCTAAAAAATCTAGCTTGGCTCCGTTTTCTAGAAAATTAACTTCTAGTTTGTTAAATATAGATGATATTCCTGGAAAATTTTCGCCAGGAGAAATTTATAAACCTAGCAGATATGCTATTCAAAAAATAGTAAATGCATCAAGATTCAATTTAGATTTTTTTCCAGTAAAATTTAGTTATACAGGAAAATATTTTCCTTCTAAATATGAAGCAGAAACAAAATTACCAGAGACAATAACTCGATGGACAGGAGCAAATGGCACAGCAGCAGAAGCTGTTAATTACATCAATGATATTAAATTTGGGCTTAGAGGTTTTGTAACTAATTTTACAGATCCAAATGCATCTAAATTTTTAGGTATTGCTGGATCGCCATTGCAAAATAAATTTGTTTATCCTGCAACGATATTAGATAATAGATTAATGAAGCCGGCTCAATCAGCTGCGTTTCCAGGACCACAAAATTTCATAAATAATGTTGCAGCTTCTGGATTTACTACTAATTTAGGTAAATCAGGACAAGCCGAAAAATCTCAATTTTTAGGAATTGAAGATAGTCAATATACATATCCTGCAACAGTTAGAGGTAATAGATTAATGAAACCGTCTAAATCGGTAGCATTTCCGGGACCACAAAATTTCATAGATAATATTAAATTTGGAGCAACTGGATTTACTGCTAATTTAAGCACATCAGGATTGGCCGAAAAATCTCAATTCCTAGGAATTGCTGGTGTAATCGGAAATCAAACGTATACATATCCAGGAAGTAATTTACTTCAAGGTGATAGATTAATGCAACCAAGAAAATCTGCATCACAACAATTTAGTAAAAGTCAAAATGGTCTAGAGCAAGACTTTTTAGATAATAAATACGCGTCTGGATTTACTACTAACATGAATCTTGGACCGTTAGATGAAAAATCTAAATTCAAAGGTATTACTAGTAATAAATTTACACAGTCAGACACATATATAATACCTGATACTAAAAGTACAAGTCCAACAGGGTTTGAAATAGGAAAAACATCACTTAATAATCAATTAGGCAATGGCTCTCGATTTAAATTTTTAAAAGATGGTGCTTTAACTAGTAAAATATTTTCTGTGCAAGGATATAGCTCTTCTAGAAAATACAATAGCGTAGTTGCTAGTATAAAAAACCAACCACAAAAAAGTCTTTTATATATTAGTTCTGAACCAACAGCATTAGAAGAAGAATATAAAAAATTCAATTTACGTGACGAAGCTCATCAAACTACGTACATGCATCAACCTTACATCTTAAGGGGTATACAACGTAAAGGAAATGAAAAACCTCAATATTGGGGCTTTGGCTCTCGATCCGGATTTGATGATGGATTGATTAGAGGTGGTGTAGTAACTGTTGCAGATAGAATTGTAGCAGATACAGTGCGTATTGCAAAATGGATGGCTTCGCCAAAAGGACTTTTATGGGTAGTTAAACAAATAGGTTTAGGATTAACTAATGCAAAAGTAGAAAAGCTTGGATTAGGTCCATTTAGTAGAGCGACAAGAATACATCTAGGAGTAACTTCACTATTGTCTGTGCCAGGTACAGCTTTAGGATTGCATTTTACTCGTCATGGCATTCCATTTTTAAATGAATTCGCTAGTTATGAAAATGTAATTAAAGCAAAACAATTAATAAATAAAAAATCCGGTAGATTAATTGATTTACAGAATGAATTTGCATCCGGACCTTATAAAATTGGGTTAGCAAAAAATGCTTTAGATAAAATATCCAGGGTTTATACTAAATCTATAGGGTCTAATACATTATCCGGATTAGGTGGATCAGATTCTGTATATGGTATAGGTTATTCTACTATACGACGATCTTCAGATACATATACAGACGCTGTTAAAAGAGCTGAAGAATCTTATTTTGGAGTAAAATTTACTTCTGGAAGACCATATATTAGTGAATTAAGAGCAAAAGGTACTTCAGTTAGTATGGATAATCATTACTTGCCAGACTCGAGACAAATTACGTTGGCACAGTTCGATGATAAAGAAGAAGGCGACAATTTAAGTCGCTTCTGGAAAGACAGTGCAGATCAAATATTTCAAGGTCTGCCGCCTATATATAAACCAAAACAGCCAGTTGACGTACAGGAGGATATTAAACTGCTAATTGCTAGAAAAACATTTGCTGACACTGGATACTATGCAGGATATTTAAGAGCTGCAACAAATAAAACTACAGACTCTTTCAATACTACAACAGCTACGGATAATTCAGTGCATTATGACTTTTCCTCCACAACCGGCAAATTTTTGCCTAGTTTATATCAAAAAGTATCAGGTTCAGCAATTGTTGCAGAATCAGGAAGAATATCATTATCAGATGGCACTAAACATGATTTATCTTCTCACGTAACTAGAGACAACACATATCTTCAAAATCCGGAAATAGGAGCTTCGTCTATTGATCAATATATAACATTAGCTTATGATAAAATACCTAAAACTAAAGAAGATGCAAATTTATTTCGAGATTTTCGATCGTTAATTTATGATGATTATCCTGGCGGCAAAGATCTGACACCTGGACAATTGAAACAGCTAGGTACTGGCGGTGATCTAGATTATTACAAAGGCAACAATTTACAAACTAAATATGGATTTGGTAATTCAGGACACAGAGAAATAACTACTCCTACTCCTGCTCGCGGTAAAGGATCTTTTTTAAGAGAAGGTAAAAGATTTGCTGCAAATGGAATTACATCTGCTAATGCAGCTCAAGCTAAAGCTAGTCACAATCCTCATGGAAGATTTATTTTAGCTAGAAACACTAACTTTAAAGGAGATAGAATTACAGCTATTGATATCGGCTCTTCAGATAATAAAATTGTAAAATCAGAAGAAATATACGATACGACTGCTAAAGATTTAATTAAATTTTGGTTTGAAGATGGAGTAGAAGGATTAAATGTAATGCCATTTCGAGCTACGCTAACAGGTCTATCTGATACATTTGCTCCTAATTGGAATCGAATTGATATAATGGGTCGACCTGACGGAGTGTATCAATATTCTTCATTTGAACGTTCTATAACATTTTCATTTACAGCTCACGCTACTTCTCGATCTGAAATGATACCAATGTGGCGTAAATTGAATTATTTAGCTTCATACACCATGCCGGATTTTAAAGCCGCAGGTGCCAAACCGTCTGGACCGTTCATGAGACTTACCATAGGAGATTTGTATTTTAGATGTCCTGGATTTTTAACTGCTTTATCTTATACATTTCCTGATGAAGGATCTTGGGACATAGCAGACGATTTCGATTTAACCAACAATGCAGATCCTAAACAATTACCAATGTCAGTTGAAGTTTCTGTTTCATATAACATAATTAACGATTATCGCCCACAATTAATGGGAAGAGCATATAGTTTATCGCCATACGGTATTAGCACAGGAATAAATGGTCAATGGTTAGCAGATGCAGTTACAAAGTAATATATAATAATTTACAAATTAAAATGTCTAGATATAATAATAATATATTTTCAAGTAAATTTATCTTGGATACTGAAATAAAACGACAATATTACATATCATTGATTAATCCTGAAATTCCAAGACAATCAGATGATATTTATGTTGTTTCTACCGTTAACGATCGATTAGATTTGCTAGCTTTTAAATACTATCAAAATTCAACTTACTGGTGGATAATCGCAGCTGCAAATCCTGAATTACGTTCAGATTCTTTAAATTTAAACATAGGCACGCAAGTTAGAATACCTAAAAATTTTCAATCTGTAATATTATTACTTCAAGAACAACTAAAATCTAGATAATGGCAAAAACTTTATTTTATACTAAATCAAAAGCTTTAGGCATGATAGCCGCGCGAGCTAATGTATATGCAGCTAAAAGAAGAGATGATGATGCATATGCTTGGCTTTACAAAAAAATGGCATATGCTACTGCCACTGCCGGCGCCACTTTATCAACTCAAACAGGAGGAGGATTAGGAACTACACCTAATTCATTATATAATGGCGCCGGACCAAGCGTTTCACATTTGCCTAAGCCACATTTAGTATCACTTAAAACTTCATATTCGGGAAATTATGGTTCAATACAAAAATGTGATATAACATTTACAGTATATTCTTTAGATCAATTAGATAGCTATCAAGGATTTTTTACAATTAACGGAGATATATCTGCAAATTGGGGTTGGGAAAATGCAGGCAATCTAGGAGGATCAGAATCCTTTAAAGGTAAAGTAGTAAATTTTGGATGGTCAATTAATGCCGACGGAAGCGTAAATTGCTCGTCTACTGGAATAGGAAAAGGCACGGACACGTTAAGCACATCAGCAAATGCCGGCGGTTTATTAGCTTGGGGAACAAAGGTATCAGGTCTTCCTAATGCAGAAATTTTTGGAGATTCTATAATGGCAAATATCAATGCTCAGAGATCAATCCTTCAATTAGTTTCAGGAGATTACAGAGCCGGCTATGCATGTCAAAACATATCAAATCAATGGTTAGCACAATCTGTACTTACTGAAAAAGACGAAACAGGAAAATTAAAAAAGCAAGATGCCGATCGAGCTTTTCCAGACACACATCAAGAATATTTTATTAGTTTAGAGCAATTATGTCAAGAAATTAATAATTCTTTAATAAAGGCATATCCGCTAGAGAAAACAAATCGAATATCTTGTAACAACGACGTTACAGTTAGTAGTATTCCAAAAGCTCCATTTGCATCAGCAAATCCTAGAGATTTTTTATTTCCGGGTGCCGCGGATTATGGAAAACGTAAATTTACGTTTAGCAGTAATGAAACTATGATTCCTGGGTCTAAAGGTGTTGATGTAAGTAAAATTTTAATTAATGTTAATTTTGTAGCAAAAACTTTTGAAACTTTAGGTGCTCAAGTTAATAAAGATCAACAATCTGGCGATACAACATTAGATTCATTTTTTAAACAATTATTTGCAGCTATAAGTATAAATAGTGGAGGAGCATTTCAATTAGCAATGGCAATTGATCAAGAAGACCAATCACCATACAAAGGCCAAGCAATTGTAATAGAAAGTCAATACATGGATGATAATATCGATGTTTGTCCAATACCCGCAGTAACAGAACGCAGTGTTTGTAGAGCAATGTCATTATCAGCAAAAATACCTGACAAATTAAAATCAGTCGCTTCAACAGCAGCTGTAGCTTCCGGTGGATCAGATAAAAATACCGCAGCTTTGAAACGAGTAATACCAGGAGCAGTAGCCACTAAACCAGACCATGCTACAACATATACCAAAGACAATAATCCATTGGTTACTGTAGGATTATGGGGACCAGTGCCAAGTTTCATTGCAGAAGCGCAAGCTTTTTTAAGAAAGCAAGCTTCTGGAGCTAATGATCCAAATAAACATATAATATATCCTTTAGATTTTTCATTTACCATAGACGGGGTAAGCGGATTAGAATTTGGAAATGCAGTATCTACTAATTACATGCCTGCAATTTATAACTCAAACACAAACAAAGCTGTGTTTACTGTATTAACAGTTGAGCATAACGTTTCTGGAAATGATTGGACTACTTCATGCACAACAGTATTTAGAATACGACCTTAATTATATAAAATATTTAAAATGCCTGGAAATAAAATATACTATCCTAAATCGCATATTGTTACCAATTTGTATACCAATGGTAAAGAATTCATGTTGGAAGATGGAACTGAATATATAGGATTTTATCATAGATACATTGACAATGTAGTATCAACAGGATCAGTTCCACATAAATCACAATCGAAAAAATTAATTAGTTATATTGATCAAATACTTCAACCAGGTAATCTTGTATATGATAAATTAATTAAAAAGCCATTACCAGATTTTTTTCCATTTTATATATTACCAATACCAGATTTAGATGATTATGAAAATGGAAAATTTACTAGATATTTTCTGCGAAGAAGAAATTATTCTACATATGAAGACATTATTGAAATAAATAAACCACAATGGAAACTTTGGAAAAAACCAAATACTGGAATCAATGAAAATTTGTATCAAGGGCTAGAACTTTCTTGGAAGCTGACAGGACCACTTCACGATGTACCAAATACATTTAATACGGAATATGGAGTAGCTGATACCAATCAAAGACTGGTATTTTTAAAAGATCGAGAAATGCCTGGATTGAAAAACTTTTTAACAAACTACATTGAATTGACAATTTATTCACCTTATGTAAAATCAGACATTAAAAAATTATTTGGTAATTTGAATTAAATAACATATATTTACTAGGTAATGACCATTATAGAAACGATAAGTGAGTTTGAGACATTCCTAGAGCAAAGTAAAAATTACGATTGGTTAATTGTTCCAACTTACTGCAACGGAAGTCGACCAGTATATACAGACTCGATATCTGTTGTATATATATATGTACTTAATTTAGATGAAGAAGTACTTGCAGTATTCAATCACACTGAAGGTTTATCACTTTCCATAGATTTACTAACTCAATTTCCTAAAGATAAAAATTTATTCGTTTACAACAAAAAACGATTCAAGAAGTTTTTAAATACTGACAACTTAATTGACATGAGTATGGTTGAGTATTTTTATAACAATCAACCAATTGAAGATGACTTTGAAACTTCAGCACACGAGTTCTTTACTAGAAATTTCGGAAACTTCAACAATTTAAATACCATTATTCCTATTTCCAAACACATTGAAAAGTCTCAAGCTATCTCTCAAAGATTTTTAGATGTATTTGACTTTTATCAAAATGATACTGCTTTTGAAAAGTACAATGTATTGATGTTGGACTCACTTCAACAAATAGAACAAAATGGTCTTTTTGTAAATTACGAGCAATTTAAAAAGAAATTTACAGAACATCTAATACATGATAATTTTGTATATTCTGAATATAATATATATACTACTACGGGACGCCCAAGCAATCGATATGGAGGAATTAATTTTGCTGCTTTGAACAAAGACAATGGTCAGCGAGCTCCATTTGTTTCTAGATTTGGTGAAAATGGATTTATGTTATCTTTTGACTATGATGCTTATCACTTAAGACTTCTAGCAGAGTTAGTAGATTATAAATTTCCAGACAATGTATCAGTACATCAATATTTAGGTCAGTTTTATTTTGATAAAGAAACTTTATCTCCGGAAGAGTATTCAGAGTCTAAATCAATATCATTTAAACAACTTTATGGAGGTATAGGATCTGAATATTTAACAATTCCATTCTTTGCTAAAATACATGAATACACTCAGTTAATATGGAGTCAATTCAAAGAGCAAGGATATATTGAAACTCCTATGTTTTCTAGAAAATTATTCAAATCATTCTTCACTGAAATGAATGCAGCTAAGCTTTTAAACTACATGTTGCAGTCCTTTGAGACGGAAAGAAATATGGCGGTTATACATAACATACTTCTACGTACAAAGTCTTTCTCTTCGAAGCTGATACTATATACCTATGACAGCTTTCTTTATGATTTTGACAAAAGAGATGGAGCTGATTTATTGCATATAATAAAAGAAGAATTAGAGCAACAAGGCAAGTATCCAACTAAAATAGAAATAGGTCCTGATTATTCAAACATGATCAGCGTAGAAAGAAAATTTTAATATATTTATAAATGGTAAAAGAACTTACATATATATTGTTATCTTTAATTTGTTTATTCACGACCGAAGAGTCATTGGATCATACGTCAAGTATGATTGTAAAAACTTATGAAGTTATATATAAACGAATATTTGTGTTGTCAATACAAGACTCGGAAGAGTTAGTATGCAGCTTTAATGTAGATAAAGAAAATCAAAGAAAACAATTACCAGGAGCTATGTTAGTACATCGTAAGAAAGACACTAATACGTTATACACTATAAACTCACTAAATGCATTGATACAATTAGAAAACAATGGAATATTAGATCCTAAGTTTTCCGTTAATTGGAGTAAATTTTCAAACGCATTGTTAGTAACCTCTAATAATGAATTGAAAGTTTTAAAGACAAAAGTATATCAGATTATTAACTTATAACATATTTATATGAAATATTTGGTACTTTGAATAAAGTAACTTATATTTAGTTATGTTAGTGTTGAAAATGTAAATTTGACTATTCTAGACAAATTGAATTTGCGTAGACAATTACTAAATACAAATTAATTAATAA
>Ga0209596_1001340_pt1 | contig 21278 bp, 33 predicted proteins | sample M_130807_MF_Meta_FD_187314 | JGI IMG/M metagenome (GOLD analysis project Ga0209596, IMG submission 187314) | Freshwater microbial communities from Lake Montjoie, Canada to study carbon cycling - M_130807_MF_MetaG (SPAdes) (version 2) | ecosystem: Environmental > Aquatic > Freshwater > Lake...
GCACGGCGCAACTTCACGAAATCACGATTGCCGCGAAGGAAGTCGAGCGGTGGAAACAAGCCTTAGCTGAAGAATCTTTGCCGCTTGTCCGCAAATGAAAAAGATGCACGCCGCGCTGGAAAAACTTCGCTCTGCTTTTGCCGAGTTTGAAGCCGTGATTGCTGAGACGGAATTGCCGCTACAAATCGAGAAGAACGTGCCGACAACGAGGACGGCGCAACGCATCGCAACGCTGTTTAATCGCAGGCTGACAACGCCGTGGAGTGTGCCGGAGATAAAGGCGTTTAGAGCGTGCGGAATGATAGACGACACGGAATTGGAGCTTGTAGAAAGATACTATGCAAGCGAACGCGCAAAGGGAGAAAAGGGAATCCATCGCCGCGACCTTTGCACATTCCTCAACAATTATTCAGGCGAGCTAGACCGCGCCCGCGCCTTCTCGCAGACGACGATGAAAGGATGGGCGCAAGATTCAACACTGAAAGCCAAAGAATTATGAGCGAACCAATCCACACGGGCGAACTCGGCATAGTCGAAGCCGTCGAAAAGATGCTTGCGACGATTGAGCCGAAAGGCGCGGAGATAATGCGAGGCTACGAGTTTAAAACGCGAATCTGCCCGCTGCTTACACGCTACGGCTTTGAACTTCGCTATCAAGTGGACGGTCTTTGCGACGGTAAAGATGCGCGGTGCGTGCATCAAAAGCGAACGCTTGCCAAGCTGACAAACGCGCTAAGAGGCACGGGCGCAATCGTCGCGCTTGTCGGGCCGAGGGGCACGGGCAAAACCTACGTTGCAAGTCAGCTTGTAATTGATCGGCTTTGGGCTGAACTTGGCACGGCGAAATGCTCATGGTTTCACTACACGAAGCTGACAACCGTAGTGGCCAAGCTAAAAGCGTTCTACGGCGATTTTGGCACAACCGACATGGATCGGCTTGAAGCGTATCGGGAGTTTTTAACTCGCTCGCTCGACCTGCTCATAATAGACGAACTGCACGAAGTTGCCGACGATAGCAGACACAAAGACCGCATATTGTCTGACATACTTGACGCACGATACGCCGCGAAAAAGGACACGCTCTTAATCAGTAACCAATCCGCAAGCGAGTTTTCCAAGGCGACAAGTCCATCCATTATCTCCCGCCTAAACGAACACGGCGGGATAATACCTTGCGAATGGGAGTCATTTAGAGAGAAACCAGCAACTAAATAAATAAAATGAAATACACCATAACAAAATCATTCCGCTTTGAAGCGGCTCACTTACTTCCGCATCTGCCGGAATCCCATCAATGCCACCGATGCCACGGGCATAGCTATGAAGTCATTATCGGAGTAACCGGGGCACTCGTTAATGAGTGGGTGCAGGACTATGCCGATATATCGGGCGCGGTTAAACCCCTGATTGACTCGCTTGACCATCGCAACCTTAACGACATCCTGCCGTGCGCTACGACAGCGGAGAATCTAGCGGCGTGGTTGTGGGGAAAACTCGCACCCGTTCTTCCTTTGCTATCGCTCATCGAAGTAAGGGAAACGCCAACATCCAACGTCATCCTGACAAATGAATAATCATCAACCGAGAACCCCTGATAGATACGTTCACCTTTTCAGCGGCGGGCTGGATTCAACTGTTCTGCTCTACGACATCATTTCTCGCGGAGATTCTGTGGAGTGCCTGTTATTCAACTACAACCAGCGGCACGCCAAGGAACTCGACTTTGCACAGGCGACTTGTGTGAATCTAGGTGTCAAATACAGCGTGCTTCAACTCCCACATCAGCTATTCACGCGATCCGCTCTAGCCGGACGCGCATTAAAGGTGGATGAACTCAGCGGAAGCTCAACGGTTGTGCCGAACAGAAACATGGTTTTTATCAGCATGGCGACAAGCTACGCGCTATCTACTGGCGCGAATATGGTATCGTGGGCCGTCAATCTGGACGACTCAAAGGTATATCCCGACTGCCGACTCGCGTTTTATAATCAAATACGGTTTGCAATCGAGAAGTGCGATAACGCCCTCGTCCTGCTGCGCGCACCATTCCTGTCGAAAACAAAATCGGAAGTTGTGTCGCTAGGGAAAAGCCTTGGCGTGCCATTCGATGAAACGTGGTCTTGCTACGCCGGAAACGCGGAGCCGTGCGGAGAGTGCGGGGCGTGCAGGGCTAGAAAGGACGCGGGCGCATGAAGGTGATGCTCGCCAACTCATCATCTATGGAGACGGGATACTTAGTCGGAAAATATACTGGGCGCATCGGATGGCTATTGTCTCCCGGTGGCTGGCGGAATCCTCATTCTTGGCTAACTTACGCAATGGACAACGGCGCTTTTCCGATATGGCAAAATGGGCAGCAATGGCAAGACGAACCGTTTTATCAGCATTTACAGCGCATCGTTGGGCATACCAATCGCCCTGAGTGGATTGCTGTGCCCGATAGCGTTGGAAATAGAGAGGAAACTTTAAGGATGTGGTTTTCTCATTCTCCGCGAGTGGCTATATATAACGCACCGCTTGCTTTTGTAGTTCAAGACGGAATGACACCAAGCGATGTCCCTCCAAATTCTGATGTGATTTTTGTAGGGGGAACCGATTCATGGAAAATGCGCGCATTACCGATGTTCACAAAAGAGTTTCCTCGCGTTCACGTTGGGCGAATTAACGGCGAGAAAGGACTATGGCAATGCCACGAAGCCGGGGCGGAATCTTGCGACGGAACAGGATGGATGCGGTGCGGAGAAGAAAGAATTGCGCCCCTGATACGATACTTGGAACAATCATCTTCACATAAAAAACAGTTGAATTTACTATGACCAAAACATCAGTATCAATGCCCGCCGATTTGCTCGCGTGGACTCACGCCGAGGCGCGCAAACGCGATTCGTCCGCCTCGCGCCTGATTTGCGATCTCATTGAACTCGAACGCCGCGCATCGGTTTTTGTGAGGATTGAAGCACTCGAAAGAAAAGTCATAGAACTAGAGAAAACCAAATGAACATCATCCTAAAAGCCATGAACACACCACGAATATACCAAGACGCAAACGGAAATCCCTGCCCGCTACTTCACTTGATTAAACAAGAGCCAGAATGGGCCGAAAACCAAATACTTCAACGCGACAAACTTGAGCGCGAACTAGCCGAAGAAAAAGAGGCATATCAGCAAATGGAAATGATGGCGAACAAGCTACACGGAGAAATCGTCGCAGTCACAGCCGAGCGGGATGCGCTGAAATCAGCCAGAGACAGAGCGCAGGAAGATTGGGCTGAAACCACACGGCTTTATCGCGCCGTGAAAATTGAACGGGACGCCCTACTTCGAGGTGAATATATCTGCAAAAAGTGCGGCGTCCGCAAAGACGGTGAAGGCGTGGAGGGGGATTTCTAATGAGCGCGCAATCCAGCTACGAACGCTATTGGGACAACCTAATGGACAAAGACATTGCCGAGACAATCGCCTCCGCTTGCTGCGAGAAATGCGGGCGCGAGCTTGTCGAAAAGGAAGAGACGAACTGCGCGAAGTGCGAAATAATAATTGACAAGCTGGCGCGAAAGTTTAACTAGCAGGCTAAGAAACTTTCACCGCCTCAAATGAGGGAAGCGAGTCCAGACATCCGGGTGGGTAAACGGTCAAGCAACTGTTTCCGCTAATGCGGGAACTAGGTCAAAACTTTAAGAAAAACACACCAATGAAAAACACACCGAAAACATACGAGGAAGTAATCGAAGCCAAAAAGCATAAAGTCTTGACGGCTGGATTTGAACCACTGCCATTCACCGCACCTCTTTTCGAGTGGCAAAAGATGGTTGTCACATGGGCGATACGACAAGGCCGCGCTGCTTTGTTCGCAGAGTGCGGACTTGGCAAAACGCCGATGCAACTGGAATGGGCGGATCAAGTATGCCGTCACACTGGCGGCAGCGTTCTGATTCTTGCGCCTCTTGCCGTCTCTCCGCAAACCGTAGCAGAGGGCGTGAAGTTTGGAATCGAAGTCACGCATTGCCGCGAGCAATCCGACGTGAAGCCGGGCGTGAACATCACGAATTATGAGCGGCTGGATAAGTTTGACACTTCGCTTTTCGCGGGCGTCGTTTTGGATGAATCGTCTATTCTGAAGGCGTTTATGGGGAAAACTCGCGCTGAATTAACTGCCGCATTTTCGCAAACGCAATACAAGTTATGTTGCACCGCGACACCCGCGCCTAACGATTACACAGAGCTAGGAACTCACGTTTCATTTCTTGGCGTTGGCTCTAGAGATCAAATGCTCGCTACTTACTTCGTCAACGACACGTTCAACACGGGCGACTGGCGGCTAAAAATGCACGCACGAACTGCGTTCTGGGAATGGGTGGCAACTTGGGCGGCTTGTGTGTCTAAACCGTCTGACCTTGGCTTTTCCGATGAAGGATATGATTTGCCAGCGCTAAACTTCAAAACTGAAATGGTTCACGTTGAACAAACGACCGGGCGGGGCGAAGGCGAGTTATTCAGAAATCCGACGCTATCGGCTACGAACTTGCATCAGGAAATGCGACTGACAAACGAGGCGCGATGCAATCGAGTTGCTGAGATTATCGCGGAGAAGCCGGACGAACTATGGACGGTATGGTGCAATACAAACTACGAAGCCGACGAATTGAATCGCGTGCTAAAAGGAGCTGTCGAGATACGCGGAAGCGATAAGGCAGAGTTGAAAGAAAAGCGACTAAACGACTTCACGAACGGAAATTTCAAAGTGCTAATCACCAAGCCAGAGATCGCTGGCAGAGGTCTTAATTGGCAACATTGCGCGAATACGATTTTCTGCGGTTTGTCCTACTCATTTGAGGACTTATATCAGGCACTTCGTCGCCATTACCGATTCGGACAAACACGGGAAGTGAACGCCTACATCGTGCAAGCAGACACGGAAGGCCCGATACTAGATGCCGTGCGCGAGAAAATGGCCAAGCATGACGAAATGAAAGTCGAAATGCGACTCGCCGCTGAATCTTTGAAAAACAACACACACACAACCAAAATGAAAACCGACATCAACAAAACAACTGGAACTGACTGGACTTTATATCACGGTGATTGCGTCCGTGTAGCGCGGGAAATGTTAGCGGATAATTCCGTGGACTTTTCTATATTCTCGCCGCCTTTTGCCGACCTATTCACCTATTCAGACGACATTGCCGACATGGGTAATTGCGGCGGAATGGATGACTTCATGGTGCAATTCGGTTTCTTAATTGACGAACTTATGCGCGTCACGACGCCGGGGCGCGAGTGCGCGGTGCATTGCTGTGACTTGCTGGCGACGAAATGGAAAGACGGAGACATTGAGTTTAAGGATTTCTCTGGCGCAATCGTGACGGCGTTTCGAGATCGCGGATGGTTGCTACATTCCAAAGTCACAATCTGGAAAGACCCAGTGACCGAAATGCAACGCACGAAAGCGCACGGATTGCTTTATAAGACGCTACGCACAGACTCCTCGAACGTCCGCGTTGGAGCGCCGGAATACTTGCTCGTATTCCGCAAGCCCGGCAAGAATCCAAAGCCGATTGAGCACACGCACCAAGACATACCGCTCGACCGATGGCAGGAGCTAGCGTCACCCGTATGGATGAAGATCGATCAAGGCAACGTGCTAAATGGACGCGAGGCAAAAGGCGAGCGAGACGAACGTCATATCTGCCCGCTGCAACTTGACGTTATTAACAATGCGCTGACTCTATGGAGCGCGCCGGATGACCTTGTTTTCTCGCCATTCACGGGCATTGGAAGCGAAGGCTACTGCGCGCTGCAGATGGGGCGTCGTTTCGTGGGCGCGGAATTGAAAGAATCTTATTTCAAAAATGCTTGCGGAAATCTGGAATCAGCAAAGCAGCAACTCGCACTTCTCTAAACCATGAACGAACTATTCAACATCGAACCAACGAAGCCCACGAAACTTGAGCAGGCGCGACGTGCGCTTGCGGATGCGGAGCGGGAGCTTGCCGCTGCAATCGAAAGAGACTTGCCGGAAAACGAATTGGGAAACAGCGAAATTGACGATTACCATCGAGCCGTTGACCGCTTCGCCGCCCTAGTCGCGGAAGAGGAACAGCGCGTATTGGAGATTTCCAAACAACAACCATGAACACACCAAAAATCAAATTCAACGTAGATAAGTATAGGGAAATCTGCCAAAAGCTAGACCCGATTTTAGCTGAGTCAATCAGTAGCCGAAGCGTGGACGATTGGAACTGCGCGGTAATGGCACTAGCAACTTCGCTTCTTGGTATGCACACGGACAAAAAGACAAGCCTTGAAGATTCTATAAATATGGCACAGCGGACTATCTCGTGTGTGCCGAGCCTCTTTTTGGTGATAAATCAAAGCAAGACCAAGCAACCATGAACGACAACGAACACCTGACCATCATCGAGTCTCACCTTAAAAACCTCCTTGCGCTTGCGGAGAAGCGGACGCAGGGGAAGTGGATATGCGACGGATACAATGTGAAGCAACCACACGGGAGGCAGATTGCCGATGTCGGCCCGCATCACACTCCGCCGAGCGAGTATCCGCGCTCATGCAAGGTTCAGGACGAGGCGAACGGAGCCTTCATCGCCGCCTGTGCCGGAAACGCCGAAGCTGGATGGAAGAGCACGCTGGCGGCGATTGGGCACTTACGCGAAATAGAGAGTCAGGGCTTTTGCTGTTGCGACAAAGCCTTTCAAGAAATCCTCGCGGCCTTTCCAATCGAACTACTCCAATGACCATCACAGAAACCACATCCACCGCTCCGCAAACTTGCTTCCGCTGCACTTTGCTTGGCTTGCCGCCAAACGGAATCGCTGCTGGCGAGAAACACTTTTTAATCGTTGCACCATCTAAAACCGACACCGCCTGTGCTGATTGTTACAACAGAATGTTTGCTGAAATTACAGATGCAAACCAAGGCGAAGAGTGGAAGGAGACACTATGACACCAAACGAACGGCCAACCCCGCTCACGGATGAGTCAGAACAAAGAATGGACGATATACCGACCAAAAAGGCACTAAGCTATTTTGTGCCTGCCGACTTCGCCCGCACCCTAGAGCAAATGCTCGCAGAGCGCACGGAGGAAAGGGACAAGCTCATCGAGATGCGAAGCTACTGCATGGGCATTTTGCGTGAGGCAGGACATGACGAAGCTGCCCCGATAGAGGCTTTGGTTCGTAGTTCAATCGCATACGCATCACGAATGGAGTCCGACCGCGACACCGCTCTAGCCAAGCTCGCTACAATAAACCACATCGCCATGTCCCTATTCGTCCGCAGCACTAGCAGCGAAGTGACGGGCGAAATGGCAGAGATAGGACGGCTATCGCGGGAGGACGGAAAATGATCGAAACGCCCGAACAACTGCGCCGTGAAATCGCCTATCGAGTTGACGAGCGGATCGGGATTAGCGTTGGAAGCGGCATCCCGTCAAAAGCCATTGTCGAGTTTGCAAATGAAGAGGCGACGCAATGGGCGCGGAAGCATTATCCTGAGATTTTCGCTAAACTAGGCGTGTTGTAATGGGTATTTTATGCCGTTGATAGTGGCTTCACGCCCCGGCCATAACTCGTAAAACACGACAGGCATATCTTCGCCTCCTGTGTTTGGGTTTGGGTCAATACCTATCGCCCTTGCCAGTGCTGGCGAAATCTCGCCAACTTTCTTGGATGGCCCCAAGTCCGCAACCACTGCTAGAACTGACTTCCCGTTTCGCGTGTTTGTGACTTGAGCCAAGCATCCCATCACGATTCCGATAACCGATTTCACGACAACAGGAGGAACCACGATAAACGGCACAGTCTCCGCATCTATCGGCTTTCCGTCCAGATGAAGTGTGGTATCTGGTTGCCAGCATGGATCGTGATGCGGGTTTGATCCGCCGTCGCAATCAATGTCGGCATCTCCGACGAAGTGAACGCGCCCGTCCGCTTCCTCGTAGATGCACGACTCGAAACCTTCGTTCTTAATCGTGGCGAGCAGCTTCATTTCTGGAATCCTCTGAGGCTCCTACCGACTTCGTTCCCGTCCACGTCGAGTAACACGCGCTTGCCGTCATAGGACGCCGTAGCGCCCGAATATGACATGCTGACACGGTAGGGAATGGCGGCACAGCTTGCGAGATACAAACACGCGAGGATTGCAAAAACCGCGTAGGCGAAAGCGAGGACGACGCGGCGAGGATCGCGGATAAATTGGTTCATTGTTTTGGTGCGTCTTTTTGGACTGCGGAGTTAATGGATTTGAGGATTACCGTCGCAATGATTCCGGCGATTGTGACGCGAGCTTTCCATGCTGGCGGGATAATCGTAGCAACGTCGCCAAGCTGATAAGGCAGCGCGGCGATTGCAGTTAAAGCGGATGTTAATGCGGCTCCGATTCCGCTGATTGTTGTTTTCCAGTTGTTCATGGTTTTATGGTTTCCTTGAAAGGGCAGGGCTTGCCGGGGCACATTCGATATGCCATTAGCATCCCGTGATTCTCGCCAGCTTGCGTCCGAACGGACTCGATTGCGCTCCTAAGCTCTTTGCGGTCTGCCTCGCATTGTTCGCTGCGATGCCATAAGATTTTGGCGAGAAAACATAGCGCACCAGTTACGGAACTAACGGCGACAAGTAAGGCGTTTTCGAGTGTCATGGCTTATTCTGTAAGTTCCGCAATCTCCGCTTCGGCCTCCGCTTTTTTAGCAAGTGCGGCGGCGAGTTTCTTTTCATCCTCGGTTTGCAGCGCGGCAGCGCGCATCTTTTTCAGAGCCTCGATGTCGCCATTGTCAAAATGCGCGGAGGCGTCTGCGAGTAGCTTGGCTAGGCGGTCACGATCTGCGGTGATGTCGGAATTTTTTGCGTCGAGTGAATCTTGATACACCTGCATTGCGGACTGCAATTCAACGGGCGAAAGATTAGGCCAGTTACGGCAGGCTTCAACGATGTTGCCAACGTGTTCGCCGTCAATAAGGACGGAGTTGAGTGATTTTACGGTGATCATATTTATGGGACGAATGTTCGGATTGTGATGTTGCCAGCGGGAGATGCGGAAGATACGGCATTTTTATTATACCACTTGATGTAGCAATGGCCGGAGTCGGAGCGTGTGCTCATCACGATAAGGTCGTTGCTTTGAGACGCCGAAAGTGTGTAAGCGAACGGCGTTGTCGTTGTCGCGTCTGTCACTGTTAGCGTATCCTCTCGCACCGTGAGGGCGGCGATAGACGAAGTGGAAAGAGCAATCGTAGTGACCTTGGAGCTTGTGATTGCTGTGCCGCTGGAACCAATTATCAGCCCCTGAGTAGAGCTTATCTGGACTCCTCCCGCCGTGACGTTCAGCGCGGTGTTTGTCGTGCCTCCAGATGCAGTCAGCGTTAGTGCGATGTTGGTATTGCTGGAAAAGTTTGTGCGTGTGTTGGAGAACGTCGCAACGGTAGAGGTTGTGCTGCTTCCAGAATTTGAGCCGCCCATGCTCACGTTCATCGCAATCGGGCTGGTTGCCGTAGTGCTTCCTGTCACTTGAACGTCCAATATCTTGCCCGTTGTCAGCGTGGACGACGCCAGATAAAGCCCCGTGCCTGATGTGAGGGAGTTTAGCGGAATGTAGAGTTGAGAGGTTGTAGTAGAACCACTGTTATTCGCCCCACCCATCACTATGTTTGTCGCCGCACCAAAAGCGTTCACGGTTGTTGCCGTGGTATTCAGCAACGCCATTGTCGAGCTGCCCGCGATGATGGAAGTGGTAAAGGTTGGCGAGGTTGCGAAGGTCAGCGCGCCGCTGCCCGTTTCGTCCGTAATTGCCGCCGCAAGATTTGCCGATGATGGAGTTGCGAGGAAAGTGGCAACATTCGTGCCTAAGTCGGAACTACTCACAAGCGTAACAGCAGTGCCAGTTCCATTTTTGAAAGAAGGGACTCCGCTGCCATTGGAATACCAAGCCGAGCGTCCGGCTATAAGTGTCGGCACGGTTCCGTTCTCGGTGACGAAATGCCCCGCCGCGCCAGTGCCTGGAATACTGGCGAAGTGGCCCGTGTTTGTTGCATCGCCAGCAACATTTGCCGTGCCGTTAAAACTAATGTTGAAAATGTTGCGAGCCGTAGCCAAAGCTGTCGCCGTTCCTGCGTTTCCGGTAACACTCGTTTGATCGCCAGTGTTCGTGCCGCTTAGGTTGCTACCAGTGACCGCGCCGGATGACGCTACGGATGTTGGCGTTATCGCGCCGAGCGTCAAAGAAATCGCGGGCGTAGTTGTCGCCGTTGCTACCGTGCCGCTTACTCCGTTTGCCGTGGTGACGGAAACGCTCGTCACTGTGCCGGTCGCTGAGTCCACCGCATTGAGCGTCGTGCCGCTCATGCTCAGATTCGTGCCGAGGGTGATGGCAACCGGAAGCCCCGTGCCGCCGCTGCTCGCTTGCCCTAGCAGCGTAGAGGCGGTTAGGTTAAGACCTTGATTTGTGACGGCCTGTAGTTTTTCCGCTGCGCTCAGGCTTTGGGATATGTCATACCTAACCGCCCCGCTGCCGGAAATTGGGGTCAGCGAGCCTGCGTTTATGATGTCTGCGGGAACCGTGACGGGAATTGAGAGAATCGTCTTAACCTCGCCGCTTGTGCGGGTGCGAACAACGGACAGCGTAAGCGCGAGAGAATCCACGCCGGAAGCCCAAAACATCTTCGCCATGTTCACCGTGTTCAGCGAAATCGTGCCCGATGCTCCAAAGGGCGCGAGCAATGAAACATTGGTTGCCGATAGTGTTGGTGTAGCTGGAGCGCCGATGTTGCCGATAAACTCCACTAGGTATGCGGGGCCGTCTGTCGAGACGGTGAAGTTGTTAGGAGCCGATGCGCTGTTATAGCGCAACTGAGGATGCCGTCCTAGCACGCCGGAAAGCTCGCCAATGCTCGCCACGGGCGAAACCGAGCCGCACACCGCCGTTACGCTGTTCACCGTCGCTGAGAGGCTGTAAAGCCCGCCATACGTGCCAGCGGCGAAAGCGATGCGAATGATTTGATTGAGCGTAGAGCTTGCCGCCTGTTCTGTCGTGACGGTCACGCTTGCCGTTGGCAGTGCCGTGGACGGCGTAGCATAGGCTGCGGGCTGTTGAACAAGGCGGATGATTTGTTGCCCCTTTGTCGAGCCGCTGCCAGCCGCAACTACGGTGACAACTGCCGAGCAAACGGGAATCAGATTAGTGGTATCCGCGACGATTGTTGCAAGCGCGCCGTTCGTAACTCCGTCCACTTGATAAACGCCAGTCGAGAGCAATGTGACCGTGACTGCTGGATTGCCACCCGCAACCGCTGCCGCAGAAAGCGGAGTCTGTAAATCTGCCGCCGTGATGGCGTAGGACAGTGCGGTTAGGTTTGTCGTAACTGCCGAGATTGAAAGCGCAAATGTGCCCGCCGTGGGCGCTTCGTCCGCGCTGCCGATGCTGACTTGATACGTGTCGCCGGAAGTATAATCCACGTCAAAGCTGCGCGTGTCGCCAGTCGAAAGCACGACGGGCTGAATGGTAATCGCTACGCTTTGATCGTTCCGCGTGAAGTTAGGAAAAGGAGCGATGCCACCGTCTAAGATGCTGGCGATTAAACCGCGCTGTTGCGGGTCTGCTGTGTTAATTAGGAGATCGAGAGGCATCGCTTAAAGTGTTATAGTTAGGTGAAAAAATATGTCAAGTTAGGAACCTATCCACACGCACCCAAACCACGGGACTATTGCGTAGTGAGGCCCGGGTTGGTCTTTTGTGCCTCCAGATCCTACGGAATGGATATATCCTTGCATCAAATGCGTGGTTGTTGGACACATAAGTTTATACCATGCGTTATCGAATCGTGCATCATTTCCAGATCCCCCGGGGTCGCTTGATAGTTTTAAATATCCAAGTAGTTGATACCAATTAAAGCTGCCTCCCTCCGAGCAATCATTATCGGCGTCCACATACTCCAGGCCAAAAGACCATCCCGTGCCGCTCTCGATGACTGCGGCGGTCATAATCCCACTGACCCATGAGACTTTCATCCATACGTGCTGTGTGGATTTTGTGAGAATAAATGTATTTTCGAAGCTGCTGACGTGCTGCCGATCCTTCCATGTAGCATATTGCCACTCTGCTCGGTAACTGTAAGTTTGCATCAACGTCGAAATCGGATTTATCTTCAACGCGATTCCGGCATATACCAGAACCATTCCGCTTCCGTCAGTGCCGCCCGTGATTGCCGCTCCGCCTGCGGTTGCTGCTAATTTGAACGTGTCGCTTCCGATGTCGCGTGCGTAGTAGGTTGTATCAACGGAGAAAGAGCTAGCCATTGTCCCGCCGCCTGCGGTTGTTAGCGCAATCCTTAACTCTGAATCTAGCTCCAATCCGTGGTTTGTGCCCGTGGTAGTCCATAGTCCAGTAGTATGATCGTATGTAACTGGCACCGACATTGTGCCGCGCTGCACGGGGTAAAGATTCCACGGCGGAAGATAGGGCGGCGGCGAGGCGATATTCCATGTGCCGTCCCATCCAAGTTTTGCCTTAGTCAAATCGAGGCAAATGTTTTCTTCGCTCTCGATAACTCGCCCGCTTCCTGTGTTTGGCGGCAGCGTTACCTTCCACGGGCGGTTGATGCGCGAGATTACTTTATTCCCGAACTTCTTGGAAAGAAATCCGTCTTTAAACGCATCCTCTCCCATCATTGGCAGTTTGTCCGGCATCGGTTAGTGAAATTGTGACCAGAAAATATACGGCGTGCGTTTCTGGTAGAAAAAGCCGCGATAAAGCTCAATGGCTGAATCTTCCGCGACAAAATAATTTGAGCCAAGCGGGACGTAGGTTCCGACATACACGAGCTTATTAAACACGGAATACACCTTGGGAGCGTAGGTAATCGCGGGCTTGCTTAGGCTATATTCATAAACAATATCAGCGTTCACCAATAGCGGAAGCTCTGCCACCTCCGGCGCAACTGGCGGAGAAGTCCAGTCAAACGTAAGAGTCGTGGAGATAAACTGGAAAGGATAGGTGAGCGTGCTTTGCTCCGTGCGCGTGCTAGGCAAGCTCGCATACGTGCGCGTAAAAGACAAGATGCCGCAACCTTCGTCTGTCGTTTCGCTTTCTTCGACTAGGTATGCCGTCACACTTGCACCGCCGCGAGTAACGCTAATCGTCTGAATCGTCTCGTGCGGCGTGATGGGCGCAGTCACAAGCCCGTTCAGTGGATTTTTCAACGGTGTATAATTCGCCGCGTATTGCTTAAACTTCGCCTTGTATTCAAAGCTCTGCGTATCGCCTTTGGATTGAAACGGAAGCGACCACGTAGCAGGGCCGTCTTGCGTTGCAATCGTCCAGTCTCCGTCTCTGATTTGATTTGGAACACTCATGGTGCGTTTTTAAGTTCTCCTACGTTTAAGACTTTTGCTTGGAAATTGTTTGCGCGGTCAATCGCATCTCCGCCAGCTTCTAAAATTCGCTTTTCATTTCTGTCGGCAAATTCTTTTCGAGCTTGCTCTGCCGACTTGCTTTTTCGATTAGTTGAGTCAGTGCGCCCTAAAATCTCATCATCTGTTTTAAACCTGCCCTCTTTTTCGTTAAACAAAAACGGGTCGTCTTTGCGTTTTGATTTTCTAATAGCATCGGCCCTAGCTTTAATGTCTTTATCCCTAGCGTTTGCCGTTCTTTCCGCCAATCCCTGCGCCTGTTGCTCCTTTAATTCTTGCGCCCGTTCCTGCGGTGTCTTGCGAATGTCTGCCGCCCTCGCGCCAAGTTCCGCAGCCGCCTGTTGCTTCGCAAGCTCCTTTGCCTTTGGCGCGTTCCCTTGGCGTATCGCGTCGGCAATCTGTAATTCAAATTGCGCCCGAATCTGAGCAAGTGCCGCGAGCTTTTTGTTGCCCGCCGCCTGCGCGTTAATTTGCTCCGTGATTAGCTTTTGCTGCTCTAGGTCTTTTCCGTTTATGTAGTAAAAATTTTCTTCTTCTAAAGTTGCTGATTTAATCGCGGCAATTTGTCTGGCCTCTGCATATTTATCAACCTGTGCCTGCTTTTGAATTATCGCCAACTTTGCTTCCTCTAATCCTGTTTGTGAGTGAAGTATGTCAAGCTGCGATCCAAGCGTAACATCTCGCTTTGCAAGCATTTTGTTTAACGTCTTGTCCGCCTCTGAATATTCTTTTGCTTTTTCAATCTCTCGCGTCGTCAAAAGATTTTGCTGCAACGCTTTTTGTATCCCGGTAACTTGCGTGCTATTTTCGGAATAATACTGCTTTGCAACCGCTAATTGCTTTTCAAGTTCCGCCTTTTCTGTTTGCTGCTTTTCAATTTGGTCATCAATCAAAACGCCACGCTTGCTAGCTGCCGCGTTAAGCGTTGCATCTGTCCTTTCTTGCTGCTGGGAAAGCGCAATTATTCGCAACTTTCCTTTCGCCTCCATGTCTATTTTTTTTGTCTCAGATGCAACTATCCGCTTTGCGGCATCGCCCATTTTTCCCTCGGTTCCCTCTGGCGTGTTCGCCGCCGTAACGTCGGCTATTTTCTGCTGCCTCTCTTTTTCAACATCCAATGCCGCAAGCCTAAGTTCTGCGCCTGCACTTAAATTGTCCGCCGCCTTAAGTTCTGTGTTTGTTTGCCGCTCAAATTCCTTGGAATTTACATCGCGCGCCTTTGCAGTGGCTTTTATAAACTCATTGTCTTGATCGTTGTTGGCGATTCTTACTTTTTGAAACGCGACCGTGAGCGCCTGATACTTTTGCTCCTTTGCAATAACAGCATCAATCGTAAATGCCTTCTTTTGAAATTCCGCATTTGCCGAGCGCGCTGCAATCGTTTGATCAACGAAAGATTTAACAACAGACTGACCTGCGGTCGCTATCACGCCGACATATCCGGGCACCTTGGACGCGAAATCTAAAAACATTCCGCCAACTTGGTTGAACTTTGCCATGTTCGCCGCGCCTTCGGAAAGGTTTCCCAGTGCCGCTCTGGTATCAAGTTGGGCAAGTGCTCTTGTCGCCTCGCTTCCTCCGCTGCTGATTAGCTGCAATCCTTGAACGAATTTATCGGCAACGGCAATGTTGGCCAAACGAGCCGCCGATTTGTCCACCTTGTTAATTCCATCCGCTGCCCTACTCCCGCTTTTCTCCACGGCATCCAAGCGCGATGTTAGCTTGGCGATGCCAGCTTCAAACGCTGACAAGTCCACTCCTGCCGTCGCTAGTATGTCGTTTTTTCCAGCCATCTTAGTTGTTGGGTTTCTGCATTGCGAAAGAGTAAGTGCCGTCTTTGTTGCGGGACGGTTGGCTGACTAGCATATAGCCTTGCTTGCGCTTGCGGTTAATCTCGCGCACGACGTTCTTTTCCGGCTTTGTGATTGTCTCGAGCGCATCACCCCATTTGCCCGCAATCTCGTCACTTCTGCGATTGACTACCACGCAACCGCGTGAACGGTCTGCCGCTTTGATTAGCTGATAAATCACGTTCAACGGTGAATCGAGCACGCGCTCTAGCGTCCATTCGCCGGATGGATAGCTTTCGTTCAGCGAGTGATACAATCCCGCCGTTGGCGAATAGTAGGGCTTACACGTTGAACCCGTAGGCGCGTCGAGAAACGCCGCACCAAGAAATGCGTCAATGCCTTCCATTGCTTCTACAACGTCCAAGGTCGCGTTTGTTTCAATAAAGGCGTCTCGCCCTTCCTGCAATGAGTCAAACGGGAACAGCGGCGAAACAAACCAAAGGAATTGAAGCACCGCCGCGTCTGTTATCTTCCCGCCGCAAACGAACGGCGAGTCATACGCCCGCAACCATTCAAAGCGGCGAAGCGTGAGAGGCATACAAACGATGCCGCCGATTAACTCAGGAAGCCCCAAGAGAGCCTTAGAGCGGTCGCGCCTTTCGCTCGCTATCGCGTCATCAAAGCCTAGGATGCAAGATTGACCAGCCACATTGTTAAGCGGTGGTAAAGCTTGTGCCGCTTTCTGCCGTGACGTTCACGACGCGGATAGCGCCGGGAGTGTTTTCTTCCTCGTAAGGAACAACCGTAACGCAAAATGTAATCGCGACCGTTTCGTTGGGCGGCGTATCGGTGAAGGTCGCGCCCGGAGCCGGAAACGCTGTCGAGCCGCTCGCAAGCTGCAATTCAGCCTGCCAAGTATAGCGGGCTTTCGTCCAGTGCTTTCGGTTAGGCAATCCGACAGCGGTGAAGTCCTCCGTGCTTGTCCAGTTAGGAGTAATCGTCTTTTTGTTTACGATATAGGTAACTGCGTTAATTGTGATTGTGGTTGTGCCGTATGCGGGCGTGCCGTCAAGAATCTGGTTAGGGACTGCCATTGTAGGGGGGTGTTAGGGGTTAAAGATTAGGGGGCCAAACTTTCGGATTGATACTAAAATAAATTGCAAATGTCAAGGTAGAAGTGTCTAGGTCGTTTTCATCTACAAATGATGCGTCAGAGCCAGCTTCACGCACATCCATAACTAACAGTGGCGAGTTCTGTTTGGCCCACTCCTGCGTTATCCAATAAAGCTGCATCCGCGCCCGCACTTGTCCGACTAGCTTGTAGTGCGCATCGCTCTTAGCTTCACTTGTGCGGTTCGTGGTAATCTTCACCTCAATCGCGCCGTCGTAGGTGTCATACACCCATCGCACGCGGTCAATCATCGCCTTCGCGTGGTTCTGTGTCTGCCCAACGGTCGCCTTTATTTCCAGCCGAGGCGATTGGTTCGTGTCTGTAGTGCGCGAAAGAAAAACGTGCGGAGTCGCCGTGGATAAGATGCCAGCAAAAGCCGCCTCTAAGTTTTTCTCGAATTGAAAAATCTCGTCGGTGTTCATTTGTTCATTACTGCGTAAAGAATTACCTTCAATCTTTTGTTCACTTTCCGCTTAAATTGATCGGCGTGCTTTTTCTGCGCGTCTGCGATTATCTCTTCGCCTGTAAATTTCTTGTAGCGGCTAGGTATTGCCAAAAAAGGATTGAACATAGCCACGGTGAAAATCTTATTTCCTCCGCGAATTTGCCCATACGCACGCGGCGGTTGCACTTCGGGGTCGCGCCTCGTCTTTGCGTTTCTGACTTGCTGGCTTTCTGGAATCTCTAAGCCGAGCGAGCGCGCAAGCTGTCCCCACGATGCTTTATAAAGGAACCTAGCAGGAGCACGCCCCGCGAGAAACTGCGCCTTCGTCTTTCCGTTCCCGCCTTGCTCTTTCCATCGCTGGAATTGATTCCCCTTTTTCTGGATTTGATTAGTGCGAATAAGCGAGAAATCACGAACGGGAGTAATGCGCGATGCCGTCGCTAGCGTCTTTCGCGTGTAGTCCATCACGTCCGGCTTAAACTGAATTGCCGCAACTTGTTTCATCGCCGCCAGCTTTTTGCGGAGCGTCGAAACATCTACGCGGAATCCAGTCTTTTTCATTGTTTGAGGTAGGCCGTAAGCGTTGCGCTTCCGTCTCGATTGTCCCGCGAGATTGCGAACACTTCAAACGCCCTGCTATTATGCGAGATTGTAGAACGCACGGCAATGCCAGCCGAGTCTAAGTCCGTTGCGAGCATTTGAAACGTAGCGGGCAAGTTCTCGTCATACGCGGCGTTCGTCATCTTCTTTGTCTGTTCAATCGGCGGAGCAATGCACGCATAGCTTTTTCCGTTAAACAATAGCGTATCGCCATACATGGACGGTCCGAGCATGAAGTTAAACGCTCGCGTTATGGCTGCCTTGAAGTCCAAGGCCATAGCGTTACGGTTTCACTCCGCCGACGATTGGCGAAAACTTCATCACCGTCGAAGAAGTCATCACGCCAAGCGGAATCACCGTCGAACCGCTGGCAATTTCCGCATAGGTTTTAGTGGCAGCGCCGGGCGTGTCGGAAAGCCAAATGGTATCTCCTGCCGTTGCGCTAAATCCCGGAGTAAAGCTGGAATCGCTCGCCACATAGAAACAGGTTTGATCCGTTGATACGTCCGCAATAGAGCATCCTGCAATGCTGTTTGCGGGAGACGAGCCGTTGCTGTCAGCTAGTCCGATTTTGCCGTTTGCAAGCACATAGACGTATTGCCCGCGAGTGATTGCTGTTGAGGCTACGCCCGACGAAACGGAGGTGCCGGAAGATTGAAGGACGCTTGCCGCTGTGATTGATAGGTCTGCCATATAGGGGGAGTGTTAGGGGGTTGAAATGTCTTGATTGCTATACTTTAAACGCAATCGGGTGTCAATAGCTAATAAGTGCCCGCGATTGGATAAAGCGCGTGCCCTTCGTGCTGAGTGCAAATTCTTTGGTCAATATACACAACGCCTCCGATTGCGCGCCATGTGTCGCAAAAATAAAAGTCCTCGCTGTGCCCGCCTGCCAGTTTGCGCCAGAAATCAAAGCACTTCTCGCCCGTCTCTACGTCGTCATAAGTCTCCGTGCATTGCGCGAGCTTCGTGAACACTCCGCGCTTGATTCGCATGAAGCCCCGCGCAACGCGCTTCACGGGAAGCAACGGATTTGCAAACGGGTTTTTCGAGAAATCAAATCCCTCTAGTTGCTGGCACGGGAACTCTAGTCCGATTTTCTTCTTTGGATACAATCCCGCAACAACTTCAACTTCATGCGACAAAAGCCATTCAATGTCATGCGGCTTAAATACAACGTCCGTGTCTATGATTAGCAATTCATCGCACCCGCTGCGCATAAAATCAGCGGTGACTGCGTTCATCGCGCCATCTGGATACGGATAGCTAAATGGCTGAATTTCAACGCGCCGATCTCGAAAGATTGGCGACGCGCAAAGCGCCATCATGCACACTGCCCACGAAGTCCGCGACAAGCCCATGCCGTTGTCAATAACGGGCAGGAATAATGAGGCTTTGCTCATTAAGGCTTCTCGAATTTCATGATGAACTGCTCCTCTGTCCCCTGCCAGAAATGAGCCGAGTTTTTCAGAGTGTGCGTGCGTTCATAAACGTCTGCCTTGTGAATACAGAGCGCGAAAGGCTGCTTTGATTTTCGATCATTCCAAGTGCCGCCCGTGAACATATCATCGGTCAAGTAATCTTCCTCCGCCAGCAATGGAGGCGGGAGAACTTCAACTTGCGGAATAGGACTAGGCGCAACTGGCGGAAGTGGCGCGGGTTGCTCAATGCTTTGTGTTTGATCTTTTGGTTTTGCCATAGGTGAGCGAATAGCTAACAATGCAAGCGATGTTTAGCAAGCAAAAACCCCGCCTATTTCTAAGCGGGGTCTTGCTGGGGGATTGGAGGGGGAATTGTTAGCTATACTGTGTAGCGATAATGTCGCCCGCACGATTGTTCGTGATGGTCGGGTTATGGCTCATCTTGATGCGGATGATTTCCGACTCGGTTTCCCACGATGGATAAGTTTCCACGTAGTAACCGCCGCCGCCTTGGAAGTCGAATTTGTTTTCGACCGGTTGCAGCGTGCCGTTGCCGGTTCCGTCGAAGCCTTCCCAGAACACATTCGCGCCGAGGCCGGTGAGCGAAGGAACGAGGGAGCCTTCAGTTGAGCCAGTCGAGGACATTCCAGCTTTGCAAACGACAATGTAGGTATTGCTCCACACCTGCGTAAGAACTGGCGTTGCGCCGTCCGCTGCGGTGTTGATGTAGTTGTCGCCAACGAGCACCTGCTTGATGCCGTAAGCGCCGAGAGCCGCCGCGAAGTTTGACGGGGTAACATCGGCGATAGGGCCAAAGATACCGCGAACGAACTGCAGGGTCTGATAGCACGTAGAAACGCGCTCCCAAACTGGCCCGCTCATAATAACAGTGTCAGCAACTTCGCCGTTTGCGCGAACGCGACGGGCGGAAGCGATGATGTCCTGAATAGGATTCATGCCGGTTCCATCGGTTTTGTCGCGATTAGTGGCAGTATAAGCAACGCCGCTATTGGTCGCGCTGCCGAGGACGTAGGCGCTAGAACTAAAGATAGTCTGAGCGATCAGATACTCTTTAGTCAGTCCGCCGATTTCGGTTCCGAAGCGTCCAGAGAAGAACGCGAGGGCGTCGAATACGTTCTTGTAGTCGAGCGTCATTTCGCGGGGAACGCTGATTTCCAAGCCGCGAGGCGTGACGGTCAGTGTTCCATCGGTGAGCGTTGCGGTTGCGCGCTCGTATTTCGTTCCCATTGCGCGGACGTATTTTGTCGCGCCGATGTGACGAAGGCCGAGAGAGCCGCCGAGGGTTGCTTTGATGTAGTGCGCGTTGCGGTAGCTAATCGGCAGAGGGCCGAGAATCTTTTCACCGATTGCGCCTTTGATTGCTCCTTCGCCTTCAACAACTGCGAGAGCTAGTTCTTGCCTTGGAAGTGCTGCGAGATTTGATTGTGCTGGCATGGGGGTATGTTAGTTAGTAATTAGGCGAGGGTTGTGAGTTGCACGACGCCGAGGACGCCATCGCCGGATGCGGCTTGCACCCAACGGCCCATAAGCACCGCGTTTGTGGAGGTTTTGCTAAACTTGCCGGAAGCGGCTGAGTAGGCGAGATCGCCGATTGCGACTGCTTCGCTGGCAAGTGCGCTGATTTTTGCGCCCGTGCCGCAAGCGTGTCCTGTTCCGTAGCCAGAAGCGGCTACGTCATTGACGGTGATATAGTCGCCGCGAACGCTGATTGCTGCGACGCTGACCGTGCCGTCGCTGGCAAGCGTAGTGCGGAGACCGCGATTGATCGCGCTTGTAGAAGCGAGAATGGTTTGGGGGACTACCCCGATGTTAGTTGCTAGTTCTGCCATGTTAGTATGTGGTTAGGGGATTAACGAGAGGTGTGGAGTTGATAGAGTTCGGGTTTCTGCCGACCCATGAGAGCGATAGCTTGCCCGCGATTTTTAGCTTTGCCTTCCGCGATTTGCGAAGCGATGAAAGCCTCCGGGTCATTAGCGGCGTCGGGAGTAACGATGCCCTGCTTAAGCAAAGGCCCGCGCCCAAGGATAGCGGTCTGCGCGGCTTCCGCCTGAACTTTGGCTTCCGCGAGGATTGCGGTTTTGTCTGATTTAAGGGACGCGGTTTGACGCTTAATAGCGCGAGCAGCGCGAACGTGAGCGCGCATGATTGCGGGCTTCGTGTCGTCCTCTGGCTTCTTGTCTTCGTCGGTTACGCCGGATGCGGCTTCGTATTCAGCAAGCGCGGCGTCGTCTCCTTCGCCTTGTTTGCCGTCGTCATGTGAGTCAATGATTGATTGCAGCGCGGTTTTTACGGCTGGGTCAGCAAGCATCGTCAATAATTCGTCAATGGTCATGTTTTGGGGTTGGTTTTGTGAAAAAAGAGCCTTGTTAATCGCGCCCCGTTTTACGAAGTCGCAACTGACAAACTCTGT
>Ga0209596_1001341_pt1 | contig 21275 bp, 39 predicted proteins | sample M_130807_MF_Meta_FD_187314 | JGI IMG/M metagenome (GOLD analysis project Ga0209596, IMG submission 187314) | Freshwater microbial communities from Lake Montjoie, Canada to study carbon cycling - M_130807_MF_MetaG (SPAdes) (version 2) | ecosystem: Environmental > Aquatic > Freshwater > Lake...
CCGAAGAGGTTGGACATTGAGGCAACGCCGAAAGATGTGTCCCATTTGTTCTTGCCTGTAAAGTGAGCATCAAGTCGTACGCCGTAAGAAGCAAGCCATTGTCTGAGTTCTTCATCTAGTGAGTATGCTTTCTGGTGAGCGTTGATTTCTACACGGAACTCTTGTGGCTTGTACTTGATAGTTAACTCTTCAATTGTTGCACGAATCTTTTGAGGTGTAGGCTCTTCCATATTGATGCAATCAAGAATATAAATCTTGCCATCTTCTCTGTTGTATGATGCAACAACAAAGGCAGCGTTCCCCGCCATAGCGGGGTCAAAGCCAATTACAGTATGAGCCTGTACTTTAGAAGGATGTCCTGCAGCACCTGCACTTAGCAGTCCTCTTTTTCGCATCCCGTTGGTGGACCCCCGCACCAACACGGGCGGGAAGATAGAGTCTTCTTGGATATCTTCTTGTTGGTATACGAGTGCCCATGTAGATGGCGTAACTTCGCTTCTTCGTTTAAATAAGGTTTCGCCGTCCCATTTGGGGTAGAGGCCGTCTTCCGAAGGAGTGTCATCGTCTCCATCCCACGGCGCGTCCGAGAAGGGCCAGAGCGTAACCCAGTCTTCGGGTTCCTCAGCATATTCAAGGACAGCAGGCATCCCCATGTAAGTAAAGGGAGTCCTACCCCCAGACCAATGCTTAGCATTACGAAGTTCTTTATAAAGGTCGTTAGCAGCAATTCGTGTCCCAACCACTAGTAGTTTGCCGTTCTTGCCCAGACGGGTAATAACTTCCTTCTGCAGCCAGTCCATCTGCTTTTCCCACTCATGGGCGTTGGCAGTAGTGATGCAGTCGTCAAGGATAATCAGGTCAGCACGGGCACCGTAAATCTGACCGCCCATACCTAGGGCTTGGAGGGTGGGGTCCTTCTCGCTAGAATTACGCGCATCGCCCCCAAGGTAGACTGTATCGGCTTTCCAAGTATCAGCGTCTTCTTTCCACCCGCCATCTGGACCATATGCGGTCTGCAGTTTTAGCCAGCGTGGATGAGACAGTCGTTGCTTGATAGCGTAAACGAACTCTCTAGCCTTATTCAAAGTCTTTGAGACCACAATGATGCGGACGTTGGGATTGAGAGCGATGCGGTAAGTTGAGTAGTTCACCGTAATGACGGTGGACTTAGCATGTTCTGGCGGTACGTTCACCAGAAGTCTATTGTTTTCCCCAGGCTCGTAAATCATGGATGGATGTAACCAGGTAGGTTCGTATCCCTCTAAAAGGTCTACCCAGTCCTGATGGTGTGGAAATACCGTTTGTCCCAAAAACATCTTAGAGAAGTCTGAGAACTCAATTGACTCCTTCTTGAGCCCTAGGGCATCAAAGGATTGCTTGGTTCCCTCTTCCTTGGCCTCTTCAAGGGCCCTGGCAAAGTCAGGGTCTCGGCGCATCCACTGACGGATGGTATCTGCTTTTTTGTTTTCAGATGCCATAGCCGCTTGGATGGTATAGCCAGACTTGATACGTTCAAGGACGGCTGCCTGTATAGCCTTTAGGTTCTTGACGTTATGATGGTCTTTACCCTTTTGAAATCCTGATGCCATAGGTCCCCTTATGGCAGTACTATCCCGCCTATTAAGTACAGTCTGTACAGTTAGTCTGTACAGTCTAGCAAGGCTCCAAAAAGCCTTGCAGTATATAGTAGAATAAAAACAATCTCTATATATACTTAATCCGTTCAAACAGGTAAAACGAACGTTTTATTCTAAAGTATTTATAAAAGCCCTGTTCAGAGCCTGTCACTATACCCTCAGAAATATATAGGTAGAGATACCTACTATACGGACCAAGCAAATTAATAAACCTAGGGTCTGTCGACCCTAGATTTATTAATTCTACTACTCAGCAGTCCCGTAGACTGGAGTGTGTGTCTGTTGGTACTGTCTGCCCACCGAAATAAAAACAGAACGGTGGGGGTAGTCTGTTAAATTAATGTCTACTACTCGTCCATAGTTCTACTCGTATCTATCTGCTGACCGCACGGTTTCAGTCTGTGTAAATCCAAAGCGCTTCGCTGGATTGACACTGACTGAAGGTCTGGATTTTGTAGTTTCGTTTGATTCTACTTCGTTTACTGAAAGGTTGTTCGTTATGTTCAGATTACTGATTACAGGCTCACGCGCTTGGGTTGATACTCAGGCTATCCGTGATGAGTTCGATATCGTGCAGAGCCATGAAGGTTCTGATGTAGTGCTAGTTAGTGGCGCTTGCCCCAACGGTGCAGACCGCATGTGTGAGGTGCTTGCGAAGGAATACGGGTGGACATTAGAACTTCACCCGCTGAACTGGGCTTCGGGTCCTGAAGGTGCATACAACCCCCAGGCTGGTTTCGAGCGTAACAAGTTGATGGTAGACCTCGGTGCCGACTTCGTGCTCGCCTTCGTTATGAATGAGAGTGGTGGTGCTATGAATACCGTGCGTCATTCGCGCAAGGCTCAGATTCCTACCAAGTTAATCCACCGCACTACTGCGGTTCCAGTGCAACGCAAGATGAGTGAGTGGTTGGCACCATATGCTGAGGTTGTCACCAAAGAAACCGCTGAGTGGTCGGTTACCATTTAAAACTATCACGGCGGTCAAGGGGTAAATACGCCCCTTGACTAGCCGTGAAGGTCTGGTTGTTGTTAGTTTCCTACTATGAAAGGTTGTGTGCTATGAAGGTTAAGAATATAAATCATGATGATGGCAATACAGGTGTATACATCGGCAGAGGCAGTCAGTGGGGCAACCCTTATGTGATAGGTAAGGATGGTGATAGAGCAGAAGTAATTGAGAAATATAGAGTCTATGCTTATGCAAAATGGGTAGAAGACCAAGGGTATGGAATGGATTGGCTTGAACCATTAAGAGGTAAAGATTTAGTGTGCTATTGCGCACCGCAGGCATGTCATGGTGATGTGCTGTTAGAGATGATAGGAGAATAAGATGATAGAACAATCACCACGCCTTGCTATCTATGACATAGTAAAGGCTGTAGAACTAGGCGACATCACCCGCTATCAAGCCAACGAGTACATCATGGATGTACTCATGAACATACCACCACACCCATCAACAGAGGAAGGAATCAACTCATGACTAAAGAAGAATACATGCGGATACTACGCCGTGCCATGTCCGATGACGGACTGATGGCACGGATAATGTCAGAACCACCAAGCGGAAGCAAAGGAGAAGACTAATGCCTAAGTACCCACGCAAATGCTGGTGCGGACAACTCATTGAAGCAGAGTGGGAAGAAGGATACCACGACTGCAACCAATGGGAATACATAGTAGCAGAAGGAGAAAAAAAAGATGAGTGTTGAGTATGCAATAAACAAAGAGTTCAAGGTTGCATGTTTAAACATGCAACTTAAACCACACCTAATCATCTTCATAGGTGTACGCCCACTAGACTGGAAACGATTCGCAATCGGTACCAAGCAAGTCAAAGAAGGAATAAGAGCACGCTATCTACACCTATCAGTATTCTCAATCGCGTACACAATTAAAGAAAAGGAGACAGACAATGACTGAATACCCACAATCTCAGGGCATATCAGTACAGAACACATGCTATCACTGCGCCCTAGTCAGTGAGTATAGTCCAGAACTACGATGCCTCACCTGCGATGAGGATAAAGAAGGACGAGATGATGCTATAGCATATGAGATAGTAGATGAAGGTAACATGCAGTACAAACATCAATGGTCACGCACTGATGACCAACCAAGTGGTAGTGACTGGACTGCATCAGAAACATACATCAAGCCCCAATCATGGGTTGCTAGAATGACAGAGAAATGGGACGATGACAACCCATTCCACCTCATTGAACTATCCGTTCAATTCGAGAAGCCAGAAGAAGATTACCTGACACGACATGAGTTCAGCCCACCTATAGTACAACTCGTTGACGGAGGTGTGCTTGATAACCTATGGGAACTAGAGGATTACACACAGTACAAGCGTGAGAAGCAGTGCCAATGGTGCAACATACTCACACCTAAAATGTTCAATGACTGCCAGTCATGCGACAAACCGCTAGAAAACAATACCAAATAAATAAGCAGGGTTCCCCTGTCGTCTGCGACAGGGGTAACCCTGACCAACTAACTAATAACAAGGAGAAGGTAATGAATACAATCAACCATCTAGAAGTTAGTGGCACCCTAAAGGCGTTCACTGACAAGACAATCAAGACAAATGAATACGGTACATCTATTACAGGCTGGCTCAACCAGCGTGAAATGGTAGACGGAACACCACGATATGTAGTAGGCGTAGGATTCCAAGCAAAAGACCCAGCAATTATCAAGCAACTAATAGCACTAGACGGAGCCCGTCAAGGTGCATCAGCATCAACACCAGTAGTACTATCAGGCAAGTTAACACAGTGGGTTGCCAAGAGTGACGGCAAAGATGAGTTCCGCTACCAACTACAAGTAGAGAAAATCACAGTACTATAAGCAAGCAAAGGCAGGGACTAACAATCCCTGCCTTTCTTGCAGTACCCCACTGGGGGTAATCGGCAGCAACGCACAAGTTTTTATATTTATCCACCTACATACAAGAGAGAGAGAAGATTATGTATCTATCATACTATGATATAACAGCAATAGTTATAGCATTAGGCACGAGTCTAGTGCTGTTAGTTATTATGTTGTATGCTAACATACAACTGTTAAAAGAAAATAGATTCCTAAGAGACAGACTAAAAGCATGGCGCCGTAAGGCAACAACACTATGACTGAGCCAAGAGATGACGATGACACTGCACTAGGTAAAGATGGTGACTGCGAGTACTGCGGTAACTTCGTGATAGAGTGTACCTGTAACAGTGAACCTGACCGCATGTATGGAGACGAAGACTAAGGAGTACTACCTTGGAAACTAACATAAAGAAATACATAGCAGTAAGCAGCAGCATACTACTGACACTAGTAACAATGGTGGGTATACCATTAAAAGCATACTCACAACAAATAGAACATGACCCCAAGTGTATAGATGAGTGGTATAAGCCACGCATCTGGACACCACACCTATCCAAGATGTATGCTCTGTCATACATGAAGACTTGGTATCCCCAATGGGGCAGAGGTGAACACAAAGCATTGATGAAACTATGGGGTAAAGAATCAGCCTGGAACTACAAGGCAGACAATCCTAACTCAACAGCCTATGGCATAGCACAAGTACTAGGTACCAAACATGGTACCCCAGCCCCGCGACAGGTCGCTCGGGGGCTGGAGTATGTAGTTCATAAATACGATAGCCCATCAATAGCATGGGCACATTGGAGAAAGCATGGCTGGTATTAAGAAACCTATGTATAGAGTAGAGATATTGTTCTTTGTGTATGCAGATGACGATGATACTGCACTACACAAGGTAACACGCACACTAAGATACGAAGATGACATGGTATGGGCATGGCAAAACACACAACTAGAAAACAAGGGAGAAACAAATGAATAAAACAGAAACAAAAGCAAAGATAGATGCACTACTACCTACAACTGGACAAGATGAGTACGGACAGTATGAGATAGGTTCACAAGAACAACGCAAGGCTGCTACATTAGTAGAGTATGCATACAATGCTGATACAATATCAGATGATATGATACCTCATGTGTTGTTAGCACTCAAAGATATACAGATACGGGACTATGCAATGGGACTTATAAATCCTAGAGATGATAAAGGCTTATCGTTCTTTAAGTTATTAACAAAGCATGCACCTAAAAACTACAATGCTGCACCTACTACACTGCTTGCTCTTGTACACTACGAGAAGCATGAAGATGGTAAAGCAGATGAATTATTACGACCAATGTTAAGAACAAATTATTCATTAGCAAGACTATTGAGTAGAGTGTTTGATTCTAACTGGCCTGTTGGTGCATTTGAAGCAATGCGTATGGAACTACACCCTAAAGTAAAAGCAGGTATATTCGGAGAGGAAACAGATGACAACAGCAACAAAGAATAAGTCAGCATGGGTAATAGGTGGCACTGCAGTTGAGGCTACCTCTGCTCGTGATGCAGCCATACAAGCAGGACTTAACTGGACTGTACGCACAGCACCATTAGCAGCAGAGGCAACGCCTCTGTACATAGACCCAAATGGTGTAACACCAGCCACATACATAGATGTACCTAAGAAGCAGGCTATTATTCGTGAGGATAACAACACTGTCATAGGTGTGGTAGGTACCAAGTATAAGATGGTTCAGAACATGGAAGTGTTCAACGCATTAGATACATTAGTAGACTCAGGTGATGCACGATATACTGCAGCAGGTGAGTTCAATGGTGGCTCTAACATATGGATGCTACTTGAAATACCACAAGGTATCAATGTAGCCAATGACCCACATGCTGCGTTCCTATTAGTTAAGACATCACATGATGGCTCATCATCAGTAGTAATTAAGCCAATCATTGAGCGCCTATGGTGCGCTAACCAAGTCAACGGCTTGATTAGCAAGGGATATGCTAGAGGAACTAAAGGCTACAATGAGTACACATATCGCATGACACATACAACTAACCAAGAACTATCTGTCAATGACATACGCAACATTACTAACCTAACATATACAGCCATACAAGACTATGAGTTAATAGCAAATGGATTGTTAGGTCGTAAGATGACGCGTGAACAGACAGTCAACTTCTTCAAAGCAGTATGGCCTCTACCTAGTATAGTAGAAGACAAGCCATACGACTTACTAACTAGAGGTGAGCGCAAGCAACAGACTATAGCAAGAGATGCACGTGCTAGTGCATGGGCTATCTACTCAGAGTCAGAGACACAAGAGAACATCAGAGGCACAGCCTTCGGTGCATGGCACGCAGTAGTAGAACATGCTGACCACTATGCAACGGGTGGCGCGTCTCGCCGTGCCGCCGCCACCCTGAGTGGTCGCAATGATAAAGTAAAGACTAAGGCTTTGTCTTTACTTACTGTATAATTCCGTATGCATACTGCGTAAGCAGCGATAGCGCGGATGCACCTGAGTATGTGGATAAACTACTCACCCAAACAATGAGAGGAACACATGAACACAATCACAATATCAGATGGAGAGAGTAACAACGGTGCCATGATTACATACACAGACCATGAGATAGTACGAATGATAGCCGAACTTAAAGACTACAAGGACAGACAAGAAAGACTTGGAGATGCAAATGTCAACCTCAACAAAGATATCCGTACGCTACGTGAAAAGGTCCGTGACTTCTTCAGTGAAGGTGAATGGAATGACAATGAGTTCTCAGCAAGTAAGTCTGACATCAATGAGTTACTTGAATCCATTGGTGCAAACAGACTTACATCACAATATGGTGGTTCATTTACCATCACTGGCACCTTCCAAGTAGAAGCAGAAGATGAAGATGAAGCAGGAAATATATTCACAGAAAATGTTAATGTTGATTTCTATAATGGTGACATAACTGTAGATGATGTTAGAGCAGAAGACATAGCAGAAGATTACTAATGAGTAAACAACTACAAGCAGTACTAGACCGTGCTGCCAAAGCATGTGAGCCAGTACTACATGAGTTACTAGATGAAATAAATAAACCATCATGGTCATGTCATCTTTGTGGTGCAACCACAACAAATCCAGAGCATATGTTAATTGAATATTTTCATATGCCTTGTCCAGAAAAATAAACTTGGCAACACGCCAGCATCATCATACATAGTCCGTCACACTATGTTATGATGAGGGCAGGTTAGAGGTGGCAGGGTTTTGGTTCTCTCCTTGTTCCTGCTCCTCTAATCTACTTAACAAGGGAGAACTATGACAGTAGAGATAGCAAGAGATAGATACGGTAGACCTATGGTAGTGCCACCCAAGGGTGGCAAAGCAGTACCATACACACGCACTACTACAGTTGCAGGTTCATTAGATGATGGGACTGGACTAGTAGCATGGAAGTTACGCATGGCAGCAGCAGGTTTAACCCTGCGTCCTGACCTATTGCTTGCTGCATCAGCAGCCAGAGAAAATAAGTTAGAGATGGACAAGTTAGTAGAAGATGCTATGGAAGCAGCAGGTGCTACATCAGCAGCAACTATAGGCACAGCCATACATACACTGACAGAGAAGCACGACAGGGGCGAAGCCCTTGGCGTGATACCAGAAGACTATGTTGCAGACATACAGGCGTATGATAATGCAACTAAAAACTTTGAGAATGTATTCATAGAACAGTTCTGCGTGTTAGATAAGTATAAGATTGCAGGCACACCTGACCGTATAGTTAGATACAAAGGAGAGTTGTTTATCTCTGACCTAAAGACTGGTAGTATCTCCTACCCAAACAAGATTGCCATGCAGTTAGCCGTGTATGCGCACGGCCTGCCGTATGACCCTGCTACGGCAGTCCGTAGCAGTTGGGGTGATGTGAACCAAGAGCGCGGTATCATTGTGCATCTGCCAGCAGGCAGTGGCAAATGTGAACTGCACTTTGTTGACATCAAGCAAGGATGGAAAGGTATTGAACTAGCAATGAAAGTTCGTACATTCCGAGACACAAAGAAATCCCTAGTAACATCTATTCAAGGAGAATAAATGCCAAGTACGGAAGCACCTATCAGCATCACAGTTAAGACAGCAGCAGGCAGTCTCGTTACTGTTCGCGCCGAGAACGGCGAAGAACTAGACCAAATAGTAGCACTATCACTAGCATCACTAGCATCAGCAGTGCATGAGTTAGAGGCAGCAGTCAAGCCTACTAACACAGCAGTACCACCTAGCCCACAGATAGCAGCAATTGCTACATCATTCGGTGCAACCGATGTTGTTACACAGACAGCACCGTTTGTTCCAGCAGCATACACTCATGTAACTGAAGGTCAGCGTCTATGTCCGCATGGTAATATGACACGCATTCATGGAATGACAGGTAAGTTTGGCCCATACAAGGGTTACTTCTGCCCTGCTAAGCAAGGCGACATGACTAAGTGTACCACTCAATACATCAAAGCAAATCAACCTGAATGGAATAGTTTCCAAGCCGACCAAACAAAGGCATAGATGAAAACATTACGCCGTAGTATAGGCAAGCCAGAGGTGGGGGGCGAACCACTTGCCCCTCCCTTTCAGGCTTTCCAAAGAGAAGGCATGATACTTAGGCGAGCAGAGGTAACTGTAATTGCAGGTACACCTGGCGCAGGCAAGTCATCTATTGCATTACATATCGCAGCAAGACTAAAACAACCTACATTATATTTCTCTGCTGATACTAATGCACACACTATGGCTATGCGATTACTCGCTATGAAAGCAAAGATATCTCAAGCACACTCAGAGTATATGCTTAAGACAGACCCAACCAAAGCAGAAGAACTCTTACGAGAGTTCTCTAATTTGTACTGGTCATTTGAACCTAGCCCTACACTTAAAGATTTAGATGATGAGGTATCAGCATTTGAAACTATGTGGGGCAGAAGCCCAACGCTTATCGTTGTAGATAACCTTATGGACATAGCAATAGATGGACACGAAGAGTTCGCTGGCATGCGACAAGTAATGAAAGAGTTGAAGTATCTTGCAAGAGATACTAACGCATGCGTATTAGTATTACATCATACTAAAGAAGGTGCACTAGGTTATCCATGTCAGCCACGCTCAGCACTACAGGGCATGGTCTCTCAGATACCAGCAATGGTACTAACAGTAGGACAAATGATGCAGGGGCAAGACATATACCTATGTGTAGCCCCTGTTAAAAATCGTTATGGTAAAGCAGACCATAGCGGTCAGACATATGTCTCACTATCATTTGACCCAGCCTCTATGTATCTTGAAGATATAATGCGTGACTATAGACAACCAGAGATAGTCAATGGGTAGTGCAGCAAAAGCCAAAGGTAGTGGAGCAGAGCGAGATGTAGTTGCATACCTCAAGCAATGGTTTCCTTATGTAGACAGACGCTTGGCTGGTGCAACCCTAGATAAAGGTGACATCTCTGGTATACCTGGAGTCACAATAGAAATTAAAAACCACGCCAAGATGGACTTGGCGGGGTGGACAGAAGAGTTAATAGTTGAGATGACTAATGACAAAGCATGGACAGGCGTAGTGTGGCACAAACGTAAGGGTAGGGGAAGCCCTGAAGATTGGTACTGCACTATGCCTGGCTATGTGTATGTAGATTTACTAAGGAGAGCACTTGGACAAACCACAGATTGAAGAGTATCTCAACTACATAGGCGCCACCGTGCCTCCTATGGGCAGCGGTTGGCGCAAGATGAAGTGCCCGTTCCATGTAGATTCACATGCAAGTGCAGCAGTAAACTATGACAAAGGTGCATTTATATGTCATGGTTGTGGAGTTAAAGGTGATGTATACTCACTCATAATGTACAAAGAAGGCGGTGATTTCAGTGAGGCTCTCAAGTTCGCAGCGTCAGTTCTTACTACTGGCGACACAGCAATACGCAGCAAGGCTAGAACTGGCAACAGATTATCTATTAAGCCGTCATCTGTTGGTAGAAGAAGCAAACATCTTTCATCTGGGAGTGGTCGAAGACCCAATGCCAGGGCATGAACCATACAAAAACAGACTGGCTATCCCATACATCACGCCATCAGGCGTGGTAGATATTAGATTCAGAGCCTTGCTTCCCGAACAAGAACCTAAGTATCTTGGTCTAGTAGGTAGCAAGACAACGATGTTTAATACGCAAGCATTATTTGCAGCAAACAAGTACATATGTGTAACCGAAGGAGAGTTCGATTGCATCATGATGTCAGTCAAGACAACACATCCAACAGTAGGTATACCAGGGGCTAACAACTGGAAGCCCCACTATGTTAAACTATTAGATGACTTTGAAACAGTAATAGTATTAGCAGACGGAGACGCAGCAGGACTAGAGTTCGGTAAGAAGATAAGCAGGGAACTAGGCAATGTCAACATCATCAGCATGCCTGATGGTGAGGATGTCAACAGCATGATAATCAAGAAGGGGAGTAACTGGATACATGAGCGAATCGAACAATGTATTTCCACCATTAGATGATAGGTTCTGGGAGCATCTCAAACACATAGAGTTCTCTATTGGTATACCAATCTCAGAAACCAAGATGCTAAATATCTTAGGAGCACTAGAAGATATATACATTGCACTGGCTAGGGATGACATAGAGGATGCAACTATGTGCCTTACGGCACTAGGTGCACTGTTAGTAGCCTCCAAGTATGACAAAGCAGATGAAGTATGGGAAGAATTAGTAGTCAAAGAAGCAATGCATAACTTCGACAAGCACCTGAAAGAGGTAATAGATGAAGAACAGTGATGATGTAGATGTAATCTTAGAAGAACTAGCAAAGATTATGTACAAAAAACATCAGGATTATGGTCCAATGAATATTGCTGGAGCACCAGGTGGGCCAATGAATGGGCTGCGAGTACGGATGTATGACAAGTTGGCTAGACTCACACACCTTGGAGATAACGACACGCCGAACTACGAAACTATCGAAGATACCCTCATTGACCTAGCAAACTATGCCATAATAGGATTACTAGTCCAACGTGGACAATGGGAAGGCATACCTAATGGCGCAGCAAAGCAAACGGATAGTGGTCCTAAGCGACCTCCAGATTCCGTACCAAGACAACCGCATAGTGAACACAACCCTGGCATTTATCCGAGAGTACAAACCAGATGAACTGTGGTGCGTGGGGGATGAACTAGATGCCCCCGAACCCAGTCGTTGGAACAAAGGCATGGCAGGTGAGTACGCATCAACACTTCAAGACAGTATAGATTTAACGCACGAAACAATGGCTAGTTACCGTAAAGCATTAGGTAACAAGCCATTTGTCATTCAACGCAGTAATCATACTGACCGCATTGATACATACATACGCAAGTATGCACCTGCATTTGATTCGTTAGACTCATTAAAGATTGAAACACTACTAGGCTACGACAAGTTGGGTATCAGATACCTACACAAAATGACAGAACTATTACCTGGTTGGGTAATGGCACACGGAGATGAAGGCGCACTTAACCGTGCACCTGGGGCTACTGCACTTAACTTAGCAAAACGATTAGGCAAATCAGTAGTGTGTGGACACACACACAGAGTCGGACTACAACATGAGACATCAGGAATGTATGGAAAAACCAGTACTTTATACGGGTTAGAGGTCGGTCACATGATGGATATGTCACAGGCTCATTACCTAACATCAGGTTCTGCCAACTGGCAGCACGGCATAGGTATACTTGTAGAAACTAACCGCAAGGTTACTCCATTTGCAGTGCCTATCGTTAATGGTGAGGTACACATTCCCTAATGTCTTACATTGAAAACTATAATTACTTAGTACAACAACTTGCTGCTGAATATGCTAGACGCTATACTATGGTAGAGCGTGATGACATAGCACAGGAGATGTGGGTATGGTTTGTCGGTCATCCCAATAAGTACAATGAATGGTCTGCACTAGAGCAGAAAGACTGCGACAAAGTAATAGCAAAGTCATTACGCAATGCATCTCTTAAGTTTTGTGAACGAGAGAAAGCAAAGCATAGTGGCTACCAATCATCTGATTTATATTATTATGATGCATCAGTAATAGAAGCATTCTTGCCTTCTATTATTAGTGACTCATATGAAATGCCAAGTAAGATAAAAGACCTAAACTCTAAGTCTGGTAGTGGTGTTCTAAGTGAGGGTAACAACTGGCTAACACTACGTTCAGACATAGCAAAGGCTTACTATAAACTCAGTGAAGCCAAGCAAAACATACTACGCTTGCGCTTTAGTACCGAACAACCTGACTGGACAGAGTTAAGTAAGGACATGGATAGCACACCAGATGGTGCCCGTATGAAAGTACAACGAGCAGTCAACTCTATTATCAAAGTATTAGGTGGCTGGAAGTCATACCGAGATGATGATACAACAAGTAGTTGACTTAACAGGAGAGCCTACATTTGCCTGCATATGTGGGTGTATGATGTTTAAAGTTATAGTCATGTGGGATGAAAATACTAGAGCAGTAGGCTGGTATGATTTAAGACAAGAATGTATAGAGTGCGGTACAATAACTACCGCACCTACCGAGATAGATGGATGTGAGTGATGCCAAACTATGATTTCAAATGTAAATTTTGTGGCTCAGTGGTGGAGGTACAAGACCCGACACCAACAGGATGCACAGTTTGTGGCAACACAATGGTTAGAATCTGGACCAGTCCAGCCGTTAAGTTCAACGGCGGTGGCTTCTACTCAACAGGAGGATGATGTACACATTCAGTGATACAGCAAATTGTGAGGGTACCGACCCTGAAATCTTCTTTACACAGGATGGAAGTAGCACATATGCTGAAGTGTTGGCACTTAAAAGAATATGTGGCAACTGTGCAGTAGTTAAAGAGTGCCTTGACTATGCCTTAAGGCATCAGGTCATGGGATACTGGGGCAATACAAACGAAATACAACGCAAGATAATGAGAAAAAAACTGAATATAATCCCACGTCCACTACACATGGACTACAACTAGGAGGAACTATGGAACTATATGTAAGCATAGCACTGGGTATTATGCTAGGAGAACTAGGCAAGGAACTTATCTATCGAATCCAGAACGCATGGTGGACATTCAAGCATCGCAAGGACCCTAAACATGGGTTCCGTAAATGGTTAGAAGACACAGAAGATACTGAAGAACTACTAGCAAAATAGAAAAAGAACCCCACTCCCTGTGTCAATACAGGGCAGTGGGGTCTTCTAGTCTCTACGGGGCTGCTAGGCCCCTTAAATCGGTATTACTTTGAGCCACGACCAAAGTCTGTGGCAGACGGGTCAAGCCATTTAAGCAGTGGACCAGCCACACCAGCCAAGCCAGCAGCAGCAAGAGTCTTAGGACTGGTCTCGCCAGTCATATAGACAACAAGAACAGCAGCAGCAGCAGCACGGAACCAAGATAGTGCTAGTTGTTTGAATTGCTCCATTATATCCTCCTATAGGATTAGGACTTTACACCGTGTAATTTACAGCAGGTGCAAACTTCGGTCTTATATGCCTTCTTTGCAGGCAACGATACTAACGCTGCAAGAATCTGATTTACGGGCTTCGGTGAGTTCATCCACCAGAACCAAGGGGAAGTATCGGCACCCATACCATCATTGATGGAGATGTGTAAGTGATGTGGGTGTTGGTTACTGCCCAGATATTTACGATTGCCCAACTTAACTTTGTCCTTAGCCCATATCCTGCCTTGAAAGATTAGATATTTAACTCGCTTATCTTCTTTTAACTTCTCAAAAATTATCTTGCAATCAATCCCATTTACTGGGTCGTGTGTTAAATCTACGGCAAAACCTGTGTTGTGGTCTGAGGTAGGGTTTTGTTTCAGATGCGCAGCAGATGGCAGCAAGCCATCGCTAATCTTCTTGCGCTTAGGGCACAATGCTGTAGCCTGACGCAGTACTGCAACAGCCGCAGGTGTAGCCTTACTCATCGTCATCAGTCCAATCACTGCCTTCTTCTTCAATTGAAGGGCTCAATGGTCCCCATATTGTCTCAGGTACTGGCTCTAAAAATGACATTATTTCTCCGCAACCAATTTGTATAGGTCATCAATACGTACTTCCATCCGAGCCATAGAATCCTTCATTGAACTGCCACCATTTGGGCGAAGTTCATTAAGATAATGTTTAACCATCCAGCGCATACTCCCAGCAAAAGCGGTTATGATTGCTATAACAGCAACTGCCATTGTTAGATAGTCTTTCAACTCCATTATACTGTCCTTACGGTTATCTCTATGATGCCACCAAAACCATCAAAGCGTTTATCGGGCGGTGTCATACGGGTGAATGTAACTTGTTCGATTACTGCTTGTCGTGATTCTCCTGTTGTCAAGTCTTGCCAAGTCAGAACATCGCCTGTCTTTTCAATCTCTTCTAATAATTGAATACGAGCATATGCTCTACCCTCATAGCCAACTACAGTATTAAACCTATCTGTTTCAATATCAAAACAGTAGACAGGAAAACGAATGACTCTATTGCGTGGAGATGCAATGGTCGCTTTGGCTTGGTATCCTTTAAAGGTAGGGCCAGCAGTTGTAGTAGTTGTATCACGGCTAAGTGTAAACTTGTATGCTAGGAACTCTTGTGCTACTTCAGGCTGAGATGTAGTTACTTCTACTGCACCTACACCTGAGTTGTATGTAATGTGGTCATACTGTGTTTCAAGACCAGTCTCATCTGTAGCAAGAGATGATAGCGTAAAGTCACCAGATGTAAATGTGCCACGTCCAATAAGACGCTTGTAGTTCTTGGGTTCAAGAGTAGAAAATCTAATCTTGCCTGTAGTTATAGAGCCAGATGTTGCTAATGCACCAGTGGTGCCGTTATATTCGCCTGACTGAATGGCTATGCCATTACTGGCTGATGTAGTAAAGGCTAGTTGATTACTATTACCTATAAAGTCTACAGTAGTAGCATAACCAGCAGCGATACCAAGGTAGGCGTCTTTGGCATAGGCAAAACGTAAAGATTCAATCTCTGAACCTAAGTCAATGCGGTATAGTCCAGCATAGCCACCAACTGTGCCAGTAGCCCAGACATACTTATCACGGAATGCAAAGTCACGTGCTAATGGCTTAACCGTTCCAGTGCTATCTTCAAATATCAAGGGACCGTAGGACAAGTCACCAGTTGTATCTGAGATACTAGCCACACGAATACCTTTATTGGTACCAATCATCAAGTAACCAAGGTAAGACTCAATCTTATAGACTATCTCCCCAATGGGAAGTTGCGCTGCTACAATCCCTGATGTCAGGGTAGGCATAACACCAGCAGTAGATAGAACAAACTTGTAGATGGCGGAAGTTCCGCCAGCATAACCAGCAGCATAGATGGCAGAGCCACCTTCAGAAATAGATGTCCAAGTCCAGCCAGTATTAGGGTGTGTATAGATAGCAGTAGGTAGTGTAGTAGTGCCAAGGGCACCAGTTAATTCATAGATGCTAGTACCAATACCAGCAACAAGGCGTTGCTTAACCCAACCCATCTTTACTGCAGCAGTACCAGTGGTGTAGTGATTGTTTAATGCACCAGTTGCACCAATTGTTTGATAAAAAATACGAGTTGCATTAGCAACAAATAGTGTAGTTCCGTTAGTAACTATATCTACTATTGCAGATGCAGTTGTAGCATAAGTAGTAAGTGTAGTTGCATCAGCCTTAACATCTAAAAGTGTAGTACTACCTGGAATAAATGAAATTGCTACATCAGTACTACCAGAAACGCCAGAGATAAGTTTATAGATACCACTGCTAACACCAGTATTAGTTGTCTCTTTGAGGAGAGTTACTTGTCCTTTAGTCCACACATCTACATTGTCTGAGTCAGCAAAGCGATAGTTAACTGTCTCACCAGCGGACGGGTCATAGAACTTAATGCCTGTGCCATTGTGGAAAGAAGACTGACTTCTTAGCCAGAAACCAGTGAGCGATTGCTCACCTGGTTCTGCGCCAATGTCTGACTGTTCCTTACGAAACGGTGCAGTCTGACGGATGTATGGACGAGCATCACTGATAGCGTAGAAGAATGGAAGTCCACCTACTGCTACATCATATGACTCATTAGTGTTCTGCCAAGTAGAACTAGATGAAACAATACCTAAGTCAACAGCAATAGCACGACCAATGCTGGCAGTTGAGGAGCCTCTACCTTCGGTTATATCTCTCGTTGCCACTATTGCTCCTTAATATATTTGTTCTTCTGCTTCATCTATTGCATCATCTATATCCCTATACAGGGGTACTAGGTAAGTAATAAGTTGTTCCAATTAGGACAGTAGCAACTTTGCTTCATCGGCAGTAATGCCAAGTTTAGAAAGTAGCGCCGCTTGCGCCGCCGCTTTATCTGTAGCCGCCTTATCTGCAACTAGTGAATCGACTTGCGATTTTTCATAGGCTGCAAACTCTGTATCATTCATCTCACGGTCTGTAATTTCATCGGTTGAAATATCGTGTATGCGTATCATTGGTCTAGTCATTAGTTCACTCCGTAGATGTAAATGTTGCCTTGTGCAGTCCAGTTGCCTGTTGATGGAAATAATTGGATGCTTGAAATTGCGCCAATTTTGGTTGCAACCGCACCAAAGTTCATTGATGGGTCGGTTACGGCTGGTGAATAATATCTAATATATGACACATCAAAAGTTCCCAATTGCAATCCAGTTGTTGCCGTGTAATCGGTAAAAACTATGTTGGCCGAGATATTGTTAGTGTTGGCTGTTCCTGTCATTGCGCTTGCAATCGTTGTGAAAGTATTGCCGCCAGAAGATGCTGAAGTTGCATCTGATATGCTCGCATAAGAATAAACAGCGGTTGTGACTGTGTTGAGTTGCATTTTAATATTAACATTCGTGCTAACAGTTGCCGCATTATTTATTCTTACAATTAACTGCTTGTAAGATTGTGAAATGCCAGTAATTGAAATTGAAGCCACATTAGTTATTGCTGTAGTTGATAGTAATGTCATCGAACCAGCCGTAGCCGTAGCCCACGATGGTAAACCTGCCGCAACTGTAAGCACTTGACCAGTGGTACCAATAGCAAGGGCGGCAGGAGTATTAGCAGCAGATGCATAGATAGTATCGCCAGTAGTAGTAGTTAATGTCTTAGCAATCTTTGCATCCATCTGTGTCTGGATAGCAGAGGTAACACCATCTACATACCCAAGTTCTGTTGCCGATACAGCAGCAAATGCTGCTGCTGAGTTGGCTAGGTCACGTGCTTTAGTCATTCAGTTGACTCCTCTGGGATTGGGAAGAATGCTCCGCCATCAATACCATTATTGTAATCCCAACCATTTGTATATTCAATATACTTGCCAGGGTTAGCAGCAATTACTTCATCTTCTACGCCAATAATAATGTTGACTACTATGTTATTTTCAATGACTGCAAATGTTTTCATAACTATCTCCTATATCCAGTATTCAAGTTCAATTTTGCCTATACCACCATCGCCAGAACTTTGAGTAGTGCTTGGGTTTCCTCCGCCGCCATTTCCTGCACCAGCACCTGCTGAACCTGCTCCTCCTGCTTGATTTGCACCAGCAGAAGAACCTGAACCGCCAATACCACCTGTTCCGCTAGTTGCGCCTGTAAATGTAGTTGTACCACCGCTGCCACCTTTAACACCAGTAGTACCACCTGTCCCTCCAGCACCAATTGCATATGCTATAGAGTTTCCTGGCGTGGTTGTTACATTTGTAGTAACTACTTGTCCACCAGCGCCAAACTGTGCCGAACCAGCCGTGGTAAGAGCGTTGCCATTACCACCAGCACCACCACCACCAAATAGTGTTGCATTAACATAAGTGACGCTAGTGGGAACAGTCCACGAAGTACCAGAAAGAAGAGTTACAACATAGCGAGTTTTACCAGCCGCTGCTGCTGCCACAGGAAATACTGTTGATGCCATTAGGAAATCTCCACTCCGCTAATATGGAACTTGACTGTTACTGCGCTGGCAAAGCCAGCAATAATTTGAGTTGTTGCCATTACCTGTTTTAAGTCAAACATTGCTGTTGAGTTAGCGGCAATTGCACTTGTAGTAAATATATCAACGCTGTTAAGCGTAAGAGTAAACGTAGCAGCAGATGCTGCTGAGTTAGTTACTACAATATTAGTTACTACTGTAGTTGTAGAGGCTGGCACTGTATACAGTGTAGCCGTTGATGTTCCTGCTGCTGCTCTTACCAGAGCCTTAGTTGTTGTAGCCATTAGTTACTACTTTCTATTAGAGTGCGCCCATAAGGCTTAGTGTTTGAAAATCTGTAATGCTTCCAAATGCACCAGTAGCAGATATTGTAATATCTCCTGATGCTGTTACTGTTCCAGTTAGTGTTGGTGCTGCAGAAAGTACAACAGAACCTGTACCAGTCTTAGCCGTAACCGCAGTTCCGTTAATACTAAATGAATTGCCTGTACCTGCTGTGTCAAAAGTTTTATTTGTAAATGTAGTTGTAGAAGAAGCACTTATAGGTGTAGTATAAGCAAGACCAGTACCAGCAGTTGAGTCTGCAGTTAATACCTGTCCATTAGTACCAACGGCAAGTCTGCCTACTGTGTCAGCAGCAGTTGCAACAATTAAATCACCTTTAACATCTACTATAGATTGAGGTATATCAGTCACTACGCTAAGTGCGGTAAAGGTAATAATCTCTACTATGTCATTTAAGACAAGGGCTGATAGTGCTGTAATGCTTGTGCCAGTAGTTGCTGTGTAGTCTGTAGTACGAACTAGAAGCACACCGTTAAGGTATACTTGCTCATTACCAGCAATATATGCAAGGGTCTGAGAAGACGCGTCAAGACCAGATAGAGATGTTTCTCCACCTGCAGCAATAAATTTGTAGCGATAGATAGCAGCAGATGAGGAGATAGAAGCCCACGCAGAACCTGACCAAACAAGCATTGCGGCAGATACTGTATTAAAATATATAGCACCAGTAAGTAAAGAGTTGCCATCATTATCTAAGGTTGGGTTTGAAGCATATGGTCCAAGGTATCTATCATCAAATGAATCATATGATGCAGCAGCAGCGGCAGCAGAGGCTGCAGCAGCAGTAGCAGAACCAGCAACACCATCTACATAGAGTTTAGTAGCAGCGTGTAAGTTTGATGTTGGAGCAGCAGACAAGGTAAGAAGACCTGTCATAGTTGCACCAGACTTGAGTACTAGGGAATCATAGAATGTTCCACCAGATTGGATTGCAGTTGCAATCTCACCCAAAGTATCATAGATACCAGGGGCTGAGTTAATAAGGTTATCTCTTTGTAAATCTACATATGCTTTAGTTGCAGCATCTTGTGCCAGTGTAGGGTCACCCATACCAGTAACCTTGCTAGTACCCATAGCAATAGCACCAGACATAGTGCCACCAGTTTTAGCCAACTTAGCATCTAACTGTGTTTGAATTGCTGATGTTACTCCGTCAACATATCCAATCTCAGCAGATGATACTGTAGAAGATATACCAAGTTTAGTCCAGTCAATTGCAGCAGATGCATTGATGTCAGCATTAACAATAGTGCCATCTACAATATCTGCAGAGGTAATAGTTCCGTTAAGGTTTAACTTGCTGTAATCAATAGCAGCAGAGGCATTAACATCAGCATTAAGGATAGTTCCATCAAGCAACATTGTTGATGTAACAGTTCCAGTATCTGCAACAGTTACTGCTGTGCCTGAAATCTTAGTCTTGTCAATGGCTGCGGATGCATTAATATCAGCATTTAAGATTGTGCCATTAAGAATCATTGTGCTTGTTACTGTGCCTGTGTCAGTTGTATAGACACCGTTAGTTACTGTGCCAGCAGAACCTGATACGTTACCAGTAACGTTACCTGTTAGGTTACCAGTTACGTTACCAGTTAGAGGACCAGAGAATGCTGCTGCAGTTACGGTGCCAGAGGCGGTTAGATTAGTAGCAAGTGCCGTACCCGTAAGAGTGGGTGAAACAACAAGAACTGCTGCACCAGTACCAGATGTTGAACTGATAGTAGTTCCGTTAATCTTGAAAGCATTACCTGTACCTGCTGTGTCAAAGGTCTTATTGGTAAGAGTGTCAGTTGTTGCTTTACCTACAAGAGTGTCAGTAGATGTAGGTAGAGTTAATGCGCCTGTGTTGCTGATAACAGCAATGACTGGAGCAGTCAAAGTTTTGTTAGTTAAAGTCTGTGTGTTAGTTGTACCAACTACTGCACCTGTTGCACCGTGTCCAGTGGTTGCTTCAATATGTGTGTTAGCCTCAGTAAGGTCACGACCAATAACCATATGTCGGACAATGGCACCAGCAGAGTGGGCTACACCAGTAGAACCATCAATGCCTCTAGCAATAGTAAGTGTGTTACCTGATGCGTAGTTACTGACATCTACAATTTCTTCAAGGGCCGTATCAGGGTCAATAACAACTGTATAGGTTTCAAGTGATGATGGTGTCTTACCACCCATTAGGTTGGCACCAGAACCTACAGTCATAGATGTATCACCAGAGGTGATTCCGCTACTGAGTGTGGTCTGCTGTGCTCTGGACGAGTATTTTCTAGTTGTCATTTATCTGCCTATCAAAGGGAGTAGTGGACACGGATAGGATATTTGTCTTGCTGTTTCTTAATCTCTTCATTTAATCGTTGATTAAACAAAGCGTAAACTTGCTTAGT
>Ga0209596_1001349_pt1 | contig 21244 bp, 17 predicted proteins | sample M_130807_MF_Meta_FD_187314 | JGI IMG/M metagenome (GOLD analysis project Ga0209596, IMG submission 187314) | Freshwater microbial communities from Lake Montjoie, Canada to study carbon cycling - M_130807_MF_MetaG (SPAdes) (version 2) | ecosystem: Environmental > Aquatic > Freshwater > Lake...
TTCTTGATAAAAAAGAACAATTAAAACAAAAAGCAAGTAAGTGCAATTGGTATCCCGAATATATGCGCGTGCGTATTGAGCAATGGATCGACGGGCTTTCATGGGATTGGTGCATTTCAAGGCAAAGATTTTTTGGAGTAAAATTTCCGATTTGGTATTCTCAAAGAAAAGGCGAAGAAGGAAAAATTTTGGTGGCGTCTTTGAAACAATTGCCATGTGATCCTTTTGTTGATTTGCCAGAAGGTTATACGCGAGATGAGGTTGTCGGGGAAGCCGACATCATGGACACTTGGGCGACTTCGTCAATTTCGCCACAACTTTCGAGTAAGGGAATCTCCGATGAAATTTGTTTTGACAAAGCGCGTCATGAAAAACTTTTCCCCGCCGACATGCGTCCGCAGGCTCATGAAATCATTCGTACTTGGGCGTTTTATACCATCACCAAAGCCTATTTACATAGTTTAAATAAAGTCAAAAACAGCGATGGCTCAATTAAATTGCAAGAAAATGCCAATGATGAAATTTCGATTCCGTGGAAAAATTTGATGATTTCGGGTTGGTGCTTGGCTTCCGACAAAACTAAAATGAGTAAATCGAAAGGCAATGTCGTAACGCCGACTTCATTAATTCAAGAAAAATCCGCCGATGTTGTGCGTTATTGGGCTTCAGCCTCTAATCTCGGAGCCGATATTGCTTATAGCGAAGATGTTTTTAAAATTGGCCAAAAATTAATTACTAAATTATTTAATTCGGCGAAATTTTGTTCGCAACATTTTGCGGTTTTAGAAGAATATTTTAATGATTCGGGCCCTCAATCTTCATCGCAAAATTCCATCGAAATTTCGGATGAAAAATTAGCGCAATTAATCACCGAAACTTCAGATATTTGGATTCTTTCGCGCTTAAAAAAGGTCATAGAAAATTATCAAAAACAATTTGAAATTTTTGAATATGCGCGAGCCCGCGAAGTCGTCGAAGAATTTTTTTGGAAAGATTTTTGCGATAATTATTTAGAAATTTGTAAAGTTCGTTCTTATGGTTTATCGGCTGAAAAGCTTGCCTTAGTTGAGCTTGATGCACCGCAAAAACAACAAATTATTGCCAAACAATTAAGTGCGGTTGCAACTTTGAGTTTATGTTTAAAAAATATTTTAAAACTATTCGCGCCTTTTATTCCTCATATCACCGAAGAAATTTATGCTACAATTTTTCAAGATGAATTTGTGCAAAAAAAATCAATTCATGCTCGAGGAAATTTTGCGCAACTTCCGCAAATTTTAAGCGCAATTAACGCAGAAAATATTGAAAAAATTGGTGATGAATTATTGGCGATTATTTTTGAAGTGCGTAAATTTAAATCAGAAAAAAATCTGTCGATGAAAGTGCCAATTGCAATTTTAGAAATTGGCTCAAAGCTTGATTTATCTGGTGTAAGCGCAGATTTACTTAATGTTACAAATTCACAAAAAGTTGAATTTATTTTTAAAGATTTTCTAGTCAAAAATATTATTTTGTAAGATTTTCAAAGTGTAATTCGTCACTTAAAAATAATTAAATTTTACTCACCATGCATAAGGGCCGTTATCGTTTTGAAGCCAAAGATTTGGGGAATTACAATTTGCTTCGCCAGTTGACCAGCAAGCATTTGTGGGACTCGACCAATTATTAATAGAAAGTAGATAATTGCCACAATAAAGGGGATTACTTGAATAATGAATAATATGATAATCATAATACGAACATCTTCTTCTTATGCCAAATTTTGAAGTTCCGTTTGCATAACATTTATATTTCATATCTCTTGCAGGTGGATTGGAATTAGAGTTGCCTGAAGCACCATAAGGACAAGGTATTATTATTGACTCATTTATGCTGAATTTCCTTGTGTCACCTTGCTCTAATAGGCATCGGGAAGGACCGCCCGCTTCGGTGTATAAGCAACCACAATCTTCACTGATTACTGTCGCAGTTCCTCCGCTAGAAGGGCAAGTATAATTTATTGTTCCAGCAAAACCTGCGTCGCAAGGAAATGAAGCGGAACCAACTGGCAATTGCGATTTTGCTGAATATCCAGTTCCGCCTGCAAGAGAGCAAGTAATTGCGGTGCAAGATCCCGAAATCGTCGCAGTTCCTCCGCTAGAAGGGCAAGTATAATTTATTGTTCCTGCGTAACCTGTATCACAAGAAAATGAATCTGAACCAACTGGCAATAGCGTTTTTGCAGAATATCCAGTTCCTCCTGCAAGAGAGCAAGTGTTTACGATTGCGGTGCAAGATCCTGATCCTCCCGAAATCGTCGCAGTTCCTCCGCTAGAAGGGCAAGTATAACTTATTGTTCCAGTATAACCTGTATCACAAGAAAATGAATCCGAACCAACTGGCAATTCCGATTTTGCAGAATATCCAGTTCCTCCTGCAAGAGAGCAAGTGTTCGCAGTACAAGATCCCGAAATCGTCGCAGTTCCTCCAGCAGAAGGGCAAGTATAACTTATTGTTCCAGTATAACCTGATGTATCGCAAGAAAATGTAGACGAACCAACTGGCAATAGCGTTTTTGCTGAATATCCAGTTCCTCCTGTGACCGAACAGTTTACGGGCAATGTCCCTTCAAATTTCTTCATCTTCCATTTTTTGTATAAATATTCTTCGATATCAGCTTTTTCTTTAACATTTATATTGCGATTAAAAAATGCGGTTTCGCCGAAATCGCCACTAACAAAATTAGCAGGAGTGCTTCCATTTCTGCAACCAATTGACAATTCTGCATTATTCAAAGTCGATGAGGTCAGAGTATCGCTTTGAGTTGTGCTTACTCCGTCAATGACAATTTCAATTTGTGAACCTTTAATTCTCGAAAGGCGAATTAGGTTTGGAGTTTTGATTATAGCTTGTTTAGGACTCGTAACGCTAATAGTGCTAGTAGAATTTTTAACACTAAATTTATAAGAACCCGAAAGTAATTCTAAAGAAAAAGGAAAAGTGGTGGCGGTAGCATTATTTTTTTCAAGAATTATTCCATCATCTAGAGTTTTGGGGTTGTAGATTAAATATAAAGTAAAATCTTCAGAACTATTAACAAAAGATCCATTTGGAACCGTTACACAATTACCAACTGAAGAGCTAGTTTTTTTAAAACTTAACCGCGGGCAAACTATTTATTTCTGATAAGGTATAAGATGGATAAAGACTCGCCGAAGATGAGGTTGAAGAGATTGCAGTGGTCGATTTTGGATTGGTATCTTTCCAAATCGAAACTGCAGAACCATCGCCTTTTTCTTTATCGAAAGCTTTTTCAGAAGTGGCGTCAAACCAAAGAGTTAAATCATCAACTCGACCTAATCGTGATGATTTTGAAAGATTGCGAGCGCTTTTTAATGAAGCCTCGGCAAACATTTCCAGCGCTTGCGCAACGCCGGCAAGTAAAACGCCAATTACGAGTATAACAACAGCTATTTCAATTAAAGTAAAACCTTTTCTTTTTATGAATTTCACTTTATAAATCTCGTTTGATATTAAAGAAATGTTTGAGTTAAAAACATTAATTATTTACGCAAAATATATCCAAAATTTCTGATGGTTTGAAGATAATTTGGTTGTTTTAGAGAATCAATATTTATTAACAATTTTATAAATATCTTCCGAAGATTCAAAAAATTTAAATAGTTAATTTGGCGTTACAGCATTTCGCCGATTTTTTTACCCTTCAAAAGTTCGCGCGCTTTTTTATATTTTTCATCGTGCCAAAAAATTAAACAACCGTTGCAACCCTTGCCACAACAGCCTTCTTGACCAATTCGTGGAGTTCTTGGAGAAATTTGTAAATCGCCAATTTCGCAAGCTTGAAAATATTTTTGACGCTTATTTTGATATTTAGTTTCATTAATATTTCCCGCCTCTAATTGATGAGAAAGTTCGCGCGATTCAACTTTTAATTTCTCAGATTCAATATTATTTTTTTCTTTACGAACCAAGGAAAATTCGGGTAAAAGTTTTTTAATTTGCTCTTTGTCGAATAAATGAAAATCGCTGGCTGGAATTAGAATCTGAGGCTTTTGCCCGGCATGAAGTTTGTCGGTAATTTTGCCATCTTTGGCATGGCGAAATTCATAAATTCTCAACAAAATCGGTTCTCTTTGGTGAGGAGATAAAAATTCTAAAACATCGCCGGCATCAAGGCGATTCTTGCCTTCAAAAATCATATTATCGTTAGAATCCCAGCCGACAACGCGTCCGGCATATTCATAAAAACTAGTTGATCCGGTGCTTTCATAATCATGAGCTAAATTGGTCAAGCGACCTTCGTGAAAGGCGAGGGTGTAGCCACGATTGGCAACGGAATTGATTTCGTCCATATAATCATCGGCGCACCAATTTTGTGGATCCTTCATATAATCATCAATCGCGGCGCGATAAACGCGGGCAACAGATCCGGCGTAAAATTCAGTTTTATTTCTGCCTTCAACTTTGAATGAATCGAGACCAATTTTGATATATTCATCGAGCTTTGGCAATAAACATAAATCTTTAGAATTTAAAATATAAGAGCCGTGGACATCTTCTTCAAAAGGCATCAAAGCCCCTGGACGAATTTCTTCTTCTAAGAAAAAATCGAAAAGCTCTTTGTTGTTTTCGTTAATTTCGATTTCATGTTCAGTGTTGTCTTTGAGTTTGATTTTGAGTTTATAACCCCAACGGCATGAATGAGCGCACGAGCCTTGGTTGGCACCGCGTTCCGCCATAAAATTCGAAAGCAAACAGCGTCCCGAATAAGTCATGCACATCGAGCCGTGAATAAAGGTTTCGAGTTTAATATCGGGGCATTTTTCGCGAATTTCGGCGAGTTCTTCGAAACTAACTTCGCGCGCCATCACCACTAATTTGGCACCTTGATTTTTCCAAAAATCGACAGTGAGCCATGAGCAAACATTGGCTTGGGTTGAAATATGAATTTCGAGTTCGGGAGCGTGTTCGCGCACGAATTGGAAGACTCCCGGATCGGAAATAATTAAGCCATCGGGCTTAACCAACTTAACGGTTTCAATAAATTGTGGAAGTTTTTCAATGTCTTTATTGTGCGAAAATAAATTCAAAGTGAGATAAACTTTTTTGCCAAAAGAATGAGCATATTCAATGCCCTCAACAACATCTTCTAAAGTGAAAGAAGATTTAACTCGAAGCGACATGTCGGGCGTGCCTAGATAAACGGCGTCAGCACCGTAAAGAATGGCGGTTTTTAAGCGGTCAAGAGTGCCGGCGGGCAACAAAAGTTCAGGTTTTTTTAAATTATTTTCGGTCATTATTTTTAAATTATTTTTTGGCAGGAAAAATATTTGAAGCGAATTTTATTTTAGAAATTGTTAATTGTAAACTTGGAAAAAATACTAAATTTGAATTCTTTAAACCATTTGTTTTGAAGAGAAAATTATAACGCTAAATAGTTTTGTAAGTCATCAATTTGAAAATTATTTTTTATTTTAACTAAAATATTAAATCAATTTTAATAATTAAAAGGTTTGTGGATAAAATTTACAAAATTCCTCTCATAATAATTCAAAATTTGGCTTAGGTTTTAGATATTATATTTCTTAATTGACCCAAAATATTTAATTAATTAGTTTATTTTAAATATAGTTAATTAATAAATATAAATCATGATAAATTTTCTTCGATGGAAATCACCACCAAGTCCACAACCAATACCTGGGCCACCACTAAGACAACCACAACCTCAGTTTCACAACATGCCACCACGACAACTAGAGCAACAAATAGCGCGAGAACAACAACGATTAACAATATATGAACAACAATTAACAATACAAGGACAACAATTAATGATAGAAGAACAACAATTAATGATAGAAGAACAACAACGACGAATAGATGAACAACAACGACGAATAGATGAACAACAGCAAAACGCGCGACTTAATTTTGACTATATTCAAATGGCTGGTCAAATGAAAGGAACAACTAAATTTATCAATCATTTTAAAAAAAATCAAATGCCGACTGATCAACCTGATTGTTTTGGCCGGACCCTTCTTCACTGTGCCGTTCATTATCAAGATATTGCATCGGTTAAATTTTTATTAGGACAACATGTTAATAGTCGCGATAAGGAGGTCATGTATGTTAATAGTCGCGATATGGAGGGTTTGACCGCTCTTCATTATGGCGCTCACCAAGGTAACATTGAAGCTGTCAAAGCATTATTGCAAACAGAAGGAGTAAATCCAAATCTAGGTGATCAAAATGGCGTGACCGCTCTTCACTATGCCGCTAGAGCTGGTAAAATTGAAGCTGTCAAAGCATTATTGGAAGCAAAAGAAGTAAATCCAAATCCAGGTGATAAAAAAGGCATGACTCCTCTTCATTATGCCTCTTACAATGCTAGCTTTGAAGTCGTCGAAGCTCTAATTGCCTCTTACGAAGCTCGAGGAAAAAAAATGGATGTTAATGAGTCTGCAAATGGAGAGGGTTCTTTAAGCAGAAAAAAGCCAATGGAGTTAGCTACTTTATCTACCTCCAGTGATTATAAAAAAATAAGAACAATGGCCCTCTTATATAAATATGGTGGCAAGATAGAGGGAGAGGAATTCTTTAAGAATCTTGATGGCAATGAATGGATTAGTAAGGATTTAAAAGAGAATATAATAAAACTCAGTTCCCAGGAACGAGAAAGCGTTGATAAATTTATATTTGAAAAAGATAAAGAAGAAGATGATAAAACTTATGAAAAAATCAAATCTACAAAAGAAATTGCACCAAGTCCTGTTGTTTATCTTGATACAAAACTAGCAAAAAAGGCTCGTATTGAAGTAGGCCAGCAATCAGAAGGGCGCCATAGAAATTAAATTATCTCACTTACTCAATCAAGCATTTGTAATTTTTATCATGTTTATTTTCTTCGCATCCTCTTTTTTCTTCGGAGATATCGTTAACAATCGAATTACGAATTTTTTGAGCAACAACATTGGTTAAATTTTCTTTAACATATTCATCGGCGGTATAAGTTGCGTAGCGGTTCGAGGTCACATCGTAACTATCGTAAGTACTACTTTTTCCTTCAGAAATTATTTGCGCGGTTTTGATGTTTTTTAAAACATAATCGACTGTCAAAGTAACTTTGTTACGACCTGAAGCGCCCGAAGCGTTGGTAAAAGTTAAAGCAATATCGGTTTTTAAAGTTAGTTCTAAAAAATATTTGGCTTCAGTTTTAATGTAATCGGGATTTAAAACATCATAAAGATTATTTTTCAAAGTTTGAGCGAGTTGGTTGCGCTCTTTTTTAATGCGTATCGAAGCTAGTTGGTGAGCGATTGAGTTTTCATCAAATTGATCTTTGTAAATCGCTTGAAGTCCGCACGATGAAGTCACGAAAATTAGCAATAAAAAAATCAAAAATTTATTGAGCATTTTTATAATCAATGGCACTTTTTACAAATTCAACAAACAATGGATGAGCCAAAAAGGGTTTCGATTTTAATTCGGGATGAAATTGAACTCCGATAAAAAATGGATGATTTTTTAACTCAATAATTTCGGGTAATTTGCCGTCGGGCGACATTCCAGAAAAAATTAAACCTTTTTCTTCGAGTTGTTTTTTAAAAGCAATGTTAACTTCGTAACGATGGCGATGGCGCTCGGAAATTTGATTTTGAGTATAAATTTTTTGAGCCAAAGAATTTTTCTTTAAAGCGCACGGATAAGCCCCCAAACGCATAGTTCCGCCAAGATTTTTACCGGCTTTTTTGGTTAATTTTTCATGTTGCCATTCACTCATCATGCCAACTACAAAAGAGCCTTTTTTGGCAATTTCACTTGAGGTTGCATCTTTGATTTTTAAGATATTGCGCGCATATTCGATAACGGCCATTTGCATGCCAAAACAAATTCCGAAAAAAGGAATATTGTTTTCGCGGGCATATTTTATCATGGCAATTTTGCCTTCAGTACCATCAACGCCAAAGCCTCCTGGTACTAAAATGGCGTGGATATTTTTGGGTAATTTTTCTGAATTTTCGCGCGCATTTATCCATAACAAATTCACTTTGGTTTTTAAAGAAAATGCGCCGTGATTGATGGCTTCAATTAAAGATTTATAAGAATCTTTATAATCATTATATTTTCCAACGATAGCGATATTGACTTCATTTTGCGGATTTTCAATGGCGTCTTTAATCTTCTGCCACTTGGATAAATCAGGTTTTTTGCTATGATTTAATTTGAAGAATTTTAGAATTTCAGTATCAAGACCCAATTTGTGATAAATCATCGGAACTTCGTAAATCGAAGAAGCATTTGGTGCCGGAATTACTGAAGAAGTAGGCACCGAACACATTTGAGCAATTTTTTCAAGCAAAGATTTGTTGATAGTTTCAATCGGGCGTTCAACGCGACATAAAATTATGCTTGGTTGAATTCCGATTGCACGCAATTCTTTAACGGAATGTTGAGTGGGTTTGGTTTTGAGTTCATCAGCGCTTTCAATATAAGGAAGCAAAGTGAGATGCAAAAAAGCGCATTGATTGGGCATTTCATAACCAAGTTGACGAATCGCTTCGAAGAAGGGTAGGGCTTCAATATCGCCAACCGTTCCACCAATTTCACAAAGCGTAAAATCAATATTATCTAAATCATTTAAAATAAATTTTTTGATTAAGTCGGTAACATGAGGAATGACTTGAACTGTTCCGCCGAGATAGTCGCCCTTGCGTTCTTTGGATAAAAGTTCGAGATAAATTTGTCCGGCGGTGATGTTATCGCATTTTTTGGAATCGACCCCAGTGAATCTTTCGTAATGACCCAAATCTAGATCAGTTTCTGCGCCGTCATCCGTAACAAAAACTTCACCATGTTGCGTTGGGCTCATGGTTCCGGGATCAATATTTAAATATGGGTCGAGTTTGCGAAGTTTAACCGAATAACCGCGCGCCTGAAGAAGGCTCGCCAGAGAAGCCGAAGCGAGACCTTTTCCGAGTGAAGAAACTACGCCACCTGTAATAAAAATAAATCTAGTCATTCTTTCCACAAAAATTATTTACCCGTCATGATTCTATCAACTAATTGTTGAATTGTTGGTACGAAACCATTGGCGTAAAATGGGTCGCTAGCAAAGCGGTAAGCGCTGTGTCCAGCAAACATTAATTGATTTTCAATGTCGATTCCGTGACGCACATCTTGCAAAGTTTTTTGAATACAAAAACTTCTTGGATCGGCTTTTTTGCCATTGGTGAAGTTCATTTCTTCTTTGTCGGTCCAGTTGCTAAACCTACAATGACTAAGGCAACCCATGCAATTTATTTGATCAGTAATAATTTGTTGAGCCTTTGATTTGTCAACGAACATTAAAGTTTCGTCAGGGGTTTTCATACTTTCGCTGAAACCACTTTTTATCCAAGAATCGACTTTAGTTTTATCTGCAGATTTAATGTAAACCACGCGACCTCTTTGTCCAAAAGGAATTTCGCAATTAAAAGTTTCATCGGTTTTTGCACGATATTCAACTTGATGAATTTCGCGCATTTTTAATTCACGAATGAAATCATTTTCAACGGCCGAAGAATAGAAGCCAGTAGGGCTGAAGCGATTTAAATAAACATCACCTTCTTTTAAAGATAATAATTTTTCTTTCCAAGATTTTGAAACTGGATATTCTTGAGTTAGAATTGGACGAGTACCAAATTGGAAAACAATTGGGCCAATTTCTGGATTATCAAGCCAATGCTCAAACTCTTCTAAATGCCATACTCCGCCAGCCATAATAATTGGAACATCATTTAAGCCGACTGAATTCATAAAACTACGAATTTCTGCAACTCGTGGATATGGATCCTCATAGCTTTCAGGATTTTCGGCGTTAGATAAACCATTGTGACCACCCGCTCTCCAAGGGCATTCATAAACAACGCCACCTAATAAATCTTTGGCTTTATGATAACTTCTTTTCCATAATGCTCGAAAAGCACGCATAGAAGACACGATTGGATAATAGTAAACGCGATATTTTTCGGCAATTTCTGATAAGCGATAAGGCATTCCAGCACCGCAGGTAATACCGTGAACCATGCCTTTGGCACCATCTAGAATTCCGGTTAAAACTCGTTCTGCGCCACCCATTTCCCATAAAATATTCATGTGAATTCGACCATGTCCCATAGAAACATCATGAGCAATTTTAGCTTGCGAAATTCCACCTTGGATCGAAGATGCAACAAGCTCTTCATGTCTTTCACGGCGAGTATGAGTTTTGTAAACTAATGGAATATATTGTTGATTTTCATCGATATAATCAGCGTTCACGCCAGAAAAAGTGCCAACAGCACCAGCTTTAGCGAAATGACCTGCAGTTATGCCGTTAGTGATTCCAACTCCTTTGCCACCCTCAACAATTGGCAAACATTCTAAACCAGAAATCTGTAAAGATTTTATTTTTTTAAGCAAAATTTCTCCTTGCGAAATATTTTTGAATAATGAATTTTTTTAAAAAAGATAATTTAAATATTTAATCCCTATATGGCAATCACAATTAAAAGAAAATTTAATTTTAAATTAGGAAATTAAAAAACCAACATTAAGATCGTCTGGTAAAATTTCAATTAATTTTTTTAAAGTTTTTTATTTTATAAATGTCAGAAAACATTCCGCAATTTTCGGTTGCCGAATTCTCAAAAGCCATAAAATTAACCATCGAAAATGCTTTTGGTTATGTCAAAATTAGTGGCGAAATCACTGGTTTCAAGCGCGCTTCAAGTGGGCATCTCTATTTTAATTTAAAAGAAGATAACGCCGTTTTAACGGCGGTTTGTTTTCGTAATCAAGCCAATGTTATTGATTTTGAAATTGGCGACGGTTTACAAATTTGCGCTTCGGGAAAAATAACATCTTACGAAGGTCGATCCAATTATCAAATTATTGTTGATAAAATTGAAATTGCCGGAATTGGCGCAATTTTAGAAATGATTGAGAAGCGACGCAAAAAGCTTGCCGAAGAAGGCTTATTCGATGCAATTTATAAAAAAAAATTACCATTTTTTCCAAAAATTATTGGAGTAATTACTTCCGAGACGGGCGCGGTAATTGAGGATATTAAACATCGCATTTTGAATCGATGCCCACTAAATTTAATACTTTATCCAAGCGCGGTTCAAGGCGAAAGGGCCTCGCGTGAAATTATTGCCGGCATTAAATATTTCAATAATCTCAAAATAAATCGCCCCGAAGTCATAATTATCGCGCGCGGAGGTGGTTCATTTGAAGATTTATTGCCATTCAATGACGAAGATTTGGTGCGTGAAGTTTTTAAATCAGAAATTCCAATTATTTCGGCGGTCGGCCATGAAACTGATTTTACCTTAATTGATTTTGTGGCAGATGTTAGAGCCCCAACACCTACGGCGGGAGCCGAATTTGCCACTCCAGTCTTGGAAGATTTAAAAATTAATTTGAGAAATCTCGAAAGAAATATAAGTAATTTTGTTGAAAATTTTTTTAATAAAAATCATAGCGCGCTTAAAAATCTTGAAAGAAATTTATTAAGTCCGCAAAAATTTTTAGAAAATTCTCAACAAAAAATTATTAATTTTTCTGAAAAAATCGAATATTCAACTAAAAATTTTATCGAAAATAATTTTTTAAAAATTCAAAAAATTCAAATATTAAGTCCACAAAAATTCTTAGAAAATTCTCAACAAAAAATTATTAATTTTTCTGAAAAAATCGAATATTCAACTAAAAATTTTATCGAAAATAATTTTTTAAAAATTCAAAAAATCACAATAAAATCAGACTTTATTTTTGAAAGAATTAAAATTTTTAAACAGAAAATTTTTTATGATTTTGATGCGATTAAAAAAAACATTGAAAATAATTTTATCCAAAAAAATATTATGATTGAAGGCTTCGCCAACGCAATAAAATCATGCAACTATCAACAAATGCTCGAAAGAGGTTTTGCGGTTTTAAAAGATAAAGATAATCATTTAATTTTGAATTGCGAAGATCTAAAAAATCATCAAAAGTTTATAATTACAATGCAAGATGGCGAAGTTTCTGCTAACCTTAGCGATAATTTAAAAAATCAAAATTCAACCCCAAAAAAAATCGATACTCAGCCAAATTTTTTTGATTTAATTGAGAAATAAATATGTTTAAAACTCCGCAATTCTGGTTACACAAAAAAAGCTTTATATCCTTGATTCTCTTGCCTTTGAGTTCTTTATATAAAATAGGCTTTTGGATAAAAAGAACTTTTGTAAAAACTCAAAAAGTCGATTTGCCAATTATTTGTATTGGCAATATTATCGCGGGCGGAGCGGGCAAAACCCCATTGGCTTTATTTTTAGGAGAATTTTTTAAGGAAAATAATGTTGAATTTTGCTATTTAACTCGTGGTTATAAATCAAAAAATGATAAAGTTTTGATGGTCGAAAAGCCCTTTGAGTTCAATGTTTGCGAGGTTGGCGACGAGGCGATGCTTTTATCGGAAATTGCTCCAACTTGTGTTTCAAAAAATCGTTTTTTAGGTTATCAAAAAATCGTCGAAAATAAAAAATATCAAGCCATTATTATGGATGACGGCTTGCAAAATTTTCAACTTGAATATTCTACAAAAATTTTAGTTATAGATAGTAAAATTGCTTTTGGAAATTCGCGTCTAATTCCTAGTGGTCCAATGCGTCAAAGCCTTACAGAAGTTGCAAAAAATATAGATTTATTTGTAATTATTGGGCAAAAAAATATACAAATTGAAGAGCAAATTTTAGAAAATAATCAGAATGCTAAAATTTTAGTTGCTGAAATTTTGGCATCCAATCTTGATAAATTTATTAATAAAGATATTATCGCTTTTTGTGGCATTGCTTATCCGCAAAAATTCTTTGATTTTATTAAAAAGAATGGTTTGAATTTAATTGAAAATCATGCTTTTAAAGATCATCATGAATATTCAATCGAAGAATTAGAAATGCTTTGCCAGAAAGCTTTCAAGAAGAATTATAAATTGGTTACAACTAAAAAAGATTGGGTAAAGTTCCCCAAAAATTTTCAAGAAAAAATTGATTATCTTGATATTAAGCTTGATTTTAATAACAAAATCTTTTTTAAAGATTTGGTGGAAAAAATAACAACAAAATAAATGTTTTCGAATTTTAATTTTAAAAAAATAAGATATACTCTAGAAGCCCCGCTAGTTTGGCTTGGTTTAGTTTTTTTTCGATTGTTAAAAATTGAAAATGCTTCAAATTTAGCGGGAAAAATCGCTGTCTTTGTTGGTAAAAAAATTGCAGTTAATAAACTAGCAAAAGGCAATTTAAGTAGTGCGCTTCCTCATCTCGATGAGTATCAAAAAAATGCCATAATTGATGATATGTGGGATAATCTTGGAAGAATAGTTGGTGAGTTCCCGCATGTTTGCACGATGAGTGTCGATGAAATTTTAAAGCATGTTGAAGTTTCTGCGGAAACACAAAAAAATATCGAAGAATTGGTTGCTAAAAATCAAGGTGGAATTATTTTTTCAGCGCATTTTGGCAATTGGGAGGTCGGTCCAAAAGTTTTGGAAAAATATGGTTTAAAAATTAAAACTTTTTATCGTCCTTTGAATAATCCGCTAGTTGAAAAAATGACTTTTTCTATGCGCGGAATTGAAATGATTGAAAAAGGTAGTGACGGCAACCGCCAATTAATTACTGCCTTAAAAAATAAAGAATTTATTGTTATAATGGCTGACCAAAAAGTTTCTGATGGCGAGTTGATAAAATTTTTTCACGACGATGCTTTTACCACAACTTCAATTGCTAAAATTGCCCTCAAATATAATGTTCCGTTGGTTCCGGGATGTATTTTTAGAGTTAATAAAAAATTTAAATTTTTGTTAAAAGTTGAAAAACCACTTGAATTTGATAAAAAAAATTCTTTAAATGCAGAAGCAAGCAAATTAACTCTTAAAATCAATCAAATAATTGAGGAGTGGGTTAGTGAAAATCCAGGGCAATGGTTCTGGGTACATAATCGTTGGAAAAAATAATTTATGAAAAAAATTTTTATTATTTGTTGCCTTATTTTATCTTCTTGTTCTTTTTTTAATAAGAAAACAGTTGAGCTCGGAGTTGATAGTTTTCCGCAGGGCGCTGAGATCTTTGTGAATGATCAATATTATGGCGTCACGCCAGCGGTTATAAATTTACTTCCAAAAGAAGGTTTTGTTACCTTAAACAAAAGAGGTTACGGAACAACTTCGTTCAAGACCCCAATTTTTATTGGCTCGGTTAGAACCCATGCTGACGGTTCGGTTGATGCCGATGGAGTGCGATGCATTCTCGATATGGTTTCGGTAATTTTTTCATTTGGAGCCTACACCGGATATTGTTCAGATTTCAAAGAAAAGCAACATAAAATAACTATTCCGAATAATTATTCTGCAAATTCATTTTATCAAAGCGATTTTGGATATGGTTCGGCAAAAAAATATGATTCGAACGAAATTGATGCATATAATCAAGGTCAACAAAAATCATTGATGGGGGCTGGAAGCGCTCCTGGCAATGTTATAAATTATTATTATGATCAAGATACAATGAAAAATGTTCGCGGTCCAAGTTATACCAATCCATATCTAGATTTAAAGAATCAAAGAAGAGAATAAATTTAAACAAATGATAAAACTTCTTTCAAACAAAGTTATAATTTTTTTTAAAAAAGAAAGAAAAGATAGTTTTTTTTGCGGTTTTTTTGCGTTAATATTCCTATTTTTTTTTAATGATTATGATTTTAAAAATATTTCCTTATTGAGTATTTTTTTATCATTTTTCTTGATTTTTTTATTGTGTTTCGCATCGCTTTTAATCTTTAGTATTTCTCACAAAATTCTAAAAATATTTATCATAATTTTATTATTTTTTTCGACGATAAATATTTATATTAAAAATAAATATGGCTATGTTTTGGATGAAATGATGATAGCAAATGCCCTAGATAGCATTGGCCATATTAATGATACCATTGATTATAATTTATTTTTGTATTTTTTATTTTTAACCATAATTCCATCGATATTTTTATTCTCAATAAAATTACGCAAAGTTGATTTTGTTAGAAAAATTTTATTACTAATTTTTATTGCAATATCGGTATTAATTTTATTTTTACTTTCGCCAAAATATGTTTTTAACTTTTCTGTAAACTCTGTTTCTCCAGCCAGTTATATTGGCGCTTCATATCGCTATTACAAAAGATTTAAAGACGCTAAAAAAATTTCTAAAACTCGTCAATCGCTCACTAATTTTTATAAATTTAATTATGATGATAAAATTAATGATAAAGAAGATGAGCTTAAGATTGTTGTAGTTATGGGTGAATCTTTGAGGTCGGATCATTTACAGGTTTTTGGTTATGATCGCAAAACAACGCCGAATTTAGCTAAGATTAATAATCTATTAAAATTTCGTTCTCAGTCTTTTTTTACAATTACAACTCCAGCCCTTACGGACTTGCTTTCTCACCGCTTGAATTCTGAATTTCAAGATGTTCCGAATGAAAAAAGTTTAGTCGATTTAATGAAGAATTTGGGTTTTAAAACTCATTGGTATTCAATGCAAAGTTCAAAACAATTTGGTACTGAAATGCTTAATATTATGGCGATGGAGGCTGATAATTATTTATTTCGAGATCGAATCAAAATTGACTTCCCTAATAAAGAAAATCTTTATGACGAAGATTTATTGCCTTATTTTTCAAAGGCAATGCAAGATAAACAAAGGAATTTTATTTTTTTACATAGCTTTGGTAGTCATACTCATCACTTCGAAAGATTTCCATCGGAATTTAAAAAATATAGCGATCAATGTGGAAAAAATCCAAAAATTTGTAGCGCAGAACAAATAAAAAACGCCTTCGATAATACTGTTTTATATACCGATTATTTTTTAAACGAAATAATAAAAACAGTCGATAAATCAAACGCAATTTTATTTTATATTTCAGATCATGGATCATTTTTAGGTGAGGGTGGAATCTATGCCAATGGAAGCGGTGATAAGGCTGAAGATATTGCGCACAATGTACCAATGTTCGTTTACTTCAGTGAAAAGTTGCAGAAAAATAAGAATTATAAGTCAAAATTTATGAAAGCTAAGTCGAATCAAGATAAAGTATTAAATCCCAACTATTTCTTTGATTCAATTTTAGATTGTTCCTTGATTAAATCCGACCTTATTAGCAAAAGAAAATTCAGTGTTTGTTCTGATATTTAATTACGATTTTTACCAATTCTATTTCGAGTAAAAAAGATTGCTAGGCTTCAATAATGCCATTTTTAATTCGCAAAATGTGGTCAGTTTTTTTGGCAAGCTCTAGATTGTGAGTTACTATTAGGCAAGCGATGTGATGTCTTTTTGTTAAATCTTTTAAAAGATCAAATATCTTTTCAGATAATTCGTAATCTAGGTTACCCGTAGGCTCGTCAGCTAAAATTAATTTTGGTTTTGAAACTATGGCGCGAGCAATCGCCACTCTTTGTTGTTGACCGCCCGAAAGTTGCGAAGGTTTAAAATCAAGGCGATCTTGAAGTTCAACTTCGCCTAGAGTTGCACGAGCTTTTTTATAAGCATCAATTGTATTAACGCCTTGAATAAGAAGGGGTAAAGCCACATTTTCTAATGCTGAAAATTCTGGTAATAAATGATGGAATTGATAAACGAATCCGATATTTAATTTGCGTATTTTAGTACGCTTTTCATCATTGGCTTTTGCCATATTTTCACCATTAATTATAATGGATCCCGATGACGGATTATCAAGCATTCCGCAGATTTGCAAAAGTGTAGTTTTTCCAGATCCAGATGGGCCTATCAAGCTTAAAAATTCCGAAGATTTTATTGAAAAATCGGCACTTTTAATAATCTCAATTGCTTGTCCAGCTTGAACAAAATTTTTAGTGACCTTTTCTAGCTGAAGGATTTTTGTCATAATTTATTTCTTTTTTTTGCGCGGTTTTTCATCGTCATCATCAAAATCATCATCTTCGTTATATTCATAATTAAAATCATCTTCCTCTTCTTCCTCTTCATCCTCTTCATCCTCTTCTTCAGGGTCTATAGTTTTTTTAACTTTATCGAAATCGTCGAAATCATCATTTTTCGTTGAAGATTTTGAATCTGACTCAAGTTTGTCTTTGGCGGTTATTATGATTTTATCGCGAGCGGTTTCAAAGGGAATTCCGTAGATTGCGGAATATTCGCAAGCTAAACGAAAAATCGCAGTTTCGTAAATAATTCTTTCGCTGTAAGATCTTTCGCTATCTTCGATATCGCGCGTCAAATCTCTCAATACTTCTGCCAGCATAATAATGTCGCCAGAATTGATTTTTGTTTCGTATTCTTGCGCGCGTCTTGACCACATGCCCTTCATTTTCTTGACTCCACTTCTTAAAATAGAGAATACCTCATTCATTCTTTCCTTAGAAACCAATGGACGAATGCCGAATTTTTCAACTTTATTTGTTGGAATTTTTATGGTTAATCTTTCTCTATCAAAGTAGATCAAATAACAACTTATATGTTGTTGCATTACAATGGTGTTTTCGATATTTATAATTTGCCCAACTCCGTGCGAAGGATAAACCACATAGCTATTTATCGAATAGTTATTTTGCTTAGCTTCGGTAGTTTTTTTCTTGCTTGGGACAATGATTTTTTTGTTTTTTTCTTCTATTTTTTTGGCTACTTTTTGAGTATTATCTTTTTTAACAACAATTTTATTTTTAGAAATTTGTTCCTTTATTGGTTTGGTTTTTAACAAATTCTTTTTGATAATTTTTTTGGTATTTTCTTTGACTAATTTAGTCTTCGAAGCATTCTTTTTGGTAATTTTTTTGATATTTTCTTTGGGTGTTTTTTTTGCAATTTTTGTAGGCTTTTTTTCAATTGATTTTTTTGAAATAACGGTTTTATTTGGTTTTTTTACTTTGGATAAAGGCTTCTTCAAAGCTTTTTTCTCTTGAATTTTTTTTAAATTCTTTTTTGTTTTCATAAAATCTTTCTAATTAAAAAAATTGTTTAAAATAAAGTTAACTAAACTAGGCTTTAATATAAAAAAAGTGAGTTGAGTCTTTGCAGTTTTATTTTAAAATTTATAACTTAAATGTTTTTTTTAAGAATCGATAAAATCCTGATAAAAAAAGTTAAATTTATTTTTTGAAAAAAAATTGTAGCATAAAAAAATTTTATTGTCTATAAAAGACTTTTTAAACCTTGCAAAAATTAATTAAATTTTTTTAAATCAAATTGAAAAGATCAACTTGGATCACAAAAAAAAAGAAGAAATATTTCTTAGATTCGGTAAATAAAATCATTGAAAATAAGCTTTTTAAGCCAATTTCATTGACGATAATTGCCGTTTTTTTGCTGTTTAAAATATATCAATATTTTGGTTATTTTTTATCGCAATATAATAGCATAAATAATCACAAAGATGTTCTTTCTAAGTCAATTAAAATTTCTTTATCGGGCTCTTCGCTGAACTTTGATTTTGAAGATGAGCAAATTTTTGACCATGAAGTTAAAAATGGCGATACTCTTCTCAAAATATTAGCCGATGTCGGAGCGCAAGAGCAAGATGTTTTCTCAATTTTAAACGCCCTAAAGAAAATTAAATTCTCTCAATCCCTGAATATTGGAGCCGTTATTTCCATAACTTATCGCTCTCAAAATAACGAGGAATCAACTGATTCAAATGACAATAAAAAAGTTGTAATTTCGAACATAACTATTCCATCTTCAGTTGAAGAAAATATCGTAATAACTCGTAAAAATGATGGTGGATATGATGCGCGCGAATTGAAAATTAAACTTTTGCGCTATAATTCTAGATATTTTGGAGTCATTAAAAATGGCCTGTTTGTTGATGGCGTTGAGGCGGGAATTTCTCCAAATTCAATGATGAATATGATTAATCTTTACGGTTATGATATCGACTTTCAACGCGACATTCATAGTGGCGATAAATTTGAAATGTTGGTTGAAAGTTTTTATGATGAAAATGGTAAAAAAGTTCGAGATGGCAGTGTCCTTTACTCCTCCTTGGTTTTGCAGAATCGTAAAATAGATATTTATATGCATAAAGTTGATAATCGCATAGAATATTTTGATTCAAAAGGAAATTCAATTAAAAAATCTCTCTTGAGAACTCCGATTAACGGCGCACGAGTTTCTTCGGGCTTTGGAATGCGTCGGCATCCGATTCTTGGTTATTCAAAAATGCATAAAGGAGTTGATTTTGCCGCATCTACGGGAACGCCAATTTTGGCTGCGGGTGCTGGAACTTTAGTTTATATGGGCATTAAAGGTGGATATGGAAATTATGTACAAATTAAGCACAATAATGATTATTCAACCGCTTACGGTCACGCCAGTCGCTTCAATAAAAAATTTCGAGTTGGTGCTAAAGTTAAGCAAGGCGATGTTGTTGCCTTCGTCGGAACAACGGGTCGCTCAACTGGCCCACATTTACATTTCGAGCTTTTATACAGAGGCTCTCAAGTCAATCCAGCGAAGGTTAAAGCTACCTCAGGACTTAAGTTAGTCGGTAAAGAATTGGTGCGTTTTGAATCTTCTAAAAATGAAATTGACAAATATCGTAAAAACACCCCGAATCAACTCAAGCAGTCAAGCGGTTCATGAAAATCGCCAATATCTTAATTGATTCAAATAAAAAATCTGATGAAAATAAAGCTCTGAGCATCGAGCGCTCTTTCATAGAATATGCATTATATTTAACCAAAAGAGGCGCCGAAGTTTTATCGGTCTTTAAAGCGGATGAATTTTATCGAGAGGCTTCAATTGAAAGCTCAAGTCAGGTTTTAGAGTTATCCTCTAAAAGATTTCATAAAATTTATTTAGTAATTCAGTTGTGGCTAAAATTTTTAGATTTTTTACCAGAAGTCGCAATTTGTCATTCTTACAAATCCTTTCTGGCTGTTAGGCTCATAAGATTTTTTTCTACTAAAGCTTTTCCTATAATTTCAATTTGCAATAACGAAAATCCAATCAAGTTTTTAAAATCGGAATATATAATTGTTCCCAATTCATACTACTTAAAAGATTTAATCGAGGCTGGTAAAAATCGTGAAAATGTTTTGATTGTTAATAATTCTATTGAAATCGAAAAGGATTTTAAAATTCTTGAAAAAAAAGCTTTTAGTAAGTCAATAAAAATTGGTTCACTTGGAATTATTAGCATGGGAAAGAATTTTGATAAAGTATTGCGAGCTATGGTGGTATTGCGTTCTAGGGGTATTGAATGCGAATATTCAATTGCTGGTTCGGGTGATTATGAAGATGATTTAAATATGTTATCAAGCGAGTTGCGATTGGAAAAAAACTTTAAAATTCTCGGCATTGTTAACGATAAAAAAAGTTTTTTTGAGAATATTGATATTTGTGTAATGCCAATTGGCAAGGGCATTTCAAGCGATTCTATACTTGAGGCGATGCTTTATTCAACCCCAATAATTTCTTCAAATTCTTATAGTTGCGATGAGATTATTGATCATGGTTTAAACGGCTTGAAAATAAATATTGGCGATGAAAAATTAACCCCAACATTAATTGCGGATTCAATTGAAAAATTAATCAATGACGAGGTTGAAGCAAAGCAAATGGCGAAGCGAGCTTGTGAAAAAATTTTCGATCATTATGCGAGTGAAGTTGTGGCGAATCGTATTTTTCAAATTTGCCAAAATGCCAAAGAAAAATTATTTTATTCGTAAATTTTCTTAATTATTTTGGTAAAAAATGCTAAAGGGCATTTTTCATTGGAAATGGAATTAATTAATGTTCGTGACTTGGATTAATCAATTTCCCCCTTTGATTTTCCTTAAATGAATCGAATTTAAAGCTAACCCTCTATTGTCTCTTTTTATCTGGATTCTCCTGGCGTAGCACCGGCTTTTTGTGCGCTTTTAGCAACAACATTTTCTGATTTTTTAGCGGCTAGTTGTGCGCTTGGAGCCCCTTCTTTTGTTTCAGCGCTACTTTTTGCTGGTGAGGTCGCGCCGGTAGATTCCTTATCTCTTTCTAGAGTTAAATTATATTTTTTTATAAGTTCATCTATTTTTTCTTCCACGTTTTTTTTCATAAATAATAAAATTTGTTAAATACCCAATAATATCTTTCACCAAATTAACTTAAAAATTTAATAAATAAACAAAATATTTTTGAGATAAAAATATTTTATATATTCAAAT
>Ga0209596_1001351_pt1 | contig 21206 bp, 25 predicted proteins | sample M_130807_MF_Meta_FD_187314 | JGI IMG/M metagenome (GOLD analysis project Ga0209596, IMG submission 187314) | Freshwater microbial communities from Lake Montjoie, Canada to study carbon cycling - M_130807_MF_MetaG (SPAdes) (version 2) | ecosystem: Environmental > Aquatic > Freshwater > Lake...
GTGTAAGGTTGTCGCCACGCGCCCCCCTCATGGAAAAAACCAAAGTGGTGCATGAAGAAACCCGCTAAGAAAACCCCCGCCGCAACACCGGATCGGCTGGCCGTCATTGGCATCTGCGCCGATCTGGAACTCGGCCTCGACCTCCGCACCGCCTGCCGGGCCTGGGGTGTTTCTGTCGCGGCGATGCGGCGCGGCCTCACGTCCAAGGCGGCCGCCTGGGCCCCCATCCAGGCGCTCGTGTTGGCGGCCCAGGTCACAGTCCAACGAAAGGCCGCGGCGCTGCTCACTGCCGCCGCGGCCAAGGGCGCCCCCGCCGCGCTGGCCGTCATGGCGGCCCGTCTGACCGCCCGCCCCGACCACCTCGAGGAACCGCCCGCCGACCCCGTGGCCTGGATCCGCTGGCGACTCCGTGACGTTCAGGGCCGGATCCCCACCGCCGATGGCATCGCCTACTACCAGCTGCTGCGTCAGGAGTCCGATCTCCGCGCACAGCTCCAGACCGCGACCGCAGACACCGGCGAGGGCCGCACGCCCGCCCAGGTCACGGCCTCGGAGACCGCGCACGCCCGCGAGCTGGCAGACGTTCACCTCCAGCTGTACGCCGTCGAGTACCTGCGTCGGCACCCCGGGATCCACCTGGCGACGGCTGCGGGCAGGATTGAGATCGTCGCGTGAGTCCCGAATGACCACCCGGGCCACCCCCGCCCGCGACCCCAAACCCGCCGGCCCCGAGAACGTCATCCGCGAGCACGAGCGCGCGTGCGACATCCCGGCCGGGTACGCGAGCTGGCTCCGGTCGCACAAGTCCGACGTCCTGCAGCACACCCGGCCACAACTGGAGATGCTGAACGCCGACGAACAGACCGCGCTGTTCTGGGGCGGGGTGCGAACCGGCAAGAGCACACTGCTCGCGGAGGACTGCGCCCGCTACCTCCGCGGCGATCACCCGAAGCAGCGGCACACCGGCCCCACCGTGCAGCTCCACGCGGGCCGCTCGTGGTCGCAGATGACAGACCAGGTCCGGACGCTCTGGGAATTCCTCGACCCCCGCGATTTCAAGGCCCGGCTGGATCTCTCGGAGGGCTCGGTCAAGGGGCAAAGAATGCCGGTGCTGACGGCGATCCGAGGCGCCCGCGCCGGGAGCCAGGTCCGGATCGGAACGTACGAGATGGGCGCCCTGTCCGTTCAGGGCTGGACGATCCACCGCGCCCAGTTGGACGAGCCCCCGTCGCAGCTCTACTACACCGAGGTCCGTTCGCGCGTGATCACGACCGGCGGCCGAGTCCGGATCGGGTTCTGTCCGACGAGCGCACATATGGGCGTTCGCGGCACGGATCTTGATTACGTCTGGAAGCTCGCGGACTCCGGGGAGATCCGGCTGATTCACGCGCCGCTGACCGTCGAGAACGTGACGCCGTGCGAAGGGCTGATCCGCGCGCCACTGATGACGGCCGAGGACATCGAGGCGTTCTCGCGCGAGATCCCGGCGCGCGATCGGTCGATGCGGATGGGCCTGAGCCGATACCCCGACCAGGAGGGCCGGTTCTTTGATGCGTGGTCCAACGAGCTCATCGTGGATCGCGGCATCCCGCCCGGGTCGCTCGGCATCGGTGTTGATCACGGATCGTCACCCGGCCGGCAGCGGGCTACTCTCGTCTCGACAACGGGCACCGGGGCGAACGCGCGGGTTCACGCGCTGCGGCACTATCGGTCACAGGGCCGATCCGACGACGACGCCGACGCGGCCGGGATCCTGCAGATGCTGACGGATACCGGCCACGATGTCGCAGACGTCGACTACTGGATCGGCGACCGCGCCCACGGTGGCGACCGGATGGGCGGCAAGAAGTCGAACTACCGGCTGATGCGCGCGATCGCTCGGCGGATGGGGATCGACGACTCGCGCAAAGACTGGAGGGACAAGCTACCGAAGCCGTTGGCGCGGATGTGGACGCCGACGAAGTACGAGGGCAGCGTGTGGGATGACGTCGAGGTGCTTCACCGGTTGATGGTCACGAAGCGGCTGACCCTTGACCCAAGCTGCGCCGGTGACGACTCACTGGCCGGCGACTTTGCGAACTGGAACGGGCGCTATATCGATCCGCATAAAGACGGGATCGACTCACTCCGGTATGCGGCGGTCCCGATGATTGCCGAGGGATTCCGGCGGGTCGGGTAATTTGCAGAAATGTTTACGCCGCTGTTGACACGGCGTAAACGGCGCTGTATGTTGAAGGTGTCGGAAGGGAATCACCCCGCCGCCGACAAAGGAAGCCCAGATGGCCCGCCGCACACGCCACATCAGCACCATCGACACTCGCGAACAGGAGATCATCGAAGGCAAGGGTTGGCGCGGCGTGCCCGGCACTGGCGAGGCGCTCCCCTGTCACTGCTGTGGGAAGGCACACGAGATTCATGCACTGATCGCGATTGACGAAACAGCGGACACCATTCCTGCGAAGTGGCATCGCGTGGCAACCCTGAACTACGGCGTATCTTGCGCTCGCAAAGTCGCGACGGTCCACGCGGGCACTGTCGCTCGCCAGTTCGACCGGGCGACGTATGCGCGGCTCATCGCCGTGGCCCGCACTGCCGCCGAAGTGGCCGCCTAATGGCCGCCCGCAAGCACTCCGGCCCCGGATCGCTGCCGACCCGTGGTGTAGCCGCCTCCGTCGTCGTCGCTGTGCGCTTGACGCCAGCAGAGGCCGCTGCACTCGACGCGCTGGGGCCGAACCGGGGCGAGTCGATCCGGCGGTTGATCTTGCGGGCGGGACTGGATGCCGTCGGCGAGATCCTGCGGAACTACGAGATCGGCTTGTGCGCGGCGTCCGGACTACCACCGAAGCGCCTGCCGGCATGACAAACTGACGCCCCCGTCAACCTTGACGCATACGTCACTTTCATAGTAGACTCCGCGCTGATTCGGAGATCCCTCGCTCTCATCCCGCGTAAAAGGCTTCGTCAAGCGGTCGCCCCAACAGGAGGCGGCGCTGCGCGTCCAGATGCTCGACGGCCGACACACGGCCGCGGTGATCGAGCGCTTGGAGGCCGAGCTTGGATCGCGCGCCCGGACCCTCGGACCCATCGACTTGTCGCGGTGTACCCTGTGCGCCTACGTGGATCGGCGCGGCCGGGCGTACCGGGTTCAGCCCGCCGTGACGGGGCTGGGCGATGTCCTGGCGAGCGCGATTGGGGACGCCAGCGCCAAGACGCTGATCGCGAAGTACGGCACCTTCGGCGCCCGCCCGATGCCCACGGTGTTGCAGCGCGTCGCGGGTGACGCCCTCCGCTACCGGCTCGGCTGCAACTGGGTCGGCGTGGCGCTCGGCTGGTCGACGCGAGCATCCCGGCCGTTTCTGCAGGTCGTCACGCCGGACGATCTGACGGTCACGTACGCGAGCGATGATCCGCTGACTCCGACCGTCATCGAGTGGCGCCGGTCCAACGCAGTCGGTGAAGAGCTGTTGGACGTGTCGGACCTGACGGACCCCGAGAATCCGAAGTACACCGTGACGGACAAGAGCGGGAAAAGCGTGCTTGAAGAGGACTTGTCGGGCGCCGCCTATTGGTGGCGCTACGCAGACGGCCGCCCGTTCCACCGGATCGTGATCTCGGGGGATCCTCGCCAGCCGTATTTGGGTCTGCCGCTGGTCGAGGGTTCCCTTCGGCTGACGACCGGGTACACGACCTTCTGGGCCGGGATGCGTGACGCCGGATTCCCCAGCCGGCACGCGCTCGGGGTCGAGTTGGAGGGCTCCGACGCTGCGGATGGCTCCGAGGGCCAAGCATCCGGGCCCGAGGTCGTACACCGCTGGCGGATGACGAACCCCGAGAAGATCGGCACGTTGATCCAGTTCGGTCCCGGCTTCGATCCCGAGGTCATCGGCCGCGCGCTCCGCAACTACGAGCTCGGTCTACTTGCCGCATCTGGGCTCCCCGTCGCGTTCGAGGCCACCGGCGGCGAGCCGACCGAGAGCGAGGCCCGCGAGCTCAACGAGGCGATCCGGGGCACATACGCCGAGTGCCGCGGGCAGGACACGCTGATTCTGCGCCGGATGGCCGCGATCACGAATCGAGCGGGCGAGAACGCCGAAGCGGCCGGAAAGCCCCGGCCGTACCCCGAGATCCCCGAGTACGGTTATGGGGTCCTGTACCGCGACGAGATCGAGGACGCGCTGGAAGCCGTCGCGCCTCCCGAGATCGTGCCGACCGTTCCGAAACCCACGACCCCGAAGGCCCCGAATGCCGGAACCGACGACACCCCAGCAGAGTAGATACGACGAGCTCCTGGCGAAGTTTGAGGAGTTGTCGAACTCCGTGCGACGCCGGCCGGCCGTTCACGACGACGACGAAGAGGTGGACCCGACAGACAAGCGCAGCCTCACTGGCCGTCTGTCGATCGTGACATCCCAACGACGGGCCGCAGAGGAGTCCGCCGCCGCGGCGTTGAAGCTGGCCGCCGACATGAAGGCCGCACACGCCGAAGAGATGGCCGCCCTCCGCGCTGAAGCCGCGGTATCCGTCACGGCCGGCGTTCGACGCGTCGAACAGGGCTACGCGCTCCGGGCCGCAATGGTCGAGCCCGACGACGACGGGGTGCAGACTGCGCGCCGGCTGTACGAGGCGATCCCCGAGAACAAGCGCCCCGACTCGATCGTGGAGTGGTGGAAAACGCTCACACCCGAAGCAGCGCCAAAGACGCTCCGGGCCTACCTTGTGGCACCAGTGGCCGAGCAAACGACGACCACAACCGCGCGCAAGCCTCCCGCCGTCGATGTGGGCCGCGGCAAGGCGACCGACCCGGACCCCGCCACGATGGACGCAGCGGGCTATGAGGCCTGGCTCAACGGGTTCTCCCAGCAGCGGAACCAGGACAGACTGGGCTGACATTTGTCACGCCTGGCGATCGGCTTGACAGATTGTCAGAAGTCGGTATGCTGATGGTGCGTCGGCTCACATCCGGAACTGTGTCATTGCACGCAATTGGATTTTCGCAATGGCACTCGCTTCCGCACTGACCTCCACGATCGTTCTCAAGGCCCTCAACCGCGCGATCACCAGCGCCAACAAGAACCGGGCGGCCATCGCCGACCCTGTCATGGCGTCGATCATCAGCCGAGACGCAACGCTCGGGCCCGTCGTTGGCGCCCTGCTTCAGCGGATGAGCCTGCTGGACCTCGGCGGCGGCAAGGCTACGGCGACCGCAGAAGGTGCGGCCCAGCTCGCGTCTGCAGCGGTGACCCCGACCAACATCGCCCCGACCCCGACCCGCCGGGAGTATGCCCGCGACCTGCTCGACTCCGAGCGCAGCCAGCTTGCCGGCCTCGGCATGGGCGAGCTGCCCCCGGACATCCTGGACGCGTTCGTGATGGAAGGCGTGGACATCTGGGGCAACACCGTACTCTCCGACGTGCTCGCGCTCGCCACCTCGGCGTCCTACACCGCGGGCACCACGGGCGTCGCGCTCTCCTGGGCCGCGCTTCAGAATGGCTACCTCGACATGGTCAACCGCGGCGCGGTCGGCGATGCCGGCGTGATCGCGGCCGTCAAGGTCAAGGGCATCAAGGACGTGTCCAACGATGTCCTCTCGATGGGCGGCGCCGTGCAGATGGCGAACCAGGTGCAGCAGTTCATGGAGTTCGGCGGAAAGTCCGGCTACATCGGTACGTTCTTCGGCAACCTGCGGCTCTACATGCTCGATGACGTGGCCACCGCGGGCGGCGATGACGTCGGGATCATGTTGGCCGAGAAGGGTGTGCTCACGGCTCACAAGGTCATTCCGCTCCCCGAGAGCGCGATCACGCTGGTTCAGGCCGGCGGCGGCAACTGGATCTCGCGCGAGGCCAAGCGCTCGACCACCACGAGCGCGAGCACCCGCATTGAGACGGCGTTCTGGACCGCGTCCGCAGTTGCTGACCCCGCCGCGCTGTCCAAGATCCTGTACGTGACCGTCTGATCATGGCGACGAAGCCGCAGCCCGCAGGAACCCCGCCCCAGGCGCCGCCGCCCGGGATGGGGCCCGCTCGCCCGCCGTCCTCGCAGATGGCGAGCGGGAGCATCCTGCGTGGCTACCGGGCGTCGTTCGTGTTCCTCTCCCGGCTCGACCGGCTCGAATGTTCTGGCGGCCTTGTGCTGCCGGACCTCGCGCGGTGCGACGCCGTCGCCGGGCGGGGTGGCAATACCTCTGCCGACACGGTGGATCCCGCCGGCTGGTGCGCGAGCATGGAACGGCAGGGCTACCGGCGCGTCCCTGACAATTTGGATTTCGTGTGCTGGGGAGAGTCGCGCGCTGCGGCACTCGCCGTTTCCGGCTGTACCTACCGTGACTGGTATCCGACCGACCGGGTGGCCGGCCTCTGGAGCGAGGCATGGGCCCGCCCGAAGATGCTCGGCGCGATCACGCGCTGGCCCATCGACTACGACGGAAAGCGCGCGTTTCAAGCCGAAGTATTGAAGTGGATGCTCAACGGCGCCGAACTCGACGGCGACCTGATCGCGGCGGCCTGCGCTCCCGTGATCGAGATCGCCCGCGCCTACATCGGCAGCACCAACCCCGCGACGCTCGGCCGGCTCAAGCTCGTTGTCGCCCAGCTGCCTCCCGATCACGTACCCCCCGATTTGGCGCCCTACGCGCCCAAGGACAACTGACATGGCCATCACCAAAGCCGTCTGGCTCGTTCAGCCCCGCATCAACGGCGTCCCTGGCATCCTGGGCGGCACCGGCGCGCCCGCGGCCGAAGTCTATGACAAGGGCACGATCTACAACCGGGAGGACGCCGTTGGTCAGTACGTGTCCGACGGCGCCGGAACGTGGACACAGCTGCTCGACAGCGCGTCGGCTATCGGCACCTCTGGCGCCACCGCACAGGCATCCACCGCGGCCGGCGCTGACACCGGCTCGTCCGGCACCGCAGCGAGCGGGGCAACCGCCCCCGCGTTTACGGGCATCCCCCAAACCCAGGCCGAGAACATCGCTTTTCCGGCGTTCTCCGGCACCGGGCAGGCGAGCGCCGGTCAGGTCATCACGACCACCGACAACCAGACCATGACCCTGAACCAGTGCGCTGGCATGTGGTTCGTCTCGGCGACGCACGGGCCCTACCTGATCGCGAGCAACACCGCCGTTGCGGGCGCGCCCGCAGTGTTGACCGTCTACGGCGGTGCGCCGACCACAGACGCCGGAACCTACAAGATCCTGTCTGGGGTGACGCCGTTCGGCACCGTGGCGAGCCACACCCACACCGGCCCCGCCCACACGCACACCGCAGGCGCGATCACCGTCACGAACCCGACCCACACGCACACCGCGGGCGCGATCACCCCATAAGGATCCATGGCTGAGCGTGACGACACATACGCACCCGCTCGCCCGATCCCGTACCTCCTGGGCCGGGTCGCGGCGCAGACGGTCAGCCTGCCGATCCGCAACGGGTCAGCGGGCGCGCTCGTCCTGCCGTCTGCGGGCGCGCTGACCATCACACGCACAGACGGCGGGGCTGCGATCACCGCGGGCACGGTGACCTTCCCGGGCGACATCGCGACCGCCGACCTGTCGTCGATGGTGGGCGTGACCCTGGGCGCCTACTACACGCTCGTCTGGGCACTCACGATCGGTGGGGTTCCGTACACGTACCGCATCGACGCCTACGCCTGCGACTACGTGCCGGCCTGCGCGATCTCGGTGCTCGACCTGTTCACCCGCGAACCCGAACTCAAGCACCGGGTTCCCCAAAGCCAGGCCGCAACGACTCGCGGCGGCTCTGGCGAGGGCTGGCAGGTTCAGGTGGATGAGGCCTACTACGATCTGATCCAGGCCCTACTTGACCGCGGCGAGTCCCCGTGGCTGATCCGCGGGCTGACCGGGCTTCGGGCGTGGCTGCGCAGTCGCGCCCTCATGCTCTGTTGCCGGGCGCTCTCGACCACCACAGATGACCAGTGGGACCGAAAAGCCGGCGTGTACTTTGCCGAGTGGAAGGCCGCAGACGGCTCGCTGGCCATCCAGCACGACGTCGATCCCGCCACCCTCCGCACCTCACGCGGCCCCTTTCGGCTCGCTCCGGTCGGAAGGCCCCAATGCTGAACCGCGATCGCCAGTGGTTCGGATCCGTACTTGCGGCGCTGTACCTGTCGCTGACCTCGCGCTCCTGCACCGGCTATCGGTGGGATGAGTCGGACGGCTGGATCCAGGCCCGCGCGCCGACGGAATCGACGACCCCGGCCCGGCACCTCGAATGCTGGATCAACCTCGGCGACATTCAGCGGGCAGGGTCACAGCACGAGCACGCATCGCAGCTCGTCTACGCGGTGCGCTACCAGCCCGATAGCGACGAGATGAGCCAGGGGATCGCGCACGCATCGGTGGCTGATGTCGCCGAGCTGCTCACCAGCTGGACTGGCCCGGGCGACTCCCGCACCTCGTTTACCAGCGCCTCCATGACCGCCGCCCCCGGTGGATGGCTGGTTGTCGTCGTTGAATTCACCCTTCGCTACCCCTGGAGGCCCTAATGGCCGCTGTCTCATCCGCTCGTCTCGTCATCTCGCTTGTGGGCTCCGTGGTCCCCGCTTCGCCGGTCGCGGGCGAGCTTACCGCCTCGCTGGAGAACGGATCCGGTGGCGCCCGCTGGACCGATGGCCAGGCGTCCGGCATGGTCGACCGCGTCTACCGGGTTGAGGGCACGCTCGCCGCCGCCGCCGTGGACACCTACGACACCCTCGCGGCCGGATCGCTGCGGGACATCAACGGCTCCGTCATCGACCTGGACGAGATCAAGGGTCTCGTTTTGAAGTGCGTCACGGGCTCGATCAAGTTCCTCGCACCCGCCGCCAACTTCCTCACGTTCTTCGGGGCAGCGGGCGACTACATCAATTTGACTGCCGGCCAAATGATCGCCGTGGACTTTGCGACCGCCGGCACCCTGCTCACGACCAGCAGCAAGTTCAACGTCGTCGACTCGTTCGGCGGGTCGGGCTCGACCTACTCTCTCATGTTCATCGGGAGCAACTGATATGTCCACCGTCAACGCCAACTTTACCGATGGTGTTCTCACCATCACGGACAACGCCGGCCACTCGGCTACCATGCTGCTCTCCGAGGGCGACTTCAATCTGGAGTACGACGCGCAGGGCGGCCGGGAGGTCACGATCTCCGAGTCCCGCGGCGTCGTGACCAGCGTACGCAAGGCCAAGCGCATGTTGCCGAAGTTCTCGATGAGCGCCAAGCTTGCCGACCCGGGCGCCGCGTTCATCATGCTCGCCGAGGGCAAAACGGCCGGGTACGTCTCGGTCACCGCCGATCTGGGCGATGCGAACGGCGTTGACTGGGCGTTCACGTTCTCGTACGGCGCGCAGACCCGCAGCTACTACGGGGAGGATGCGGTGTTCGGGAAGATCAACCCCTCCGAGGGCGACCCGAGCAAGATCAGCTTTTCGGCCGAAGTGATCGGGCCGATGTACAGCAACGACACGACCAACGGGATCGTCACCCTCGTTCCGAGCCGCTAAGTGGACGCGCCCGTGATCGTGCTGGCTGGCGTGCGCGCGGAGCTGCAGGCTCCGTCCCCGCTGCTTGCGCTCGCCCTTGTGCGATCGAAAGAGCAGGAGGCGGCCATGGAGAACGCGGAGAAGTGGGCGATCGCGTCCCTCGCGCTTCTGGAGTGCTGGCCCCTGGCTGCCGCATGGCCCGTCCTCAACCGCCCACGTCGATGGCGGGTCGGGGAGCGCGTCGCAGAGCGGGGCCGCGAGGTGTTCGATGGGCTGCTCGAAAGCGGCGTGCCGCTGCCCGCTCTGCTTGGCCCGCTCGATGAGGACGGGATCCTACAGGTCGCCGCGAGTTGGGCCACCTCTCGCATTCTCTCGCCCGTTGAGGTCGCGGGCGCCAAGGATTTTTGCGTGGTCCGGGCGGCCCCCTCGCCCGGCTCGGACTCCGCATCTGCCGCCGCTACCACCAGCCCCCCTCCTGGTGGGACGGGCTGACCAGCGGAGAGCGCGCGCTGCTGATCGCTGACCTTGAGATGGAGCCAGAAACACGATGACAACCGCGAGCTCCGAAGGCACCACGATCAACTACAACGACGCCAGCTTTCTGGCGCTCGTGGACCGGGCCACCAAGGGCGCGGCGTCGGACTTCATCGAGACGTGCCGGCCAACCCTGGAAGCGATCCGCGGCGACGCGATGGCGAAGTGGCCCGTCCGTACCGGCAAGAGCCGCGATGCGTTCCGGCTGAACTCTTCGATCACGGCGACCGAAGTACGCGCCAACCTTGTCAATACGTCCGGTTACGCCTACTACATCCGCTATTCCAAGTGGACCGCCGCAGACATCCGGGCGCGTGCCAAGGATGCCGCAAAGGACGGCACGGCGCCGGACAAGCTGGAGACGTACATCCTGGCGAAGATGTACAAGGCCCACGGCAGGGGCGCCCCGTCCGAGGCCCTGGCCGGCAAACACGCCTGGACCCTGAACGTCCAGCGCCCCACAAAGGCGGCGCTCAATGAGCTGTTGCCGAAGCTCCGGGCCTCGATGGGCCGGCTGGCGGGGGCTACCTGATGGCAAGCGCAAACGAAGTAAAGGTCAGCTACATCGCGGACATCCGCGACCTGACCGAGAAGCTAAAGTCCGTGACGGGGATCACGGCGTCGGAGGCGCGCGCCCAGGTGGCCGCGGTCGTTTCGGCTCAGAAGGCGTCGGCCGCGGCGATCAAGGGCACTGCCGGCGCGGCCGACGCTGCGGGCCTGTCAGCGACCAAGGCAGCCAAGGCGTTCGGGCCGCTCGGGGGCATCTTCTCGAGGCTCGATCCGACCGCCGGGGCGCTCTCGTCCACCGTCGCCGCGGGCACATCGACGCTTGAGGGGTTCGGCGTCGAGGCCGCCGTTGCTGGGGTGGCGGTGGGCGCGCTCGCTGTGGTGCTCGGCACCGGATACGCAGCATACAAGGCATGGAACGCCGAATCTGACCGGGCCGCCGAAGTCTCGGCGCTCGTCGCGTCCGCACACGACAAGCTGGCGCCGCTCATCGACGCGACGCGGATCGCCGAGATCAAGGCCGCCGTCGCCACAGGCCAGATGACGGACGAAGCCGGCCGGCTCGCGCTGGAGGGCGTCGCGGCCATGAAGGCATACGGCCAAGCGACGGCCGACACGACCGCCAAGGTCAAGGCGTTGCACGACGAGCAGTCAAGCCTGACCCAACAGGTCAAGGACGCCGCCGTAAGCTGGACGCAGGCAGCCGCCGATCTTGGGGGCGGCTGGAACCCGATCGCCAACGCCGCGGCCTACTACACCCGCAACCTGCTCGACACGAGCGGGGATCTGCAGGTCCAGGTTGACGCGCTCATGGGCACGCAGGCCGAAGCAAACGCGATCGCAAAGGCGGGCACCAAGGCCACCAACGAGGCCGCAGACGCCACCGCGCGAAAGGCCGCAGCGACCAAGGCCCTGTCAAAAGCCGAAGCGGACGCGGCAAAGTCTGCAGCCGGCATGCAGAAGGTCGCCGACCAGCTGAACAAGGACGCCGAAGCCGAGCACCAGGCCGAAAAAGCCTACTCCGACATGGTGATCAAGGATGCCGCCGACCAGGCCGCGGCATCGAAGGCGCTCGCCGACCAGCAGATCGCGGACGCCAAGCGTGTAGCCGACGCGCAGGAGAAAGCGCGCGTCACCCGGCTCTCCGACGAGATCGCCGTGATGAGCGCTGTTGCCAACCTGGGCAACCAGCTCGTAAGCGCGACGACCAAGCAGTACGACACGACCACGGCCGCTGGGCGTGCGGCGGCGCTCAAGCAGTTCAAGACACAGAAGGGCGTCGCGCTCGGGATCGGCGCGCTCAACACCGCCGTAGCCGTATCCACAGCGATCAAGGACTACCCCGTCCCGCCGCTCTCGATCATCATGGGCGGGATCGCGCTCGGCACCGGCATCGCCGCCGAAGCCGCGATCGCATCCTCCCCCGCCCCCTCGTTTCACCAAGGCTACGCCCCCGACGAGATGCAGGCCAAGGTGCTCAAGTCGGAGCCCGTCGTGAGCAACACCGGTGCCGAGATCCTTGGCCGCCGGAACATCGCCGACGCCAACGCAGGCAAAACCCCCGGGGGCTACCAGGGCCCCGCCCCGGTCATCATTGACCACCGGGTGATGGAAACCCTGGTCAAGCGCGAGATCGCGAACGGCGGGGCCTTGGCGAGCGCGCTCCGCTCTGCATCCGGGACCTCGTACGGCCACCGCAAGAATCGGAGAAGCGTGACCGGATGAGCGACCGCACTACCACATCCCACCGGGCCCTGCTCACGCACGATCCGCGGTTTGGCGCGTCTGCCATCGCCGCGAACGGGGCGTCAGGCGCCGACTACACGACGGCCGGGCCGATTCCGGGACGCGCGGTTCCGGCGGCGGGAACGCTTGCGGAGTTGCAGCCGAGCGGCAGCCAGGGCACTCGCACGATCGAGGTTTACACGACCCGCGGCGGCAACCCCGGATCTGCGGTCACGATTCTGGACGCCGCGGTTCCGGTCGGTCCGACGCAGGCGTGGCGCTATGCCGGGGACACCAACTGGCGGGGTACGGATCCGCCGGACACGATCAGTGAGTGGGAGTACCTCAGCCGCTCGGCCACCGCGACGCAGTGGCTACACCCCCATGTTGTCAGCCGAACGGATGGGGCCGCCTTCCTGGTGGCGCAGAAGGCCGAACAGTACGTGACCCTGTGGCGGCGCACCCTGGCCGGGACGTGGACCGAGATCGGGAACGTCTACGACGCATTCGCGGCCGTCTACACCGCCGGACTCGCGGCTCACCCCTGCCTCGTTGTGTTGCCCGGCAACCGGCTGTTGTGCCTGTTCATCGCGATCGACTCGGCAGGGCTTGGGCTCGGGATCTCGGCCAGCTACAGCGCCGACGACGGCACTACGTGGTCCGTCCCGCAGCCGGTGGATCTGTACGTTGCGGCCCTGATGGCGCTCGGCGCGCAGCCCTCCCAACTCCGGGCGGCCTACTCGAACGGGCAGATCCTCATGCTGGTCTGCAGTCAGACCGGCGCGAATGACTACGTGCTCCAGTTTGCCAGCAAGGATCAGGGTTCTTCGTTTCGGCTGATTGGAACGCCCGCGGACAACAACGCCGGGCATGCCGATGTCGTCGGGGTGCCGTCGGGGTTCGTCGTCGTGACCATCGACTCCAACGACGACTCCGGCGGGGCCATCGTGCCGGCCTACGCGCGCCGGGTCGGATCGGCTTTCGATGCGGTCATGAGCGCAACTGCGGTTCTGATCCAGGCTGACGCCGACCTGGTCCAGTGGGGCACCCGCGCGGGCGGTCTTGGCACCGCCCTGACCGCTGGCGAGCTCGCGCTGTGCGTGGACGACTACGGGATGCTGTACGCCACCGGACTCGACTTCGTGGCCGGCTCGCTCCGGCAGTCCCGAGTCAGCTACTCCGCAGACGGTGGCGCGACGTGGGCCCTGTACGCCCCGACCGGGAGCCCGGGCGCATGGTGGCGGGGTGGGGACGTAGCAATCCACCCGCGCCAGATGTCGATGTGCGCGCAGGGCGGGCGGCTCATGCTCGCCCACACGGTCAACGCGGCTACGGCGAAGGCATCCCTCGCGGTCGCGTACCTGGGCGGCCCGACGACCGTGTGCCAGCCCGCCACCGGCAAGGGCGTCACGGTGCCGGCGTGGCAACACTCTTTCACTTCGACCTGGCTTCCGTTCGCCCTTCCCGAGACCTACGCGCTCGGCCTCTGGACCTACGCCAGTGCCGGCGCCCCCGTGATCAGCTTCACCGGGACCGGGATGCGGATCCAGCACGCCGGGGTGGGCGACTCGGCAACGTGGACTTGTACCCCGACGACGACCAACGCCGCCGGCCTGCTACTTGTCGCTGACATCCGGGTCACCGCGACATCGGCCATTTGGCAGGTCCGCATCGGCGAGGCCGGCCCGTCGTCGTACGAGGTCCGAATCACGGTCACCCCGACCGCGATTGTACTCCGCGACCTGATCGCCGGCGTCGACATCCTCTCGACGGCGACAACCGCAGCGGCGGCTGGCGTGCAGGTCCGGCTGGCCATCGGGGACACCGCGGGCGGCGCCGCATCGGGTCGCGTTCAGGCTTGGTACCGGGCCTGGGGCAGCAACTCGGATCGCGAGTGGCTTGACGCGGGCGGGTCCAGCGCGCTCGTTCAGGGGGCGTCTACGACCGATCGGATCCAGATCGGCACCCTGACCGGCTCGGCGACGACTGACGCGTACTTCCGAATGCACCAGTTCGCACAAGGCACCGACTGCGGGCTTGGCCAGTACACCGGTGGCAACACCCAGAACCCGACTGACCTTGTGGGGCAAATGGTCGGCGCGGCCCCCTACCCGCTGGCTGAAACCGGCCTCCGGACCGCCATGAACAACGGGCCGACCCACCGGGGCGACCAGTGGACGATCGCACCTGGGTACCGCTACCCGATCAGCAACATCGACCCCCGAACGGCGCCGAGCCCGCTGGCAAAGTGGCGGAACCTCGCCAACAACGTCAATCAGCGGATCGTGTTCGTCATGACGGAGGCAACCCCGATGGAGTCGCCGTTGAGCGCGGTTCACATCGAGGGCAACATCGCGACCGCACTCTGGCAGGGCTGGACCGGGGCCGCCTGGGTGACCATTGCGGCGCCCGATCTGCGACTCGGTACGACGCTAAAATACACCCGGGCCGGCGAGATCGTTTACTGCGGAACCGGCGGGGGTAGCCCGATTACCGACTACATCGAGCGCGGCGCTCTCCGGGGCTGCGTGTTCGTGTCGAGTGGCGGCACCGTTCGACGCCGGATCGCGCGCAACTCCGGAGGCCGATGGACCGGTGCCGCGGTCACGACGACCCGCCCGATCCTCACACTGATCGCCCCGGACGCGGGCGACCCAACGGCGGCCAGCGACGCGGAGATCGTGAGCCCCCGCGGAACCTGCGTGTTCCGGGGCGCGACCACCGCATACAGCCGGTACTCCCTGTACATCCCGGCGCAGCTCACCTCCGAGGGGTACTACGAGCTCGGCGTCGTGATGCCTGGCCCCCTCGCTGTGCTGGGGTCTCCCGACTGGTCGCGCCAACTCTCGACCGCCACCAACGTGGAGACGACCGAGACGCGCGCGGGTGCGCAGTCGAAACGCCGACTCGGTCCCCCGCCACGGTCGGCCTCGATCGCGTGGACGGACGGATGGGACGGCTCCAACGTCCACGATGCCGCCCCCGACTACGTCACCGACTCCGTAGCCGGCTGGCCAATCGCGACCCCGGCGGCCATCGCGACGGACGTACACGGGCTCATCTACGACAACGACGCGACGCCGGTTGTATACCTGCCCGTGGTGCCGGTTCCGGCGAGTGCGGCCACCGTGACGAACATCACCGCGGCCGATCTGCTGCTGTATGGCCACATCGACACCGACACGATCCAGACGGACGTGGTTCTTGGCAACGAGCACACCGGGGCGGGTGCCGGCGAGCTCGTGCGCGTCGGCTCGGTCAAGATGCGTGAGTGTCTGTGACCCAGCACCTGCTGCTCGAGGTCGTGCTGGCCGGCCGGACCCTGCGGATCGCGGATGCCGATCTCGACATTTACGACACCGATACCGGCGACTGGCTGCACTACACGGCGGGGATCGACGCGCTCACGGTCGAGCGCTCGTTCGACTTTCTGTCGACCGCATCGGCCGCCCCGTCCGTGCCGGTGGAGTGCTTGTTCCCGGTCGACCTGGCCGCCGAGGATGCCGCCGGTCATCGGCTCGCCCTTTCGCCCGCGTCCCTGTCGCTCTGGACGGAGGGCGACGATTACGCGCTACGGCGCCGGCTTGTGGGCGGGTTCGTGCTCGATCCAGAGTGGGGCGAGGAGGGGGAGCCGGTCGCGTTCTCCATCGGGCCCACTGCGGCGGCGGTGGGGGCGCTGGTGATCCCGGCGACACATAGGATCGACTCCGCCACGCTCGCGACCAGCTCCGCAATCGACAATCTTGCGACGGAGGATCTTGGGGTGGCGTATTCGCGCGCGTATGGCTCGCCGGGTCGGATCGACGCTACCAACTGGGTGACCGGCGGGCAGGGAATCTGGGCTATGCACCAGGGCGACGGGGCCATCAACTACCTGCGGCTGGTGATCACGGGTCAGCACCTCTACGGGTCTGACTACATTTGGCTTTCCGGCGATATTGACGTTCCGGGGCACAGGTTCCGCGTCTACAACACCCTTGACGGACGGGGCCAGCCGGTGTGCGTCGTCACCGAAGGGATCGACTGGACGCCCACCAATCTGATCGACGCTGGATCCGCGGTGAGCGGATTCTCTACAGACGGAGACGGGTACTACTACGGCCTCAACTGCCAGATCCAGGCGAACCTCGCGGACAACAATCCGAACCTCCCGGCCGCGCTCTACCAGCCGGTGACGATCCTGACCCCGCCCGCGACTACGCCCGTGTCGTCCGCGGTGTTTTGGTCCTTCCGAGGGCCGGGGGCGTCCGACGGGCTGACCGGCCTCTCTCCCCTCGCCGGCGACGTGATCCTCGACATGATGCAACGCGCCGGGATCCCCGTCGACTTCGGCCGGTTCGGTGCCGCGGCTGCGCTGCTCCAGGGCTACCGGTTCGACTGCGTGATCGACGACCCCGAGGCGTTGGCGCTCGCCTGGCTTCAAGAGAACGTCTACCCGCTGCTGCCGATCTCCATGAGCAACGGAACTGACGGCGACTACCCGATCGTGTGGCGCTACGACGCGACCGCGGACGATGCCACCGTGCGGCTCGACGCCGACGCCGACCCCCGGATCTCGCGCGCCGGAAAGTGCAAGGACGACGCGAGCAAGGTTGCCAACGCCTTCTCCATCCAGTACCGGTACAGCGTCCGAACCGATGCCTACACCGCGACGGTGACCCGAGACAAGGCGACGTGTCCGTACTGCGAGGCGTCCGAATCCCGCTACGGCCGGATCGAAAAGGCGCTGACAACCCGGAACGTGTACGACGAAGCGACCGCAACCGCGATGCTGGGGTGGATGGCGCGGGCGTACACCTCGCCGAGCCGCCGGGTTCCTTACCTGGTGCCGAGCGAGTACCGGCTTTTCGAGGGTCAAATCGCCCTGCTCACAGACAGCCGGGTCAGCTACTCGGCGCGGATTTGTCTCGTTGAAAAGGTCGACGTGGACGGAACCGGGATTGATGGTGTCCAACTGCTGCTCGTGGCGGATCTGCTACGGGATCTGCTGTCCGGATGACCTCACTTTCATAAATGACAGACACGTCACTTTTCACTAATTCGGGGTAGACTCCCCGAGAACCGGAGCCATCATGCCGTACTCCCCAACCGCCGACCAGCTGCCCACGATCACGGTCATCGGCACGCGGACGCACTACCGCTGGTCGGTCTCCGAAACCCTGGCGAGCCAGACGACGGAGTTCGTGATCGCCGGCGCCCCGGAGACTGGCACCATGACGCTCTACATGGCCAAGCGGACCGCGGGCACCGGCACCGTCATCAACCCCCGGATCGGGCGCTCGGCTGGGTTCGCGCTCACGGACCTCGGCGCGGTCACAAGCACACTGACGGCCGCGGTCATCAACGACGCGACGACCGTACGCTACTCCGGCCTGACGGGCGGCAAGCTGTACGTGCGCAACTACCCCGACAACGCGGCGGCCGACCACTCCATCTCGACCGAGATCGAGATCGTTGCGGGGCATTTCTAAATGGCCTGGACCCAAACCACGGCGCCCACGGTGGCCTCGCTCGGCGCCCAACCCGTTGACCCTGACCTCACCGCCCTCGCCGGCCTCAACTCCACCGCCGGCCTCGTCGAGCAAACCGGCGCCGCCGCGTTCACGAAGCGTTTGATTGGCGTTGCTGCGGGCACGTCGATCCCGACCAAGTCGGACACCGATACGCTCATCAGCACCGCCCTCTCCGCCCTCTCCGGCGTCCTGACCCTCCGCGGTGACACCGACTGCTCGGCGAATCCAAACTACCCGGTCGGCGTCGTCGGCGACCTCTACTACGTCACCGTCGCCGGCAAGATCGGCGGTGCAAGCGGAAAGTCCGTCGATGTGGGCGATGCCTACATCTGCAAGACGGCTGGTGCGGCGGGCAACGAGGCGGCGGCTGGAGCACGTTGGTTCGTGCTGGAGCACAACGTGTCGGGCGTGCTGCTTGCCGCGAACAATCTCTCCGACCTCGCAAGCGCAGCGACCGCCCGCACGAACCTCGGCCTGGGCTCGCTCGCAACTCTGAGCCAGGTTCCGAACGCATCGATTGGACCGACGCAGCTTGCGGCAACGGCGGTCACGCCCGGAACCTACGGCTCTACGACACAGATCCCCGTGGTCACTGTAGACCAGCAGGGGCGTGTTACGGCCCTGACCGTAGTCGCCATCCTTGTGGGACTGCTCACGTCCCCTCCCGGCTTTCAACCAGACGTAACGCCATACCTTGAAACTATGGCTGCTTTGAACATCGCAACCCCGGCAACTGTCGAATCCCCGAGTTGGAGCTAAGTCATGAACAGTGCAACAACCACAATCGATCACGGCGACATCCGCGTGGACATCACCGCCTGGGAGGACGGCAGCGTGCGCGTCACCGAGCGGAACACGGGCAAGATCATCACCGACATGCCCGTCGAGGATGCGGTTCGTGCTCTGGCGTGGTTTCCCCTTCAGAGTGTGAAGTGCCATCACGGCATGTCCGAGAAAGCGCTCGCGTGGCAAGAACAGGTGCGTCAGCAGGTAGAGGCAGACAGAGTGGTCGCGGAGGCAGCAAACGCGAAGATGAACGCTGCACAACTGGTCGCTGAAGCCGCCGCACCGGGGGAGAAATAATGGCCGCGCCTACCTGTCCCGATCTGGCTTTTGCTGGCGCAGTTACGACCGCTGCCGCTCTGACCCTGACCCTTGGGCTCGACGCCCTGTACACCTCCCTGACAGCTACGGTCAACGATCAGGGCGTGGCGATTGCGGCGGCCAACCAGCCCCAAGTCACGAAAGGGGGGGCTCCGACGGACTACATCGTGATCGAACCCTCAGCGTCCTCAGCCGTGACGGGAAAGTGGGTCATCGTCATCGCGGGGGCGGCTGCTGTAGCTCCCGGTGTCGCTGCAATGCTGTCTCCGGACGGTGCCGCGGTCGCCCAACTCTACATCGGCATCTACATGGCCAACTCGGGGGCCACGGTCAGCCGCGCCAACTTTACGGCGGCGTGGTCTACCAATGCCACGGCGGGGGGATTCACGGGAGGTACGGGCACGTTCTCCGGATACACCAAGTTCTACGGCGCGATTACGACGATTGCGTATATGTCAGCTTTCATGTCTGCCGAGGACATCGTCTTTCAGGTTCAGACGATCACCGGGACGCAATACATGGCAGAGGCGGGTCTCGGTATTCGCGGAGTCAGCACCGATGCGGCTGATTCCGAGTCCGGTCTGCTCGGGCGCGTGTTCACGCTGTGCACAACGGGGGCAGGCGGCCCGATTGTGGCCGCTTGGATGCAGCAGGCGTGGACCAGCACTACCAGTAATGGCCCGCTGGGCAACTACACGACCAACGACGGGGCACCTCACACCTACTACCGGATTCCGGGGGCTACGACCTCGTCCAGCACATCGACAATGCGTCAAATGACGTGGTACGGGAACAAAGACAACGGCGCAAACGGGCTCGGAAGCTCGACGGCTCCCCAGTACATCGCCGCGAGTGGTGCCGTTGAACCCGACTATGTCGGGATGCGGGACTCGGGCACACCCTCGACTGCACGGGACGGGATCAAGGTCGGCCGGCATAGGGCGATGTTTTTTGGGCCTCGGAAACGCAGTCGATACACGCTTTCGACAGGAGGCGTGGCGAAGTGGATCAGCGCCGGGTCATCGAGCACAGCGTCAGACGCGAACGACTGCGTCCTGCTGCCGATGTGACATCCCACATCCCTGTCACGGTGGCGGAACGCCAAGCAATCGACATCTTCAACACGATGGGGGTGTGAGATGGCCAACCTCGACGACCTGCTGCTCGCCCAGGCCGAGCAGCACCGCGAGCGCCGCGACGACTTCAAGGAGCTGGTATCGACGCTCAAGGACAGCGCGAGCGAGGTACGCGCGGTCCACACGGATCACACCAAGTCGCTGGCCGAGGTGCGGCAGACGCTCGCGGTGATCCAGTCCAGCGGCTTTGGCCCGTGGGAGCGTCGTGCTGACTCGGCTGCGAAGGTCATGGTCTTGGTGCTGCTCATCCTCCTGCTCGCCACCTCACGCGGTGTCAGCACGACGGAAGCGGTGGACGGCGTCGCGCGCTTGGTCCCGATGGCAACGACGACCGTTACCACGGCCGCAACCCCATCGAGCACCACGGTCACGACGACCACAGCCGACCCGGCGGCGCCTGCGCCAGCGCCGTGATCACCATCCCCGCCGACCTCCTCGCCCTGGTGCACGAGCTGGCCCACGATCTGCGCAAGGACTCGGACGGCGGGCGAAAGCTCACGGTCTCCGAAGCCCTCGCGCTGGCCGAGAAGCTGCTCAAGCTCGGCACGGACATCGCGGCGCTGGCTGGGCATCACGGATGAGCCGGCCCCGTCGCGCGCTCGGCCACCTGGTCGGCCTCTCGCGCGTCGCCGCCGTTGCCCTGCTCGTCGGCGGGCTGCTCTCCATCAAGGTCGCGTATGTCGTGCTGCGGGATGCCGCGGACGGGTGAAAACCGAAACAGCGCCCGCCACTTTTCGGGCATGAAGGAAACCGATGAACCCCCCTACGCACGTCCACTTCACCCTCACGCGCGACGAGTTCCAACCAGTCCGGACGATCGGCGCCCTGGCGATCGACGGTGCTCCGTTCGGCTGGGTTGTCGAGGACGTGGATCGGGGCCTCGACTCCATGATGCCCCTGAACGACATCGCCGCCCGCAAGGTCAAGGGCCGAACCGCGATCCCAACCGGGGACTACGCGATCGGGGTTCGGTACTCGCCGAAGCACCAGCGCGAGGTGCTGTACCTGATCGACGTGCCGGGGTTCCAGTACATCGAGGTACACGCCGGCAATGACGAGACCGACACGGACGGGTGCCTCTGCGTCGGCACCCAGCGCACGCCGACCGGGGTTGCGCACTCCAGGCCGGCGATCGACTGGCTCGAAAAGACGTACCTCGCGGGCATCAAGGACGGGTCGATCGTGGCGCGGATTCGGGTGTCGAGGA
>Ga0209596_1001358_pt1 | contig 21180 bp, 9 predicted proteins | sample M_130807_MF_Meta_FD_187314 | JGI IMG/M metagenome (GOLD analysis project Ga0209596, IMG submission 187314) | Freshwater microbial communities from Lake Montjoie, Canada to study carbon cycling - M_130807_MF_MetaG (SPAdes) (version 2) | ecosystem: Environmental > Aquatic > Freshwater > Lake...
AAAGAAAGCGTTATATCTAAAATCAGAAATAAAAAGAGTTAATGACGATATTGAATCGGCGCAAAAACGTTTGAACGATTTAAAAAATACAAGAGCATCGTTCTTTCAAAGAACCGCCGAAAGTTATGCTGAAGAGAGAGTTAATGATTATTATATATTGAAATGTTTATATAAAGATAAAAAGTTAAGTGAAGAAGCTTTTGAAGAAGATGAGTTTGATAATATCGATTCTGAAACTCTTACTTGTATTATAAAACAATACTCAGAGGTATACAAAAACATAAATGACAACACAATTCAACATCTAATTTTACAAGATTTTTTCAATTTGTATATGCCTTTTGCCGAAAATCCTACTGAATTTTTTGGTAAATGTGTGTGCGAGCTTACTTATAATCAAGTAAAATTACTTATTTATGCTCGATTTTTTAAGAACGTTTTTCAGCAAAATGACAAAATGCCTCAAGATATTAAAGATGATCCTGATAAAATTATCGATTATGTAAACGCTAATGAAAATGCCAAAAAGACAATTGAAAATAAAAACAATAAACAAAATCAAGCTAGTTCAATAGTTGGCGCAACATCAGAAGATCTTGAATATATAGGATTGAAGGCTAAAGGTCAAAAGACTTTATCTTTATCAGATGAAGCTAAAAAGAAAGGCGGTTCATTGAGTATGGACGATATGATGAAAATATTCGGTTAATTAATAATTTAACGTGTAAATAAAACATATGGCCGTTCAAATCAATGTCGCCGCCAATCAAGCAGCATTAACAGCTTCTATTCAAGCTGGTGTTCAAGCGTATAATCAAAGATTCGCTCAGAACAATCAGGTTAATTTAAGCGTTAATCAACGAGCTTTCTCTCAGCCGCTTGGAAGAATGACTGGTGATGTTAAGGATTTTGAGGCGGCTCTTGCCGCTTCTAATGCTCGCGTTATTGCATTCGGAGCTTCAACTGCTGTTCTTGGTGGTGTTATTCGTAGTTTTAAAGAACTAGCTAATGTTACTATTGATGTTGAAAAGAATCTTGCTGATATTAATCGTGTATTCGGGTTAACTACTAGTCAATTACAAAAATTTAGTACAGATTTATTTGGGGTTGGCAAACAAACGGCTTCTTCATTTGATGACGCTTCTAAAGCTGCTCTTGAATTCTCTCGTCAAGGTTTAAAAGCTGAAGAAGTTTTGACAAGAACAAAAGACGCATTAACTTTAGCGAGAGTAGCTGGAATTAGCACTGCAAATGCTGTTGACGCTTTGACTTCTACTGTAAATGGTTTTGCTGCAACTGGGGTAACAACAAGTCAAATATTAAACAAGCTTGTAGCTGTCGAACAAGATTTCGCAGTTGGCGCAGGAGACTTGGCTGAAGCGTTATCTCGTACAGGTCAAGCGGCGCAAGAAGCGGGAGTTAGCTTGGATCAATTAAATGCATTAGTTACATCCGCTCAACAAAGTACAGCAAGAGGCGGCGCAGTTATTGGTAACGCATTAAAAACAATTTTTACTCGTTTACAACGTACAGAAACTCTTGACCAATTAGAAGCTTTCAATATAGCTGTAAGAGATGTACAAGGAAACACTTTACCAGCAGTTACTGTTCTACAGAATTTCGCAGGTGCTTATAAAGGTTTAGGAGACGCTCAAAGAGCGCAACTATCTGAACAAGTCGCGGGTGTTTATCAAGTTAACATTCTTAAAGCTATTGTTGGTGATTTAAATAAATCTCAAGGCGTGTATGCTGGAGCTTTACAAAGAGGCGCGTCAGCAACAAATGAAGCTGAAGTCGCTACTGCAAAATTAAATCAAACTCTTGATGCTTTATTAAAGCAAACTGCGACTTCTACACAACAACTAGCAAATAACATTGGCAAAGTAACATTTGAACCATTGGCTAGATATGGTACAGAACAATTGAAATCACTTGTCGAAAGCATGAACGAAATTCTTGAAGGAGAAGGAGTTGGTTCTACTTTCGCTAATGGTTTATTAAAAGGTATTCGTAATATTATAGCTGGTCCCGGCGCTATTGCCGCTTTCTTTACGCTTTTCAAGTTAATACAAAACTCTTTCACTTATCTTGCTCAGGCTTTGCCTCAGATTGCTGGTATCACAACGGAAACACAAAATAGAAAAAATATTGAACAATCTATTTTGCAAATCATGCAGCAACAAGGGCCAGTGTCTCAGGCTCTTGCTGGCTCTATGGGCAATCAAGCTGCACAAGCTCAGTTACTGCTTCAATTAGCAAGACAACAGACAGCAGAATATCAAATGCAGTCAACTCTTGCAAAACAATTAGCCACTCAATTAGCCGGTCAAGGTGTGCGAGTAAAAGGATCTGGTGGTTTGCAGGTCACTCGCGCAGGAGGATATATTCCTGCTGCAACAAGAATGGCTGAAACAGTTGGCGCACAAGCTGGTGGTTATGCTCCCGGTGAAATAGTAAAATCTCCTGTTGGTGGAGTAATGAATACTGCGGAAGATGTTAAATATGTTCCCGGTTTTGCTCAACCTTTTATTAATCCTCCTGCTGGATCAAAAGCTGGCCGCACACACAGACAAAATGCTATAAGTAGAACGGGTGTTGATCCATATATGAATAGTGGGTTTATACCTAATTTTTCTGAAGTTTTAGATGTCGCCGCTACACCATATGAGGTAAAAGATGGAGATACTATTACGGCAGATGCAACAATAAAAAGAATTAGAGATTTTCGTTTAGAAAAAGTAGATGCTAGTGAAAGTAATCAAAACTGGGGTTTATCAGCTAAAGGACTTGCTTTAAAATATTATCCTACATCAAAACAATTTGCTTCCGTTATTAATGCTGAAGGAAAAGCCGCTTATGATAGATTGAGTTTCATTTCTGATGAACTATCTGAAGAATTAATATCTAAAGGTTATGGCGTTCCCGATTTAAGATATGCAAATGAAAAAAATTTAATAGATAAAACTTTAAAAGCTAAGAAAGCTAAAAAAGGTCTATGGAAAGAAATAAATTCAGAAGGCGATTATACGCATCCAAAAGCTATTCAATTTTTATCTCAGTCAAGTATTGTTGCGAGTGATAATGAAGCGCAAGATAAAAAAGATGCAATGTATAAAGCAGCTAGAGCGGGAAGAACAAAATTTGGTGATTTGAAAGTCTTTTCAGGTTTTATCCCTAATTTTGCACCTCCTACTAGCGCAATAAGAATTCCTTGGTTTAAGAAATTTGGTAATGCTGCTTTTGATGCTGTTCAACCTACTTTGGGAATATCTAAAGCAAGTGATTTAGATACTTTCAGACAAATCAATTTTAGAAGTACTGCTAAAGGTGCAGATGAAAATGGAGATAGTAATATATTCGCTCCATTGTATGAGGATTTCGCATTTAAAGCGATGCAACTCGTTTCGCATCCAGACATAAGAGATGACTTGATGAGAGGTTATATATTGCAACCAGGAACAAATCAAAAACAATCAGCATTAGATGCGGTATATAGAAAAAAGGGTGTCGGTGTAGAATACAAAGGTTATCCAAAAAAGAATTTACCGGGAAGTCTTGGTGGAGAATTAACAAGAAAATACGAAACATTATCAAAAACTAATCCTCAAGAAGCCGCAAAATTACAAGAATTAATTATCACATTTAATGAGCTTGGTCATGAAAATCAATTGCCTTCAGAATTTGGTAAAACTTTTTCTCAACTTGCAGGAACAAGCTATTCTCAAATGGCTAAGAGTAGTCCTGATATTGTAAAAGCATTATCGGCAGAAACAAATATGTTGCTTAGTAGATACGTTAAAAATCCTGACTTCTTGGCAATGAATGCTGCAAAAGGTTTTATTCCTAATTTTTCAGATGTAATAAAATTCTTTAGAACACAAACAGGTTCAAAATTATTTCCTGAAGGAGGAACTGGATTAAGTGGCACTGTTGCTAGAATACCCGGTCAAAAATTGAGTGGTTCTATGTTAGAAGAAGTTTGGAATAATATGATTGCGGCCATAATAGGCCATAACGCTTTTATTGCAGACCCTTCTTTCCTTAATCCTAAAATATATGGAGACGTTAATAAAAGTGCTGAAAATCAAGCTAAAACAGCAGCTTTAAAAATATCTAGTGGAGGGAAAACCGCTTCATTGGGACTTGAAAAGGGAATGATGAGTGAGGCTTTTGGAAATTCAAGATACGTTCCAGATCGTGAAGCTGTTTTTACTGGTGAAATTTCTGGTAAAATGAAAAGAGTTAATTATGATAGACTCTATAAAGTTATTGGAGGTTTTTGGTCTAAAAATCCTGAAACAAAACCTTCTTGGGATTTTCTTAAAAATTATTCTGAATCTGGTAAGTTCGTAGATAAGGAAGAAATTAAATTAAGAACTAGTTTATTGAGAAAAGCTTACGAAGATTTTTTGATTAAAAATAATAAGGTTGGTACAGAAATGAGATTAAGTCCTTATCGTAAAAGAGCGGAACAGGTAGGAGAAGGGGTTAATTATGCAGCTTTAAGATCTGATTTGGCTGGTGTTTCTAATGTTCGAAATATAGATAGTAAGTATGGCGGTTTTATTCCTAACTTTGCGTATAAACAAGCAGTAATGGGCTTAGAAGAAAGCATGAGCGGTAATAAAGCTGTTTTAGATACTTCTACTGGACCTTTTCCTTTTATTAGAAACACAGGTCAGAAAAATTTTGCAGACGCAGTTTCTGATCATGGTGGTTTAAGTAATGCTTTGAGTGATTCAATGAGAGGGCAGAAAGATGCTGGATTAATGAATAGAGGATTTGTGCCTAATTTTGCTACTTTAGATGTTAGGCAATCTTTGGGAAATGAATTTGACCGATTAACAACTTCACAACAAACTCAATTTGTTGAATTAAATAGAGCTTTATCTCAATTAGCTAGAAATACAAATTTAACCGCTCAACAACAAAACGCTTTAAGGCAGACAATTAGAACAAATGCAAATGCTTTAGAGGTATCTACAGGTTCAACTAGAATTGTTAGTGATGCTAATACAGCTTTGAATGTTTCTTTAAGACAAAACGCTCAAGCACAACAAGCAGCGGCTATGGCTGCTGCTGCTGGTGCTGCTGCTGCTGCTGCTGCTGCTGGTGCTGGTGCTGCTGGTGCTGCTGGTGGCGCAAATCCCCCCACACCATCATTTGCTCAAAGGCTTTTAGGAGCAAGGGGTGAAAGACTAGATAAATTTGCAGGTTCAAAATTAGGCGGTGTAGTCGGTATTTTAGGTGGTTCGATGATTGGGGGTCAAATAGAAAGTTTAATACAAGGAAATAGACAAAGATCTGAAATGGGTGAAGGTAGAAGATTTTTGGCTAGTGCTGGTAGTTCAGTTCTCACTGCTGGGACTACTGGCGCTGAAATTGGATCTGTAATTCCTGGAATAGGCCCTGCTGCTGGTGCATTAATTGGAGCTTTATTTGGTTTAGGAAAAGCTGCTTACGATTCAAAAACTACGCTTGAAGATTTAAGCGTTGCTGCTGAAAATTACAAGAATAAAACTTCAGAAACTATTTCAACTGCTGAAATGTTTATGAATAAATTGAAATCGTTAAATGATGTTAAAGATCCTTTTGAAAAAATAAAAATAAGCGACGAATTGCAAAGTTTATCTGAAAAACTTAGGCAAACGAATTTAGGTGATGTATTTAAATCTACTGGCGGTAGCGTTGAAGCAATGCAAAAAGCTATTATTGAATTTACAAAAAGAACAAATCAAACAAAAGCTATTCAAGAATTTGGTAAAACTGTTAAAGGAATTGACGATAAAACTAAATTTTCTTTTTTTGAGAGCGCTCCAGCTTATCAAGAAAAAATTAAAAAACAATACGGTTATACTATGGAAGGTGGTTTGGGACAATCCACAAGTTCGCAAAACATGTATATCTCGTCTGAAGGTGCAATTCAAAAAACTGAACAAAATTTTGAACGCGCTTTTCAACAATATCAAGGATTTTTTAGTATTTTATCCACCTTCAATCTTGATGAAAAACAAGCTCAAAATTTTGTTGACGAATTCGCAAAAGAAACTAATTCTTTTTTTAATGTCAATCCAGATACGATAAAAACAATAGCTAAAAAATATGGTATAGGCGAAGAAGCCGCTACAGAATTAGGAAATTTTGGAGAAAATGTTTTAGGTCGATCAGGAACTATAGGAACTTTTTTCGCAAAAAATTTACCAGAAATTACTAAAAGATATGTAAACAAACAAAATAAAGATTTCAAAACTGACATTCAAAAAGCAGAAGCTCAAACGTTTATTGCGGGGCCAATTATAAAAAACATACAAGACTCTATTTCTAATTATGTATTTAACGTCGCTTCTCAACTTCAAAAAATGGAGTTTGAATCAAGTAGATTTAAAATATTAGAAAACGCTGCTAATGATTATTTAGATTCCATATCAACTCCTTTAGAAAAAGCTTCAAGAGAAATATCTTCTAGAAATAGAGAAACTCAAACTAAAACAGAAGCGTCTAGAATGAAATTCACCTCTGATTTTGAACAAAATATTGGTTCAAAATTACCTAAAACATTAGGTGGATCTGATGCTGATACGCTTGGAAAACTTGGAACATTAATTGAAAGTTTTAAAACTTCATCTCCAGAACAACAATTAAGCCAAATAAATGAATTAATTAAAAATACAAATTCTGTAGAAGCTACAAGCGCAGCGGGATATAAAAATGTCGATCCCAAGGAGATAGAATCATTAAACGCTGAATTAAAAAAAGAACGAGAGTCTTTGATGTTGTTAATACAAGGCAAAAAAGAAAATCTTTCTTTAAGCGCTCTTGAGAACGATGTTGCTAAAAGAAAAGCAGAAAGTACAGAAAGATTATTAATCTTACAAAATAAATTAATAGAAAGCGATACAAAACGAGCAATTTCTATTGCTGGTCAAAAAGCAAAAATTGATATAAGAGAGAATGATTTACAAAATACTAGAAAAACTCCTGGTTTTGGGTTTGGAATGTCAGAAGGTCAAGTTGCTAGACAAACAATAGGTCAAAATAGACAGTTAATGCAAGATAGACAGGATGTAACTAGAAAAAATTTATTAGGAAATGCACAGTCTCAGTTGAAAAACACTTTTGTTCCTGTATTAGATTCAATTGAAAGAGCTTATGAAAAAATTCAACAAGCCGCTGTTTCAGACCAGCCAGATTTATATAAAAAATTTAATATTGATAAGATCGATATTTCAAAAATATACGATTTAAAAAATTTAATAGATCAAATCAGTGATAAATCTTCTTTAGAAGAGTTGAAAACTAGTCTTCAAGACACTCTTAAGACGGTTAATAGTCAGGCCACTCCAACTTTATTTAAATCTATAAACGATGAGATAAAAAACATATCTGAAACATTAATTGATTTAAATAAAGAATCTAAAATTTTCGAATCAAATTCTCAGGCTGATATTAAAATTGCTGACGTAAACGATAGAATAAATAATGCGTATATATTTCGCCTTAACACTTTGCTACAAATTGAAAAAGCTCAAAGAGGGGTTTTAAATACAATTGAAATTGAAGAGCAAAGGTTAGACGCTGCAAAATCTAGACCAGCAAATTTTTTTGGATTAGGAGTTACAGGAAAAGCTGAAAAACAAATAGGCTTTGATGAACAAAGTTTAGCATTAAGACAGCGCCGTCAAAACGCACAAGCGACTCAAAACGTTCAACAACAGTTGAGTCAATTTGAAATTTATAGAAGTAAAGTACAAGCAGAAACTCCTTTGGAGCAAGATCAATACGGTCCTTTAAATCAATATCAAACATATGATAAAAAAGCTAGAACAGATATAGCAAATCTTGATACAAGCAAGGTAACTAATGTTGATCAAGCTAAAGCTTTTGTTGAGCAATTATCAAGAGTTAGAACTGAAAATAATTTACAAGGTGAAGCCGCTAAAACATTAGCTGATACTGAAAAAGAAATTAAAGGTATATTAAATTCTAATGTTGATGAATTAGACAAAATGCGTTCAATACAAGACATTTTAAACGGTAAAGTTAGACAAGAAGCTAAAGATAGACAGTCGATACGAATAGGATTTAAAGAAGGTTTTGATCAAATACAAGAAGAAGCTGATACTGGATTAAATAAATTAGCAAAAGAAACTCCTGTTTTATTTAGAGATGGAATGGTTAGTGCAATAAAAGCTACAATAAAAGAGGCTGATAACCTTCAAAGCGCATTGATGGGTATTGCTTCTAATTTTTTAGATACTATTAGTACTCAATTAATGAATACTGGAGTATCTAAAATAATAAGCGGATCTGGTTTAGGAAGTGTTTTCGGACAACAAACTGGAGGTTATATTCGCGCTCAATCAGGTATGTATATATCAGGCACTGGAACTGGCGATAAATATCCAGCTATGCTTGAGAATGGTGAATATGTATTAAATAGAAGAGCGGTAATGGCAATGGGTGGTCCTGCCGCTCTTGATACTTTGAATTTCTCTGCTGCGCCTCGTTTTGCTAGTGGTGGAGCATTTAATAAAGAATTTAATGACATTTCTAGCATGGAAAATAATATGACTCAAATGGGATTAGAAAATGATCCATATTATAATGAATTGAATGATGCTGCAAAACAAAAAGCCCAAGAAGATAGAGCGAAAAAACTAGCCGACAAACAACAAAAAGCAGCAATGATTGGTAGTTTAGTGGCTGCTGCTGCAACAATAGCTATTGGCGCAGGGATTTCTAATGTGGTTTCTAATATGAAAGCGACTAATGCACAAAAATTATCTGCAAAAGTTCAAGCAACAGGAGGAACTGGCATGACTAATTCAGAAATGGGAAAATTAGCTAGTTATCAAAAGTCAGGGTTATTGGGTAAAAATTTCGAATATATTGGTGGCGCTCCACAAACTGGATTTGGATCTGTATTTTCTGGACCCACAATTGGAAAAACTTGGTATCAAAAAGCTGGATCTTCCATATCCAAACCTTTTGGTAAAAGGCAAACTGGCGGCTTAATTGGTTCTCGTCTTTCTGATACGATTCCCGGTTATATGGAAGGCGGACTATACGACTCTCCAATGGTGAAAAGATACGGAACTGGTATGCAAAGCGGTGGTTCATCAATTAGTAGTGCTGGAAATAGCAACTCCACAATTAATAATAATACGAGCGCAAATAATTCATTTAACTTTAATACAAGCGTTCAAAGAGATGGATCTTTAAAGATGGGAAGTAATACGACAAGCTACGAACAACAAGATATCGAATTATCTAAGAATTTAAATAATAAGATATATGCTGCTGTTGGTGAAGTTATTCGTAAGGAAAAACAATTTGGTGGCTCATTAGCTGGAGCAAGAAATTCATAATATGAAAGGCGCGACATTAAATTACGAAAATTATTTTTTCTTAAATGATAGTACTATATCTGGCATAACATCAGTTAATGGGAATTATAATATTAATTACGCGCCAATCAAAACAATAGGCGTTGGATATAACAAACAAGTTATCGCTGAAGTACCAGTTGCAAGTTTTTCTATAAGTAAATATTTATTATATAACGATCCGTTTTTAAAATTTACTGGAGAAAATCCAGATAGAACAGCAAAATCTTTTCGCGGCAGTTTAAATTATTCAAATAAAAAATTTGGTTTTTTATCAGGTTATTTAAATTCATTTAATCTTTCTTGTTCTGTAGGAGAAGTGCCAACGACAACGTCAGATATTGTTGTTTATGGAGATGTGGGGCCAGATTATAATGCATCAGGAAATCGCAAACCTTCATCTATATCAGTTCCACAAGTAAAAGATATTGTATTAAGTTGTAGCGGATCTAGTACGAATAGAATTACAAATTTTAATTATACCATTAATTGCCCGAAAGAACCTATTTATACATTATATCAAAGCGGTTATACTCCATCAGCATGGTTGCCGCCCACATTAAATTATATACCATCTGAAGTTTTATTAAAATTACCTATTGAAATTGAAGCGTCTTTTACTTTAGAAGTTGATGATTACAGTTCAAAATCATTATATGATATATTGAATAATGATACAGATACTAATTTTTCAATATCAATAAATGGAACAATTTTTCAAGATGAAGTTTTAGAGATTGGCAGCACACCGACTAACAAACAAAATTTAAGAGTTAATGGAGGCGATGATTTGCTTTTGTATCAAAAAGCTTTAGGAATAAATATTTTTAACCAATCATTTAATAATGTTAAACTAATATCTCAAGAATTTAATTCAACTGCCGACGACATTTTAAGTGTAAATCTTAATTATAAAGGATATTTAAATAATTAATATGTCAATCCCTCTTTCATCTTTATCGGACAAACTAAATACAAATGTTTTGGGAGACGACATTTTTTTAATATCGAATGCCAATTCCTCACAAGACAATAAAATAACTAGAGATGAATTGTCTCAATCTTTTGATAGTTTTACGGCTCAAAACGTTAGCGGTTTTACGATTTTCGAATCTGCTGGAGCTTTTGGTCTTTCGGTAAGTGGAGCAAATGGTTTTGTGGGAATAAACGATAGAACTCCTAATGTTTCATTAAATATTGTTGACAACTCAGCTTCGACAAATGGTTTGGGTCAAATAAGAATCAGTGGCGGTAGCGCTAGAAAAGTTGGAATTTCTATTACAGATCCAAGTGTTTATTATCAATTCTCTAAAAAACCAAACGATACAAAATTATATTTAGAATCCTCCGTTAATGGTGGTTCTACTTTTACTAATTTAATGGCAGTTGATCAAAGTGGCAATTTTGCAATTCATGGTACTACTGGGAGTTTAACTAATAAGTTTTTAATTAGTGGCGAATTTGTTCAATTTCAAAATTCAGGAAATGCTTTGATTTTTGATCCATACAATACCGAAATCAAAACAAGCGCAACCGATGAAACTTTATTTTTAAATTATAATAATATAGCGGACATTAATATAGGAAAAAATGGAGTATTTGTTAAAAACAATATTTCAACACCGTATGTCGGTATTGGTCATTCATCTCCTGATGCTGTATTGCATGCGAGCGGAGTTGGTCAGGTGGCAAAACTTCAAAGTTCTTCAACAACTGTTTCTCAATGTTTTAAGCATTCGACAAGTGATGCGTTTATAGGATTAAATTCCAATAAGTTTTATTTTGGCCCTAGTAATGGATTGAGCAGTTATAATATTGTTTATAATATGGCTGGTGATGGAACTTTTGGATTAGGCACTCCTAATCCAGTATATAAATTGGATTTATTATCTACTGGTCCAACAGAATATACAGTAGCGCATTTTGAAACGACTGGAGCAAAAACATGTGAAGTTGTAATTGGTAGCAATAAAGCTCTAGGTGGGGCAGATACAGGTCCAAGAAATTCATTTTTAACATTTTCTAGATATGACGGTTCTACCGATGTAGATAAATGGTCTATAGGTAATATAAAAACAGATACGACTTTTGGTGGAAATGACGATTTTGTTTTTATAACAAATGGGTATTTTGGTGCATCTCCAGATGTTGTTGCAAAATTAAGTACGGCTGGAAATTTAGATATAGATGGAAGTTATACCACAGCTAGCAGTTATTGTAAAGGCCAATATATACAAGTTTATACAACTAGTTTGGCTGGAACAAGCCATATATATATAGATCCTTTTGGTACTAACGCTTCTTCTGCGTCCAATAATTCTAATATTGTTGGTAATGCTCCTTTTGGGATTGCTATGTATGCTGGTAGTCTACAAAGAATTAGACTTTCTGTTACATCAATCACGCCAATAGCTAATGTAATTTTTCAATTTTATGCAATAACTCCAGCAGCAACAGGAAGCTCCACAACAAATAATATTGGTGATACTACTGATACGGCAAATGTTAAATACACAACCACAATTGCATCCTTAATTGCAGGTACAACAACTTTAGTTATTCCTACATCTCATAGTTTTAGTGCTGGTCAATTACTTCAATTTAGATTATTCACGGCTGGTCCTGTTGCATTAAATGTTGTAGTTCAAATGACTAGCTCTTTTAGATATACTATTGTATAATGAGCAAATTCATAAAATATGAAAATTTAGATTTTAGAATAAATAATGATGTTTTTTATTCTAATTCTGTTTCTATCTCTTTGCAGTCTAATATTTCTCCTGTCTTATTGTCTGATGGGAGTTTACTGAGATATGCTCCAGATAATACTGTAATAGGATCTTTAAGTACAGAATTTTATTTAACAGGCTCGCTTCCTTCTTATTTAAACACAACTTCAACTAATGAAGATTCGGTAAACTGTAACTTTGCTGGAATTGAAATAACAAAATGTTATCTAAAATCTTTATCTTTTAAAGTTGCTAATTTTGAGCCTGTGTTGTTGTCTGCTGAATTTGATTGGTATGGAACAATAAACTCCACAAATAGCACAACAAACTTAAGCGCATTCTCTTCAAAAAGAAATTCTCAATGTAATAATGTATCTCATTCACATCATACTTTTTTAATGGATGTCGATAAGGTTTTTGGATTTGATGAAATTTTTTCGTTTGATTATTCGGAAAAAGTTAATTTGTTACCTTTTTTCGCTAACGGAGAAATTTCTCCATTTAGAGTGGCAAAAACAAATAAAACAAAATCTATGTCTGTAGATGGAAATTATTTCAAAAAAATAAATGTTGCTCAAATAGAAGGACAATCAGTTTATTGCGATCTCTTTCTAAAAAACTACAACAACACTTTATTAAATACTTTCAACGTTTCTGGAAAAATAGAATCACGTTCTTTAAATGTTTCTAATGATGGAATATTGCAAAGTACTTTGTCTATCACTCAACGTTTGACGTTACTAAGGAATAGCTTATGAGTAAGTTTATAAATACACAGTTTTCGGTTTCAGGTATAAAAGATTTTGATGTTAATAACGTATCGTATGAAAAATATGATTTAGTAGATTATCAATATTATACTGGTAATGGTGTAAATCCTGTCGATATATCTGGTTTATTCGCTTGGTTTAAGACTGATGATTTAAATGTTTTTGATTTTGATGCATCTGGTAGGATTTCTGTTTGGTATAATTCTGCTCCCGGTCATTCTGCTGAAAATCTTTATAATTATGATGGCGACGGATCTAAACCAGTTTATAATAATACTACAAATGCTGTTCAATGCATTGCTGATGTGAGTCAGGGCATATACAATCAATTATATCCACCAAATGGTTCTCCTAATTTTAGTGGTCTTATAACTGGAGATAGATGTTGGTTCGTTGTTTATAAATTTGATTCTTTAAGAGCAGGAAATTTACAAGCAGGAGGTTATTTTGCAAATTATTCAACAATTATTAACACGGACAATGCAAATACATCAACGATATCTACAGGTTTTTTTGGAGTTTATGGTAATAATATAAATGGTTCAGAAATCACAAATTTTAATTTGGAACCTGGGTCTCAACGTTTTGTTGTCGATTCTGATCCAAATCAACTTACCGCAGCAAGTATAAACACTGATTTTTCAGCGGCTAATTTGTTCAATAAAAATATAGTTTCTATTTTAAAAAATAATACAACAACAAATTTAAGAGTAAGAAATAATGGATTTCAAACTTTAAGCACGAATACTGCTGTTTTTTTTGCTACTGGATGTGCCAGTTTGAGAATTGGAACCGCTGGCAATAGTAAAATACTTAGTGCGGTTAATTATGGTGTTAATTATAATTATGATGCCAGTAATATATCTTATTATGAAATAATAGGTTATTCAAAAATGCCAACAGACGAAGAGGTTTTAAAGTTAGAAAAATATTTATTTGAAAAACATTTTAAAAACGATGACAACTTGTATATCGCAAGTGATGATTTCACTTCTGTGAGTTATGCTTACGCCCCAATCAATTTAACTGGGTCTTTGCATTTAACAAAAAATATTGATAATCTTTTTAATAAAACATATGGATGTTCAGCGAATTTTTCAACGAAAGCTATAAAAACTAACTATGGTGATGGTTATTTTTTAAATGTTATACCTAATGCTAATAATTTATCAACAAATTTTTCAATTAATTACGAGGGATTAACAGATAAACAAGCGCACGCATTAGCAGGTTATTTTCAAAGTTCTTTTGAAAACGAACCTTTAACTATGGCAGATTCTTATGAAAATGTTTCTATGGATTTGTTTTATCCTTATAGAAATGACGCTAAAATTTATTTTGAAAATTTAGATCACAAATCCATAGATTCAAACATTAATAATATAGTAATCAATTGTACAACAGCTTACGATTCTAATTTAAACTATAGAGGTTATTCAATCACTGATACATCAGCGATTAGACCTTTTATGCTTAATAATGTATATAATAAACACGATGTAATTTATTATAATAATCCTTCTGTTATTAATGGTGGATATTATTGGTATACTGGTGATGTATCAACATCTTTAAATTTAAGTCAAAGCCCAACTGGTATAAACAGTTTATTTACTAAAAGTTTTTATTTTAAACCAGATTTAGATTTTGCCATTCCATTGAAGCCTAGATTTTTAAAAAATGAATACGAAATGACTTCTGTGGTATATGAACAAGATGGAATAAATAAAAACATATTAGATCTATCTTTATCTTTTACTAATAGATCTGATAAAGAAGCTTTTGCTGTTTTAAAATTCTTAGATGATCGATGTGGTTTTAAATTATTTGAATTTACTTTACCAGAGCCTTACAATAAACAGTTGACTTTTTATTGTCCAGAATGGAGTCATACTTATAAATTTAAAGATAATCACGACATTAATGTAAAATTTTTAGAATTTAAAGGAAAATTAATTTCAGATGTTTATTTTAATACTATTATAAAACTATGAGCTATGTAAAAATAACTGGCACAAATATTGGTAATTGCTTAACTGGTTTTGGAATTCATTTTCCAATAACTGTTTTTAATAGTGGAAACGCTCAAGTGTCTTACTCTGTTGAAAACTCAAACGATACAAATTTTAGTGTTTCTAAAAGTTCTTTTGTTGTAAATCCAGATTCGTTTGATCTTTTTGATGTTTTTTATAGGCCAACTATAACTTCTTCTATAGGAGATGAAATTACAGATTTGACAATTCAATCTACATCGGTTGAAGATGGTAGCGTAGATCCTAGTGGAGATATAACTTTAAACATAACAGGAAAAAGAATTTTAAACATTACCGGAGGTAATCCAAGATCTTTTAGAGTAATTAGTAATTTTAATCCTCCAGCTTATAATTTTTATTGGAAGCCTCCAACAGGTATAACAGGAGATAATTTACACAATTATTTTATTACTGGATACACTTTAGAAATATCCACGAATTCTTCTTTTTCGTCGCCCGTAGCGTATAGTAAACAAATTGGAATAACAGAAAACACAAATCAAAACCCTAAGTTTTCTACGTATTATGGATTTGGAGATGATAATATAAAACACGTAGTAACAAAAGATGATTTTACAGCATTAGCAAGAGAAATAGATTATTATGCTAGAGTTCATACATATTCTAACAATAACAGTGGAGTTTCAATTTATGCTAGTGGAGTAGAATCTTTATCTGATCCGGTTTCAAGTGAAGTCTTTATTGGATATTCTGGAACTCCAATAAATATTAGAATAGAAAAACAAGCTCTTGATTTTTATATAACTCCCGACAATTCATTTTTTACATCTACATACGATTTATATAATAAAATAATAGAAGCTAATTTAGGAAGCGCTAATTTTACTGGTTATTCTGGTATAAACGTTTATTTGCCAGAAAATAGCATTTTTCAATCTATTGATACATCTAAAGGGGCAATTAATTTAGAAGGAGTTTTTCAAAATTTTAGTGGAGTCGGAGGAACATTTGTTAATTTTTATATCCCCAGCACAACTCAAATTTTAGGCGCAATGGGAAATGGAACAAATATAAATGAGCCATTTGGTAATAAAAATGGAACAGATTATCCACCAAATACAAATCAATATGTAATCGAATGGGCTATTCCTAAGCCTTCTTTTTTAGCGTTTGAAAATCAAGCAGGATACAATGATTCTTCAAATGGTGGTCCAGCAATTATTTTAAAAATTGAAAGCGAAATACAGGACGTTGGTAAAAGAAAAGATATAAAATATAATTTATATAGTCAATTGAGTAATCCTCAAAAAGTTAATATAAACAACAATCTTTCATCTGCAATAGCGTCTGGTGGTGGTGGAGGCAAAGCGGGGCTTATTTATACGTATAATACTCTTGCAGATAAACATACATTTCATGATCAATTAGTTGCAAACATTTCTCGTCCTTATTTTGTTGGAATAAACGGCTCGATGCCAAAAAATTTCTATTTAGATCCCACCAATAATAAAAAATTTTTGCGTTGGACGGTTGGTTTTTACAGCACAGCGGGAAATGCAATTCTTGGAGGTACTCAAGGAGTTGGTCAAATTGGTATGTACGTTGTATCTGTTAACCCTTCGGGATATGGTGAAATGGGTAGTGCAACTTTACTTATTGACTCTTATAAAGACTCAAAATTTATAAAATCAACAAATTATATAACTAATAGAGAAGAAAATAGATATGTCTTTTTAGATAATCATGGATATGCAGTAGTTACACCTTTTCCAGACTATGTTCTTTATTATCCTATTAATACAATTCGAACCAACAGATTGCCTGGAAAAATAGCGGAAACATATTCAGAATCCGATTTGAAATTTAATTTATATAATAATGTATTACCGTCTACTCCTGTATTTAGATTTAAAAATAGCGATATAACTAGTGGTACTTCATGGAGTAGCGTTTCTAGTTTTTCTTCTTACATTTTGAGTAGTACATCAGGTGGAACTTATAATGGTAATTATCAAAGCTTAGGTTACGAAACTATTAATTTAAAAAATAGTCAATTTTTAGAATTAAATTTTGGATCTGCAAATGTTAGTTGTGTTGATTTTGATTTGTTTTTTGTGTGTAGTTTTGATAATTTTGCATATACAGCGTTTGATTCTGTAAATGGTAAATTTTCTTATCTTTACGCGTCTTTATTTGATTGGTTTAATACAGCAAGTACCGAAAATATTACAAAAGATCAATTTGAGACCTTTGAAAATGATCCGTTAATTTATAATCGTTATCTTAAAGAGAATTTACTTTTCAATTATAAAAACGCATGTTTGCAAAATAAAAAAGACGTTGATGTTTCTATGGGTTCAAATGCAAAAAGCCAGCAAATATCTAAACAATTATATTCATTGTTATCGATAAGTAATGTGAATACGACTGTAATAACCACAACTACTAATCATAATTTATCAGTTAACGATACAATTGGATTTGTTGGAGACAATTTACCTGCGGTAATAAATCTTTATGACATATCTACTCCATATACAAAACAAATTTATTATGTAACAACTGTCCCATCAGCAAATACTTTTACAATTTCCAGTTCTATTGGAGGCACAGCTATAAATTTAACAGGTCTAAGTTTAAGCACAATTATTCACAAAGTTTCATCTCCGAGTTTATATCGGCCATTCGTTTTGCAAATAAGAAGAGTGCAAAATAAATATTTTTATTTTATAAATAGAAATCAAGTTAATTTTTCTACAGTAAGCGCGACGGAATTACCGTTATTGATTAATAATTTAAATCAAACAACATTAAAGTTAATAAATAGAAGCGCAACAATTGGTATCAATTATTTTGATATAACTTTTTATAATAGAGTATTAAGTGAACAAGAGTTAAATACAGCTTATTCTTTTTTTGTTAATGATTATTTTAGTTTATTTGCTGGTGAGAATGGTGTTAGTAATTTAAATTTAAAATCTTCTAGCTTATATAGTTATAGATTACCAAATATTTTTTCAGTGGCAGGAACAGTTTAATATGAATACGTTTTTTAAATTAGATAATTATGTAATTTTAGACCTGTTTGAAATACAGTTAGAATCATTTGAAGGCTATTTAAGATTTCATGGATCTAAAAATTTTTCCAAAAACATATCTTTTCAAAATCAAGAATATATATTCATCCCGTGTGAATTGTCAAATTTAGAATCATCTTCGGATGGAAGACAGCCAAAGCCAACATTAAAAATTGCTAACATAAATAATTACATGTCTTATGTTTTAAAGGATAGAGGCGACTTAATCGGTAAAAATTTCATTAGAAAAAAAATATTAGCAAGAGACTTGGATGTCTCTAATTTTTCAGATGGAATAAACCCTTTTGGGGTTTCTAACTTTAAGACATATATTTCATACGATCAATTCTTAATTAATTTAAAAAAATCAGAAAATAAAGAATTTATTGAATTAGAACTGGCTACAAAGATAGATATTCAAAATATCAATATTCCTTCTAGAAAAGTCACAAATGATACTTGTTCTTGGGGATATAGATGCTATGGATGTAATTATGGTAATACAGCGGATTATTCTGGACCTGTAACTACAAATACAACACAAGTTTCAAACACCGCAAATTTAATAGGAAAAATGGTTGGGATGGCAATTGCCGATGAAAATGATAAAGTATTTTTAGCTAACTATAAAACATCATTAAGTAATGAAAATTATGCATTATCTTCAATAAATTATTCTGGGAAATGGACTGATACATCTACTTATAATAAAGGGGATTCTGTTTATTTGGATTTCATACCAAATATCACAACAAATTTAAAAACTGAATCTATTTCGTCTTTTAATAATAAACCGAATTTATTTTATGTTTGTATAGAAGATAGCGTTTTCAATAAACGACCAGATTTAAATACTGATATTTGGAAACAAGATCAATGTTCAAAAACACTTAAAGGATGTTTATTGAGATTTGAAGATTATGTCTTAAAAAAAGGTGAAGATGGCAGATCTCTGCCATTTGGAGGGTTTCCTTCTACTTTCTCACATGATAATAAACGATAAAATTCTTGATGAAATAAAAAATTATAGCGTAGCAAATTGTCACAAAGAAGTTTGCGGTTTCGTTGTTCTTGAAAAAGACGGTTTATTTTTTATTAAAACAGAAAATAAACATCCAGATGAGAGAAATTTTTTTCTAGTGTCTCCTAAAGACTATTTGAACATAAAAAACAACCATAAGATTTTATATTTTTTTCATAGTCATATTGATAATGCATTTTTTTCAGAATTAGACATTTTGCAACAAAAATATCATAATATGAATATGTTGTTATACAACGTAAAATCTGAAGAATTTAAAGAAATGAAGTGTAAATAATAATATGGTGAATATAAAATTAAATGGAATTTTTGAAAATTTTATAGATACGGAATGGAATTTGAATGTTTCATCAGTTTTAGAAGCTTTTGAAGCCATAGAAGCTAATTCAAATAAATTGATATCTACATTAGGAGTATTAAATGAGTATATAACTCATTTTATAATTTATGTTGATGGCGAAATCATGCCTCCAGAATATATTAATTCACCTATTTTACACAAAAAATCTAAAATAGAGATTGTTCCTCTTGTTTTAGGCGCTGGTACTGAAATATTAATTGGTTTAATATTGTTGGCTATTTCGACAGGAATTCAGATGTTAATAACAAAATTATTAACTCCGAAATCACCTATTGATATTAAAACTGTTTCTAGGTTGTTTTCTAGTTATGAAAACGTGTCTTTAAGAAATGTTGTTATTCCGATAGGTTATGGAAGATTAAAAATAGGATCTATTATAATAGCTAATAGTATTAGTTTTATTGTTAGAAATGAAGATCAAAATTCTGAAGTTGCAAGCATTTACAAAGCAATTCAAGAACAAAACTTTGAACGTAGAGACGCTCCTTAATTTTTATGAAAATTTCTGTTGATCCTGTAATAAGCACATTTATAAACAAAGCAGATCAGATAAATCAGACTTTAGAAACTGAATCTAAATACGACGCTATAGATCTTTTATGCGAAGGCCCAATTGAAGGTTTTGTTGATTCTAATGGAAACTCTGTAGATTACATAAACGTTAAAACCAAATCAAATGTTTTGGGCAAGGCTATATATTATAATGATATACCTCTTGTAGATAAAAAAACTAATCTTTATAATTTTTCTCAGTCTTCATTTGCGGTTTCTTTTGGAAATCAATTTAAAAATAATGTATTATTTTCTAGAGCTATCTACACATATAAAAGTAAAATTTATGATTTTTCAAATGGTTCGTATAAAGTAGCGGGCCTTAATGATGTAAAAGTTGATTCAACAGGTACGGTACTAAGCAACATTGCAACAATCTTTTTTGAGGACGACACAAAAGATACAAAATTTCAAAGTTATATAAAAGCTAAAGATTATGCGTTTACAGTCAGTCATGTTGTTCAAAATAAATATTCTGATTCTTTTGATATTAATATTAGTTTGGATCAATTGTTTTCGGTGAACAGCAAAGGCACATCAGCTACATCGGCGATTTTTATAATTAATGTTGAAAATAAGTCTAGTAATAAAAATTATTATTTATTTTGTAGTTGTAATTTAGTTGCTAAAGGTGGGGCAATAATGGTTCCTTTCAAAGTTGAGTTGGACAGTTCTGACAAACAAAATATAAATTTTCCAGAAATCGTAATAAATATCTATAGTTTATTACCTAAACCTCCTTCTGGTGGTGAAACTCAAATAGAAAGATCTATATCATTAGACTCAGTAGTAGAAAATATATCATATCCATTTTCTTTCCCTTATTCTGCTCTTGTTTACAATTCAGTGAGTTCAAGGCATTTTAATAATATTCCAGTTAGATCTTACGATTGCAAGCTTCTAAAAATTAAAGTTCCAGAAAATTATGATGGCGAAGTTAGAGAATATACTAACAATTGGTCGGGTAATTTTAATAAAAATTTAATATGGACTAATAATCCAGCTTGGGTATTTTATGATCTTTGTTCTAATAGTAGATATGGATTAGGAAAAGGTCAAATAAACGAAATAGATCTAAACAAATGGCAGTTTTTAACTTTATCAAAATTTTGCGATGAACTGGTTAAAACATATTCAAATAGCAAATACAATTCAGATGTATTTTATTTTGACAATTCGTTATCAGTACAAGATTTAAATTATAATTCAATTTCATTTACTGTATCATCGACAGAAACATTAGAAAAACTGCAAGAAAGATATCCTTTT
>Ga0209596_1001359_pt1 | contig 21169 bp, 17 predicted proteins | sample M_130807_MF_Meta_FD_187314 | JGI IMG/M metagenome (GOLD analysis project Ga0209596, IMG submission 187314) | Freshwater microbial communities from Lake Montjoie, Canada to study carbon cycling - M_130807_MF_MetaG (SPAdes) (version 2) | ecosystem: Environmental > Aquatic > Freshwater > Lake...
GCGTGAGGCGCAACTCGTGAAGTGCCGCGAGCTTCGCAAGATGTACAACGACGCTGGCGTGAACATCCACATCCACAAGACCCCGTTCGGAAAGACGGATGAGGACATCGAGTTCAATTTCCAAATCGCCAAGGCCCTCGGCTGCATCGGCATCACCACCGAGCGCAGCGACGCGCTGGCCGAAAAGCTCGCGCCCTTCGCCGAGAAACACAAAATCTGGGTCGGCTTCCACAACCACACCGCCAATCTTCCCGCCATGGACAAGCTGGATCCCATCCTCTCGCAGGGCAAATACATCGGCTTCAACCTCGACATCGGCCATTACTTCGCCGGCAGCAAAGGCCTCTCCCCCATCCCCGTGCTGGAGAAATACCACGACCGCATCACCAACCTGCACCTGAAGGACCGCACCGCCGACGGCGGCAACGTCGCATGGGGCCAGGGCCAGACGCCCATCAAGGAAGTCCTCCAGCTCATGCGGAAGGAAAAGTGGACCTTCCCCGCCGAGATCGAGCTGGAATATCCCATCCCCGCAGGCTCCGACTCCGTCACGGAAGTCGGCAAGTGCGTGCAATACTGCAAGGAAGCGCTCGCCTAACAGGCTGTTGAAAACCCAGCGGCGCGCGTTCTTACCTCTTACGCTTGCTCTCGCTCGTTTTCAGAGGCGGGAACACACAGAGCAGGAGCAAAAGGAAGTGAGCGCAAATCCCACGGAAGTCTGCACACTCCCGCGCATGGCTACAAAATTCATGCAGCTCGTGCTCACTCCCGCCGTCCAGGCCGCGCAGGAGCGATACTTTGGCAAACATCAGACCGTCGCCGACGCCCCCGCGCGCGACCCGTTCACCGGTGACGAAGCCGCGTTCATCGCGAGCCGCGACAGCTTCTACATGGCCACGGTGAACGCCGACGGCTGGCCCTACCTCCAGCATCGCGGCGGCCCGCCCGGCTTCCTGAAAGTGCTCGGCCCCCATCAGCTCGGCTTCGCCGACCTCAAGGGCAACCGCCAGCTCCTCAGCACCGGCAACCTCGACGGCGACGACCGCGTCTCGGTCTTCCTCATGGACTACCCGCGCCGCGAGCGCCTGAAAATCCTCGGCCACGCCCGCGTCCTCGACGCCCGCGAACACACCGACATCGCCGACCAGCTCAGCCCATCACCCGAGCTGCGCGGAAAAATCGAGCGCCTCTTCCTCATCGAAGCTGTGAGCTACGATTGGAACTGCCCGCAATACATCACCCCGCGCTTCACCGAGGCGGAAATCGAGACGCACACGGCCCCGCTCAAGGCGCGGATTGCGGAACTCGAAGCGCAGGCCGCCGGTCGCAGGGGTTGATGGACGCCGGGCTCCACCCTTTTCCTAATCCCATTATTCCACCTTTCCTGCAGGAATTTCGCGCACGGCGCGAAGGCTCGTCTTACGTCGCAGGCAGGACCAGCGGAAGACCTCCTGTCACCTCCACCTCGGAGCGCTTGGGTTTCGCCCACAGCAGCAGCATCGAACTCAGCACCACACTGATGCAACCCGCCTCCTGGAAGAGGATGGCCACGATGGGCGTGAGCAGGCCGAAGGCGCCGAGCGCGAGGCCGATCACGTTGTAGATGATCGAGAGGAAAATGTTCAGCTTGATACGCCGGAGCACGGCCCGCGACATGAGGATGAAGTCCGTGATGCGCGAGAGGTTGTCGTTCATCAGCGTGACGTCGGCGGTCTCGATGGCCACATCCGTCCCGGTCGCGCCCATCGCGATGCCCACATCGGCCAGCGCGAGCGCCGGGGCGTCGTTGATTCCGTCGCCGATCATCCCGACGATGCGCCCGCTGGCCTGCAGCTTCTTCACGAATTCCTGCTTCTGCTCCGGCAGCAGGCCCGCCTCGAAATGCTCCACGCCGATCGCCTTCGCGACCGCCGCCGCTACGAGCGGGTTGTCGCCCGTGAGCATGGTGATGTTCTTGTTTCCCATCACCTGATGCAGCGCCGCGACCGCCGCCTTCGTCCCTGGGCGGATCTCATCCGCAATCGCGATCAGCCCCACGGCCTGCGCGCCGCGCGCGACGAGCACAGCCGTCCGCCCTTGCTGCGTCTGGCTCAGGATCGCCGCCTCCATTTCGGGGGAAAAGGGAATGCCCTTCCCGCGCAGGAAGTCCACCTGCCCGACGGCGATCTGCGCGCCCTTCCATTGCGCAATCACGCCGCGCCCAATCTCCACCTTGAACTCCTCCGGCTCCGGCGTCTCCAGCCCGGCTTCCTTCGCGCAGTTCAGCACCGCCTTCGCCAGCGGATGCTCGGAATGTTTCTCCGCAACTGCCGCCATCTGCACGATGTCGTTCCGTATCGTCTCCCCGAACGCCACCACGTCGAGCACCTTGGGCCGGCCGATGGTGAAGGTCCCGGTCTTGTCCATCACGAGCGCGTCGAGCTTTCCGGCCAGTTCAAAAAATGCGCCGCCTTTCACGAGCACGCCCTGCCGCGCCATGTTGGAGATGCCCGCCGTCACCGCCGTCGGCGTGGCGATGGCAAATGCGCACGGACACGCGACGAGCAGGATCGAGACGGCGGTCTTGATGTTCCCCGTCGTCGCGTAAATGACGATCGCCAGCAGCAGCACCACCGGCAGGAACCACACGGTGAAGCGGTCCGCCGTATTCTGGATCGGCGCCTTGGTGCCCTGCGCCTCCTCCACGAGGTGCACGATCCGCGCGAGCATCGTGTCCTTGCCCACCTTGGTCGCCCGCGCCTCCACCCGCCCGGTCAGGTTCAGCGTTCCGCCGAAAAGCTCGCTGCCTTGGCTTTTCTCCACCGGCATGGATTCGCCGGTGATGGGCGCCTGGTCCACGCTCGTCGCGCCCAGCATCACCACGGCATCCACCGGCACGCGTTCGCCGGGATTCACGATCACCACTGTCCCCACCGCGATTTCGTCGAGTGGGACGACGGCCTCTTCTTCACCGCGCCGCACCGTGGCGGTCCGGGGCGTCAGATCCAGCAGACCGCGGATGCTCTGCCGGTTCTTGTCCATCGTGTAGGACTCCAGCGCGCCGACCACGACCATGATGAAAATGATCACCGCCGCCGGCCGGAACTCCCCAACCGCTATCGTCGCGGTCAGCGCCACCACGACGAACACATTCACCGTGATCTTCTTCCGCATCAGATCCCGGAACCCTCCGAGAAACCGCTGCCACCCGCCGAAGAACGTCGCCGCCAGCGCGACCCCCGCATTCAGCCACGCAGGCCCGATGTGCGAAAGCGCAAGCCCCCAACTGACGAGAATCAAGACACCGACCACCGCCGGGACCAGCGCGTGCACGACAAACTCCCGGAGTTCGGATTGTGGGTTCATAAGGGGAGCCTTTGGGTTGTGCGGAATGATCCGGCGGCGTCCAAAGGTTGCCTTCTTAATCGGATGTCATTTTGCCGGTTGGCGCGCGTGCCGCAGGAGGATGCAGAGCTTCCTGCGCCCGTCTCATTTCTGGGCGGGCTTGTCGGCTCCGAGGACTTTGGGAGCGTCCTTGGGCTGCGACTTGTCAGCGTCCTTGGGGCCGCCGCACGTCTCGCCGGCGCCGCAGCAGCCGCCGGACTTGCTGAAGGCTTCCTTGATGAGGGCAAAGAATCCCTTTTTCTCCGGTTTTTCGGTTTTCATGTTTGAGTTCCTCGGTTGGTGGTTTGCTCTGGCTTTACCCAGTATCGTGCATGCGCCGCCGCGTGCTCGCCTCTTTCTGTCAGCAAGCACACCTTTCTTGCGTCACTCGCCTTGCGAAAACCGGGTTGGTAGCTTTTCCAGCCGAGCGTCAGCGGAAAGAATGGGGCACGGGCGTGCGCTTCATCCCCTTCAGCGGCGGTGAAGACCGTGCCCGCCTTGCCCCGCCGCCCGCCCCAATCCCCTAGCGCCTACGTTTCATGCGGCCAGCAACCCAGCCCAGTGTAGCTCCAGTTTCCGCACATCGCCAGCGTCACCGCGCTTCAGGTAATGATCTCCACGTCCCGTGCAAAGTTGCGGGCGAAGGCGTGGAGTTGATTTTGCGCGCGGTCGAGGCGGCGGAGGATGGACGGAAAGATTTGAAGACTTGGAGATTTGGAGAGCGGGAGACGGGGCACGGCGGCGGCGTGCGGGCCGTTAGTGCGCGGCTCGCGGTGCTGTCGTGCCGGGTGCTGTCTCGTGTGTCATGCCGCGTCGGGGTTGCTTTTCGCCGTGGAGGGTGCGGGGCGGCGCTGCGCGTGGCGAAGCGAATTTTTTGCAGGGATCCGCTGATCTCTTTCAACGGATGGACGGGAAATGATCGGTCCCACGAGGGTGCGCCACGCACTTGAACCGCTGCACATTTTCCCCGGCCTTCAGCAACGGTTGGCGGCGCTTGAGGGAGTCTCCTCCGGTTTCCGGCACAAGAGTTTGACAATCCCGGCGTCCAGACGGCGGATGATGTCCCCATGAAAGCCTCCTGCCCTCCCTCCACGAAACTCCTCCACCGCACCACCTTCCTTGCCACAATGCTGACCGGGCTCGTCGCCCTGGTTCTGGTGGGATTGACGTCCGCTTCCCTCACGCAACCAAACGCGACGGAAGCCAAGGGGATCGACGCCGGAGGCAAGGTGCCGATGGTATTTGTGGCGCGCGACCAGGCGACTTGGGAGAAGGTGAAAGCGGCGTTCGGAGCGCCGAAGATGCTTCCCATCGGGATTAAGAAAGGGGGCGATCCGGGCCTGCTGGACGGGACGGACTTCCAGAAGGAGATGATCGTGGCGGTTCTCTGGGGTGAGATGAACTTCTCCCGCGGCGATGAGAAATGCTGGATCGAGGAGGTCGCCCTCCTCAAGGACGAGGTGGTCGTGGACTGTCGCGCGACGCTGTGGGGTGGAGCCGTGGATGCTTCATTCCGGGCATGGCCTTATCACGTGAAGGTGGTGCCTCGCAGCCCGCTCCCGGTGCGGTTCAAACAGACGACCGTGTGGACGGCTCGTCCCGATCATACGGAGAAGGACAAGACCGTGGGAACCATCAAGGACGGGGATTGGAAGCAGGAGATCCCGCCCAAGAAATAGCCGGGCTGTTTAGCACGGCAGGGCTGACGCAGCTAAATTGCGCTGGCGAGCGACGGCGACTCTCGGGTGGAGCACGCGACTCGCGTGCTGTTTCCGGCGACTCGCCGGAAACACCGCGTGGCGCATCAGGAAACACACAGGATTTCCAAATCTGTGCGTCTTCAAATCTGCATGCCGCTCACAGACACACGCGCGTCGGGCGTCTGCGGCGAGTCGCCGCAGACAGCACGCGAGTCGCGTGCTCCACCCGGAAGCTTCCGCTCGCCGCCACTGCGATTTTGATGCGTCAGCCCTGTTTTGCACGGAGTCCCGACGGGGCTCCGATCCGATGTGGCGCGGGGAGTTTTTTGCGGACTAAGAACCACGGGGGATTTGCTCTTTCCTTCCGCACCGTCAAACGCTCTCCCATACGTTCCGAGTCCCCCGTCGCAAGCCCTCTTCCCATGACCACCACCGTGCATCGCCGAACTTCCACTTTCGCCACATTCCTCCTGATGGCAGCGGGGCCGCTCCGGGCCGCCGAGCCTCACCATGAAGTCGTGAAGGACTGGCCGGCGCTGCCGGAAAACCATGTGCTCGGATTGTGCGCGGGCGTGGGCGTGGATTCGCACAATCATGTGTTTGTCTTTCATCGCCGCGAGCGTGTTTGGAGCACGCCGTTTCCGAGCGAGCCGATTGCGGGGGCGACGGTGAGTGTCATTGATTCGAAGAGCGGGAAGCTGATCACGTCGTGGGGCGCGGGGCAGTTCATCATGCCGCACGGGGTCACGATCGATCGGGAGGACAATGTGTGGCTCACGGATGTCGGGCTGCATCAGGTCTTCAAGTTCACGCACGACGGCAAGCTGCTGCTCACGCTCGGCGAACGCGCGAAGCCCGGCGACGACCGCTCGCACTTTAATCTGCCGACGGACGTCGCGGTGCTGGCCGATGGTTCGTTCTATGTGAGCGACGGATACAAGAACACGCGCGTGGTGAAATTTGCCGCGGACGGGCGCTATGAATTCGAGTGGGGCGGCAAGGGCGACGCGCCGGGGCAGTTCAATCTCCCGCACGGGATCGCCGTGGACTCGCATGGCCGCGTGATTGTGTGCGACCGGACGAACTCACGGCTGCAAGTCTTCGATGCGCGGGGAAAATTTCTCACGCAGTGGAAAGGCCCGCACATCGGACGGCCATACGGCGTCGCGGTCGGCGCGGATGATCATGTCTTCAGCGTGGACGGCGGCGATCCGACGGCGGAACCTGCGGAGCGCGGCAAGGTCGTGGAGATGGATGCCGAGGGGCGCGTGCTGGACACATTTGGATCGCCGGGCAAAGGGCCGGGGCAATTTCAGCTCGGCCACGACATCGCAGTCGGGCCCGATGGCGCGGTGTATGTCGCGGAGGGGTCGGGGAAGCGCGTGCAGAAATTTGTGCGCAAGCCGTGAAGCGCGCCCCTTCGCAGCAGCACTGTTGTCATTTGCGCCGCGGTCCGCTTGCCGAAGCTATCCCCCCTCGCCATGACCGACCGATACGCCAAGTCCCGCAGCCTCTTTGAACGCGCGCAGCGCAGCATCGCCGGCGGCGTGAACGGCACCCGCGCGCGGCCACAGGTTTTTGAAAGGCGCCCTACTTCCGCGTGTGGACGAAGACGCCCTTCTTGTTGCCGACGACCACATCCAGCTTGCCGTCGCCGTTCACGTCCGCGGCCATGACCTGCGTGCCGACGCCGCTGTTGTCGTCAATGATGTGCGGGATGAACTTCGCCTTGCCGCCCTCGCGCTTGAGTTCGAACCAGTACAGGACAAACGGCGCATTCGGCTCCGGATCGCCGCCGGGGCCGTGCGCCCAGCAGCGCTTGCCGGTCACGATGTCCTTCACGCCGTCGCCGTTCATGTCCACGAGATCGATCGCATGCGGCTGCGAAAAGATGATGCCGGTCTCGCCTTCGCCGGGCTTCGTGCCGGTGATCATGTGCTTCGTCCAGCCCTGCACACCGCCATCATTCGTCTGCTCGAACCACGCGAGGCCGTAGCCGTGCGCTGCGAGACTGGTGATCACATCGGCCTTGCCGTCGCCATTCACATCGAAGGCGTACATCTGCGCGCCGCCGCCAAATTGCGCCCCATGGAGAGTCCACGGCGTCGTGCCATCCCATTTCGCCGGCTGTTCCCACCAGCCCCCGGATTCGAGAATGTCCACGCGCCCGTCGCCATTCACATCGCCATAGCCGATGCCGTGCGTGAACTTCTGGTACGGCCCCTTCGGAGAGACCGCGCGAAATTTCCACGGCTCGCCCGGCTTGGTCCAGTCCGCCTCGGCGTAACCAATGTAGCCGCCGCTCATGCAAAGAAGCTCGGGCTTTCCGTCGCCCGTGATGTCCACAAACATCGGCGACTCGTTGTCGGTGGATTCGAGGAGCGTGTGTCGCTGCCATGCTCCGTCCCCGCCCTTTGGATTTTCGTACCAGAACGTCGCCGCGCCTGGAAAACCGATGACCACGTAGTCCGTCCAGCCATCGCCATTGATGTCGTACGCGTAGCTGATGAAGTTGTTCGAATACGAATTCCTGCCGCTCAGAAATCCCTCGAAACCAGGAATGGTCTCCTCGGTGCCGTCGGGCTTCTTGAGCTTGAAGGAGTTGGCCGCCGGATAAATCGCGTGCCGCTTTGAAAAGTCCGGTCCCTCGTACCAGAACGGGCCGCTGAGGATGTCCATCTTGCCGTCCTTGTTCACATCCGCGACGCAGGCGCCCTCGGCCCAGAAATGCTCGGTGATCTGTTTCCTGTTCCACTCACCCGTGAGCGGCGGCGGCGGCGTCGAAATGCCCGGCGTATTTTTCGCGGGCTCGGCGGCGATTCCGAGGGCTGCAAGCGTGAACAGGGAGGTGAGGATGAGCGGGGTTTTCATGTGTGGTAAATGAGCGCGCGCAACGTGCTGGCTTAGGCGCGGAATGCAAGCCTGCGTGCGCTGCTGATGCCAAAGCGCTACTTCCCCGGAATCTTCCCGAGCACTTCCGTCAGAAATTTCTGTGCCTCGGCCTTCTGCTCATCGCTCAGCAGCACATCGAGCGCATTCTTTTCCGTGACGGCCTCGGGGTCATTCTGCCGCGCCGCGAGCGTGTACCACACGAGCGCGCGCACCGGATCCTTCGGACCGCCGATGCCGTTCGCGTACATCACGCCGAGATTGAACTGCGCGGCGGGGTAGCCTTGGAACGCTGATTTTTGCAGCCACTCCGCGGCCTTCGCCTCGTTCTTCGGCGTGCCGATTCCTCCCGCGTGACGGATCGCGAGATTAAACTGCGCGACCGCGTGCCCTTGCGCTGCGGCCATCCGAAACCACCCGACGGCCTTCGTCTCGTCCCTCGCCACGCCGAACCCCTCGGCATACATGGCACCGAGATTTGCCTCGGCAGGAGCGTAGCCCTGCGCCGCGGATTTCTCATACCACCCGACCGCCTTCGCCTCGTCCTTCTGCACGCCGTTGCCCATCGCGAACATCACGCCGAGATTGAACTGCGCGACCGCATGGCCCTGCACCGCGGCCTTCTCGATCAGAACCGCCGCGCGCGCCAGATCCCTCGGGACGCCGGCACCCTCCGCGAGCATCACACCGAGCCGCGACTGCGCCGCGGCATTCCCGGCAACGGCGGCTTTCTCCATGAATGCGACGGCCTCGGCTTGATCCTTCGGCGCGCATTTTCCCTCTGCAAACATCGCACCGAGCCGAGCCTGCGCCGAAGCGTCATCCTGCGCAGCAGCCTTCCGCAGCCACTCGATTGCTTTCGCATCGTCCTTCGCCGCGCCACCGGTGCCGTCCGCGTACATCGCGCCGAGCTTCGCCTGCGCCGCCGGATCGCCGCGGCCGGCGGCTTCGAGAATTGATTCCAAAGTGTCCACCGGAATCCTCGGCGCAGGGGTCGGCGTCGGCGTCGGCGTCGGTGCTGGCGTCGGTGCTGGCATCGGTGCTGGCGTTTCCTTCACGATTTCCTTCCCCGCATCCGAGTCCGAGCCAGCACGCTTCGAGCACCCGGCAAGCAGTGCACAGAATAGCAAAATCAACGGCATCCTCATGGCCGCTGCATAGCGCCGCGCCCGCCACGCGCGCGAGTTCTTTTCCCGGGGGAATCGGAACGGAACACAGCCATCCTGGCTGTGCGGCGCGCGGGCATCCTGCCTGCAAGCCCCGCTCCGGCTGGAAATCATCATGCCCGAATGGCGCTGGCGCACACCGCCTCCCCTGCCCTATTCAACGCGGCTCATGTCCATCATCGAACGTCTTCTCAACATCGGGTTCATCCGCAAGGCCATCTGGCGGCTGTGGTATCCGTTCCTCACGCGACGGCTCCGCGGCGATGAGGTTCTGTTCCTCAATTACGCGTTCGACAGCGAGCCGCCCGTCGCCCTGCCGCTCGCTGCGGAGGACGAGCCAAACCGCGCATCCATCCAGCTCTACCACCACGTCGCATCGCAGGTGGAGCTGCGCGGAAAAAACATCCTCGAAGTGAGCTGCGGCCACGGCGGCGGCGCATCGTGGATCACGCGCACGATGCAGCCCGCGAGCTACACCGGGCTGGATCTGAATCCCACCGGCATCCGCTTTTGCCAGCAACGGCATGCGGTGCCGGGGCTGAGCTTCATGCAAGGCGACGCGCAGAAGCTGCCGTTCGCGGATGCATCATTCGACGCGGTTATCAATGTGGAGGCCTCGCACTGCTACCCCGATTTCCCGCGCTTCCTCCGCGAAGTCGCACGCGTGCTCCGCCCCGGCGGACACTTTCTCTACACGGACTTCCGCTTCAGCGAGACCTTCGCCGAATGGGACCGCGACATCGCCGCCGCACCGCTCACCGTCGTGCAGACGCGCGACATCGGGCAAAACGTGCTGAAAGGAATGGAGCGCAACGCCGAACGCAGCCTCACGCTGGTCCGCGAACGGCTGCCGCGCTTCATGCACGCGCTCGGTCGCGACTTCGCCGGAGTCCTCGGCTCGCGCGTCTATGTCGCCATTCAAAAAGGCACGCTGTCCTACCGCTCGTGGTGCTTCCACAAGGGCTGAGCCGGAACGATTCAGTTGGAAATTGGCGCGGGACGTTTCAAACGCAGAGGCGCGGAGTTGATTTGAGAGTCGCGCAGAGGAGGGGTGGAGCCGCAACGAACGGTGCGGGCAGTTCCACCCTTTCCCTCTGCGGCCCTCCCCGCCCGCCTCCGCGCCTCAGCGTTTAAAAATCACCGCACGAACTGAATCGTTCCGGCTGAGCATTCAGCGCATCGCATTCCGATTCCCCTTCCGTCCGAGATGGTGCGCCGCTAAAATGCCGCACACCTTATGAACATCCCGATCCTCATCGCCGACGCCGGCAGCCTCCTCACACATCCGGTCACCATCGGCGTCATCGTCGTCGTCCTCCTCGGCATCGCGCTGATCCTTTTCAATTTCCTCGGCATCTGGGTCCGCGCGAAAGTCGCCGACGCAGCCGTGAGCATGCTCACGATGATCGCCATGCGGCTCCGCGGTGTGCCTGTCTCGCAGATCGTGGACGCGCGCATCACCGCAACCAAGGCGGGCCTCCTCCTCGAAACCGATCCCATCGAGGCGCACTACCTTTCGGGCGGCGACGTGAACAACTGCATCCTCTCGCTCATCGCCGCGCACAAGGCCGGCATCACGCTCGACTGGAACCGTGCGTGCGCCATTGACCTCGCGACGAAAGGCACCGGCAAGACCGTGCTCGAAGCCGTGCGGACCAGCATCAATCCGAAAGTCATCGACTGCCCCAACCCCGCCGCGGGCCGCATGACGATCGACGCCGTGGCGAAGGACGGCATCGGCGTGAAAGTGAAGGCACGCGTGACGGTGCGCACGAACCTCGATCGCTTCGTCGGCGGCGCGACCGAGGAGACCATCATCGCCCGCGTCGGCGAAGGCATCGTGACCAGCATCGGTTCCTCCGCGACCTACAAGGACGTGCTCGAAAACCCGGATCGCATTTCCAAGACCGTGCTCGCCAAGGGCCTCGACAGCGGCACGCAGTTTGAAATCCTCTCCATTGATATCGCCGACGTGGACGTGGGCGAAAACGTCGGCGCGAAACTCCAGGCCGAGCAGGCCGAGGCCGACAAGCGCACCGCACAGGCCCGCGCCGAGGCGCAGCGCGCGCAGGCCGTCGCCACCGAGCAGGAGATGCACGCGCGCACGCAGGAGATGCGCGCAAAGGTCGTCGAGGCAGAGGCCCAGATTCCGCTCGCGATGGCGGATGCGTTCCGCAGCGGGAACATGGGCATCATGGACTACATGAAGATGAAAAACGTGCAGGCCGACACCTCGATGCGTGAGACCATCGCCGGCGCGCCGCGCGGCACCGAAGGCGGAAAATGATCCCCCTCGCCTCAGGCATCGAGCCAAAGCTGATCTTTGTGGTCGTCGCCGCGATCGTCGGCGTGATCAACTGGCTGATCGAAAAGAAGAAAAAAGATCACGAGGCAACGAACAGCCCGACGCAGGCTCCCCCGCGGCCGGAGCAGCCAGTGGCACAAGGCCAGCGCGGCACCGACGAACAGGAACGCCTCCGCCGTTTCATGGAATCGCTCGGCGTCCCGCAGCCAGCGCAGCCGCAGCGCCCGCAGCCCGCACCCGCTCCGGCGTTCGTGAGCCCGCGGCAGCAGCCGCAGATTTCGCGGCACACCGCCCAGCCCATCGAGCAGCGGATGAAGTCGCCGAAGCCCGTCGCGAAGGCTCGCACAAAAGCGATGCCGAGGCCGCTCCCCGTGCGCGAACCCGAGGAGATGCAGCGCGCCGGACGCATCGAGGAAGCCGCGTCATCCATCGAAAAAATCTCCGGCGAATTCAGCGCGATGAATGTGAATGTCACGATGGATCCCCTGAACACGCCCGACAGGCCCGCGCACCTCGCCAGCGGCGCAGCCGGGACCACGAGCGTCACCGAGCGCGACATCAATCCGCTCATCGCCAGCGTGCGCAGGCTCCTGCAAAAGCCCGCCGACCTGCGCGGCGCATTCGTGGCGATGGAAATCCTCGGCCCGCCCCGGGGCCTGCAAAGGTGACGCGGCTTTCCCAGTTTGCGCCCTCGTTTCAAAAGCCGACGTGGCGGAATTGGCAGACGCGCTAGACTCAAAATTGAGTTTTTGCATGTCTTAAGGCGTTTCATGGCGCTTTCTTTTCCGGCCTGCAAACAAGTGTTTATGCGGCTTTCAGGCCTGAAACGCTGTGTTCATCAGGGCTCGCCAGCAATGGGGCCAGTCTAGCACAAAGTGTGGCACAGCGATTGCCGCCGCGTTGCGGCAACGGCAACGACAACTCCCCTGCCCTGCCCTGCCCGACCTCCCCACACCTCATACCGTATCTGCGCTCTGCCCCATCAGAGCAAAGATCGCATCGCGCCCCAGAATCGAAGGCTGTGCTCCCAAGCCTTGCGTCGCCAATGCTCCTGCGTCGTTGGCAAAACGAATGGTCCCTTCCAGCGGCATCCCGCTCGCGCACGCGAGCGTGAACGCAAAGGCGTCTCCGGCCCCAACGGTGTCCAAGGGGATGAGCTTGCGGCGGAGGGATACTCAGGATTCCACTCGCGGTGATGACGAGCGTGGAAGCGCCGCCGCGGGTGACGATCATTTGGCGGCAATGAGTGGCGGCGCGTCCTCATTGTGGATCAGCGTCGGATCTCGGCGTTCGTCATTGAAACGAGCATGGCCGCATCCTGCGCATTGAGGATGAGCGTGTCCACTTCGACTCGGGGTTGGATGAACTTGGAAGTCAGCGGCGACGGATTGAGGATCAACGGAACTTGGGCTGCAGTGGCGATACCAACCAGGACGCCAAATCGCTCACGCATGCGCGATTTGGAGATCAGGCAAATCCGACAACGGTGACGGATTTGAGAACGCGGAACCGGAACGTCAGTCACTGCTGCACCGGATCTCGATGGCTGCGACTCGTGCGGTGAATCGGGAGTCCGGCGTCGTATTCGATGATGTGAAGATCGTGCTTCGAGAATCACGGATGCTGAAGCACGGCGACTTTTCTCCACAGGACGATCACGGCGATGATCAACCCGATCGTGATGGCCGGCCAGATGACGCAGAATATCCACACGTTGATCGCGTTGTAGGTCGTGCCGAGTTTGCGCGCGGCCCATTCGAGGAGACGGACGCATTGGCGGAAGATGAAGTCGATCATTCGTGGTGCCGTGCAGCTTGTGGCGTGATGTGAAGGTTGCCGAGGATTTGCTTTCGCGCCCGCCGCACCGGAAATGGTCAGACTGGGGACCAGCGTCCGGGAGTGAGGGGGTATGGGGGGAGCGAGGGGCGGAAGAAAAATGCCCCTGTCCAAGACACACGACACTCCGGATTGCGTCCGCTCACTCGTAGCGCAGCGCTTCTATCGGATCGAGCGCCGCGGCTTTTCGCGCCGGGTAGAAGCCGAAGAAGATCCCGACGAATGCGCTGCATGCGAATGCGGCGACGACCGGAACCATCGTGATCTCCGCCGACAATGTGAACAGCCGCGGCAGGATCTTCGCCGCCGCGACGCCAGTCGCGATCCCGAGGATTCCGCCGAGCAGGCTGAGCGTGATTGCCTCGATGAGGAACTGCAGCAGGATGTCCCCGCCCCTCGCGCCGACCGCGAGCCGGATGCCGATCTCACGCGTGCGCTCCGTCACGCTGACGAGCATGATGTTCATGATGCCGATGCCGCCGACGAGCAGCGAGACGCTCGCGATCGCGCCGAGCAGCATCGTCATCGTCTTCGAGGTTTCCGTGGCCATCGTCGCGATTTCCTCCTGGCTGCGGACGAAGAAATCGCCCTCCTGCCCCATGGCGATTCGGTGCCGCTGCATGAGCAGTTCGGAGATCGCGCGCTGCACGCCCGCGAGCGGCTTCCCCTTTTCCACGCTGAGTGTGATCTGCCGGAGCGTCTTCGAGCCCAGGATGCGCTTCATCCCGGTCGTGTAGGGCACGATGATCGTGTCGTCCTGATCCGAGCCCATGACGGATGCGCCCTTCACCGCGAGCACGCCGATGACGGTGAGCGGCACCTTGCGGATGCGGATGGTCTGCCCCATCGCCGCCGCGGGATCGCCAAAGAGCCGCGTGGCCACGGTGTTTCCGATAATGGCGACCTTGTTTGCGGTGCGCACGTCGCGCTCGCTGAACGGCGCACCGAGCGCGCAATCCCAGCGGCGGATGTCGAAATATTCCGGTGCCACGCCGTTGATGCGCGTGCTCCAGTTTTCGCTGCCGAAGGACACCCGCGCATTGCCCGACGCCTCGGGTGTCACCGCCTCCACAAACGGCACGTCGCGCCGGATCGCAGCCGCATCCTCGAGCGTGAGCGTGCCTGCGCCGCCGTAGCCGCTGCTCATGCCGCCGCGCGTGACGCTGCCGGAGAAAAGCAGGATCACGTTGTCGCCCATGCTGGCGATCTGGTTTTCCACCTGCGCCTTTGCGCCGTTGCCGATGGCGACCGTGGCGATGACCGCCGCCACGCCGATGATGATGCCGAGCCCGGTGAGCAGCGAACGCATCTTGTTCCGTCGCAGCGCACGGAATGCAGTCTGGAGGATGAGTCGCAGTCTCATTGTGCAGCGGCGAGAGGATCCTCAGCCGGGAGATTTCGCAGTTCCTCCTCGGCGTTGGATCGGTTTTCCACAAGCCGGTCGCTCACGATGCGTCCGTCGCGCATCACGACCACCCGCTTTGCATAGCGGGCGACATCGTTCTCGTGCGTGACCATCAGGATCGTAATCCCCTGTTCGTTGAGCCGTTGAAAAATCCCGAGGATCTCGATGCTCGTACGCGTGTCGAGATTGCCCGTCGGCTCGTCCGCGAGGAACAGCACGGGATCATTGATGAGCGCACGCGCGATCGCCACGCGCTGCTGCTGGCCGCCGGAAAGCTGATTCGGCGTGTGGTCCGCGCGCTGCGCGATGCCGACCATTCCGAGGGTCTTCATCGCCTTCTCGTGCTTCTGCCGCGCCGTCATCGGCAGGCGACTGTAGAGCATTGGCAGCTCGACATTCTCCAGCGCGCTCGTGCGCGAGAGCAGATTGAAGCTCTGGAAAACGAACCCGATCTTCCGGTTCCGAATGTCGGAAAATTCGTCGCGCGTGAGATTCGAGACATCCATCCCGTCGAGGAGATATCGCCCGCCCGTCGGACGGTCGAGACAGCCGAGGATGTTCATCAGCGTGGATTTTCCCGAGCCGCTCGTGCCCATGATCGCGACGAATTCGCCGCGCTCGACCGTGAGCGAGACGCTGCGCACCGCCATCACGGGTTCGCCCGCGGACTTGTAAGTCTTGTCGAGTTTCTCCAGCCGGATGATAGCATCCATACGCTCAAAATCTGCGCGGCGGCCCGCCACCCGGAGCGCCGCCGAACGGTGTCGCTCCCGCTGCGGCGGGTTTCGATGTCACGATTCCCGTCACGAGTTTTTCGTCACTGTTCAGCCCGGTGAGCACTTCGGTATTGATGCCGTCGGTGACACCCACGGTCACCTCGATCGGCTTGAGCGCGGAGCCTTCGAGCCGGTACACCTTGCGAGTCGCAGCGCTCGGTTTCTTCGGGCCCGATCCGTCGGCACTGCGCGCTCCCGGCGGCGGGACGGCCTTCTTTGTCTCACCGCCCGCGTCCGCCATCGGCCTGAAACGCAGCGCCGCATTCGGCACTGCGACGACATTTTTTCGCTCCGCGATCACGATGGAAACATTCGCGGTCATCCCCGGCCTCAGTTCCTTTTTCGGATTCTCCACCTCGATCACCGTCACGTAGGTCACCACATTGTCCACGGTGATCGGCGCGTACCGCACCTGCACGATTTTCCCATGGAATACCTGGTCGGGAAACGCATCCACGCCGAACGTCGCATCCTGTCCCTCCCGCACGCCGCCGATGTCCGCCTCCGACACGTTCGCCTCAATGTGCATCTTCGTGAGATCGTTCGCGATCGTGAAGAGCACCGGCGCAGTCATCGCCGCCGCCACCGTCTGGCCCACGTCCACATTCCGCGAAATCACGATCCCATCCACCGGCGCGACGATCGTGCAGCGCGCGAGATCGATCTTCGCGCGCTCGAGTGCCGCCTGCTTCACGGCCACGACGGCTTCCGCCTGGTGCAGATCCGCCACGGCCTTGTCCTTCTCCGCCTGCGCCACGAGCCGCTGCGAAAAGAGTTCGCGTGTGCGCTTGTCGGTGAGTTCCGCGAGTTCCTTGCCGGCCTGCGCCGTCGCGAGATCGCCTTCGGCAAGATGCACGTTCGCCTGGAAGGTCGCGGGATCGAGTTGCGCGACCACCTGCCCCGCCTTCACCGGCGTGTTAAAGTCCGCGAGCAGCTTCAGGATGTTCCCGGAAATCTGACTGCCGACCTGCACGCTCACGACGGCGCTCAGCGTGCCCGTCGCCGTCACCTTGCTTGTGATGTCCATGCGCTTCGCCAGTGCGCTCTGGTACTGCGGCGCGTCATCCTTCTTGCGGAGAAACCAGAATACCCACGCTCCGCCGCCGAGCAGCGCAAGCAGCACCACCCACCAGATCCACGAAAATCCGCCGCGCCTGCTGATCGACTGCATTTTCTGCCGCATTTTCAGAGGTGATTCCACGCTAGGGCTGTTTTTTGCCATGAGTCTTTGAACACGCGAAACGGCACTGAGTTGGAAAACTTTTTCTTCATCACACGGAGACGGTTGATCGGACACGCCGCAAGAATGCCGCAACGACGCCACGCCCGCAATCGCCGTATTCCGCAGCGAATCCGGCGCTATCGCCCGCCCGGAAACGGATCGGCGGAAAAACGTGCGCTGATCTCGTCCGCGGTCCACGGAGCACCGCCTGAAAATGTCTCTGCAGGAAATTGCTTCCGCGCCCGCCGCACCGGAGACGGCCAGAACGGAGATCGGCGTCGGGGAGTGAGGGGGATCAGCTCACGCAGCAGAGGTTCAGTCAGACCGAGTGGGGAAAAGGCCGTGTAACCGAAAGTCGCCGAGTCGCGGTTGGGCCGCTCAAGCCAACTGGACGATGATGGATTGTCCTTCGACGGTCACGCGATCGCCGATGGTGAGCTTCTTGCGCTTCCGGGTTTCGACCGCGCCGTTGACCTGCACGCCACCCTCGGCGATGAGCTGTTTCGCTTCGCCACCGCTGCCGGCGAGCCCGCCGAATTTGAGGAATTGGCAAAGCTCGATGGGAATCTCGCGCACGGTGACGGCGCGTTCGTTGCTTGATGCGGCATGCATCTGGCCGAGTCTAGCGGCCCCAGTGGAACGAGTCCACCCAGACTTCCCGCTGCCCGACTTGCGTTTCCCAAGTTTGGCCCTCTCTTGGGCGCTCCACTTCCATTCGCCAAATTAAAAATGCACCACGCTTCGCTCTTCACGCCGCTCAAACTCGGTTCTCTCTCGCTCGCCAATCGTATCGTTATGGCCGCACTGACGCGGTGCCGCGCCGATGCCGATCACGTCCCGATCGAGATCATGACGACCTACTACACCCAGCGCGCGAGCGCGGGGCTCATCCTCACGGAGGCGACCATGGCGATCGAGGGCCATTCGGCGTTTGGGGCGCGCGAGCCGGGGATTTACTCGGCCGCGCAGGTCGCCGCGTGGAAGAAGATCACCGATTCCGTTCATGCCGCCGGCGGAAAAATCATGCTGCAAATCTGGCACGGCGGCCGCGCCTGTCATTCGCTGCTAAACAGCGGGGCGCAGCCGGTGGCACCGAGTCCGCTGCGCATCACGAACGACGAGACGCACACGCCGCAGGGTAAGAAACCTTACGAGATTCCGCGTGAGCTGCGCGGTGACGAGTTGCCCGGCATTGTCGCCGGCTTTCGCCACGCCGCGGAGAATGCAAAGGCCGCCGGCTTCGACGGCGTGGAAATTCACGGTGCCAACGGTTACCTGCTGGACGAATTTCTCCGCGATGGCAGCAACCAGCGCAGCGGTCCTTACGGCGGCCCCGTTGCAAATCGCGCGCGGCTGTTGCTCGATGTGGTGGATGCCGTCATCGGGGTCTGGGGCGCCGGCCGCGTTGGTGTGCGCATTTCGCCGCTGAACAGCTACAATGACATGAAGGACAGCGATCCGGTGGCATTGACGAGCTATGTCGCGGAGCAACTCAACCAGCGCCGCATTGCGTTTCTCGATTTGATGCGTGGAGATTTCTTCGGTGTGCAAAAGGCTGACGTCGTCACGCCGGCTCGGGCCGCGTTCAAGGGTGCGCTATTGATTGGCATGGGCTACACGCCCGAGGAAGCCGCACAAACGGTCGCCGCCGGAACAGCCGAGGCGATCGTCTTTGGCCATCACTATATCAGCAATCCCGACCTCGTCGCCCGCGTGCGCTCCGGCGTAGCGCTTGTCGAGCCGGACGCTAACACGTTCTACAGTCCAGGTCCTCGCGGCTACATCGACTATCCGGCCGCGACCGTGGCGTAGGGAGTCAACGGCCAGCCAGCACCGCACCCCGTTTCCATCGCGAAGCCCGCGTTTGCAACGTCTCTGCAACGGGGCGATTTCGCGTTTGCTCACTCTGGAGTTTCGCGTGAGTTCCAACCTGTTTATGATTCCTCTCGTTCGGCCTCCGCCGTGAAAACTCCGCAGCCTCGCACCGTTTCGTGGTTCGATCTCACCGACCGCAAGGAGATTGCTTTCGCGCCCGCCGCACCGGAAACGGCCAGAGCGGGGATCGGCGCCGGGGAGCGAGGGGGTCTGGCAGGCGCATCCCCGAAGTCATCAACAACCGCTTCGCCGTGCAGGACGAATACCGCCGGGACATCCCGAAAGGGCCGCCAACGAAATAGGACAGAGCGACGAATTGAGTGCCTGATAGTGCCGCGGTTCCCTCAGCCGACACAGCCTCACTCCCATAGGTCGATCCCCAGTCTGACGGTTTCCGGTGCGGCGGGCGCGAAAGTGAATTCCATCTAATGCAATGCCCCCGGGAAGATTGACATCGGGTTCCACCTGAATCGAAATCGAAATCCACATTTTCATCCATGACTCATACCTCCACACTCTCCTCCGCCCGCCCGCATTCTGACCGCTTCCGGTGCGGCGGGCGAAAAGGCGATTTCGCATTGGTAATCTGCTGCCTTCTGAGCCTCGGTATCGCCGCTGGCAACCTGTTCGGGCAGGTGGACAAAACACCCAACCTCAAAGAGCTGCCCGAGATTGCCCCCGACTTCGAAGCGCGGCTTTTCGCCAAGGAACCTCTGGTTCGAAATGCCTGCTCCCTGGCCTTCGATTCCCGCGGCCGGATGTTCGTCGGCCACGGTCCGCAATGGCGCAATCCCACTCCGTCAACGCCGGGGGACAGCGTCGTCATCCTCGAAGACACCGATGGTGACGGAGTGGCGGATAAGGTCCGCACCTTCGCCACCGGCTTCAATTGCATCCAGGGCCTCGCCTGGCATGGCAAAGATCTGTGGGTCGCGAATGCACCGGATCTCACCATTGTCCGCGACACGGACGGCGACGATGTGGCCGATGAATACATCCGCGTCTTCACCGACCTCGGGAACATCGAGCACGCCCTGCACGGGCTGAACTGGGCGCCCGACGGACGGCTCTACATGAGCAAGGGCAACAGCAAGGGTGTGGTGATCAAGAACTGGAAAAAGGATGAGCCGGATCGCATCGCGCCAAAGCCCTTCCGCGAGTTATGGGGCGTCCCCGGACCGCCGGATGCGCCGGATTTTCCACCACCGCGATCCTTCACCCGCGCCACCTACAAATCCACTTATCAGGATCCCAACGACGACTGGGGCCGGATGGGCGGAATTTTGCGCTGCGAGGACATGGGCCGGGGTTTGGAAATTGTCGCCCGCGGCTTCCGCAATGCCTTCGGCCTCGGGGTCGATGCGTCATTCGACTGGCTCGGCGTGGATCAGGACCAAAACGACGGGGACCGGCTGTTCATGCCGTTCTATGGTGCGAATTTCGGCTGGGCACATGCCTGGAGCGCGCACTGGACCGGCGAAAATCACCTGCCCACGGTTCCCATCAGCGCACCGGTGATCCAAGGAAGCTTCACGGGAGTGCTCTACGCCGACGCGCCGAACTGGCCCGACAAGTTCCGCGGCGTCTGGATCATCAATGACTGGCTGCTCAAGAAGACGTATCTTCACCGCCCGGATTGGAAGGGCGCGCTGATGCAGCCGCAGGGCGGCCGGTGGGAGGATTTCATCATCGGCAGCAAGGCGCTCTACCGCCCGGTGGACCTTGCCTTCGGGCCGGACGGAGCCCTTTACATCATCGGATGGGGCAGCGGCTATGGCGTGGAGTGGGACAAGGAGGGAAACATGACCAACGAAGGCCGCATCTTCCGCATCATGCCAAAGGGGGCCAGCCCACTGCCTCCGCCGGGCAACACCAAGCCTCCCGGCATGAGCGTGACGGAATTGATCGCGGAGTTTGGGAGCGTGCTGCCTGTCCGCCGGATCGATGCCCAGGACGAACTCGTCCGCCGTGGCAATACCGCGGCCGGCGACATCAGGAAGGCACTCGCGCAACCCGGCCTGTCCACCGCCCGCGAAACATGGTCCCTGTGGACGCTGGCCAGGATCGGCGGAGCCGGGGCCGAGGGCTTCATGAAGGGCATCGCAGCGGATCCCTCGGCGCAGTTCAACCGTCGCCTGCAAGCGGTGCGGGCGCTTGGCTTCCTGAAATCGGCGGCTCTGCCGGAACTGCTGCCAGCGCTCCTCGCCTCTTCGGAGCCCCGCCTGCGCTTCGCCGCCATCCAAGCCGCGCATCAGGCAAACTCGACCGCCTGTGTCGCCATCCTCACGAATCACGCCGCCACGGAGAGCGAGCGTATTTGCTATTTCGCCACCTGGCGGGCTTTGCGGGACCTGGGGGGCGCAGCGGCGCTGGAACCGCTGCTCGCGGACACCCGGGGCCCGGTGCGTTGCGCGGCATTGCTGGGCCTTCGGGACCTCGGCCCGGTGAAGCCTGAGTTGCTCGCGGTCCTCGCCAGAGATATGGATGAAAGTGTCCGCACGGTCGCCCAACTCGCCATGGGACGCCCGGCCAAGGGCCCGGAGATCCGGAGCCCGGCCAAGGCGCCGGCGCCGGGGAAAAGTGGCCCCGAGTCCGGCAGGATCTCGCCCATTACATCGAACCTGCGCGCGGA